>Ga0102591_1000439_pt1 | contig 81071 bp, 67 predicted proteins | sample AraplaCol_mCL_r2_2_FD_76860 | JGI IMG/M metagenome (GOLD analysis project Ga0102591, IMG submission 76860) | Arabidopsis root microbial communities from North Carolina, USA - plate scrape MF_Col_mCL_r2 (SPADES assembly) (version 2) | ecosystem: Host-associated > Plants > Roots > Endosphere... | reverse complement strand
CGTCGGTCAGCCAGGCGTTGAGCGGCGGCACAGCGGCGTTGAGCATGAACCCGGCAAGGATCAGGTAAGCGCCGACGCCCATCTCGCCTGCGATCGGGCCGAAGAGCAGCGAGCCAGTCGAGAGCCCAGAGAGAATGACGCCGCCCAGTAGGACGACGCCGCCAGTGATATGGACCATGAGATACCGGAACCCGGCGGCGATCGCCTGTCGGCCGCCTTGGGCGAAGACCAGATAGGCAGAGGCAAACGCCATGCCTTCCCAGAACAGGTAGAGCGTCAGGTAGTCGCCGGCGAACACGACGCCGAGGGCGCTGCCGACGTAGACAAATGCAGCGACATGCTGGCCGGGGCGAGGCAGGTGCAGCGCATAGACCGTTCCGATCAGCGCCATGATGGTGAAAACGGTGGCGAAGACGATGCTCAGCTTGTCGACCTTGGCGATGAGGATTTCCTGCCCGATGAACTGCGTCGCGCCGTAGCTTCCCGGTTGTATCGTCAGCACGGCGAGGATCGCCAGCGCCGGGATCAGCAGCAGATAGGCTTTGCGGATCGATCCGTTCAGGAAAGGGATCGGCAGGGCGCCGAGAATGAACAGCAGGGCGGGATGGACGAAATCAGTCATAATAGTCCTCGCGCCGCATGAGCCCAGCCCGATGGCCGAGGAACTTGGAAACGAAAATCAGCAGTACGCAGGATAAGAAGCCGTAGACGGCCGACCAGCCCGGCAGGCGGTCCCACAGGTATTCGGCGTGTTCACGGTGGACCAGAAAGTCGGCGATGACGATCAGAACGAGCACCAGATAGAACAGCCGGCGGCGCTGGCTCGCATGTTCCTCGTCACCAAAGAAGTCGACGACACGCTTGATCATCTGACAACTCCTTCCGCCAGGGCGAGGAAATAGCCGGGAAAGATGCCCATCGACACCGACAAGATGGCGGTCGCAACCAGCGGGATCGTCATCATCGGAATTTCACGGACCGTCGCCGGGCTCTCCTGCGCTTCCGTCCCGAAAAAAGCGACATAGCTGACAGGCAGGAAATAAGCTGCGTTCAGGACCGAGCTCGCAAGGAGCACGACCAGGAACGCAATTTCGCCCGCCTCCACCGAGCCCCGCGCCAGATACCACTTGCTGACGAAGCCCGCGGTCGGCGGCACCCCGATCATGCTCAGCGAGGCGACGAAAAAAGCACCCATCGTCCAAGGCAGCCTGCGGCCGATGCCGGCCATGTCGCTAATATTCCGCTTTCCCGACGCGCAAAAGATCGAGCCGGCGCAGAAGAAGAGGGTGATCTTGGAGAACGCATGAGCCGCAATGTGGATGATGCCGCCGACCATCGCGACCGGCGACAACAGAACCGCGCCCAGAACGATGTAGGAGAGCTGGCTGACCGTCGAATAGGCGAGCCTCGCCTTCAGGTCGTCCCGCGTCAGGGCATAGACGGACGCCATCAGGATCGTGAAGGAGACCAGATAGGCCGTGGCGATGCCCAGCCCCAGCCCGCCCACCAGCCCCGTGCCGAAAACGTGGAATACTACCCGCAGCACGCAGAACACGCCCATCTTGACCACGGCCACTGCATGCAGGAGCGCGCTGACCGGTGTCGGCGCTACCATCGCGGCAGGCAGCCAGGCGTGCATCGGCATTACCGCAGCCTTGGCAAAACCGAAGAGATAGCAGAAATAGACGACCGTCAGCATCGGGGCCGAGGCATCGACCCGCGAGAGCAGCCCCCCCGCCACAAAATCGAGCGACCCCGCAATGTGGTAGGTCAACGCCAGCGCGGCGAGAAGCAGGCTTTTCGACGCGCCCATCAAATAGACGAGGTACTTGCGGCTGCCCGCCCATCCCTGTTCATCCTCGTGGTGGTAAACAAGCGGATAGGTCACGAGGCTAAGCATCTCGTAGAAGATCACCAGCGTGAACAGATTGGCGGAAAAGGCGCCCCCGACGGCCGCCGCGAGGCTGGTGGCGAAGCAGGCGAAGAACCTAGTCTGCGCATGCTCGTTCAAGTGGCGCATGTAGCCGATGGAATAGATCGCCGCCACGATCCACAAAAGCGACGAGACGGTGGCGAATACCATGCCGAGCGCATCTACCCGGAAAGCGAAGTCTATCCCCGGCAAAATCTCGAACAGGCGCAAATCGACCGTCCCGCCCGCCAGCACCGTGGGCGCCATCGAGACGACAATCGCGAACATGGCGATTGCAGCGAGCGGCGAGACGATATCGCGGAGCTTCTCGCGGTTGTGCAGAAGGAGAACGGCAAGGGCCGCCAGGCCTGCTATGGCGACGGCAAGCAGCGGCCGGATCGATATCACCGGGTCCAAAGCCGCTATCCTTTCATCATGGTCACTTCGTCGACCTTGAGGGTGGATTTGTTCCTCACGAGGGCGACCAGGATACCGAGGGCGACGGCAACTTCCGCCGCGGTGATTGCGATGACGAAGATCGCGAAGATCTGCCCGCGGAAATCGCCGTAGTAACGCCCGAAAGCGATGAAATTGATGTTGACCGAGTTGAGCAGCAGTTCCAGCGACATCAGCACGACCAGGATATTGCGCCTGACCAGCACGCCCGCTGCTCCGATCACGAACAGGACCACTCCGAGTAGAATGTACCACGAGAGCGGAACCATCATCCCTGCTCCTTCCGCGCCAGCACGATGGCGCCGACCAGGGCGGCCAGAAGGATGACGGACGCAGCTTCAAACGGCAGGAGATAGTCGGCGAAAAGTGTCGTGCCGAGCTGCCTGATCTGATCGCCGCCGCCCATGGCAGCGGGCTCCGTGATCGAAAAGCGGTCGCTCCAGAGCACCAGCACAAGCATCTCGATCCCGAGCAGGATGAGCAGCACCATGGCTGGCAGGTTGCGGCCCGGCAAGAACCGCTGCAACACCGCTTCACGTACATCGATCATCATGATCACGAACAGGAACAGGACCATGATCGCGCCGACATAGACGAAGATCTGGATCACCGCGAGCAACGGCGCCTCGAGCATAACGAAGATTGCCGAGATGTTGAGGAAACACGCCATCAGCGCCAATGCGCTGTGCACCGGATTCCGGGCCAAGACCACCGTCAGGGCCGTGATCACGGACACCGTAGCGAACAGAAGAAAGAACCCCGGATCCATCGACGCCGACCCTCCGACGCGAACCGCTACCCGGCGCGAGACGGCCGGATTTGAGATTGCGCCGCAACTTCCGATGCGTTCACAAATTGTGCCCTAATATTGGATTTTTCACAAGATTATTGTCATTGGCGGAGCAAGACCGGGTCGGTCCGGATGTGGCGAAGGTCGCTTGCGAAGCGCGCGCTTTCGATAGCGCCGCACCGATTTTATTGTTCTATAGGCAAATGGCTTGAGCCGGTCGGTACCGACGTTTTGTTACGGCGTAGTGGGAAATTTCTTCCAAATAACACCGGCTGTTTCGCCGAAGTTACAAGTCTCTGTGGCTTCAGGCCCCCGCAACCAAATCCCACACAGACCGCCATACACACTGATACAAAAAGCCCGCCTCGTGCGGGCTTTTGGCGTATCTGCAAGTCCTCCTTCGTCGAACCGGTGCGTTGTCGAACTGCCGGAACAGACACCGGGACCGGAAGGCACGTCCTCCGCGGGATCAGAGTGGGCCGAACCCGATGCGGGCCGAATAACGGCCGTTGCCGTCACGATTTGTGCGTGGCATCTTCCCAGCGTGGAGGATGCCACGTCTCGCTTCGAGTCGTTGGATGACGGGTTTTCCATTTTTCGCTGTGTTAAGTCTGTCTTCTCAACGGAGGCTCGAATGAGTGTCGGCCTGATTGCCCTTTTTGATGATATCGCTGCACTGGCCAAGGTGGCTGCGGCCTCGCTTGACGATATTGCCGGCCAGGCAGCCAAGGCCGGCACGAAAGCGGCAGGTGTCGTCATCGATGATGCGGCTGTGACACCCCGTTACGTCACCGGATTTTCCGCAGCACGCGAATTGCCGATCATCGGCAAGATCGCCCTCGGCTCGCTGAAGAACAAGCTTCTGATCCTGCTTCCCGCGGCGCTTATCCTGAGCCTTGTCGCACCGCAGGCGATCACACCGCTGCTCATGATCGGCGGGCTTTTTCTCTGCTATGAGGGCGTGGAAAAGGTTTACGCACTCGTGCTACCGCATGCAGCGCACACCCATGAATCGGCACTCGAGGCTACGAGCCTCGATGCACAATCGCTCGAAGACGAGAAGGTTGCGGGTGCGATCAAGACGGATTTCATCCTGTCGGCCGAAATCATGGCGATTACGCTCGGTGCGTTGCCGTCAGGCAGCATAGTCACGCAGGCCTTCATCCTTGCGGTCGTCGGACTGGGTATAACGGTCATGGTCTATGGTGGCGTGGCGTTGATCGTGAAGGCTGATGATCTGGGGCTGATGCTGGCGCGTGTACAGACGCCGTCTCCGATGGGTTCCTTCTTGCGCGCGATCGGAAAAGGGCTTGTCACCGGCATGCCCTATTTTCTGAAAGTGCTCGGCATTATCGGAACGGCGGCCATGATCTGGGTCGGCGGCGGCATCATCGTTCACGGCCTCGAAACCTATGGTTTCGGCGGCCTTGCGCATCTCATCCATGATGTCGGGGAGGCGACCGCGCATGCCATTCCCGTTCTGGCGTCGGTGCTGCGCTGGGTCGTCGAGGCTACAGGAGCTGGCATCGTCGGTATTGTCGCGGGCCTGATTACAATTCCGGTCGCAGGCTACGCCATCTCGCCACTGTGGCGGTACCTCAAATCGCTCCTGCCGCGCCGCCGGCGGAAAGAGGCACTGGCGGATGGGAAAAAAATGAACATAGCGGCCACCGACAGGCAGCAATGATTGACGATGCACGGCATCACTCGATGCAATTCCAGGCAAAGCGCGAGGCGCTTTTGCCGGGAATTGTGTAAAAACAAAAAGTTAGGGCGGTTCTGCGTTTCCGTGAAAAGCTGAAGCGCTCTAAGGCGTCATATCCAGCGGGGCGGAGACCGAATTTGCCTACTCGCCCTGTCGTAAGTTGCGAAGTCGGTCGAAAAGGACGGCGAGCACGATTGCTCCGCCGATGAAGCTTCCCTGCCAGAAGGCGTTGATGCCGAGCAAGCCGAGACTGTTGCGGATGATCTCGATGAGGGCGGCGCCGACCAAGGCTCCGAAGGCGGTGCCGACACCGCCGGCGAGATTGGCGCCGCCGATAACCGCGGCCGCGATGACTTGAAGTTCCATTCCGGCGCCGATGTTTGTGGTGACGGCGCCGAGCCAGCCGGTTTGAATGATGCCGGCAACGCCTGCCGACAGGGCGGAAATCATATAGACGATAACCTTGATCCTCGGCACTGGAACGCCCGTCAGTGTCGCCGCGTGCTCATTGCCGCCGATGGCAAAGACATAGCGGCCGAACTTGGTCCAGCGCAGCACGAAACCGGTGATGAGGGCCAGCACGACCATGTAAAGCACCGGATTGGCGATGCCGAAAAGCCAAGCGCCGCCACCCAGCGCCAGCAGCTTGTCGTGATCAGGCCCGAACTGGAAAACGACGGTGTTGTTGGATGCGACCATTGCAAGGCTGCGTGCAATAGACAACATGCCGAGCGTGACGACGAAAGGTGGGAAGCCGAGATAGGCAATCAATACGCCGTTGAAAGCTCCGACCAAAAGAGCTGTACCGATCGAGGCGGCGATGCCGACTTCAATGCTGTATCCCGCGTGCATGACGACCGCCAGCACCATGCTGCACAGGCAAAGCACGGAGCCGACGGACAAATCGATGCCGCCGGTGATGATGACCAGCGTCATACCAAGCGCGATAATTGCAACGAAAGTGACGTTGCGGGTGATGTTGTAGATGTTCTTCGCGGTCGCAAAGGAGTCCGTCGCCATCGACAGAAAAATGCAGGCGAGAATGACTGCAATGAGCACCCAGAAGGTCTGGCCGCTGAAGACCGATGCCAGCCAACTCCGTTGCTTCTGTCCGATCGTCTGGTCAAGTGTAATCGCCATCGTCGACCTTCTTTTTTCCTATTGCAGCGGATAGCATCGATCACACCTGTTCGATGGCGCCGGTGATCAATCCCGTCACTTCCTCCGGCGAACTTGCGGCAATCTGCTTGTCGGCCACTTTTCTGCCCCGCCGCATCACGATCACGCGGTCGGCGACCGAAAAGACGTCGGGCATGCGGTGGCTGATCAGGACAACGACAATGCCCCGGTCACGCAATTGGCGGATCAGGTTCAAAACCTCAGCCACCTGGCGCACGGAAATGGCTGCCGTCGGCTCGTCCATCAACACGATTTTCGCTTCCGACAACATCGTTCGGGCGATCGCCACCGCCTGTCGCTGGCCACCCGACATTTGCTTGACGAGATCGCGCGCCCGCGTCTCGGATTTGAGCTCGCGAAATATCTCGCCGGAGCGTTTGTACATGCTCTTGTAGTCGAGGATGCGAAAAGGCCCCATGCCGCGGCGCAATTCTCGTCCGAGAAACACGTTTGCTGCCGCCGTCAGATTGTTGCAGAGCGCCAGATCCTGGTGAACGATCTCGATGCCATGCTGGCGTGCTTCCTTCGGCCGATGAAGCACCAGATCGGCGCCGTCGAGGCGCATGGTTCCGTGGCTCGGGCGAAAGTTGCCGGCGATCATCTTCACCAATGTCGACTTGCCGGCGCCGTTGTCGCCCATCAGGCCGACAACCTGCCCCGCTTCAAGCGAAAACGAAATATCGTTGACAGCCTGGATGGCGCCGAAATGTTTGGAAATATTGGTGAGCTCAAGAACCGCCACCAGCCTTCTGGCCTCCCAAGACTTGCAGGCTATCCGTCGCGTGTCTTCGGCGCGAGGCTCCAGCGACTTCGCTTTTCCAATGTCCTCCCAGAAAAGCGATCAGAAACATTTACGCAAAACCTTGCCGCAGCGTCAACTATTGTCCGGTGTATTGGCCTTATTATCGCAAAAATCTGTTTTGTCAGACAAATATCGTTTGACGAGAGCGGCGCGTGAATATTAGCTATCGGTGGGAGAGAGAGCATGCTGATCCTTGTGACCGGTGCGACGGGCAAGGTCGGGCGGCGCTTCATTGCTGGGCTGCTTGACGATCCGAGATTTTCCAAGGCCCGTATTCGCGCGCTTTGCCATAATCGGCTGTGCGATGAGACCGACCGTGTCGAAGTCATCCGCGGCTCGATCGCCGATCGCGACATCGTGGCAGCGGCGCTCGACGACGTTACCCATGTCGTGCATCTCGCCACCTGCAAGGAAACGCCTGAAGACATCATGGATGTCACGGTCAAAGGTCTGTTTTGGCTGCTCGAAGAGTTCCGCACGAGCGTCACTGCACGCCAGTTCATCCTGATCGGGGGTGATGCGGGCGTGGGACATTTCCACTATCGCCACAATGGCCCGATCACCGAGAATACTCCCCATCGTGCTTATCCGGGAAGCTATGCGCTTTCCAAGGTTCTGGAAGAGGTGATGCTGGAGCAGTTCGGCATTCAGTACGGCCTCAATGGCTGTTGTCTGCGGGCGCCCTGGATCATGGAAAAGGACGATTTCAAATATTCGCTGTCTTTTGGCGACGATGTCTTTGGTGGCCCGGACTGGAAGACGCTGGTTCCGGAAGACGCGGCACGGCGCTACGCTGCTCTGGGGACGGTGCCACTGCTCCTTGATGCTGACGGACGACCGCTGAAACGCAATTTCGTGCATGTCGATGACCTCGTATCGGCCATATTGGCAGCGATCGACAACCCGCGGGCGGAGCGGCAACTCTTCAATATCTGCATGGATCGCCCTGTCGACTATGCGGACGTCGCCGCCTACCTCCAGCGCACGCGCAATCTCGGCTCTGTCGAGATACCAAGCCGCTTCCATTCCAATTGGATGGACAACAGCAAGGCGAAATACCTGCTGGACTGGCGGCCGGACTACGATCTCGAAATGCTTATCGACTCGGCATGGCAATACGAGCGTTCGAAGGAGGAGCCTCGCATCGTCTGGTATCCGGGTTGATTTCGTATGGCGGGCATGTCGTGCCCGTCTGTTTCAAGGGAGGAAACTATGAGGAAGGCATTACTACTGACAGCCGCAGTTCTAGCACTGACCGCCGGGCAGGCCCTGGCGAAGAAGCAACTGGTCATCGTCGTCAAGGGCCTCGACAATCCGTTCTTCGAAGCAATCAACCAGGGTTGCCAGAAATGGAACAAGGAGAACCCGACTGCGGAATACGAGTGCTTCTACACCGGTCCGGCATCGACATCCGATGAGGCCGGCGAAGCGCAGATCGTTCAGGATATGTTGGGCAAGGCAGACACGGCTGCAATCGCAATTTCGCCGTCCAATGCAAAGCTCATCGCCCAGACCCTGAAAACCGCCAATCCAACGGTTCCGGTGATGACGCTCGATGCCGATCTTGCCGCCGAGGATGCAGCGTTGCGCAAGACCTATCTCGGCACGGACAACTATCTGATGGGCGCACGCATCGGCGAGTACATCAAGAAGGCTAAGCCGAAGGGCGGCAAGATCTGCACGATCGAAGGCAATCCGGGAGCAGACAATATTCTACGCCGGGCGCAAGGTATGCGCGACACGCTCACTGGCGAGAAGGGCTTGACCGCGCTGAAGGGCGAGGGCGGGTGGACGGAGGTCGCCGGCTGCCCGGTGTTCACCAATGACAATGGTGCCCAGGGTGTTCAGGCAATGACCGATATCCTCGCGGCCAATCCCGACCTGGACGCATTCGGCATTATGGGTGGCTGGCCATTGTTCGGCGCGCCGCAGCCCTATCGCGACCTGTTCAAACCGATGGCCGACAAGATCGCCAGCAACGATTTCGTCATTGGTGCGGCTGACACGATCGGCGACGAGGTTGCCATTGCGAGGGAAGGCCTGGTGACGGCGCTCGTCGGCCAGCGGCCGTTCGAGATGGGCTACAAGGCGCCTTCGGTGATGATGGATCTGATTGCCGGCAAGCCGGTCGAAGATCCGGTCTTCACCGGGCTCGACGAGTGCACCAAGGATACAGTCGATACCTGCATTCAAAAGTAGGTCCGCGGTTTGGCGGCACTCGGTTCAAGGGTGCCGCCGACTGCCCCACGAGAGACGGATCGAAAGGCCCGCAGGGCTTGACGCGCCCCGGATTCCGCGCTTTTTGGCGGCGTCAATCGCAGGCGACTTCCTCGTTATTACGATTGTTTTGAGAGTACATGCAGACAATCGAAAGATGCTGAGGCAGTAGAAATAAATGCCTGACAAGAAATCGGGAAAGCCGGCGGCTCCGGTCGAAGTGGTGACGGTTGACCGTTCGGCCACAAGGCGCCCAAATGCTCCCCGCATGACGGGGGCGAGCGTTCATGTGTCTTTGGCGGGAGAGATTGGGCTGCGAATCGTACGCGGCGACTATCCGCCGGGCACGATCCTGCCAAATGAGGCAAAATGGTCTGAAGTCTTTGAAGTCAGCCGATCGGCGGTGCGCGAAGCGATCAAGATGTTGATGGCCAAGGGCCTGCTTTCTTCTCGCCCGAAAATCGGCAGCTGGGTCGAACCCAAGGAGCGTTGGAACCTACTGGATCGAGATGTCTTGGGCTGGTATGCCGCGTCTCCCGATCGTGAAGCCTTTCTGAGGGCTGTGCAGGAACTCAGGCATATGATCGAGCCGGAAGCGACGGCACTGGCTGCGGAGCGGCGAACCGAGGAGCAAATGAATGCGATCAGTCAGGCCCTGCATGACATGGATCAGGCGACATCGCTTCAGCAGCGAACGGAATCCGATGCGCGATTTCATATCGCGATCCTACGCGCCTCCGGAAATGATCTGCTGGTGCCGCTCGGCGTACTGATCGAATCGGCGTTGAACCACCTCTTCGCCCACGTCACGCGAGAGGAAGACAATTTGCGCTATGCACTGAAGCTTCATGAAAATATTGAAAAAAACATCCGATTGCAGCGACCGAACATGGCGCGCAACGCCGTTCGCAAGGCGCTGGCAAATACCGACCAGATCATAGCACGTTGGTCGCGATAGAGGTGTGCATCCTGCCCGGCTGACGCCTTGCCGGCAACCTGATGCAGAGCCGTTCAAGCTCCTACGGTGCTTGGTGCCTACCCAAAACCTGCGGCTTGTGCTATTTTCTCAGGCTACCTTCGGGGGCTGAACCATGCGCGGGTTGCTTGCATCGGTGGGGTTGATTTTCACAGCGACAATGGCCGCTGCGGGGAGCCCCTTGTTCGATGCAGTCGCAACCGGAAACACCGCCGCCGTCGAACAGGTTTTGGCTGCGGGTACGGATGTCAACAGCCGGGCACGCGATCTGGCGACGCCTCTCATCAACGCCGCGCTCGGAGACCAGCTCGCCATCGCCGAATTGCTCATCGGCAAAGGTGCTGACGTCATGGCTCGGAATTCGGGCGGCTTTACGCCGCTTCATGCCGCGGCCTTTTCCGGCAGCTTGCCGATCAGCAAGCTGCTGCTTCACCACGGGGCGACGCTCGACGATGCGGCCAACAAAGCGGGTGTAACGCCGCTGGTGGTCGCCGGTGAGGAAAACCACGTCGCTCTCGCCGCGTTTCTTCTCGCTGAGGGGGCTGACGTCGGTCATGCAGAGGTTCACGGCTACACGCCGATCACGCGTGCGGTCTGGAAGGGCAACATGGACATCGTGCGATTGTTCAAACGGCACGGCGCGTCGTGCCCACCGGCCAGCCGCCTCGGCGAAGAAGGTTACGCCAAGTGCATTGAAATCCACGATTGAATAGGAGGCGCAGATGTGTGCAGGGACCAGAAGCGGTGCGCGAGGAATTGGTCGCTCTGTGGCGGTGTTCCTTCTGGCTTTGGCAGCCGCCGGTGGATCGCAGGCTTTTGCCGACGACTCGGTCAATACGGGGTACTTCGGCGGCGTGGCAATCATGGGATACGATCCTGTCGCCTATTTCACCGAAGGCAAAGCCGTGAAAGGCTCCGAGGAATTCTCCCACGAATGGCTGGGGACGCCTTGGCTTTTCGCCAATGCCAAACACCGCGAAATGTTCATCAGCGAGCCGATCAAATATGCGCCTCAGTATGGCGGTTACTGCGCGGGCGAGGTGGCTCTCGGGTCGGTCACGGTAAATGTCGATCCAGAGGCGTTCAAGATCATCGACGGCAAGCTTTACCTGATCTACGACAAGGGATCGGCGGAGGGGTTTGCCGCGCATGTGGCTGAAGCAGTCCCGAAAGCCGACAGCAACTGGCCGAAGGTCGCAGCCGATCTCGAACGGGATCAGTATCACTGACCGCGGGTGGAGTGCGGCTATTTGACGGGCGAAAAATAGAAGACCTTGGTGGAGTTCACGTAAGCATAGCTGGTTTCAGCAGGCGAGTTTGCAGATCTGTAGACCGGGCCGCAATCGGCTCGTCCGAATGCATTTTCGCTCTGCTCGCAGAGCATGTCGCCCTGGACGAAAACCGTCTCGGTGATCATCTGCGTCGCCGAGCGGAATGCAGCCTTTCCATCGCGTTCGATTTGCATGAGTGCAGGGCTTCCTGAGGGCTCGGTCTTGCCCCGCAGGAGTTTGCCCATGACGGCGCTTGTGATTTCGTCGTCGTGCAGCCGGTCCTGCTCGTCGCCCTTGAAAGCGAACGGCCATTCCGGCAGACCGGCCTCGCGCAGAGCATCGAGGATAAAGGCCAAATCCTGCTCGTTGCGGAAGTGGGCGTTGCTGATACGCCAGCCCGCCAGGGAATCGCGCCCTGCCACAAAGCGAAGTCCTTCGGTGACTGTCGCACGGGCGTCATCGAGGCGACCGGCACGGGCATAGGCCATTGCGAGCGGGGTAACGAAATCGCCATTTCCCGGAGAACCGTCTCGCGCGCGTTGGAAATTGTCGATGGCCTTTGCGTAGTCGCGCTGCAAATAAAAGACCAGGCCGGCCGTGTATCGGTTGATGGCGGAGAGGTTCGGATCGTGCCTGAGCGCCGTCTCGACGGCCGCGCCGGCTTCGGCATGATTGCCGGAGAACAATTGAACATATGCCAACGCCATATGCGCCTCGGCATCGGTAGACCCGAGCGACACTGCCTGCTGCGCCGAGGTGACAGCCTGCTCATAGCGGCGGTCCACGACCTGCATGACGGCAAGAACGGCGTAGGGCGATGACAGAACCGGGTCGAGAGCCAGCGCGCGACTTGCTTTCTCGTAGACCCTTTTTCGGGCCAGCGCGCTCTGGAGAACATCGTCGTAGGCGCTTCGCCAGACATAAGCTGTCGCGCGCGCATCGGCCGCGAAGGCCTCTGCAAAACCGGGGTCGAGCGCTTCTGCTTTGTCAAAGAGGGCCAGTGCCTCCAGCAGCCGGGAACGGCGGCCGGTCCGCGTCGCCTGCTCGGCACGAAGGTAGTAGTCGTATGCTTCCAGATTGGCGGTCGGCGGACGGGTAATCCGCTCCGCCTCGGATCGAGTGAGCTTCAGGCCAAGCGCGCCGGCGATCTGCCGACTGAGCTCGTTTTGCACAGCCATCACATCCGCCGCGCCGCGGTTAAACCGGTTGGCCCACAGGTGATCGCCGCTTGCGGTATCGATCAGTTGCGCATTGACACGGATTTGGTCGCCTATCCGCTGCACGCTGCCCTCGACGACAAAGCGCACGCCGAGATCGCGTTCGATGTCGGCCAAGACCAAGGGCTTGCCTTTGTAGGCAAACACCGAATTATGACCGATGACGTCAAGGTCCGAAAGCATGGCCAGATCGGCAATCAGGCTGTCGGTCATGCCATCGGTGAAATAATCCTGGCCGGGATCTTTGCTCAGATTCGCGAAAGGAAGCACCGCGACGGATGGACGTTGCGGCACGAACGGCCATTGCCATACGAAGACAATTGCAGCGGTCGCGATCAGCAGCGCTGCTAGCGTCGCCAGGATAATCGCACGGCGGCGCGGCCGAGGGGAGGCGACAACCTTGCCTGCCTCAGCGGGATCTAACAGGACACGATAGACGCGAACCGGATCGGCTATGTTTTTCAGTTGCTGCTCACCGAGGGCGGAGAAGCCGACATCAGCCTTGTGTACCGTGTGATCGAATGCGGTGCCGGATATGCAAATTCCGCCGGGCTGGGCAAGACTCTCCAGCCGTGCGGCTATGTTGACGCCGTCTCCGTGAATGTCCTCTCCTTCGACGATGACATCGCCGAGATTGACGCCGATGCGGAAAAGCATCCGCTGCTCGGGACGCAGGGCTGCATTGCGTTCTGCCTTTTGTTGCTGGATCTTGACGGCGCAGCGCAAGGCATCCACCACGCTTTGGAACTCAACCAGGATTCCGTCGCCCATGGTCTTGATCAGGCGGCCGTGATGCGTGGCGATCTTCGGTTCGAAGAGTTCGTGGAGATCGGAGTGGAAGCGGATACGCGTTCCCTCTTCGTCGATTTCGCTCAGACGGCTGTAACCGACCACATCTGCAATCAGGACTGCTGCAAGACGGCGCTCCATACCAGCTCTTCCTGGGTGTCAGATCCCCGACCGATATCTTACAGCAGGTGCCGAGCCGTTGCCATGACAGTCGCCCAAAGTGGCATCACGCTCGCCGGCGACATGCCTCGCGAAATCAACTGCGTGAAATGAGTTGCCGGGACGTCGGTCCGAGCCGCAGTTCCTGTCAGCTTTGGCGAGTATCCGGGACCACCAGGCCCGCCTTGCGGAGGCCTTCAACACGGCGGCTAAAGTCCTCGGGGTTTCGGAATGGAAGGACGCGGCGGCGGCGCTCGACGGAGAAATTGGGATTGATCTGGAGCGCTTTTTCCCAGGCCTGTCTGCTCTCTTCCGGCCGCCCGAGGTGGCCGTAACATGACGCGAGCAGGGCATAGGCCGTTTCAGATTGGGCGTTTTGCTGGAGCCGCTGCTCGATCGCGGCAATCGCCTGCTCATATTCGCCGAGAGAAAAGTGCGCATCGGCGAGAAATTGGAAAAGAACTTCCGGATGGTGCGGGTCGAGCCGCATCGATTCATTCAGTGTCTCGAGAGCGCCTGCGGGATCGCCGGAAAATATCTGGATATGGGCCATCAGCATCAGGAGGTCGGCGGAGTTGGGAGAAAGCGTGAGGCCCTGCAACACTTCTGCGCGCGCCCGGTCCAGTTCCCGGTTCCACATGCAAGCCATGCCCAGCGCGAAGTGGCCATTCGGCTGTTCCTCGGCCATCTCCATTGCCTGCTGCGCGAGATCCAGTCCGATCCGCAGCGAAGCCTCCGGATCGTTGCTCCACGCGTTGATGTAGTCGAGCACATGCGTGAAGGAAATCAGGGCCTGGGCTGCCGCATAATCCGGATCGATAGCGAGGGCGTCGGCCGCCAGGCTGCGGGCGGCTAGATTGCCGGTTCGGGTGTGGGCTGACGCCTGCTCGCGGCCGCGCAATAGGAGCTCGTATGCACCGATATCGACTGCGCGCCCTTGGACCAACCGGTCCTGGTCGCCATGCGTGAGATTCAGCTTCAGCGCCGCCACGATCTCCTGGGTGAGCTCATCCTGAACCGCAAAAATATCCGTGAGTTCGCGATCGAAGCGGCTGGCCCAGATATGCCCGCCATTGTTGGCGTCGATCAATTGGGCAGTGACACGCACGCGGTTGCCGGCCTTGCGCACGCTGCCTTCCAGGACATAGCGGACGCCGAGCGCCTTGGCCATCTCAGGCACGGAGGCTGTGACGTTCTTGTAGACGAAGGATGAGTTGCGGGCGATCACGTGCAATTCTGAGAGCTTCGAAAGGTCGGTAATGATGTCCTCGCTGATGCCGTCGGAGAAATATTCCTGCTCGGCGTCGCCGCTCATGTTGTTGAACGCCAATACGGCGATGGAGGGCTTGTCGGAAACGGCCGTAGCCGGAGGCATTTTCATTGCGGGCTGGGCTTGTCGTGCCGTGTTCGACAGCGGTCCGACCTGGAGAGAATAGACCTGCATCGGCTCAGCGATATTCTTCAGCTGGATCCGGCCGAGATCGGTCACGGCAAGATCAAGCCGCGCTTTCACCTGGCGGTAGGCATCCTCGGAAAGACAGATGGCGCCGGGCTTGGCAATGCTCTCCAGCCGCGCGGCGATATTGACGCCGTCGCCCATCAAGTCGCCATCGCTTTCCTCGACCACATCCCCCAGATGGATCCCGACCCTGAACTCGATGCGATGCTCGGGCGACACGCCGATATTGCGCTCGACCATGGCAGTCTGCACTTCGATTGCGCAGCGCACGGCGTCCACGACGCTGCGAAACTCGATGAGGCTTCCATCCCCGGTACGCTTGACCACACGGCCATTGTGCACGGCGATGGTCGGATCGACCAGATCGCTGCGCAGAGTTCTCAACCGCGCCAGGATGCGATCCTCGTCCGCACCGGCGAGACGGCTGTAGCCGACCACATCCGCGACCAGGATCGCCGCCAGTTTTCGCGTCACGCTCGTAGCCTCAGTTCCTTGTCGGACCAAAATAACACAGTGTGAGCGGTAGCGTCGCCAAATCCCGTTTGCCTTTGCTGAGAGGGCCCGGCTAGTCTCCGTTTTTCAGAGAGAAGGCAAGGACGTAGTCGCCGGCGTCTTTCGAATATGGTGCACCGCCGACCGATATCAGGACATATTGTTGGCCTGTTTTCGGCGAAACATAGGTCATGGGCGTCGCACTCGAGCCGACCGGCAGGGGATATTTCCAAAGCTCGGTACCGTTCTCGGCATCATAGGCGCGGATATAGTAGTCCTGGAAGCCGGCGAAGAAAACGACACCGCCGGCGGTCACCGAAGTGCCGGCATAGCTCGGCAAGCCCATCGGCATAGGCAAACGGGTTTTGATCTTGAACGGCCCGAGTTCCTCGGCGGTCCCCGCCGGAACCTGCCAGGCGATCTTGCGGGTACTCAGATCCACCGCCGTGACGGTGCCGAAGGGCGGCTGCGTGCAGGGAACGCGGAGCCTCGATGTCCACATTTCGGTGGCCATGCCATAGGGCGTACCGCGCTGCGGGGCGGAGGGGCCGTGCGCGGTCGTGGTGAGGGCAAAATCGACATACTCCGCGCGCGGGATGAGCGCGAAGAGGCTCGGTACGCGGATATCGTTCATGAAGACGCGGTTGTTGGGCAGATCGACCGATACGCTTCCCCAATTGAGGCCACCCAGATTTCCCGGCTGCTGGATCGCATATTGGGTGCCGATCGGGGTGAAATCGCCGTCGTAGCGCATCTTTCGGAAGGCGATGCGGCATGCCAGCTGATCGAACATCGTCAGGCCCCAAGCCGTCTGCTCGCTCACGCGTTCCGCGCCAATGGTCGGCATGCCGACGGAATAGGGCTGCGTCGGAGACAGTTTCTCTTCCGGTGCGCCGCCTTGCTGCGGCACCGGCTTCTCCTGGACTTCGGCAAGGGGCAGGCCGGTCTGACGGTTGAGCAGGAAAAGCTGCCCACGTTTGGTGGTCTGCAGGAGAGCGGGCACGGTGGCGCCATTGCCGTCAGGCAGATCGATCAGGACCGGTTGAGCCGGCAGGTCATAGTCCCAGATGTCGTGATGCACGGTCTGAAACTTCCATTTCTCCCGCCCGGTCGTCACATCGAGCGCCACCAATGTCGCGTTGTATTGGTCGGCGAAGGCCGGACGATTGACGCCGTAATAATCCGGGGTGGTATTGCCGAGCGGCGCATAGATGAGACCGAGCTTGTCGTCGAATGCGGCCGTCGTCCACATATTGGGTGTGGCCCGCGTATAGGTCTGGCCCTCCGGTGGGAGTTTGGTGACCTCAGGATTGCCGAGATCCCATGCCCATTCGAGCTCGCCGGTGACCACGTTGAATGCGCGGATGACGCCCGAGGGTTCGCCGACCTCCTGATTGTCGGTGACCCAGCCCCCGACGACGATCAGATTGCGGGCAATCAGCGGCGCCGATGTCTGGAAGTAATAGCCTGTCTTGACTTCGCCCATGCCCTGGGAGAGCTGCACGGTGCCATTGTCTCCGAAGCCCCTGCAGGGGGCGCCGGTCTTGCTGTCGATCTCCAGCAGACGGGCATCAATCGTTGTCTGCACCAGGCGCTCGTTGCAAAGACCGTCGGCGGATTGCGCGTCCTGCGGCATCTTATAGTAACCGAGACCACGGCAGCGCTGCCAGTAAGGCGCCGTCGCCTTGGGATCGAAGATCCAGCGCGGCTTGCCGGTATCGGAATCGAGCGCTGCGATCACATCCGTCGGCGTGCAGGTGTAGACCGTGTCGCCGATCTGCAGAGGCGTGTTCTGATCGGCGCCATCGCTCTTTCCGGTGCGGTATGTCCAGGCAAGATCGAGTTTGGAGACATTGCCGCGGTTGATCTGATCGAAGGGCGAGTAACGATCTCCCGCCGTGGTGCGGCCATAGGAGGTCCAATCGGAGGGAGAATTGTCGCCCTTGGTCGCCTTGTAGGCGGTGATGTCGGCGGAAGGGCGGATGACGCCATGCGGCGTGAAAGCAAGGCTAAAACCGGCAACGAACAGGATCGCCGTGACCAGGGCGCCGCCATGGTAGAGCTTCCGGTTGGCGGTCGGCGAGAGCGATGGCGCAAAGAGAAGCGCAAAACCCGCCAGCGCGATCGGAGACATCAAGCGCGCAAAAAGTGCCCAAAAATTGAGACCCGATTCCCATAGCGCCCAGGGAAAACTGAAGATGGCGACAAGCAGGACGATGAGGCCGCCTGAGGTCTTGCGGCGCCAGAGCAGAAACGCGGCAACCAGATAGGCAAGCCCGACGATCGCATAATAGGGCGAGCCGCCGAGGCTGAGCAGCCAGGCGCCGCCTCCTATCAGCCCCAATCCGATCAGGGCGAGAACAATACAGAACAGGGTGGCTAGAAATTTCATAGTCTCCTCATCCAATCTGCTGCCCGATCGCCTGGATCCCAACTCCGACCGTCGCATGGCGCCCCGGGAAGCGCGGGGCCATTGGATTGGCGGTCGGATACGTATCTTCGGGAGAGCGGTGCTCTCTCGTTCAATTTTTACTTGATGTAGCTGTGGTCACTGACACGCCGCCCCGATCCGGCAATGATGCCGCCGCCGCTCCTGCGGCAACGGCTTGCCATTCCAAATCGAGTCAATACTTCTGAAAGGGGCACAGATGTTTCTCGGCGAAAAGCTTGATCTAGCGAACGGGCGACCGACAGGATTCGATTATATGCGATTACTGTTAGCCTTTTCAGTGCTTTGGATACATACGGCCCGCGTCACGTACGGCGATGACCTCTTTCTTTGGGAGTCACCCTTCCGTCCTGTCATCAAGTCAGTGCTGCCCATGTTCTTTGTCCTGAGCGGGTTCCTCGTGGCTGGCAGTCTTGAACGATCGAAGACATTGATCTCCTTTCTCGGGAATCGGTTTATCCGGATCTACCCTGCTCTTGCGGTAGAGGTGTTGCTGGCTGCCTTTATACTCGGAGCGATCTATACGGAGTATGACCTGCGTGACTATTTCACCGATCCTCAGTTCTTTACTTATCTGCTGAATGTCACCGGGCACATTCACTTCAATCTTCCCGGCGTATTCCTGGACAATCCTGATGCTGCGATGGTGAACGGGCAACTCTGGACGGTGCCCTTCGAGCTTGAATGTTATGCTGCGATCGCCGCCCTGTTTCTGCTCGGCGTGGTCAGGCGGCGCGTGATCGCCCTGATCGCAACGCCGGCCTTGATCATAGCCTTTGGGATCGCAAGATATTGGAAGCATGAAAGCGACTGGGCCACCATGCCCACGACCGCATCGGGCAATCTGCTTATTTGTGCATTTCTGGTGGGGGTGACCTTCTATCTCTACAAGGACAGGGTTCGCTGGGATATCCGGATTTTCCTCGCCTCAGTGGCAGTCATCCTCTGGGCCTACTGGTTCACCTCTTTCGGAGACTTCATTGCCATCCCGGCAATCGGATATGTCACGGTTTTCCTCGGTCTGACCTCGCCCCGAAAGCTTGGTGTTCTGCGCGGGGCCGACTATTCGTATGGCGTCTTCCTCTACGGCTACCCGATCCAGCAGGCCTTCGTCGCGCTCGGGCCTTGGGCACATAACTGGTGGCTGAACGGCATCGTCTGCAGCATTATTGCCACCTGCTTTGCCGCTTTCTCGTGGAGATTCATCGAAAAGCCGGCGTTGAAATTGAGGAAACAAGTCACCTGGCTTGAAAATCTCAGGCTCCAGCGCGGCACGAAACGACAATTGGCCGGGGCGGTCTCGAAATAGAGTTCTGGATGCCGGCTTGGAGGCGGGCAATTCCGGAACAGGCTCAATCCAGAAAACAACTCAACAGGGCTCGCCATCACCGCGAGCCCTGTTTCTTTGATGCTGGCTGAGCGCCACAGACGAAAATCCGGGCCGTTTGCAAGGGCCTGGTTTGCAGCAGGCTTGCTGCACGATCACTGCCATATCGACGTACCTACACCGATAAGCGCGGCCCGGATTTGGCGCGCATATCCGCTCATGCGTAAGCCTATGTTCAGACTGATCTTTTCGGTTGGACAAGGTAACGTCGTGGCTAGATCTATGACTGTATTAATCCTCCAAATGCCCAACTTTTCCAGCTGTCGTATCCGATGGTTTCTTGGTTTTTTGGGGAGTGATCGGCCCTTCTGGATGAATAGTTGAATATTCTCCAGCGTTGTTCAATCGATCTGTTGGGCGGCTATTAGCAATATTTTAACGGTAATAGATAAAATACTTTGATCGAACTTCGTTTCGACTTTGGGTTTTGTCATGTCATTGAGGGGCTGACGGTGGCTTGAAGAAGGTGAAGAGAGGAGCAGAATAATGCTGAAGAGCACGCTCATCGTGATTGCCGTCTCCTTCGCCGCCGGAGCGACCATTCGCGCCTGGGCCTTCGCATTCTTTGCATTTCTGCTGGTCGCGGCTTTGAGCGTTGTGATCCTGCTGAAAGGTTCTTCCTTGACGGAGGCAATCGCTTCCGGCCTCCAAGTGCTTGTATTGATGGAGATATGCTATCTGGCGGGTCTCTTCGCTTTCTCGTTGGGGGGGCATATTCAGAAGCGCCGGAAAAAGACCTCCATCGCTGACCGCTCCCATGCGACCGGCAAGCGTCCTCATGGATGGTGACATGACCGATGCGGCAGGAAGCTCGGCTGTGCTATGGACGCAAACCCGCTGAGCACTTTTGCTGGAATTGCTTAGGAGTCCACCCTGGGCAGTAAGGCGTGCCGGGAAAGCAGGGCCGAGAGTGTTTTTGCGATGATCACGAAATCCAGCGCGAGCGTCCATTTGGACAAATACTCGACGTCGAGGGAAACTCTGTTCTGATGGCTGGCGTCGTTGCGTCCGTTGATCTGCCAGTGGCCGATCAAGCCGGGACGGACGGCCATATAGGCAGAGGCATGTTCGCCGTAACGCGGCAGCTCTTCCTTGGTAATGGCGTGGGGCCCGACGAGGCTCATTTGACCCAGCAACACGTTGATCAATTGCGGGAGCTTGTCGAGGCTCGATCGTCTGACGATAGCGCCGACGACAGTGACATGTGCCTTGGCCGTTGCGTCGGCGCGTGTCGTGCGAAACTTGAGGCAGCCAAACTCTTTTCCCTTATAACCGATCCGCGGATGGGAATTGAAAATGGGTCCCCAATCACTTAGCGTTATGATGGCTGCTACGGACAGAAGAAACGGTGACAAAAGGAATAAGAGACCTGTCGCAATGATGATGTCGAATGCGCGTTTCAGAAGTCTGCTGATCGTATGGGATTGTGACGAATTGAATGGACGCCTTTCCTGCCGCGCCCTGGCGAAATCCCGCCAAGGTTCGGTTGGGTTGCGCCCATGATTTTTTCCCGCCATCCGCGTCTCCGTTAGGCGAATCCCAGAAATCACAGTCAAAAGCTTGTTTGAGTGCAAGTTTGGTGTCTGTGACCGAAGTCATAACCGTGGATAAATTCTTTATCATGTGAAGAATTTCTTGTGAATAGTTGAAGAAGTATTTTTTTAGAAAAATATACATCTGTGATGTTGGAAATATTTATTCCAGGTAAAAATATTATTATTATATTGTTGGCCTATTCTAACGGCGCACAATTGTTTCGAATTGTATAAAAATTATCCAACAGCTTCAGAAGTGTGCTTTTAACAGAATTAAATATGGATTTTATGATATATAAATGTGAGGATTCGTCAGAATTATGTATAGTTTTAGAATGTAAATTTTATATTATTATTATTTGACTTTCTAACTTAACGCATTACGAATGTCGGTGACGACAATAAATCAATTAGTCTGCTTGGAGTTGCGCGTATGGACGGTGCGATTAGCATCAAAGACAGCAGGATTGAAGGAGGCGCGGCGCGAATAAGCGAAACGGTTACTTGCGGTCCTGTAGGTATTGTTTACGGCGGCCGGCCGGATTTGGATCACGAGTTTCCGTTTTGCCGCTCGAGTGTTCGAAAATTTCGTCGCGGTGAGGTTATTGCCGGCGCCGGTGTCGTCATCGACATGTTTGCCCGCGTGCAGCGCGGAATGGTGAGTGCAAGCACCCCGCTTGCCGATGGACGCGAGTTCATCGTGGAAATCATTCCGAAAGGCGGCTTGATCGGCGAATTGGAGGTGTTGCGCAAACAGTCTCTCAGCCTGGAATATCGGGCCACGGCGGACTGCGAACTGCATTACTTCGACGGCCGTTTGCTGCGGGACTGGTGTGCGAATGATCCGCAATTTCAGGTGAAGATCCTGTCGAAGGCACTGGCGCGTGTTTCAGAACTCGAACTGCGGATTATTTCCAACGCCGGGTCGAGTTTAAGGCAGAGGCTGGCCCGGACGCTGCTGCGTCTTTGTGCCTTGTACAACGTCGATACGCAGAATAGCGGCAACGAGCTCATTATCTCCCAACACCACCTGGCCGCGACGCTGCCGGCGTCGCGTGAGAAGGTCAACCAATGTCTGCGCCGTTTGCGCGAGAGCAAGGTGGTTGACGGGACACAGGGCAAAATCCGCATTCTCAATCGGAAGGCGCTTGAGGCTTATGCCGAGGGGGCAGTGTCTCTCGCTTGAGGCACCGCCGCGATAAACAAAAAACGGAGCAGCAGAAAGCCTCGACAGAACCCGCCACCGGCGGGTTCTGTGTTTGATGCGGTGGGCGTTGATAAATCGGAGCAAGCAGGGCCGAAAGATCAGCTTGGCGGTTTGCCTTCATGCACATCGTCGCAAACCGCTGCGGATTTTGCGTGGCCTGCTTTAGAGCATTTCCGTTTTTCTCCGAATCATGGAAATGCTCTATCTCTTTGTTTTCACGCAATTCCGGACGGAAAACCGCTACGCACTTTTGCTGGAATTGCTCTAGACTTCGCTCTCGCAAGCATGTCTCCAGTATTGCCAGCCTTCACCCTGGATCAGCCCGTGATCGGACAGGTCCTTCCAGCTTCTGTAGGTGCCCGTATCCTCACAGACGAAGTCATCCATGTCCTTGCTCGAAGAGTATACGGTATATTCTTCCGTATGTTGGGACAGGTGCGCCGCATCGGCAACCTTGTGCACGAAGGTCGACAGGAACTTGAAATGCAGAAGAGCGCCGGATACGCCGAGCGCTCCGCGCATGTCGCCCAGATTTAGGGAGAGCGGCCAGACCTGGTGCGATGATTTCAGAAACAGACGTTCACCCTTGATATAGACGAGTGGTATCTTATTGAGCGCGGGGCCGTCCCAGAGCCGGTCGTGGAAATAGACGCGCCCGCGGACGCCGCCCTTGATCCATATCGTCCCGTTGCGTTTGTCGAAATGTGCGACATAGCCGGATCGGTCGAAGAGATTGCAGACCTCGAGCGGGTTGCGACCGGGTTCGCATATGTTTTCGAGAACGGGATGCGGGCTGTACATGTCGATCATGACCGAGCGGAGCGAGTGGCCGCCCATGGATTCGATATAGGTGGTCAATTGATCGATCGGTCGTGTGTCGCAATGCGGATAGACCAGAAACTCGTCCGCATCGACATAGAGGACCCATTTCTCCCGGCAGTGGCGGTTGATTACTTCGTTGATCCAGTCGTTTCCGAATCTCGCCGCCTTGTAGGAGCCATGAGCCGAAAGAAGGGACACATCGTCGAAGCTGGACAGCAACTCGGCCGTACCGTCGGACGAGCCGTTGTCGATGCAGATGAAGTGCTCGAAGCCGAGATCGCGATAATACTGCAGGAAGAATGCCAGCCGATGTCCCTCGTCGCGGATGACGCAGATGACGACATGACGCGCCTGCTTGAGCCCGTCGCGCAGCAGGTCGTAGCGAACCTGCCGAGCCTTGAGCGTCCGGCGCAGGCGAGCTTTTAGGTAATGCGAGATACTGGCGGCGGAAGCCCTATAACTCATATTCTGTCCTGAACACTATCCATTCTGGGTGAATGGATGAATACTTGCGCATCCGCCTGCAATCCACGGCTCGACCGGCAATCCCGACATCCGTCACGCGGACAATCCTCAGGTCTGACCAACAACACATCATCATACGGCGTAGTCGCCGCCGACCAGCAGGCTCTGGACGCGCGGATGGGGTCCGTTTTTCTCGATTGCGTGTTCGATGCGCGCTCGTATCGATCGGTATTTATACAGCATCTTACGGTCGAAGCTTATTCCGCGATACAGCGCGTTGTAAATCGGATGTGCTTTGCGCAGGTCGACGTAGACTTGGCTTTCCTTGTCGGTCCATGGAAAGAAGGTGCCATGCCACGGCTTCGGATGCGCCATGTAATGGACGATCGACAGGGAGGACATGTTTACCAGATGAAGGAACTGTTTGGGGAAGTTCCAGCGGTTCGATACGAGTATAAGCGATGAACCGCAGACATAATTCAATGCGCCTTGATCATGTTTGCCCTCGCAGGCCTCGGGGTTTTTAGCAAAAAGCTCAAGCGCCTCCTGCCCGATCCAACCGTTGCGGTGGAATTTCAGCACCCCTGCGTTGAAATAGTAGTTGCTCTTTCCAGTGTCGAGGAAGTCATGGATCGCGGTGTAATCGCGCGCCGCGAAAAACCTGCCCTCGGGCACAGTGGCATTTTCGAGCCGACTGAGATCGCTGACGATCTGGGTATCTCCATCGAGATAGATGATCTGGGTATAGTTGGCAGGCAGGATCTCGCAAAGGACCAGCTTGGCCATGGTGCTGACGCTGATGCGTCCCTGGAAATGCGAACTGTCGAGCTTGCCGAGCGAATCCCGCAGCGCGTCGGTCGCATCGATCAAGTCGACCCGGCTGGTTGCCAGCAGGGCTTTCAGCTCGTCGAAATTATCGAGATGTTCCGACATGAGGACGCAGACATCTGTCGCGGGGCTTGCAAATTTGCGAGCCTGAAGTGCGGAGAGAATGGTCGGAAATGAATACTCGACATCCGTGACGTAGACGACGCACTGATTGTTCATGTCATCACCCTTCCGATTGTGCGCAATACGAATGAATCGGCATTGACTTGCCCGTCGAGGGAACGGTTGAGAATTGAGCCGACGGGTCTGTCATATGAAGGCCCTGTTCGGTATATATAGCCGGTGCTCAGCGCCGCAGAGCTGAACGGGTGTCTGGCCGCCGGCGGTTTTTATGTGTTTCATTGTTGAGATATTCGCCATGAAGAGTGCCTTGCCTGTAAAAAGGCTGTGTTTCGACATCGTGTTTCGCGGTACGACGGTCGGTACCGGGACCCTTGTCGGAAAGCAGAGGGAAGGGGAATTGTCATGTTGATCACCGCAGTCGTGGCAGCGGTGATATCGATAGCTGCCGGAGCTTCCATCCGTGCCTGGGCTTTCGCAATTTTCGCCTTCCTCGTGGCAATCGGCTTCGGCAGCGTGGTTTTCAGCGACGGCTCCTCCATGATCGCGGCCATCCTCTCTGCCATTGCCATCCTCGCACTCATGGAAGTTGGCTACTTGGCAGGCGTGTTCGTTTCGGGGTTTGTGCGGCGTAGTGCCAGGCAGCGGCAAAACAATTCCGTCGCAGATAACGTCGCGCCCACCAGAGAGCGCCAGCAGAGCTGATTTTGACATAGAATCCGCAGAATAGCCTTCTGGGGACGGTTTTGCGCGATCGCGTTCGGCCGACGAATTGCTATTACCGGCAATGTTTGAAAGATGCGGCGCGGCCGGCCGATTCCGAACCGGCGCGGGCATGCCGATGGCTCGACGAGACCATCTCGCGCCATGGCGAAACTGCAAGGCGGGCGTCATCGCGTTGAAAACATCGGCGCTCTCATCTGAGATGTCGATGTCTCCAGTGGGGTCCGGTTGGCAAGCGATCGGGTCGCCTGTCGTGGCGAGATATTGGTTGTCGCCAGGCAACCGGCCGCCAGGCCCGCCGTGGTGCTGAACAGCAAGCCGAGATCGGTACCGCTTCCTGATATCGATGCCGAGGCGACCTGAGCTATCGATGCCATAATTGCGGCGTTTCCGATCGCGTGCGTTTTCCGATCGCCTGATATGTGGCGGCCGGACGCCCTCACAAGGCTGTACAGGAAGGTGGCGAAGAGCAGAGTGCCGGTCAAACCGACATTAGAGAGCAGGGCTGCGATAAAACTCGAAGCTCGAACCGTGCCGAGCCCGGCGCCGAAGGTAGCGGTGTCGACGAATGCGATCAATGCCAGCGTATTCCAGGCGGTCCGCTCTTCGCCGGATTGCGATTGGAGCTTGTCCGATAGGGTGGTGTTCACAAGGCCGGCGATGGAATCCCACGCGTCGGGGACAAGGCTGAGTGCGACGATGGCGCAGGGGATCAAGAACAGCGTGATCACCAGGAGTGTGACATGCGGCGTCGTAGCCGGGCCCCCGATCAGCCGTTTCAGGCAGAACAGCACGAACATGCAGACGACGAAGATGCCCGCGATATAGGCGGTCGTCGACGTGCAGAGGACGATCGTCGGGCCGATGAAAAGCGTTGCAAGTCCCGCCATTCGGCTTTGAACACGCTCCAGCCAGAGCATGAGCGTGAAGGAAAAATAGGCCAGTGCGACCGCGCCATACATGCTTGCTTCGGGAAAGGGGCCGACAATGCGCTTGAAGCCGCTGATCGTCTCGGCCGTATGCATCGTATAATTTGCGTTCCTGATGACATCGAGCAGGTAGGACTGGCCGGTCAGGAAGGTTCCGATATCAATCAACGCCAGGGCAAAACAGACGATTGACGCCACGATCAACTGCTGTGCGATGAAACGGGCATATCCAAGTCTTGCAAGCCCTGAAACGACGGCAAAGCAGGCGAGGTCGCCGAGCAGATAGACAGACTGGCTGAGATTGGACGAACCCGGCGCCAGCGGCGCGGCTACCGTCGACATCATGCCCGATGCGTCTCGTGCCGAGGAATAGACGAGGGTTGCGCCGGCAAAAATGCGGGGCAAGAAGAAAGACGATGCCACGGAAAACAGGATGTAGGTGGCAAACCAGAAGCCGGGGCCCGGATAGGCGAGGCTGGTCAGTATGGCCTGCGTTTGAGCCGGGCGCAGCAGGGCGGCCGCAACGAGAAAGAGCACCAGAAGATGGCTCGGCTGGATGCTGCTGCTGCCGAGCGCCGGCAATTGGAGCGCCGCTGCGGCGCCCAAGAGCGTCGACAGGCAGAGGGTCGCTATAGAAAAACGCGCGCCGTTGACCATGGTGAGCAGGCCAAGCAGCAGAATGAGGAAGCCGATCGGTTCTATCGACATGCTTCAGATCCCGATCCGGAGGACGAACGGCCAAGGCATCGGGTTTGCCGAAAACCGGTATCCGGCTTTCGGCGCGATGCTTGAGGCGAAAGCCGCCTGTTGTCATCGATGATCACAGCCGCCCCCTAATTCGCTCCCGTCTGGGATATCCAGCCGGGAGCCGCCTGATTGTCTCCGGCGACATTAGACAGCGGGACTGCCGAGCTTTGCTGCTGCGGCGCGGACTGCAGTTGCAGTGGAGGCGGTGGCGTCTGAAGGTCGGTGTCGGTGTCGATGCCGATTTCGACGACATCATGTGGCCGCAAGGTGGTCGTCTCGTCCGCCTCGATGTTGCGATAAGTCCCATCGTCGTTGCGACGCACGATCCGGTAGTTTTTCTGTGCTCTGCCAAGACCCGGCATGTCGGTGTTCATCTGCGCGAGTTGAGCGCTGTATCCGGCCTGTTCGCCGAGGAGTTGGGCCACCTGGATGTCGATTGCCGCCCTGCCGATCGCGAGATTGACCTGATTCAGCAGTTCCTGGTTTTCGCTGTTCTGCCTGTTGGCGATGTTGATCTTCGAGCGATCGGCTTCGCTGAGCCCCTGGCGAGCCGTGGTCAGGGCGACCTCGAGATCGATCAGCGTACCTTGTGCATCCGCCGCCCAGCGGTCGACCGAGACCTGACGGGAATTGCTGACCAGGCCCTTGCTCACCAGACTGTTGACATTATCCAGTTCCTTCTGCGCAAGATCGATCTGCCGCTTCTGCGAATTGATCTTGGCTTCGAGCGACTCGACCTGCTGGCCGTAGAGACGCGCGAGGTCGCTCGCCGCGTCGATCTGGCTCTGGATATCGACGCGGCGCAGCCGCATCAGGTTCAATTCCTGCGCCTTCAGCTTGTCCACATCGGGCGTTCCGACGAGCTCGGCAGGGATCTCGAAACTCTGTTCGCCGGCAATTTCGGCACGCAGCCGCGCCTGGCGCATCAGAAGATCGCGCCTGTTGAGAATGGCCGTTCGATAGGCGCCTGCAGCCTGGATCCGGTCGCGCTCGAAGACGGTATTTTCCTCGCGATCCCGAAGGAAGCCGCCGGCAATGCTGACGGCCTTCATGACCGTCATATCTGCCTCAAAAGCATAGCGCCCGGGGGTCTGCACGGTTCCGGTTACGAAGATCGGCGCATGCTGGGCGATCTCCAGGGCGATGAACGGTTTTCCCGGCAGTTCGGCCTTTTCGGACAGTGCGCCGGCGATCGCATCGGCGACCTGCTGCGTTGTTTTCCCGATCGCCTGCACCTGGCCGGCGATCGGGATCGACAGATTGCCGGCATCGTCGACGGCATAGGTCCCGTCGAGCGCCTCCCAGCTGGCATATCGGGAATCCGACGATCGCCATTCAACGACACGCAGTCTCACCTGGTCTTCCGGCACAAGAGTGTAGTTTTCCGCATGGGCGACGCTCCAGCCGGTCATGCAGGAGAATACCAGCAATGCAAGGGCGACGGAGACGAGGCGATCGGACAAGGATGTGTGCTGCATTGTCTGCTATCTCCGTTTCGTTGCGATCGATGGCGACGGCATCTCGCGCGGCGAAGGATTGCCGAACTCGAGAATGCGGGACGGAGAGGTACGGCCGACAACAAGATCGGACAGCGCCAGAAAATTTCCGTTCAGACGTCCCCAGCGGTCGATCAAGCGGTCATTGAACAAGAGGCCCCGCGTATTCGCCAGGATGTTGCGGCCGATCTGGACGACGGCACGACCCCTCGACATCGTGCCCTTCCGGATCAGATAGACGGGATTGGCAACCTGCGAATAGCCGAGCCTTCGCCCGGGCTGGCGCCCGGATCTGACACCGAGATGCACCCCGCGGGCGCCTTCGACATGCACGGACCTGCCATAGCGGGCGATGGACCGGCTGAAATCGACATCCTCGAGCCAGCCATAGAGCGGCAGCTGTTCGTCAAAGGCCAGCGCGTGCTCGAGAACGGGTGAAAGGCGAACCGCCATGTTGCATCCGTAAGCGTTGTAGACCTCCGTCACCCGCTCGGTTGCTTCGCCCGCAGTATCAAGGATCTGCAGGGCCTTTGACATGCTGAGGCCACCATCCAGGACACCGTCGGCCAGGACTTCGCCGGTGGCGATCGCCACGTTGGGGTTAGCCGCAAAGACGGCCGCCATCCGGGGCAGGAAGGTCGCGGCGGGAATGAAGTCATCGTCCAGGAAGATCAGAACATCGATATCGAAAGCGGCAGCCTGGATGATCCGGTTGCGCTGGGAGGTCAGGCCGCGGCTGCCGACGATGACTTCCACATCGCAGCGGTCGGCGAGCCCGGCGGCATCGTCGATCGCGGGCACGCAGACGATCAGCCGCTCCGCCTGGTTCGGCAGAGCGGTGAGATAGTCGACCGTCTCCCGCAGTATCGAGGGGCGGCCCGCCGAGGCGATCCCCACGGCCATTCGCAGTGGATGGCTTGCGCGCTCCGCCATGGCTTCAGGTCCGCAAGGGACAGGCGCCGGCCCGATCGACCCGTCCTGCCTGGTTGCTTCTGCCGAGGGGGAGGTCATGACTGCATTCTCTTCGGCGCATGGTTGATGATCGCCCCGAGGATCTCCGCGCCGACATTCCGCAGCGTGTCGATGACGCGCATGGTATCGTCGATCGAAGTGTGCCCGTGCGAGGTCACCACGAGGACACCGTCCAGCTCCGACGCGATCGCATTGGCATCCGGCGACGCGGAGAATGAGGAGATATCGACGAATATGGCGTCGAATTCCTTTTTCAGGTCGGCAAAGCTCAACTGCGTGCGGCGGGAACTCAGGCGAATGGCCGGCGTCACCGCTTCGACCTTGCCGAGGGGAAGGAATTTCAGCGTCGGGGTGAGCGGCAATGCCGCCGTCTGAATCAGCTCACCATTGTCGAGAACATCGACGAGGCCTGTGGAACTATCGGGCGCGATCGATTTGCTGAGCGAGGATTTCTGCGCGGCCGCATCGATCAGCAGCGTGTGCGCCCCTGATATCGACGACAGCACCGCAAGTTCGCATGCTATGGTCGATGCGCCACTGCCGGGATTGACGGCGACTATACCGATGACGACCCGGCGTTTGCGCCGAAGACCGACGACCGTCGCGCTCAATTCCGCCATGCCCGGAATAACAGGATAGGCGGCTGTGTCGCTACTGCCGGTGTCGGCGGCGAGGAAACGCGCGGGGTCTCCATTCCGGCTCTTCCTCGATGTCGACAGCAAAGTGACGAAGGGCAGCCCACCGGCTTCCGCGATCTGATGGGGGCGGACGATCCGGCGATCGCCGGCATGCCTGATCATGGCAAGTGCCAGGCCGGCGCCAAGACCAACCGCCGCCGCAAAGGCGATGATGAGCGTGCTGCGTGGTCTCTCCTTCGAAAGAGGCAGCGTGGCTCGTGAGACGATCGTCGCATCGGACACCGGGTAGGTGATGCGCTGCTTGGCTTCGGTCAGCTGGTTCAAGGTATTTTCATAGAGGGTGCGGCGAGCGTCCGTCGCGCTCTGCAGTTCCGCAAGCTTGAATTGATCGCGCGGATTGCTGGTGAAGCTGGCCAGGGCGCTGGCAGCTTCGGCCAGTCCCCGCTGCTGCTCGATTACGAATTTTGCCAGCCAGTCGCTATATTGCCGGGAAGCATTGGCCTTCATCGCGATATTCTTCTGGATATACTGCCTGGCGAGCGTGTCGGCGATGTCGACTGCCTTCTGAGGGGTGGACGCTGCCGCCGATATCTCGATGATCGTCGAACTGCCGATCCGGCGTACTCCCATCATACTCTGCAGCGTGGCGATCGCCCGATCGTGGGTCCGCTCCTCTTCCGTCTGCGGTCGTCTCTCACTCGTGGCTGCGTCTGCCGTTTCCTGAGATGCGTCCGGTTCTGAAGAGATTCCCATCAACCAGTTCTTTGCCCTGTCCTGCAGCGAAGGCGTCTGATCGACAAAGTCAGGATCGGTGTCGAGACCAAGGACTCTTACCGTTCCGCTGACGACATCGCTGGATTTGGCAATCTCCAGTTGACCCTCTATAAATGCGTCTTCCGCGAAAGCCCTCTGGGCTTCGGAGCCGCTCACCTGGGGGAAGATCACAAGCTGCGTGTTGGCAACGAAAGTCGGCTCGACGGTCAGCAGGTAGCTCCCTGCGATTGCGAGGAAGGCGATCGTCGTCGTCACAATCCACAGCCAGCGCATTCTGAGAAAGAACAGCATATCCCGCAAGGTCAGCGGCGAATTCCCGCCAGTGGCTGCGGGAGGCAGAGATATCGGAGAAACACAGCTGAAGATCGTGCTCGAGGTCATGTCGTCCTATTCCAAAATGGCGATATCACGGAGTCACCAGGCACCGGGTGACCGGGTGCTGGCAGCTTGGAGGGGACGGGGGGAGTAGCGTGTCTTCCGATTTCAGGCATGATCGGCAGCCCTCCCCCTGAAGGCTCAGTACGAGCCACGCTGCGAAAACAGGGCGGGAATTGTCTTGGCAATGATGACGAAGTCCCGGCCGAGCGACCAGTTGTTGAGATACTGGACGTCGAGGGAAACCCGGTACTCGTAGCTGACATCATTGCGCCCGCTGGTCTGCCAGTGACCGGTCAGGCCCGGGCGGACGGCCATGTAGGCCCATATATGCTCGCCGTAGCGCGGCAGTTCCTCGGCGGTGATCGGCCGGGGGCCGACAAGGCTCATTTCGCCGCGCATGATATTGATCAGTTGCGGAAGCTCGTCGATGCTCGACCGCCTCAGAATCTCGCCGACGGCCGTGATTCTCGGATCGTCCTTCAGCTTGCGCGTCGCTTCCCATTCGCTTCGCGCAGCCGGGTTGTTTTCCAGCAATTCGGCAAGCTGAGCACTCGCGTCGGTCTTCATCGTCCGAAATTTGAGGCATCCGAATGGCGCTCCGCCGACCCCGATGCGCGTATGGGAATAGAAGACCGGGCCGCGGTCGCTCATCTTCACGATCAGTGCGACGAGCAACAGAAGCGGGGAAAGCAGGATCAAGGCGATAACGGCGATGAAAAGGTCTATCGCGCGCTTCGACGATCTGCCCGCTGCACGGGGCCGGGACGAATGGAGATCGCCGCCTTTCGCGGGCGGCCGCCCAACACGCGACCAAGCCTCGAAACTATGTGCTTCCCATGTCATCGGTGCTCTCCAAACATTCCGATTAAGAACCGTTGAAAGTTTGCTGCGCCGCACCCTGGTTGTCTGTTACCAAGGTCATAATCCTTAACAAATTCTTTATGCTACTAACCGGCATTAGTGAATTCCAACTACACCCAATAGCCTTATTTTCATATCTAATGACAATCTAACCTACTTCATGGTGATTAATAGGCGCAGATTCATTTACAGTTTTGATATGATCATTTCGGTTGTTGCTGATTTTTAATTCACCAAGACTGTTTAATAAGCATGTGTCATTGATTGAACGATGGTTTTGTGGTTTCGCCGAAATTTTGATTGCAATTGATAATGTATCTTTTGCTTCTCAACCAAATGTAGACTTTATCTTTGCGTTATCTCTTGCCGATGTTATTTGACTCTCATATTAAGACAATATAAATGATGCAGTGCAGCATTGCCTATGGTTATTCGAGTACTGGGAGTTGTGCGCATGGACGGGTTGACACACGCATCAGATCGCAGAGCCGGCATCGGCAAGGCGGCGGTACCGGCTAACGGCGGCATTCATCTCAACAGTCGCATCGTCATTGACGACGAATTTCTTTCCTGCCGATCGAGCGTCCGACGTTTCCGGCGCGGCGAGGTCATCGCCGGGGCCGGCGTTCTCGTCGATACGTTTGCGCGCGTACAGTCGGGGGTGGTCAGCGCAAGCACGATGCTACCCGACGGCAGGGAATTCATCGTCGAGATCATTCCGAAATCGGGCCTTATCGGCGAGCTCGAGGTTCTGCGCAGGCAGGCCTTGAGCCTCGAATACCGAGCCGGTTCCAACTGCGAACTGCATTTCTTCGAAGGCCGGCTGCTGCGCGACATGTACGCCAGCGACCCCAGCTTTCGCGAAAAGGTCTTCTCCAGGGCGCTGGCGCGTATTTCAGAGCTTGAACTCCGCATCATTGCAAATGCGGCGTCGAGCCTGCAGTCGAGGCTGGCCAGTACGCTGCTGCGGCTCTCCGCCGTATATGGAAAAGATGCGGCAAACAGCGGGGACGAGCTGGTCATCTCGCAAAATGACCTGGCGGCGACGCTGCCGGCGTCCCGCGAGAAGGTCAATCAATGCCTGAGGCGCCTGCGGGAAAGCAAGATCATCGACGGCGGGCAGGGCAAGATCCGCATTCTCAACCGCAAGGCGCTGGAGGCCTGTGCCAACGCGGTTTCGGTGAAGTGATGGGCTCATCGCTCCCCGAGGCCCCTCGATCCGCTGCTAGCTTCGGCCGCTTTCCCCGCCCCGGCACCACAAAAATCGATCGCGTCGTCATCATCGACGACTACTCGGTGGCCAGAGGCGGTGCAACAGCGCTTGCGGTGTTGTCTGCCAAGCTTTTTCGGGGACTCAGCATCCCTGTAACCTATATTTGCGGGGATGACGCCGCCAATGCGGAGCTTGCCGCACTTGGGGTCTCGATGGTCGGGCTGAACAGCCGCGACCTGCTCAGCGCCGAACGTGCCAAGGCTTTCGTGACCGGCATTCACAATGGCGCCGCCGTCCGTATGGTCGCCAACTGGATTGCCGCACAGGACACCGCCAACACCGTCTATCATGTGCATGGCTGGCACCAGATCCTGTCTCCGGCAATTTTCAGGGCGCTGATGCCGGTCGCCAGGCGATGCGTGGTTCACGCACACGATTTCTTCACGGCCTGCCCCAACGGCGCGTTCTTCGACTATCAGGCGCAGGAAATCTGCCTTCGACGTCCGCTCGGGGGAAGCTGCATTGCAACGGCCTGCGACAAGAGAAGTTATTCGCATAAATTGTGGCGGGTCGCCCGCGGCTCCAATATCCTCCGGCGCCTGAAGGATCAGGCCGATTTCGGCCGGATAATTCTGCTGCACGAGAAGATGGCGAGCTTTCTCGTCGGCGCCGGCTATCGACCGGAGCGGCTGACGACGATCCGCAATCCCGTCGCTCCTCTCTCCATCAAACGCATCGAGGCGGAGGCCAACGACGAGTTCGTCTTCATCGGGCGGCTGGACGAGGAGAAGGGCATAGAAGACGCTGTGGCCGCCACGCGCAGAGCCGGCGTCAGGCTCTGCGTGATCGGGGACGGGCCGCTGATGCCGTTGGTCGCAGCGTCAGGAAATCACGTCAGGGCCTTGGGCTGGCAGTCGCATGCGGAGATTGGCCCGACCATCCGCAAGGCGCGTGCCCTGTTGATGCCTTCGCGCTATCCCGAGCCGTTCGGCCTCGTCGCTATCGAAGCAGCCAGGAGCGGTCTGCCGGTCATCATGTCGCGCAGCGCCTTTCTCGCCGAGGAAATGGAAAGAGCCGGCATGGCGCTTGCCTGTGATACGGCTGACGAAAGCGCCTTTGCCGAGACTTTGGCGCGATTTAGCCAGATGCCGAGGCATGAGGTCCGCGCCATGAGCGAGCGGGCTTTCCGGCTGTCGCCGGATCTCGCCTCGACACACGAAGAATGGCGCGACGCGCTTCTTGCCGAATATCACAGCCTGATTTCAACGAATGTGGTTCCCGAACTGACAGACGGTGTGGCGATACAAGGAGTATTCAGTTGACCCTTAAAGCAACAACCTCTCTTCCTGACGCGAGAGCATTTCTTGGTGATGCGCCTGTGATGGCGAAAAGACGCGTCGCGGAGGCCGGAAGCGCAAGCGAAACCAAGCAGCTGCGGGTTGCCATCGTGCATTACTGGCTCGTTTCGATGCGCGGCGGCGAGAAGGTCGTCGAAGAACTGTGCCGCATGTTTCCGCAGGCCGACATCTTCACCCTCGTCTGCAACCGGGATCGCATCAGCGATTTTCTGAAGACGCGGAACATCCGCACGTCCTTCCTGCAGAAGATCCCCGGCGCGCAGCGTCATTATACCAAGATGCTGCCGCTGATGCCCTTCGCGCTCGAGCAGTTCGACCTGCAGGATTACGATCTCGTGCTGTCGAGCGAATCCGGACCCGCCAAGGGCATCATCACACGCGCCGACGCCCTCCACGTCTGCTACTGCCATTCGCCGATGCGCTATATCTGGGATCAGTTCCATGTCTATCGCCATGGCCTTCCCTGGGTGGGCCGCGCGTTGATGTCGATCACCGCGCCCATGCTGCGCGCCTGGGATGTGACGACGTCCTCGCGGGTCGATCTGTTCGTCGCCAACTCCGATTATGTCGCAAGCCGCATCCGCCGCTTCTACGACCGGGAATCCATCGTCATCCATCCTCCCGTTGCGACCGATGATTTTGCGGTGGGGAAGGGGAAAGGCGAGTTCTATCTCTATGCGGGACAGCTGACCACCTACAAGCGGCCGGATATCGCCGTTCGCGCCTGCACCGAGGCCGGCCGAAAACTGGTGGTGATCGGCGAGGGCGAACAATTGGCTTATCTGAAGTCGATTGCCGGACCGACCGTCGAGTTTCTCGGCCATCAGCCCTTCAACGTTCTGCGCGATCACCTGTCGCGATGCCGCGCCCTGTTGTTTCCGGGTACCGAAGATTTCGGCATCCTGCCGGTGGAAGCCATGGCATCGGGGCGGCCGGTCCTGGCGTTCGACGCCGGCGGCGCCAGGGAAACCGTTTCCTCGCCGCAGGTCGGCTTTCGCTTCGCGGAGCAGACCACAGAAGCTCTGCTGGAAACGATGGCGGCGTTCGAAGAGGTGGAGGACGATATCGATCCGCATGCGATCCGCGCGCACTCGTTGAAATTCTCTTCCGCCGTGTTCCGCGACCGTCTGTCCGGCCTGATCGAGCAACAACTATCCACCCATGGCGACCGACCCGCCGACGTCTTCAGAAGACGGCCGGGCTGACGGGAAGAAGCGGAGCCGCCTGCGTTGCCGCCGCGACCGAAACCGTCTCTCAAACCCTCGACGAGGAATAAATAAACAGACCATGTCAAGCGTATCTCAGAGGACGGCGACGGCGAGCATCTGGACCATCAGCGGAAAATTCCTGGCGCGGATGCTCGATTTCGTCAGCCTCCTTGTCCTGGCAAGGCTTTTGAGCCCCGCGGATTTCGGCCTGGTCGCCATCGCGACCTCGGTGCTGGTCATCGTCGAGACAATTTTGGACCTGCCGCTGACGCAGGCCCTGATGCGTCAGCCGTCGCCTTCGGACGATATGTTTGCCACGGCCCTTACCCTCAGCCTGCTTCGAGGCGTGGCCATCAGCACGCTGATGATGATCATCTCCTGGCCGATGGCGCTGATCTATGACGATTCCCGGATTTTCTCTCTTGTCGCCGTGCTCTCCATCGCGCCTGCCATGCGCAGTGTGATCAGCCCGCGCATGGTGTTGTTCATGCAGCGGTTCGATTTCAAACGCGAGTTCGCACTCGATCTCATCACCAAGGGGTCGACACTGCTATTCGGTGTCGGGGTGGCGGTCGCGACCGGCAGCTATTGGGGACTGGCGATCGGCGCGGTTGCAGGCCCGACCGCCGCGGCGATCACCTCCTATGTCTTTGCGCCGATGCGGCCGAGGTTCAGCCTTTCTGAGTGGAAGCACTTTCAGGACATGATCAGCTGGAACACCGTCTCGCAGGTACTGAGTTCGATCAACTGGCAACTGGACCGGCTGCTTTTGCCGCGCTTTACCGGCTTGTCGACGTTCGGCGCCTTCAGCGTCGCCGACAACATCGCCGGTATTCCATACCAGACCTTCGTTGGGCCATTACTGCGTCCGCTGATGGCGGCATTCTCGACCGTCGATGACAGTCGCAATCTGATCGCGGCCTATCTGAAGGCGACGAACGCGATCACCTTCGTTGCTGCGCCCATCCTCCTCGCGCTCGCTTTTCTTGCCGAGCCGTCCGTACGCATTATCGTCGGCGAGAAATGGGCATCCGCGGCGCCGATTCTACAATGGCTGTGCATCGTCAGTCTGCTCGGTCTTCCCACGAACATGATGCCGCCATTGGCTATGGTCCTGAACAAAACCCGCTATCTCGCTCTCCGGATGTTTGCCGAGTTCGCCGTCAGGGTTCCGGTCACCATCCTGGGCGTTGTCTATTTTCAGGTAGCAGGAGCATTGGGTGCGCGGATCGTGGCGGTGCTTGTCGCCTATGCCGCATCGCTCATCATCACGCGTCGGCTGATCGGCGCGACGTTTGCCGCTCAGTTGTATGCCTTTTTACGGCCTCTGGCCGCGAGCTTGCCGATGATCGCTTTCCTGCTGTGGATCGAGCCGATGCTCTCCGCCATGCCTGTCGGCCTCAACCTTGTCGTCAGCCTGGCGCTTTACGGCGGGGCGGCAGTAGCGATCTTCTGGGCCTTCGCGCTGCTCGTGTGGCAGGTTGTCGGTAGACCCGACGGCATCGAGACCATCGTCGTCCAAAGGCTCATGCCGCGACGAAGCGGGGTTCTCACTTCATGATCGAAACAAGTGCAGTCCAACGATTGGTTTGGCGTTTTCGGAGGAGCAGAATGCGTTACAAGGTATCTTCTAAGGCTTTTGGTTTGCTCATCATCCTCGGACTGGGGGCGTTACCCGGCCAACCGAGCGTCGCCCAGGAGCCGCTCAATATCAATGCCTACCAACTGACGTTCGAGGAGAGTTTCGACAGCCTCGACGTTTCGGCCTGGGGAGAGAAAAGCTCTCGCTGGATCGCCCATACGCCCTGGAACGGCGATTTCGGTGACGCCCGTTTCACCGATCCGGCCCCCGGCTTTCCGTTTACCACCGATCAGGGAATTCTGAAGATCGAAGCGCGCAAGGAGGCCGATGGAACCTGGCGTTCGGGCCTGTTGTCGTCGGTGAACCCGAAAGGCCAAGGATTCTCGCAGCAGTTCGGCTATTTCGAAGCACGGATGAAGCTGCCGCCGGGCAAGGGCGTCTGGCCGGCCTTCTGGCTCATCGGGCTCGACCGGTCGAAATACACCGCAGAGATCGACGTCTTGGAATATTATGGACGCGCGCCCTACGAATTCAGCATGGGCTTTCATATCTGGCGTCAGAGCCAGGGTGGCCAGAACACCACCGGTGGCCATTGGCAAACCGTCCAGGATGGAATTTTGAACAGCGAATATCACACTTACGGCGTCGATATCCAAGCTGACAAGACGAGCTTCTACCTCGACCGCCAGTTCATCTGGAGCTTCGATACGCCGAAGGAGTTCCATATGCCGTTCTATCCGCTGGTGAACCTGGCACTCGGCTCAGGTTGGCCGATCGATGAAACGCCGAATCCTTCCATCCTGCTCGTCGACTATATCCACGTCTACCAGCGGAAGCCCACCGACGCGGCGAATTGAGCAGGGGACGGGGATAGTCGTTCCGTCGCTAACGGCCGCAGCTGAGGCCGGTTTCCGGATCGAAGAGATGCATTGCCTCTTCGTCGAAAAAGAGGGTGAGCTTTTCGTTGTCGCGGATCGGCGTGCGCGGCGGCAGGCAGGCCATCAGGCGCTGATTTCCGGCAAGGACGGTAACGACGAGTTCCGGGCCGGTCAGCTCTGCGACCTCCAGGTTTGCCTCGATCGACGGGCCGGTGCCGCCTGTGCGAAGCGCCTCGGGACGGATGCCGAGGATGAGGTCGCGGCCATTGCCGGCCGTCTCGCGGAAACGGGCGGGCAGGGGCAGGCTGGCATCGGAGCCTGAAAGCGCCAGGCGATCGTCACGCACTGTTGCCTTCAGCAGGTTCATCGGCGGCGCGCCGACGAAGGTGGCGACATAGAGCGTTGCCGGATGGTTGTAGATCTCCTCGGGTGTGCCGAGCTGCTCGATGCGGCCGTCGCGCATGACGGCAATGCGGCTGGCCAGCGTCATCGCCTCGATCTGGTCATGGGTGACATAGACGACCGTCGTCTTCAGCATCTGATGCAGCCGCTTGATCTCGGTGCGCATCTCCATGCGCAGCTTGGCGTCGAGGTTGGAGAGCGGTTCGTCGAAGAGGAATACTTCAGGCTTGCGCACCAGCGCGCGGCCGATCGCGACGCGCTGGCGCTGGCCGCCGGAAAGTTGGCTCGGCTTGCGGTCGAGCAGGTTTTCGATCTGCAGCAGCTTTGCAGCATCACGCACGGCCTTGTCGCGTTCCGGCGCCGGCACCTTGCGCATTTCCAGGCCGAAACCGATGTTCCGGTGCACCGTCAGGTTGGGATAGAGCGCGTAGGATTGAAAGACCATGGCGATGTCGCGGTCCTTCGGATGCACGCCGAGCACCGAGCGGCCGCCGATCCTGACATCGCCGCTCGTCGCCTCGGCAAGGCCGGCAATGATGTTCAGCAGGGTGGATTTGCCGCAGCCGGAGGAACCGAGCAGCACCAGGAATTCGCCGCTTTCGAGTGAGATGTCGATGCCTTTCAGCGTTTCGACGTCGCCATAGGTCTTGCGGATGTTCTGAATTTCGAGTGCGCTCATCGCACTGGCTCCTGCAGGTGTATCGGGCCGCCATAGTTGCGGGGAAGGGTGGAAATGGCGCGCGAGGCAACCTCGGTTCCCGCCATGAGGCAGGAAACCAGCGGTGCATCGCTTGCGAGCGCGGCGAGGAAAGCGGCGTTGAAGACATCGCCGGCGCCGATCGTATCGACGACCTCAACGACGGGTGCGGCCACCGAAACCAAGAGGCCGTCCGGCCCGATCGCGATGGCGCCGTCCGGCCCACGTTTGACGACGACGATCGCACCCTCCGGCATATGCGACCTGATGTGACGGGCGGCCTCGATCGGATCGGCGATGCCGGCAAGCGTGGTCGATTCAACCTCATTCAGCAGCGCGATGCCGCTGCGGGAGAGCCAGGCGCGTGTCGCCGCGCAATTCTCGTCTGTCCAGCCGTCGAGCGGCCAGCCGGTATCGAGGGCGATGGTGATGCCATGGCTGTCGGCCCAGTCGAACAAGGCGTCATATTCTCTCGTCAGATCGTCGGTCAGGAACGAGCCGCAGAGAAGGGCATAACCGCCCTGAAGCCTCTCGCCCTCGATGACCGCGAAGACATCTGCCAGGCTGAAGCGCGGCAGATGACCCCTTGTGGTGAAGAAGGTGCGTTCGCCGTCCGGATGGGTGATGCCGACGGAGAGTGTCGTTTTCTCAGGACGCACCGGCCATTTCTCTGAACGGCGGCCGAAGGCTTCTCGCAGCCAGCGGCCGAACTGGTCACTGCCGATGTTGGCGGCGATCTCGAATTCGACGCCAAGCGCTTGCCAGGCGAGCGCGCTGTTGCCGGCTGCTCCGCCGACCCGCAATTCGTCATGGTCGACGATGATTTCCGTCCCGGCCTTCGGCCAGGGGGCGGCCGGTCCAAGGATCAGGTCGACATTGACGTTGCCGATGACTGCAAGTGGCCGCATTCATTCGCTCCGGGTGATTTTGGTGGATCGAACAGGCGTTCCGGCATTCTCCACGCGGGTATCGGCAAAGGCGATCATCAGTCGCTGGGCAACCGGCAGCATGGCGAAGATCGCGGCAAGGCCGGTTGCAGGGGCAAAGCGGATCGTCACTGCGCCGGCGACCGGCGCTTGCCCGGATGCGTCGAACAGGATGACGGGGGCGCCGGTCTCGACGGCGGATACCGCCATTGCGGTGACCAGGCCGGCCGTCTCGTCCGAGCCGCGGAAGAGCACGACGCCGATCTCCGGCCCCAGCATCTCCATCGGTCCGTGACGCAACTGGCCACCCTCCAGCGAGAAGCAGGGACGACGCGACAGTTCCGTCAATCCGAGCGCCAGCGCCTCGGCGACACCCTGCAGCCGCCGGCCTGAGGTGACGACGGTCGCGACGTTTTCGAGGGCGGCGAGGGCGTCGGCGATGTCCTGGTCTTCAGGCGCCCTGAGGACGGCAAGCGCGGCGCCCGGATCTTCGCCGAGGGCGGCAAGGATTGCCAGATGCAGGGCGAAGGTTACCGTCAGGCTGCGGGTGGCGGCGAAGGCAAGCTCGGTGCCGCCGCTACCCACCAGCGACGGGGTCGTTCTTGCAAGGAAGGAACTGCCTTCGAGCGTCAGGCCGAAGGTCTCCGCCGTGCCGCCGGTCTCGTCGAACCAGCGCACGACCTCGGCGCTTTCGCCGGATTGCGAGGTGACGAAGATCGTCCTGCCGGTGATCGGCAGCGGCTGGCCGAGCTGCTCGGACAGCGGCAAGGCGAGGGCATCGATGCCGAGCGCGCGGTAGAGCGGCTCGACGGCACGGTTGACGGCGTGCGAGCCGCCCATGCCGATCAGCAGCAGCCGGCCGGTTTTCTTCAGCGAGGCGGCGGCCCTCGCCGCCATCGGCCGGGCAGCTTCGTAGGAGGCGATCGCATCGGCATGCTGGCGCGCCATTTCGCGATCGATCGCGGCAAGTCCGGCCGGCCGGATTGTTTCTTCTGTCATGTTCATCCCTTGACGCCGCCGCTGGTTAGCCCGGAAATCAGGGCGCGTTGCATGACGAGGCCGATCAGCACGGGAGGCAGGGCGGCGAGCACGCCTGCCGTCGCGATCAGTCCGTAATCGGAAACGCGGCCGCCGGCGAGATCGGCGATGGCGACGGTCAGCGTCTTGGCGCGCTGGTCCGAGGTGAAGAGCAGCGCATAGAAGAATTCATCCCAGGCAAGCAGGAATGCAAAGAGGCTTGACGTCGCGACCACGGGGGCGGCGAGCGGCAGCGTGATGATCCGCAATGTCTGGATCAGGCCGGCGCCGTCGATCATCGCGGCGGATTCGATTTCGCGCGGGATGGAATCGAAGCCCGATTTCATCAGCCAGGTGGTGAACGGCGCGAGAATTGTCAGATAGACGAGGGCGAGGCCGAAGACGTTGTTCAGCATGCCGAGATGGGAGAGGCTCATATAGAGCGGCACGGCGAGCGCCACCGGCGGCAACATGTAGGTGGCGATCACCATCGACAGCGACCAGCCGACGGAAGGCGTGCGCGACACCGCCCAGCCGGCCGGAATCGCAAGCGCGATGGCGGCGATCGTCGCCATGCCCGCCACCTCGATGCTGTTGCGCAGCGATGAGGTGAAGGCGGCGCCGGCGCTGTTTTCGAGCGTCGAGAGCAGCACGGCGTAGCGCGAGAAATCCGCCGTCTGCGGCCACCAGCGCAGGGGTTTTGCTGCAAGATCGGCGGCCGGCGAGATGCTCATGATGAACAGCCACAGGATCGGCGCCAGGATGACGGCGGCGAGCAGCAGCGCGCAGAGATGGATGAAGGCGGAAAAGAGCGGGCTCTGGCGTTCCATCAAGCGGCACTCCCGGCGGTCTTGCGCACCAGGGCGGCGTAGCCGGCGGCAAGCAGCGTCACCAGCAGCGTGACGATCAATGCCAGCGAGGCGCCGGAGCCTGCCCGCTGGAAGGAGAAGGCTTCCTGATAGACGAGGATCGACAGTGTACGCGTGCTGTTGGCCGGGCCGCCGCGGGTCATGACCCAGATGATGTCGAAGACCTTGAAGGCTTCGATCGTGCGCAGCACCAAGGCGACCATCAGCGGGCCGGCGAGATAGGGGAGGATGACGAAGCGGAAGCGGGCGAAAGCACCGGCGCCGTCGACCAGCGAGGCGGCGGTGATGTCGCGCGGCACGGCCTGAAGTGCGGCCAGTGCGATCAGCGCCACCAGCGGGAAATTCTTCCAGCAGTCGGCGACGATGAGGGCTGCCAGCGCCGTGCCCGGCTCGCCGAGCCAGGAGCGGTAGGCCTCCAGCAGACCGAGTTGGGTCAGTGCGGCATTCAGCGCGCCGTATTCCGGATTGTAGATCAGCCGCCAGAGCGTGGCGTTGACGACGGTCGGCAGTGCCCAGGGCAGGATCATCAGGGCGCGAAGCACGGTGCGGCCGCGAAACTGCTGGTTCAGCAACAGCGCCGCCAGAACGCCGATCACCATTTCGGCGGCGACCGAGATGATCGCGAACCATGCGGTGGTGATCAGCGTGCGCTGGAAATTCGAGCCGGAGATCATCTTGGCATAATTGTCGATGCCGACGAAGTTTCCTTGCGTGCCGACGAGCTTGGCATCGGTGAAGGAGAGGCCGATAGTATCGATCAGAGGCCAGCCGATGACTGATATCATCACCACGAGAAGCGGCAGCATCAAAAGCCACGCGCGGGTTGTCAGCCAAGTGCCCGACATCGAGGCGACCCTTCTTCATTCATAGGTTATCGAAAGCGAACCGGGCGACGGCGGGCGCCGCCCGGGTTTCATGCTTTGCTCAGAGGCCGCTGTTGTCGGCCGCCGACTTCAGCGCGTCTTCGGGCGAGGTCTGGCCGAGCAGCGATTCCTGGATCGCTTGCTGCAGCGCGGTCGAAAGCTCCTGATATTTCGGTGTCGTCGGACGTGGATACATGGCGGCAAGGCCGATCTTGGCGGCGGAGATCAGCTCCTCCTGGCCCTTGGTGACAGCAGGGTCTTCGTAGGAGGATGCCCAGATCGGCAGGCTGAGCTTGGCATAGGCATTCTGCGTTGCCTGTGATGTCATGAAGGTGATGTACTTCCAGGCCTCATCAGGATGCTGGCTGGCCGAGGTGATGCCGAGGCCCATCGAGCCGTTGACGGCCGAAGCCTCGCTCTTGCCGGCAACACCCGGCGCCGGCACGACGCCGACCTTGCCCGCGACCTTGCTGTCCTTCGGATTGTTGGCCATGTTGTACATGTAGGTCCAGTTCAAAGCGAAGGCGGCATCGCCGTTTTCGAAGACCTTGCGGACGTCCTCTTCCAGGAATTCCTTGGAGTTCGGATTGGTCAGGCCCGAGGAATAGCTGGAGACCATGTATTTCAACGCATCGAGGCCGCCGCCGGTCTGGAAGGCCGGCTTGCCGTCCTTGAGGAAATCGCCGCCATAGGCGCTGACGAGTGTGGTGTAGTCGCAGATCGCGGCCTCGGCCTGCGACCAGCTCCAGGCGATCGGCGTGGCGAGCAGGCCCTTGTCCTTGATGGTCTTTGCCTGCTCGGTCAACTCGTCCCAGGTTTTCGGCGGCGCCTTGATGCCGGCCTTTTCAAGGATTTCTTTGTTGTAGAACAGGTATTTGGTGTCGAGGATCCACGGCATGCCGTAATATTTGTCGTCGTACTGCACGGTGGTCCAGGCGCCCGGCAGCACGCCCTTCTTCATCTCGTCGGTGACACGAGAGGAGACGTCGACCAGAACCTTGTTGGTGGCGTATTCGGCCGGCCAGATGACGTCGAAGAGGACGACGTCGTAACCGCCGCCGGACCCTTGCGCCAGCACCGTCTTGTCGTGCAGGCCTTCATAGGGAACGAATTCGAGATTGACCTTGATGTCGGGGTTCGCCTTGGCGAAGGCGTCGGTCATGGCGCGCACATCGGCCTCGCTATAGGCGGCCTGTGCCATGAAGAGCGCGTTCAGCGTCGTTTCGGCGAAAGCGTGCGGCGCAAAGGATGCGCCGATCAAGGCCGCACCGAGAAGCGTCTTGTTAAGGGATTTCAGCATTGCAGCCTCCAGTTTTTGACATTTACGCATTGCCGAGGGCGGACTTCGCCGCCCTCGGCGTTCGAGAAGGCGCGTGTTGAAAACGTGCCAGTCCATCATCTCGGAGCGTCGTCGGAGGCCTCGCTGGGCTTCCTGCGTTCCCTGGGACTCTCCGGTCCCTCATTAAGTCAAATGTATTGACTTAATACTTCTTCAACATTCTAATGGAGTCAAGAGGCAATTGCAGATGAATGACAGTCGACCGATCCGGGCCAAGAGCGGCACCAATCACGAAGGCACCAGCGCCCATAACCGGCGCGTGATGATCGATGCCCTAAGGATCAACGGTGCGCTTTCACGCGCCGATCTGGCGCGGGCGACGCGGCTGACCAAGCAGACGGTGTCCAATATCATCGAGGAACTCGAACGCGACGGTCTCGTCAGTTCGCAGGAGGCGGTGCGGAAGGGCAGGGGCCAGCCCTCGACGCCCTACGGCCTGGTGCCCGAGGGCGCCTTTGCGATCGGCCTGCAGATCGACCGGCATGTGACGCGGGCGGTCGCCGTCGATCTGGTCGGCAGCGTTCTCGTGCGTGACGAGGCCGGCCTGCCGCCAGGCGGTCCGTTTAACGGGACGAAGGTCATCCTTGATCTCGTCGCCGGCGTGCGGTCGAAGCTCGCCGGGATCGTCCAGCAATCGGAAAAGCGGCTGGTCGGCCTCGGCGCCGCCATGCCCGGACCCTTCGGGGTCGCCGGCAGCGGCGACGATCCGTGGATGATGGAGGCTTGGCAGAAGTTTCCATTGCTGGAAACGCTGGCCGCCGGCACCGGGCTCGATGTCGGCCTGCAGAACGATGCGGCCGCGGCGGCGACCGCCGAGCGTATGGTGGGAGCCGCCCATGGCCTCGACCATGCCGTCTGCCTCTTCGTCGGCTATGGCATCGGTGCCGGCCTCATTCTGAACGGCGAGCTTTACCGCGGCGCCAACGGCAATGCCGGCGAGATCGGCATGGCATTGCTGTTTGCCGACGGCAAATCGACGCCGCTCGAACATCGCGCCTCGCTCGCCTCGCTCTACCAGCATCTGTCGATCGATCCCGCCGATCCTGACCTTTATGCGCGGATCAACGAGCTTGCCTTAAGGGGCGATCACGGCATCCGCGCCTGGGTCGAGGCGGCCGCAGCGGACCTGCGCTGGAGCATCCATCTCCTCGAGACGCTGTTCGATCCGCAGACGGTGATCCTCTGCGGCAGCGCGCCGGAAGCGCTGGTAAGCAGGCTGTTTGCGGCGATCGGCCCGCTGCTGCCGTCGATCGCCGAGCGCCGCGGCCGGACACTGCCGCGCCTGCAGCCGGGCATAGCCGATCCCTGGTCGGTGGCGCTGGGTGCCGCCGCCGGGCCGATCAGTCGTGCATTCGATCCACGTTTTGCCGCGATCCTGAAGGATTCCCGTCAGTCCTGAGGCTGAAACCAGTGTTGCACACCAGTGCAACGGCAAAAAATGCGGGCTGTTGGCAAGTTTCGTTAGGATGGTTCGGGCGAATAAATCCGTCCGGTCGAAATATAAATAAATATTGCATTCCCCCTAAAATTCCATTGTTTTGAATGTAATAGAAATTTACTCGCAATATGCTAAAGAACTCCTCGAAATTTCTCCAAATATATCTCCGATATCGGCGAATAACAACTATGTGAATTTTTTATGACAACTGGATTTCGATCATTTCATGTCATGGAATATTCATTGGCCGCGGCAATTTGAACCCGCTAATAGGGCGTGCGCTGAAAGTGCGCGTCCCTTTTACGTTCGAGGTTCTCATGCAAGCCAAGCTTCTCGGCGCCGTTGGCGCCCTTCTCGCTACAGCGTTTCTTGCTGGTCCCGCCGCCGCCGCCGATAAGACCAAGATCGACTTCTGGTTCGGCAACTCCGGTGACATTGCCAAGCGTGTCCAGGAACAGTGCGATCGCTTCAACCAGTCGCAGGCCGATTACGAAGTCGTCTGCACCAGCCAGGGTAGCTACGATGCGTCCTTGCAGAACACCATCGCTGCCTTCCGCGCCGGCAAGCAGCCGACCATCGCCCAGGTCTCCGATGCCGGCACGCTCGATATCATGCTCTCCGGCGCCTATTATCCGGCCAACAAGCTGATGGCCGACATGGGTTATACCGTCGACTGGAACGATTATTTCTCAGGTATATCGGGCTATTACGCGACCTCGAAGGGTGAGATGTACTCCTTCCCCTTCAATTCCTCGACCGCTCTGCTCTACTGGAACAAGGACGCCTTCGCCAAGATCGGCAAGGATCATGCTCCGGCAACCTGGAAGGAAGCAGGCGAAGACCTCAAGGCTCTGAAGGATGCAGGCTATGCTTGTCCGCTCGGCTTCGACATCTCCAACAACGAAGTCTGGCAGTACATCGAGCAGTTCGAAGCCGTCAACGGCGAAGCCATCGCCACGAAGAAGAACGGCTTTGAAGGTCTCGACGCCGAGCTGGTGTTCAACAAGAACCCGCTTCTGGTCAGCTATATCAAGGACCTCAAGTCCTGGTATGACAACAAGCTTGCCGTGATCAAAAACAAGGCCGTCGGCCAGACCTTCGTCGAAGCCTTTGCCGCCGGCGATTGCCAGGTCATCCTGACCTCGGTCGGCGACCATGGCAATGTTGGCCGCACCGCCAAGCAAGGCATGAACTGGGGCGTTTCCATGCTCCCGACCTACGGCGACGCAACCCGTCACAGCTCTTACGTCGGCGGCGCTTCGCTTTGGGTTCTGAAGGGCCATTCGGACGCTGAATACAAGGCTGCCGCTGCCTTCTTCAACTTCATCGCAAAGCCGGAAGAGGCTCTGACCTGGTCGACCGTTACCGGCTACATCCCGGTTCGTAACTCCGGCTTCGAATATCTCAAGAAGCAGGGCTTCTACGACAAGGCGCCTTATGCCGGCCGCGAACTCGCCATTCAGAGCCTGACCGCATCGCCTGCCGGTGACGCGGCTCCGCACGGCATCCGCCTCGGTGGCCTGCTGCAGGTCCGCACCGAAATCGCCAATGGTCTGCAGGCCATCTTCGTCAACAATGCCGATGTCCAGGCTTCGCTCGACGGCGCTGCCGAACGCGGCAATACGCTCCTGCGCCGCTTCCAGCAGACCTATAAGAACGTTCAGCTCCCCTGATCGCCCGATATATGCCGCACCCGGCCCGCGTCGCGCGCCGGGTGCGTCCTTGTAAGTTCCCTTATCGGCCGCGGATGCGTACTCGCCGCCCGCGTCTAAAGCGCGCCGCTCGCGCTTTAGATCTTTATGTCGGCGCATGTCGTTACCGCAAAACCGCTGCACACTTTTGCGCGACATGCTTTAAACCAAACCAGGACGAAAACGACCACTCATGGAAAAGCGCGTCACTTTCTCCTCGACGACGATCGGACTGCTCTTCGCATTTCCGATGCTGCTGCTGATCTTCGTCTTCTTCTATTGGCCAAGCGCGCAGGCGCTCTATTGGGCGTTCACGCTTGAGCAGCCATGGGGCGGCGGCAATGCCTGGGTCGGTTTCGACAATTTCAAACAGTTGCTCACCGATCCGATCTATTGGGACTCGATCACCCGTAGCATGATCTTCGGCTTCAGCTCGACGGCGATTGCCATGGGACTGGCGCTCATCCTGGCGCTTTTGACCGATCGTGAACTGCGCGGCCACAAGGTCTACCGGTCGGTGTTCATCTGGCCTTACGCAATTGCCGCTCCCGCTCTCGGGCTCGCCTTCCGCTTCATCCTGGCGCCGGAGGCCGGCCTGCTGTCGGTCATCAATCACGTCTGGCCCGGTCTCTGGAACCCGGCGCTCGACGGCAAGGATGCGATGATCGCCGTCATCGTCGCCTTCTCGTGGAAATATATCGGCTACAACTTCATCTTCTTCCTCTCGGCGCTGCAAGGCATTCCGCGCTCGCTGATCGAGGCGGCGGCCATGGACGGTTCGGGGCCGATGCGCCGGATCTGGGATATCCAGCTGCCCTTGCTGACGCCGACGCTGTTTTTCCTGCTCGTCATCAACATCACAGAGAGCTTCCAGGATTCCTTCGGTATCGTCGACGTCATGACCCAGGGCGGGCCGGCGCGCGCCACCGAACTCATGGTCTACAAGATCTATTTCGACGGCTTCAGAGGTCTCGATTATTCCGGCGCTGCGGCGCAGTCGATCATCCTGATGGTGCTCGTCGTCCTTCTCACCATCTTCCAGTTCCGCTTCATCGAGCGGCGCGTGCACTACAAGTGAGGTCGCGGACATGATCGAACGCACGCCGATATTCAACTTCATCTGCTATACGCTTCTTGCGCTCGGCATGGTGATCGCGCTCCTGCCTTTCGCCATCGTCATCATCGCGTCGACGCTGGATCTGGAAACGGTCAATCGCGTGCCGCTGCCGCTCACGCCGGGCTCGCATTTCTGGGAAAACGCCGAGGCCGCCTGGGTTCGCGCCGACCTCGGCAACAAGCTGTTCCACAGCATCATCTTCGCCACGACGGTCGGTGCCGGCAAAGTCATGCTTTCTTCCATGGCGGCTTTCTCGATCGTCTATTTCCGCTTCCGTGGCCGCTATGTGATTTTCTGGATCATCTTCATCACGCTGATGCTGCCGCTGGAAGTCCGCATCGTGCCGACCTATTCGATTGCGGCCAACGCGCTGCAGCCTTTCCAGACGATCCTCGACGTCACCGGGATAAGCTGGCTCGTCTCGCAGATCACCGGCATTCAGATCAAGCTCGAATGGGGTCTGCTGAATTCCTATCCCGGTCTCGTTCTGCCGCTGGTCGCCACGGCGACCGGCACCTTCCTTTACCGGCAGTTCTACCTGACGGTTCCGGACGAGCTGGCCGAAGCCTCGAAGATGGACGGTTCGGGCCCGGTCCGGTTCTTCTGGGATATTCTGCTGCCGCTTTCGCGGCCGAATATGATCGCGCTGTTCACCATCATGTTCGTCTGGGCCTGGAACCAGTATCTCTGGCCGTTGCTGATCACCACCGATCCGAATTTCGGCATTGCGGTGACGCAGTTGAAGACCCTGATCCCGTCCGAATTCGGCCTGCCCGACTGGAACGTCGCCATGGCTGGAACCCTGATCATCATGTCGCCGCCGCTGGTGCTCGTCATCCTGATGCAGCGCTGGTTCGTGCGCGGCCTTATCTCCACCGAGAAGTGAAGGAGTACTCCCTTGGCACCGATCTCCATTCGTGGTGTGAAGAAGAACTACGGCAAGACCCCCGTCGTCCACGGCGTCGATCTCGACATCCAGTCGGGTGAGTTCATCGTCATCCTCGGCCCGTCCGGCTGCGGCAAGTCCACGCTGCTGCGTATGATCGCCGGCCTCGAGGAAATCAGCGGCGGCGAAATCGCCATCGATGGCCGTGTCGTCAACCAGATGGAGCCGCGCGAGCGCGGCTGCGCCATGGTGTTCCAGAACTACGCGCTTTACCCGCATATGAGCGTCGCCGAGAATATCGGCTATGCCTTGAAGGTGGCCGGCGTTTCGACGGCGGAGCGTACGCGGCGCATCGGCGAAGTCGCCAAGGCGCTCAGCCTCGAACCCTTCCTCGACCGTCGGCCGGCCGCCCTTTCCGGCGGCCAGCGGCAGCGCGTCGCCATGGGCCGCGCGATGATCCGCGAGCCGAAAGTGTTCCTCTTCGACGAGCCGCTATCGAACCTCGACGCCAAGCTGCGCATCGCCATGCGCGCCGAAATCCGCCGCCTGCATCGTCGCCTCGGAGCTACCTCGATCTTCGTTACCCATGACCAGACGGAGGCGATGACGCTGGCCGACCGGCTGGTGGTGATGAATGGCGGCAGGGTGGAGCAGGTCGGCACGCCGGAAGAGGTCTATCATCATCCGGTCTCGCGCTTCGTCGCTGGTTTCGTCGGCACGCCGGCGATGAACCTGCTCGAAGGCACGATCAATGACGAGGGCGTCTTCGTCTACGACCAGAGCCGCAAGGTCGTGCTGCCGCGCGAGCGCGCCGCACCGCTTAAAGGCAAACGCGTCGTGCTCGGCATGCGCGCCGAAGCCGCCCGGCTGGTGGCCCCGGATGCGCCGGGTGCCCTCACCGCAACGGCCGATTTCATCGAAGAGCTTGGCGCAAGCCGTGTCGTCCACGCCGATTTCGACGGGCTGCCCTTTGCCGTGGCGCTGACCGAGGCGGTGAAGGTGAAGTCGGGAGATCCGATCGGCATCGCGATCGATTACGACCAGATCCACCTCTATGCCGCCGATACCGGCCGAATCATCGAGAACACTGCCATGAGCGGCGCCGGCGTCGTCCACGCCTGAGCGCGCCGCAACCGTTTCCGGTCCCGTGTGAGCGCCCGATATCAGCGATGGATCGGGTCGATCCACGGGACGTCTTCCGGCTTTTCGACCGGCTCGATGTCGAGATTGACGACGACCGGTTCCTGGCCCGAGCGGACGAGCACGCATTCCAGCGTCTCGTCGCGGCTGGCGTTGATCTCCTGGTGCGGCACATAGGGCGGAACATAGATGAAATCGCCGGGGCCGGCCTCGGCGGTATATTCCAGATGTTCGCCCCAGCGCATGCGGGCCTTGCCCTTGACCACGTAGATGATGCTTTCGAGATCGCCGTGGTGATGGGCGCCGGTCTTGGCGTTGGCATGGATCGTTACCGTGCCGGCCCAGATCTTTTCGGCGCCGGCACGCGCATTGTTGATCGCAGTCGCGCGGTTCATGCCCGGCGTCTGCGCGGTATTCGGATCGAGCGAATTGCCGGGAATGACCTTGACGCCATGTTCGCGCCAGTCGACATGATGGTGCTCGTGGTCGTCGCTCATGCCTTGCCTCCTGCTTCGATTTGGTCAGTCTAGGCCGGCGCCGGGCGGCAGCCAAGCGGATTTGCCCGCACAATATCTTGGCGCCCCGATAGCTTCTGTGCACATAGGAAAGAACGGACCCGATGAGCCACCTCCCGCAGATCGACTACGACACGGCTTCGGAAGAGATTCGTGCGGCGCATGACGAAGAAATCAGGCTGCGCGGACGGATGACCAATATGAAGCGGACGCTGCTGCATTCGCCCGCCGCCCATCGCATCTACGCCGAATGGTTCACGCTGCGGGCCGAACTCGATCCTGCTGTCAATGACCGGGCGATCTGGATCTTCTCGCATGCAATCTCGAAGGCGGCGCAATCGAAAATCGCCATCACCTTCTTTCGCCGGGCGCTGATCAACAATGGCTTCAATCCGGACGCACTGGAGCTTTCCGAGGAGGAAGCGCTGCTCGACGCTTTCGGCAAGGCGATCGTTGCCGATTCCAACGCCGTACCCGCCGAACTCTGGGCGAAGCTGAAACAGCGTTACGAGATCAAGGTGCTCGTCGATCTCGTCGCCTTCGCCGGCATCATGCTGGCGACCGCCGTCTTCAACAATGTCGTCGACGTCGATTTCGACCCCGAGCTTGAAGCTTTCGCCGAAGGAGCCAATTCCGCCTAACCGAGTGCGGCGATCGCGCCCCTGACGGCGTCCGCGCCGGGTCTGGTCGGCCGGTATTCCAGACCGACGGCGCCGTCGTAGCCGTTGGCGAAGATCCAGTCGAGGCGATGGGCAAGGTCGATTTCGCCAGAGCCCGGTTCGTTGCGGCCGGGGTGATCGGCGACATGGACGTGGATGATGCGATCGAGGCGGCCCTCGAGCACATCCTCGGTGCGCTCGTCCATCACGGCGGAGTGGTAGATGTCGTAGACGATGCCGATCTCGGGGCGGGCGACGTCATCGATGATGTCGAGGCCTTCGCGGGTCGAATCGAGAAAATAGCCGACATGGTCGATGCGGATGTTGAGCGGCTCGACGCCGAGGCGCACACCGCTGCCTGCAAGAATATCGGCGCCGGCCTTCAGTGTTTCAGTCAGCGCCCGGCGCTGTTCTTCCCGGCTCAGGGCCTGGAGATCGTCGCCCGCCTGGGCAATCAGCACCGGCGCGCCGAGACGCCTGGCGACAGTGACGGATTCGGCAAGACCTTTCAGCCAAGCCTGCCGGTTGGCGGCGTCGGTCAACGCGATCATCGGTTCGGCGACGAGGCTGGTGACGGCAAGGCCGGTTTCCTTCAGTGTCGCCTCGATCGCGTCCAGATCCTTGTCGCTCCAGCGCCAGAATTCGATTGCCGTCAGGCCGGCAGCATGGGCGCGGCGGATGCGGTCGGGAAAGCGGTCGCCCTCTTCGGCAAACAGCCACTCTATGCAGGCTGAATAACGTCGCATGAAAACTCCTCCCATCCTGTTGATGTAGGCATGCGATAGATCGCAGCCTCTCGCAAGAGGCGTTCGGGCGCTTGACGCCCGGGTTCATTGGCGGAACACTCAGCATATCAGGCCGGGATCTCCGGCCGTTGCGGAGGAAGACATGGATCTCGGATTGAAGGGAAAGACTGCCGTCATAACAGGCGCGTCGGTCGGTATCGGACTGGCGATCGCCGAGGGGCTGGCGGCTGAGGGCGCCAATCTCGTGCTGGCGGCCCGCGGCGGCGATCGGCTCAAGGCGGAAGCCGCCCGTATCGCCGAGAAGTACGGTGTTGACGCCATCGCTGTTGCCGCCGATGTGGCGACGGCTGGGGGAACCGAGGCGATCATTGCGGCGGCGGCCGAAAAAGGCGGCGCCGATATCCTCATCAACAATGCCGGCACCGGATCGAATGAGACGGTGATGGAGGCACCGGACGAGAAGTGGCAGGCCTATTGGGACCTGCATGTGATGGCCGCCGTGCGGCTGGCGCGCGGCATCGCGCCGCAGATGAAGGAACGCGGCGGTGGTGTGATCCTGCACAACGCCTCGATCTGCGCCGTTCAGCCGCTGTGGTACGAGCCGATCTACAATGTCAGCAAGTCGGCGCTGATGATGTTTTCGAAGACACTGTCGACCGAGCTCATCAAGGACAATATCCGTGTCAACTGCGTCAATGCCGGCCTTATCCTGACGCCCGACTGGATCAAGACCGCCAAGCAGTTGACGGCCGAAACCGGCGGCAACTGGGAAGGCTACCTGCAGAGCGTCGCCAACGAACACGCCGCCTCCAAACGCTTCGGCACGCCGGAGGAACTGGCGAATGTCTTCGTCTTCCTGAGTTCGGAGCGCGCGAGCTATTGCATCGGCTCGACCTATTTCGTCGATGGCGGCATGCTGAAGACGATTTGACGGCGGCCGCCGGCAGGGCTCGGCAAGTCGATCTTTCGCAAGACTGCCGGGCCGGCCTGTGGACGTTGCCGATACAAGCTATAAATAATAGCTATTTTGTTGTATGTTCACGCTTTTGACGCTATTTGCCTGCTATTGGCAGGATAAATACTGCGATTCTACAAGGCGACGACGATGCTGACGAAAAAGGGAAAATACGGGCTGAAGGCGCTGGTCGATCTGGCGCGGCTGGCGCCCGGCGAGACTGCCTTCATCAACGATATCGCGGCCCGCAACAATATCCCGAAGAAGTTCCTCGATACGATCCTGCTGGAACTGCGCAATGTCGGCATCCTGCGCTCGAAGAAGGGGCCGGGCGGCGGCTATTCGCTCTCGCGGCCGGCCTCGGAAATCCGCATCGGCCATGTCATCCGCACGCTCGACGGGCCCCTAGCACCGATTCGCTGCGCCAGCCGGACGGCTTACGAGGCCTGCGACGACTGTGCCGATCCTGAGACCTGTCAGGTGCGGCGCTCGATGACCGATGTTCGGGACGCGATCGCCGCCATTCTCGACAATATGACCCTCGAGCAGTTCGTCGCCGACGGCGGCCGCATCGAAGGCGCCAAGGAACAGTTCCCGATCTCCGCCGCCAGCTGATCAGGCGCCGCCGACCTTCGACATGTATTCGCCTGCGGTATGCACCAATCTATCCCGCAGCAGTGATAGCGCGTGAATGCGGGCATTCCGCCAATGGCGGTCGAGATTGAGCCCGATGCCTGCTGATGTTCCCCCTGCAAGTTCGAACAGCGCGTTTGCGGTGTCGAGCGCCGTTTCCCCGGCAAGGACCGCGGCCGCCGAGGCGGAGAAATGCGCGTCCGCCATCGCTGCCTCGACAGGATTGACCTGGGCGATGTCGAGCTTGCGGCCAGCCCGTTCCAAGGCCGCCGCTGTCGCTTCGATGCGGATGGCGCGTTCGCCGATCCGGGGAAGAACCGTCGTGCTGCGATCGCCGATCGCGGTCATCAGGTCGCTCCATGCGGCTCGCGCGATGCCGAGGCCGACGCCGGCCTTGAGCAGCAGGCCGAGCGAGATGCCGGTCGAATGTCCGGACGAGGGGGCAGGCGCAACCGCATCGGCATTGACATGAAGCGTGCCGACGATCGCCGTCGCCGATCCATTGGTGCGTTGGCCGAAGCCGTCCCAATCGTCGACCACCTGCACGCCTTCGTCATCGCGTGCGAGGTAGAGCGTCACCGGGCGGCTGGGCGGAGCGGTGGCGGCTGCGGCGATCCAGTCGGCGAACAGAATACCGGGCACTTGGCGCGTGCGCCCGCTGAGGCGATAGCCCGGGCCTTCGGCCGTAAGCTCGGCCTCGTCAGTAAAGGCGGCGCCGGCGAAGCGGTCGCCGAGCAGCACACGGGCAAACAGCGATGCCTTCAAATCCTCGCCGGCCTGGGTACGGAGCGTTTCCAGTGCGCAAAAATGATTTTCCAACGCCTCGCCGATCGAGGCGTCGCCCTCGGCGATGATAGCAACGATTTCGGCGAGCAGGGCGTTCGACACGTCGAGTCCTTCATGGTCAGGCGGTACGGCGATTGCCGTCAGCCCCGATACCGACAGCGCATCGAGCTCGGCAAAGGGCAGGATGCGGTTGATATCGCGTTCGCTCGCCTGGTGCCGGAATGCGGCAGCGAGGTCGCGGGCGGCGGATATCGCCTCCTCTTCGCTTTCGATGCGATGCGCGGGAGGCCTCAAGCTCTCATGAAACTGCGATACCGTTCCCATCGGTCACTCTTTCCTCGACGGATACAGGAGTGAGGGATTAGCCCTCGAATGATAAGACCGGTTTTTCTACAAAACCCGAATGGTTTGAATTTTCTTACCAGCTTGATTGCCCTGTTCTCCACGCTACTTACGGTGAAGTGGGGCTTCCTTGATTGAGAAACATGATGAGCGACTCTCGTGCTCGCAACAGCGAGGTTTCGAAAATGGCGCGCCAGCCGAGACCGCGTCTGACGCTGGATATTGCCGCTATCCCAACCTATGCGATCGGCGACATTCACGGCCGGTACGATCTGCTTGTGAAAGCCGAGGAAGCGATCCTGCGTGATGGCGCGCGGCTGCCCGGGCGCAAGCTGATCGTCACGCTCGGCGACTATATCGACCGCGGCCCGGAATCGGCACAGGTTATCGGCCATCTCATGGAGCCACCACCTGATGGATTCGACCGCATCTGCCTTGCCGGCAATCACGAAATCGCCATGCTCGACTATATCGACGGCTGGATCTCCTATGATGATTGGATGCAGATGGGGTCGGCGGAGCTGCTCAAATCCTATGGGCTCGATCCGGACCACCTGCCCCTGGTCTTCCCCACCGGCGCAAAACTCGATGCCTTCATCCGCCAGTCGTTGCCGCGTACGCATATCGATTTCATGCGGGCGATGCCTGTCCTGCTGGAAACCCCAAGCGTGATTTTCGTGCACGCCGGCATCAATCCGAAACTGCCGCTCGACAGGCAGACGGACGAGGATCTGGTCCTCATCCGCCAGCGATTTCTCGAAAGCCGGGTGCCGTTACCGAAACTCATCGTTCACGGCCATACGCCGAACGACAAACCCGATATACGGCCGAGGCGGCTCAATATCGATACGCGCGCCTATCGCAGTGGCAAGCTCACCGTCGCGCGCCTGTGGCAGGGCCAGGTGCATCTGTTTTCGACCTGACTTGCGCGCGTGTTTCTTCAGAGCCGGGTGGGTCGTCTCAGACGACCCCTTCATCGACCGGCTCCGTCTTTGCCGGTTCTACCGTAGCCGGCCGGTTGCGGCGCCAGCCGCGCAGCACGACGTAGAAGACCGGCGTCAGGAACAGACCGAAGATCGTCACACCGAGCATGCCCGAGAAGACGGCGGTGCCGAGCGACTGGCGCATTTCGGCGCCGGGGCCGGTGGCGATGGCAAGCGGCAGAACTCCGAAGATGAAGGCGAATGCCGTCATCAGGATCGGGCGCAGGCGAAGATGGCTGGCCTCGATGGCCGCTTCCACCGGCGACTTGCCTTCCTCTTCCGCCTGCCTGGCGAACTCGACGATCAGAATGGCGTTTTTGGCCGCAAGACCGATCAGGACGATCAGGCCGATCTGCGTCAGGACATTGTTGTCCATGCCCCGCAGGGAGACCCCGATCAGCGCCGCGAGCACCGCAAGCGGGACGATGAGAATGATCGCGAGCGGCAGAACCCAGCTTTCATATTGGGCCGCCAGCGCCAGGAAGACGAAGACGACGGAGAGGGCGAAGATGTAGATGGCCGTGTTGCCGGTGTGGGTCTCCTGATAGGCGAGTTCCGTCCATTCGAAGGTCGTGCCCTGCGGCAGGATCTTCGCAGCCAGCGCTTCCATCTTGGCGATGGCATCGCCGGTCGACGTGCCCGGCGTCGGATTGCCCTGAAGCGGCACCGAGACGTACATGTTGTAGCGCTGGACAAGCGCCGGGCCGCTGGCATCCTGAATGTCCATCAAGGTTCCAAGCGGAACCAGCGCGCCGGTTGCCGATCGAACCTTCAGGGCGAGAATGTCTTCCCTGTCCATGCGATATTGCCGGTCGGCCTGGGCGCGGACCTGGTAGACGCGGCCGAACGCATTGAAATCGTTGACGTAGGCGACGCCGAGATTGATGGAAAGCGCGTTGAAGATATTGGGGATCGGCACGTTCAGGAAGCGTGCCTTGTCGCGGTCGAGCGCCAGGAAGTATTGCGGGCTTGCATCGGAGAATGTCGTAAAGACGCCCGTCAGCCCTTCGGTCGTCGCCGCCGCACCCATCATCTGGCGGGCGAGGCCGAGCACGCGCGTCATGTCAGCGTTTTCGAGATCTGATATCTGCATCTTGAAGCCGCCGGAATTGCCGACGCCACGCACGGATGGCGGCGGGATGGCAATGATGAAGGCTTCCTGGATGCTTTGCAGCTTGCCGTAAAGCTCGCCGATGATCTTATTGGCGTTCTCTCCGCCTTCTTCACGTTCGGCAAAGGATTTGAACGGAACGAAGACGACGCCGGCATTCGAAGCATTGGTGAATGTCGCCCCGCTGAAGCCGGCAAATTGCACGGCGTTGCCGACGCCGGGCACGGTGCGGGCGATATCGCCCACCTGTCTGACGACGGCATCGGTACGCGCAAGCGAGGCGCCGTCCGGAAGCTGGATGACGATGATCGCGTAACCCTGGTCCATGGTCGGGATGAAGCCGGCGGGAACTTTCGTTCCCATGTACCAGGTGGCCCCGAGCAGGCAGACGAAGGCGGCCATCGCGGCTGTCAATCCCACCCAACTGCTGACCAGATGCCGAACGGTCCATGAATAGCCCGAGCTCAGCCGATCGAATCCACGATTGAAGCCGTTTGCAAGTCCTCTTCCCAGGCGCGTGGCGACGTTCGTGCGCCTGGTTTCGTGGTCATGGGTTTTCAGCAATATGCCTGCAAGGGCGGGCGACAGCGTCAGCGAATTCAATGCGGAAATTGCGGTGGTGACAGCGATCGTCACCGCGAACTGCCGGTAGAACTGGCCTGAGATGCCGGGAATGAAGGCGGTCGGCACGAATACGGCAATCAGCACCAGCGAGATGGCGACGACGGCAGTTCCGACTTCGTCCATCGTGACGTGGGATGCCTGTTTTGGCGTCATGCCGCGGGCGAGATTGCGCTCGACATTTTCCACCACCACGATCGCGTCGTCGACGACGATCCCGATCGCCAGCACGAGGCCGAACAGGGTGAGCATGTTGAGCGAGAAGCCGAAGGCCAGCAGGACGGCGAAGGTGCCGATCAGCGATACAGGGATGGCAATGATCGGAATGATCGCCGTTCGCCAGGATTGCAGGAAGACGAGAACGACAATCGCCACCAGGATGGCCGCCTCGGCGATGGTTCTATAGACCTCGGTGATCGAATCCGAGATGAATTCGGTCGTGTCGTAGACGATGCGATATTCCAGGCCCTGCGGGAAATTCTGCGAGAGGTCCTTCATGATCGACTGGACCTGATGGGCGGTGTCCAGGGCATTGGTTCCCGGCCGGGCGAAGATGCCAAGAGCAACGGCCGGGTCATTGTTGAGATAGCTGTTGGTGACGTAATCCTGCGCGCCGAGTTCGATACGGGCGACATCCTGCAACTGCACGAGCCGGCCCGATGTCGTCGATTTCACGATGACATATCGGAACTCGCGCACATCGGAGAAGCGTCCATCCGTTCGCACCGTATATTCGAACGCATTCTTGCCGGTCACCGGCGGGGCACCGATCTTGCCTCCGGACACCTGGACGTTCTGGTCTCTCAGCGCGGCGACGACGTCATCGGATGTCATCCCGTAGGCGGAGAGTTTTTCCGGATCCAGCCAGATTCGCATCGAATACTGGCGTTCGCCGAAGAGCTGCACGTCGCCGACGCCGTCAAGGCGAACGAGAACGTCACGGATTCGGTTGCGGGCGTAGTTCGAGACATAAAGCTGGTCATAGCGGTGCGACGGCGACAGCAGATGCACCACCATCATCAGATCGGGCGAGCTTTTGTCAGTGGTCACCCCAAGCCGCTGGACTTCCTCGGGAAGACGGGGCAGGGCGATGGAAACGCGGTTCTGAACGAGCACCTGCACCTTGTCGAGATCGGTGCCGAGCTTGAAGGTGATCGTCAGCGACATGGCGCCGTCGGCGCTGGAATACGAGGACATGTAAAGCATGTCTTCGACGCCATTGATCTGCTGTTCGAGCGGGGTCGACACGGTATCGGCGATCGTCTGCGGATCGGCACCCGGATAAGACGTGCGCACGACGATGGTCGGCGGCGCTATCTCCGGATACTGAGAGACCGGCAATTGCGTATAGGCAATGCCGCCGACGACCAGAAGAACGATCGAGATGACGGCCGCAAAGATCGGCCGGTCCACGAAAAAATGAGCAAATCTCATTGTCCGTTCTCCGCGCCGGCGGTTTCGGGCGCAGTGTCCTGCCGCTCCTTGGGCAGTTCGGTCATCTGAGGCGTGATCTTGGTACCCGGCCGGGCGCGGATCAGGCCGTTGACGATGATCGTCTCGGTCCCGTCAAGGCCTTCGCGTATGACGCGGTAGCCATAGAGCCGGGGTCCGGGTCTCACCGGCTTGGTCGAAACCGTGCCGTCCTCGGCGACGACATAGACGACGCGCTCATTCTGGTCGGAGCCGATTGCCTCGTCGGGAACGAGAATGGCCTGGTAGGTGTTGGAGGCTTCGACCTGTATGCGGCCGAAGAGGCCGGGCTGAAGGACGAGATCGGGGTTGGGGAAGCGGGCCCGCAGACGAATGGTGCCACTCTCGTTGTCGACCCGGTTTTCGGCGAAATCGAGCTTTCCCTTGAATGGTTTTGCATTGGGATCCGAGATCGTGACGGAGACATCCAGACCGCCGCCGCCCTGTTGGAGATCCTTGCCGAGCTTGCGCGCCGTGTCGGCGAAATTCAACAGGCGGCGCTCGTCGACGTCGAAATAGAAATCGATCGGATCGAGCGAAACGATTGTTGTCAGCACGGTCTGGTCGGTCTGCACGAGGTTGCCGGCCGAAATCAGCCGGCGATCGATGCGGCCGCTGAGCGGCGCCTTGATCTCGGTATATTCCATGTCGAGAGAAGCGCGATCGGCTGCGGCCTGCGCGCCGCGGACATTGGCCTCGGCCGAATCGAATTCGCGGCGGCGATCATCCAGCGTCTGCGCCGACTGGCTGCCGCTCGAAGCAAGCGATTGCGTGCGCTTATATTGCGCATCGGCAAAGACCAAGGCGGATTGCGCCGATTCGAGTGCGGCCTTTGCCTGATTGAGCGCGGTGACGAACGGCCTCTGGTCGATGACGAAGAGCAGGTCGCCCTGCTTGACCAAGGCGCCGTCCTGGAAATGGATTTCCTGCAGGTATCCACCGACGCGCGAGCGAACGGAGACTTCGTCGACCGGCTCGAAGCGGCCGATGAATTCGTCGCTGTCGACGACATCGCGCACAACAGGCTTGGCGACGGTGACGGGCGGGGGCGGCGGGGCGCTCTGAGCCAGCGCGGCCAAAGGCATGAATGCGGCGATAGAGCCAAACACCAGCATCTGTCGAAGCGCGTAGGTCATACCAGTCCTCCAATCTTGGCAGCCGATTAACTAGCCGCCAACCTCAAGATGAAGTGATGCTGTTCAGGTCTTGCTGCTTTGAACGAAGGCCTCTGCCCCCGGGGATTTCTCCGGCGTCCGATCCCTTGGAAAGGAAGGCCGGCAGGCAATGTCGATCAGAAAAATCGTAACCCTATGGAATTGGACTATAAACGGCAGCGGCGAAAAATTGCAAATGCCAATTGGTTACGATTTTCGAATCCATCAAAACTTCACAGAGCGCGTCAGCTCTCCACAATCTCGTCTCTGCCCGGCGGCAGGGCGCCGAGTTCGGCCCAGTCGAGTTCCTGTTCCAGCATGTGAAAGACATCGTCGTCGATCTCGCCGGCGCGGCGCATTGCCGCCAGTCTGCGGCGCTTCGCAACGATGACATTGCGGCGCTGCTTGTCGAGCCGGCTGACCTCGCGCGGATGTTTCCCGTCCACGGCGATCTCGCGCTCGGAGGTGTACACGTCGCGCAGGATGCGGGTGGATTTGTCTTCGCCGCCGGCGAGTTCGGCAAGTGCTGCATCGATCAACGTGACACGGGCTCTGGCGAGGTCGCGGTCCAGGGAGGTGTCCGGTTCGAATTTCAGGAAACGGATCAGCGGCCCGAGCGTCAGGCCCTGGACGATGAGCGTGCCGAGAACGACGGCGAGCGCGCTGAGCAGGATGATGTCGCGATCGGGGAAGTCGATCGGCAGGGCGAGCGCGGTGGCCAGCGTGACGAGGCCGCGCATGCCGCACCAACCGGCAAGCAGGCTCGTCGCGAAGGTGGGAACGGCCTGTTTCGTGCGCCCGCGCGCGGCAAGAAAGTTGATGACGCGGTTATAAAACAGCACCCAGGCCAGCCGGACGAGAATGACCGTGACGAAAACCATGGTGGCGAAGGTGATTGCGAAATCCAGGCGGCCGGGATCGAGGTCGAGGACGATCTGACGGGCCTGCAGGCCCATCAGCAGGAAGGCCAGCACATTGAGCAGAAAGACCGCGGCCTCCCAGACCGAATAGGAATGGATGCGGTGGCGGGCCGTCTGCCGCTCGGGCATGTAGCGGGCGATGACCATCGCGTAGACGACGATCGCCAGTATTGCCGAAAAGTGTAGCCGCTCGGCGATGATCCACGTGCCGAAAGTGGCGACGAATTCAAGCAGGGTGCCGCCGAGCGTGCCGGCGAGCCTCAGGCCGACGACCATGTAGAGACGGCCCATGAGGTAACCGAGGATGAGGCCGCCCGGCACGGCGAGCGCCAATTCCGCCAGGGCACCGGCGAAGAAGGCGGGGCTCGCGGCGGCTGCCACCGCGGCGCTGAAGATCAGGAGCGCGACGGCGTCGTTCAGGAGGCTTTCGCCCTTCAGGATCACATAGGTCTGGCGCGGCAGGGTGAAGCGGTCGAGCATGGCGGTCGCCGCCGCCGCATCCGGCGGCGCGACGATGGCGCCGAGTGCGACGGCCGCGGCAAGCGGCAGGCCGGCGATCGTCACGCTGACGGTGGCGACGGCGGCGGCCGTCAATATCACGGCGATGGCGGCGAGCGAGAGGAGTGGCAGCCAGTTGTGCCTCAACGTCCTCGGCGGCAGATCATAGGCGGCGTCGAAGAGCACGGGCGCGATCAGCAGCGCCAGCGCAAGCTCGGGATCGATTGCGACCTCAGGCGCCCAAGGCACGGTGGCGACGATGACGCCGGCGATCGCCAGCATTGTCGGATAAGGGATCCGGAACTTCCTGGAGAATTGCAGAAAGACGATCGCCACCAGCAGCAGCGTCAGCATGCTTTCGAAGAACGCCATCGAGCTCCCCAATGCGGCGCCTCCGGCGGAGGCGACGACTACAGGCAGAATTAGGGCGGAGCTAGGCCGCGGCTACCGTCTGGCGTCTGCAACCGGCGAAAGGAAGAACTGCAGGACAAGCCTGAGCCGGCCTGCGGCATTTTCGCCGCTGCTTCCGAATCTGGCATCCCAGCTCTTGTGTGGCGTACATGCTCAATATATCTACCGATATCATAAGTATGCTTATAAATAATGATCGCAGGTTTTCATGAGCGCCACTCCGACCCTTGGTTTCCTTCTCCACGACGTCGCACGGCTGCTGCGCAAGCGGTTCGAGCAGCGCGCGAAGTGCCTTGGGCTGACCCGGTCGCAATGGCAGACGCTTGCCTATCTCTCGAACAATGAAGGCATCCATCAAGGTGGCCTTGCCGAAATCCTCGAAGTCGAGCCGATCACACTGGTGCGCATTCTCGACAAGCTCGCCGAACGCGGGCTGATCGAGCGCCGCCAGCACCCGACCGACCGGCGCATCTGGCTGCTCTACATGCGCGACGAGGCGCACCCGCTGCTCGCCGAAATGCGCGAGCTCGGCGACACCACCCGCGCAGAAGCGTTGGAAGGCGTCTCAGTCGAGCAGCGCGAGCAGCTTTTCCACATCCTATCCGTAATGAAGACGAACCTGGTTCAGGCATGCCGGAGCCCGGTTGACGAGAACGAGACGAACGATGGCTGATCAATCCCCCCTCCGCGTCGTTGCCGACGCCAATGCCAAGACTCCTGTCGAAGAAACGGAAGCGAAACAGCAGGAAACGGTAGCCGAAGCGCCTTCATCCAATTCAGCGCCGGCTGCCGCCGTGGCTGCGCCTGGCGGCAACAAGGTCCGCCGCCGGCGCAGTCTCACGCGGCCGATCCTGTTCGCCCTGCTGCCGGTGGCGCTCGTCGTCGGCGGTTATTATTACGTCAATGGCGGCCAGGTGATGTCGACCGACAACGCCTATATTCAGGCCGACATGGTCGGGCTCACCACCGATGTCTCGGGCATCGTCGAGCAGATCGACGTGCATGAGAACGAGGCGGTCAAGGCAGGGCAGGTGCTCTTCAGCCTGCGGCCGGATGCTTTCAAGATTGCGCTCGATGGCGCCAAGGCGCAGCTCGGCGCGCAGCGCAACCAGATCATGAATCTCAAGGCCAGCTATCAGCAGTCGCTTGCCGAGATCACGCAGGCGCAAGCCGATCTGCCCTATTATCGGGATCAGTTCGATCGGCAGCAAAACCTCGTCAACAACGGCAGCGCGACGCAGTCGGCCTATGACGAAGCCAAGCATAATCTGGAAGCCGCTGAGCAGAAGGTTACCGTCGCCAAGGCGGAAGCCGCAACGACGCTCGCCCAGCTCGGCGGCTCCGCCGATCAGCCGATCGAGGAGAATCCGCTCTACCTGCAAGCCAAGTCGAATGTCGACAACGCCCAGCGCGAACTCGACCACAGCGTCGTCAAGGCGCCGTTCGACGGCATCGTCACCAATGTCAACGCGCTGCAGGTCGGCTCCTATCTGCAGGCGTCGCAGCAGGCCTTCTCGCTTGTTGCCACCGATCACCTTTGGATCGCCGCCAGCCCGAAGGAAACCGAGCTCACTTACGTCAAGCCCGGCCAGACGGCCGAGATCTATGTCGACACCTATCCCGGCGTGAGATGGAAGGGCAAGGTCGAGAGCATCAGCCCGGCCTCCGGCTCCAGCTTTTCGCTGCTGCCGGCGCAGAATACCACGGGCAACTGGGTGAAGGTCGTGCAGCGCATTCCGATGCGCGTCAGCATCCAGGAAACCGAAGGCAAGCCGCCGCTCCGCGTCGGCATGAGCACGGTGGTCGATGTCGAGACCGGCCATGTCCGCGGCCTGCCTGATTTCGTCAACAAGCTTCTGGGCCGGCCTCAGGGCGGGGATCATGAGTAGCGCTTCTGCATCTGCGGCGACGCCGGTTGCCAATCGCGGTGCGATCACGGCCTGCGTCATTCTCGCCGTCATCATGCAGGCGCTGGACACGACGATCGCCAACGTGGCGCTGCCCTATATCCAGGGCAGCGTGTCGGCCTCCGCCGACCAGATCAACTGGGTCTTGACCTCCTATATCGTCGCGGCGGCGATCATGACGCCGCCATCGGGCTTCCTCGCCGCCAAGTTCGGCCGCAAGCGCGTGCTGCTCGTCGCCATCGCCGGCTTCGTGGTTGCTTCGGTGCTCTGCGGCCTGGCGCAATCGCTGAACCAGATCGTTGCCTTCCGCCTGCTGCAGGGCCTGTTCGGCGCATCGCTGGTGCCGCTTTCCCAGGGCATCCTTCTCGATATCTATACGGTGGAGGAGCGCGGCTCGGCCATGGCGCTTTTCGGCGTCTCGGTCATGGTCGGACCGGTCCTCGGCCCAGTCATCGGCGGCTGGCTGACCGACAATATCAGCTGGCGCTGGGTGTTCTACATCAACGTGCCGATCGGCGCGCTTGCTTTCGCCGGTATCGTCATCTTCGTTTCGGAAACGAAGAGGGATGCGCTCGCCAAACTCGATTGGTTCGGCTTCGGGATGATGAGCCTGTTCATCGCCGCGCTGCAGCTCTTCCTCGACCGCGGCGAGCAGCTCGACTGGTTCTCCTCGGGCGAGATCATGCTCGAAGCGATCGTCTGCGCCGCCGCATTCTATCTGCTTCTGGTGCACACGCTGACCGCAGAAAAATCCTTCGTCAATCCGAAGCTGTTTCTCGACCAGAACTTCACGGTCAGCATGATCTTCATCTTCGTGGTTGGCGTCACCTACCTCGCATCACTGGCGCTGATGACCCCCTATCTGCAGACGCTGATGGGTTATCCCGTCATCACCGCCGGCATCGTCATGGGGCCGCGCGGGCTCGGCACTATGCTCTGCATGTTCATTGTCGGGCGGCTGATCGGCAAGGTCGATACGCGCTTGCTGCTGGTGCTCGGTCTCGGCCTAACCGCCTGGGCGATGTACGACATGACCGGCTGGACGCCCGATGTTTCGCAATGGACGATCGTCTCGGTCGGCTTCATCCAGGGCGCCGGCCTGGGCTTTCTCTTCGTGCCGCTGACGACCATCGCTTTCGCGACGCTGCCGGCCCATATGCGCGGCGACGGCACCGGCCTCTACAACCTGTCGCGCAACATTGGTTCGGCGGTCGGCATCTCGATCGTCTCGGCCCTGATCGTCGAGAACACGCAGAGCAACCATGAATCGATCGCGGCCTATGTGACGCCGTTCAACCATGCCTTCAACGCTGTGGCGGCGCAGGGCCTCAGCCCGGTAACGGCGGCGGGGCGTGCTTCGCTCAACGAGATCATCACGCTGCAGTCGACGATCATCGCCTATATGGACGATTTCAAGCTACTGATGCTGATGTCGCTTGCGGTCATCCCGCTGGTGCTCTTGCTACGCAAGCCGAAGGCGGCGCCCGCCGTCGACCACAGCGCAGTCATGGAATAGTCAGCGAAACGGCTTGCTGAGATAACGCGATCCCTGAATGCCGAAGCGCCACGGAACTTCGGCATTCTTCGTAATGCCGATGCGTTTTCCCGAAACTATAGGCACCGGCGCGGAGGGCGTGAGTGTGTAGGGCGGGCGGTCGAGCAGTCTGTCATTGATCTCGATATCGATGCCGAGCGCCTGACAGAGCTTGCCGGGGCCGCTGCAGAGCGACGTCAGCGCATCGGTGCCGCGTCGCTCCATCATCACGGGGATTCCGGTTTCCGGCTCCAGGGCGCGGATGAGGGCCGCCGAGCCCGGATGGCAGACGAAGTTCAGGCACCAGTACATGCCGTAGATGCGGTAGATATAGACATTGCCCGGCTTGCCGTACATGGCGCCGTTGCGCTTGGTCGGGCCGCGGAAGCTGTGCGAGGCCTCGTCATCGGGGAAATAGGCTTCGGTCTCGGTGATGCGTCCGCCGACGCCATTCACGGTCAGATGGCAGCCGAGCAGGTCGCGGGAGACGGCGATCGCATCGCGCTCGAAAAATGCCCTGAGGCTTTCGCCGGCGAGCGTGCCGGCGCCGATCGCGCCTGATATCGTTCCACCATCGGTCATATCAGACGCAGATAACATCCAGTGTGGCTGCCGTCATCCCAAAAGGCATCAGTGGCCGGCATTCGGATCGCGCATCGGGATCGACGACGATGTGACCGAGACCGGGTCACTCGCCGGGAAGGAATCTTCCAGACCCTCCTCCAGCTCTTCTTCGAGCAAGGCGGGATCCTTGCTGCGCGCGCCGTCGCTATGGGCCGGTTCGATGGCTGCTGCGAGCAGGGTCTTGGCGCGCATGACGGCGTTTTCCGAGGTCAGCTCAGGCGTGCTCCGCAGCGTCACGGCAATGCTGTCTTCGCCTTCGCCGCCGAATTCGACGACGAAACCGTCTTCCGTCTGGTAGACGGTGATATCGTAGAGTGCCATGGCCGTTCTCCGAGGGCGCGCATATTAGCAGGGCGCATTTTAGTGAAGCGCGTTTTCGGAATTTTGTCGAGCGAAGACCTTCACCAGCCAGTCGATGAAGACGCGCACGCGCGGTGAAAGCTGGCGGTTGCGAGGGTAGAGCAGGGAAACCGGCGTCGGGGTCAGTGGAAAATCCTTGAGCACGTGGATCAGCGCTCCCTCGGCAAGGTCCTTTTCGGCGTGATAGCGCGGGATCTGGATCATGCCGAGGCCCATCCTCGCCGCTGAAATATAGCTTTCAGCGGCGTTGACGGCGACGGTGGCGGGAATGGTGATCTCACGCACCGTGCCGTCGACGATGAATTCGAGCGGCAACAGGCTGCCGGTGCTGCTGGACCGGAAGCCGACCATGCGGTGGCCGGCAAGCCGATCCGGGTGCTGCGGCAGGCCATGGGTGGCGATATAATGGGGAGAGGCGAGCGTGATCTCATCCAGCATGGCGACGCGCCGGGCGACCATGTCGCTATCGCCCAACGTGCCGACGCGCAGCACGCAATCGATGCCTTCGCGCACCAGATCGACCAGCCGGTCGCCCTCGCTCATGTAGAATTCGATCTCTGGATAAGTCTCGAGAAAGGACGGCAGGCTCGGCAGCAGGAAATGGCGGGCAAGCGTGCCGTGCACATCGACGCGCAGCAGGCCCTTCGGTTTGGCGCCGGCAAAAGCGCCTTCGGCATCCTCGATATCGGCAAGAATCGACAGGCAGCGCTGGTAATAGGCTTCGCCATCGAGCGTCGCACTGACATGACGTGTCGTGCGCTGGAGCAGGCGCACGCCGAGGCGGGCTTCGAGCTGCTTTACCGCATCGGTAACGGTCGAGCGCGGCAGGCCGGTGTCTTCGGCGGCAAGCGTGAAGCTGCGACGTTCTACGACACGGCAAAACACGCGCATGGCATCGAATCTGTCCATCTATTTGTTCGTTATTCCCGGATAGTTATGGCGAAGAATGCACGATTATCCGCTTTTGGGAAAGGCGCATCTTGTCCTCATCGAAAACGCGCTGCGGCGCAGGATGAAGGAGAAGGACAATGGCTTCCAACGAAAACGGCAAGGTTGCACTCATCACCGGTGCTTCCCGCGGCATCGGCGCAGCAGTCGCTCGACGCCTCGCCAGGGACGGTTTCACCGTCGTCATCAATTATTCCGGCAATGCGGCTCCGGCCGAGGAACTGGCCCGGGAGATCGAGCAGGCCGGCGGCAAAGCGCTGACGGCGAAAGCCGATGTCAGCGAGGCGCAGGCCGTCCGCCGCATGTTCGATGCTGCGGAAACCGCCTTCGGCGGGGTCGACGTGCTCGTCAACAATGCCGGCATCATGATGCTCACGTCGCTTGCCGAGGCTGACGATGCCAATTTCGACCGCCAGATCGCCGTCAATCTCAAGGGTACCTTCAATACGCTCAGGGAAGCGGCCAAGCGCCTGCGCAACGGCGGCCGGGTCATCAACTTCTCGACCTCGGTCGTCGGTCTGAAGCTCGAAACCTACGGTGTCTACGCCGCCACCAAGGCCGCCGTCGAAACACTGACGGCGATCATGGCCAAGGAGATGCGCGGCCGCAACATCACCGTCAACGCCATCGCGCCCGGCCCTGTGGCCACGGATCTTTTCCTCAGCGGCAAGTCGGACGAACTCATCGCCCGCATGGCGAAGATGAACCCGCTGGAACGTCTCGGCACACCCGAAGACATTGCATCTGCGGTTGCCTTTCTCGCCGGCCCGGACGGCGGCTGGATCAACGGCCAGACGCTGCGCGCCAATGGCGGGATGATCTGACGACAGACCGGCGGCCGCTTCCAGACCGCCGTCATCGCAATTATGTGAACGTGATTGCGGAATTTTTCCTTACAATCCTGCGGAGAGTGCGTATATCTGTTTTATCGCGAGAGAGTGGAATTCCCTGCCGCTCTCTTCCGAACCTCCGGAGCCTGCCGCGCCCATCTGCGGTGCGACAGGCTTGATGTTCAAAGTTGTAAATTGCGGCCCGTCGAAGGTTTTCCCCTGCCTTCCGGGCCGTATTTGTATTGGCGCTTAGACGTCGTTCAGTCTCGCCTCTCCCAGAAGCTTCACCAGCCAGTCGACGAAGACGCGCACCTTGTTACTGAGATGGCGGTTCGGGGGATAGACGACGTAGAGCGGCAGCGCATCGCGGCGCCAATCCGGCAGCACGCGCACGAGCTCGCCCTTCGCAATCGGCTCGCGCGCCATGAAGATCGGCACCTGCGCGATGCCGAGACCCGTCAATGCAGCTGTCAGATAGGTGCGGCTATCGTTGACCGAGGCGATGTAACGCGGACTGGTCTCGATCACCTCCTCGCGCCGGCGAAATTCGAAGGGCAGCGTTCGGTTGTTTTGGGCGCGGAAATAGTTGACGGAGTAGTGGTCAGACTCCAGATCCTCCGGCCGCTCGGGCATGCCGAATTTCTGGATATAGCTCGGCGAAGCACAGGTGATCATCTCGACTTCGGAGACGCGTCGCGCAATCAATGACTGGTCGGCCGGCGTGCCGGCGCGCAGCGCGCAGTCGACATTTTCCGCAAGATAGTCGACCGTGCGGTCGCCGACACCGAGGTCGATGCGGATATCGGGATAACGCTGATAAAAATCGCAGAGTGCGGGAACGACGATCCAATCGGCGAAAGCACCAGCCATCTCGACGCGCAGCCGCCCGCTCGGCAGGCTTTGTGAATTGGAGAGGCTGCCGTCGAGTTCTTCCAACTCCGAAATAATCTGGGCGGCGCGTTCGTAATAAAGCGCGCCGTCCGTGGTTACCATGACCCGGCGCGTCGTACGATTCAAAAGCTTGGTGCGCAGATGCGCCTCAAGGCCCTGGATGAGATTGGTCACTGTTGCCTTGGGCATGGCGAGCATGTCGGCGGCGCGGGTGAAATTGCCCGTCTCCACGACGCGAATGAAGACGCGCATTGCCGAGAGTTGATCCATCGGTTTCAAATCCGCAGTTTGCGTTGCACCATTGTTCGAGATCTGGAACAGTGTTATCGCGATATAGCTTCTTATTCCTTGGTTGGAATAACAATATCTTTTTTATGGAAAATGCAAGCGGCAGCTGTTGTCTGCCTGCGGCCGACGCAAAGAGACCGGAAGCATGACGGTGGAATGGAAAGATATGTTGCTGGATAAGGTGGCCATCGGCCCCGTTTCCGCACGCATCTACCAGGGCGCCGATTACGGCAAGGGGCCGCCGATCGTGCTTTACCTGCATGGCGGCGCCTTTCTCGACAGCGAGAAGAACGTCGACCGGCCGGTGGCGATGAGTCTGGCCAAGGCCGGCGCCATCGTCGTCGCCGCCGACTACAGCAGCCTGTCCGGCAATCTGTTTCCGCAGGCGCTGGAAGTCTCTTTCTCGGTTTTCACTTATCTCGCCAACAAACGCGCCGGTCTTGGCGACCGCAAGTCGCTGCTCTTCGTTGCCGGCGAAGAGGCAGGCGGCAATGTCGCTGCCGGTGTGGCGCTGAAGGCGCGCGACCAGATGCCGGATGCGCTCGACGGCCAGGTGCTGATTTCGCCGCTGCTCGATCCCTTTATGGGTACGTCGTCGATCCGCAAGGCCGAGGCCATCGGCATGCGCCAGCGCTGGACGGAAGGCTGGAGCCATTATCTGAGCGGCGGCGGTTGCCATCCTTATGCGGCGCCGTGCCTCTGTTCGCGTATTTCCGGCGTCGCGCCGGCGCTGATATTCACCGCGGAGGATGATCCTCTGCACGACGAAACAATTGGTTACGGTGCCCGCCTGAAACAGGCCGGCGTCGGTGTGCGCCAGCATGTTCTTCCCGCCGGGACGGGCTGGCCCTCGATTTATGGTGGGAAATCCGACGGAGCGCCCGACTGGCAGGAAAACGTCAGCCGCCATTTCGGAAGCTTCCTTCGGGACGTAAGCGTCCAACCGCAATTGCATTGAAGAAGACCTGATATTTCGGCGGCCTGGGGCCGCAAGGAGAGTACTCATGACGTCCAGAAGTAAGCGCTGGGCCCTGTTGGGCGCCGGCATAGGCCTTGTTGCGTCCGTTTCCGGGGCCGCATTGTTTTTCGAACTGCCGATGAGCACGACCGCCACGGCCGCTTCCGCCCCCGCGCAGGCTCCCGCTGTGCCGGTGACGGTTGCCGTCGTTGCGGCGCGCGACGTGACGGCCTGGGAGAATTTCTCCGGCCGTCTCGAAGCGGTCGACCGGGTGCAGGTGCGCTCCCGTGTTGCCGGCGCCATCCTGTCGGTGGCTTTCCGTGAAGGGGCGCTGGTCAAGCAGGGCGACCTGCTCTTCACCATCGACCCGGCCCCCTACCAGGCGAGCGTGGCGCAGGCGCAAGGTCAGGTCGCTTCGGCCGAAGCCAAGGTCAGCCTGGCTCAGACCGAACTCGACCGCGGCCGCAGGCTTTCCGACAATCGCACCATCTCCCAGAGCGATCTCGATCAGCGCCAGAGTTCACTGGCCGAGGCCCAGGCGGGGCTGCGTTCGGCGCAGGCCGCCCTGCAGTCGGCCCAGCTCGATCTCGATTACACCGAGGTGCGGGCTCCGGTTTCCGGCCGCATCGGCAAGATCGAGGTGACCGCCGGTAACCTCGTCGCGGCCGGTTCGACCTCGCCGGCGCTGACGACGCTCGTTTCCGTCGATCCGATCTATGCGAGCTTCAATGCCAGCGAAGAGATGGTGACGCGCGCGCTTGCCCAGCTTCCGCAGACGGACAGCGCCCTGCCTGCCGTCGAAGAGATCCCGGTCGAGGTCGGCACGCTGACCGACAGCGGTACCCCGATCAAGGGCAAGCTGCAGCTGATCGACAACGAGGTGGATGCATCAAGCGGCACGATCGGCGTGCGGGCCGTCTTCGACAATCCGGGCGGACGCCTCATCCCCGGCCAGTTCGTGCGGGTGCGCATGGGCCAGCCGAAGGCCGAGAACAAGATCGTCATCAGCGACCGTGCCGTCGGCACGGACCAGGACAAGAAGTTCGTCTTCGTCGTCGATGGCGAGAACAAGGTCGCCTATCGGCAGGTCCAGCTCGGCACGCTGGCTGACGGCCAGCGGGTCGTCGAAAGCGGCCTGAACGTCGGCGAAAAGATCGTCGTCAACGGTCTGCAGCGCATCCGTCCAGGCGCCGTCGTCGCACCTCAGATGGAAGAGAAGGTCGCGACCGCGCAGTAAAGACTTTGCCTTCCCCTCCGGGGGAAGGCCAACACCCGAAATGATATGACCCGCCGGCGGCTCCCAAACCGCCGGAGAGGGACGTTGCATCCATGTTCACCCCGGAGAGGGCTTTGATATGAACATCTCCAGATTCTTTGTCGACCGCCCGGTCTTTGCCGGCGTTCTTTCGGTCCTCATCCTGGTTGCCGGCCTGATCGGCCTGCGCGCGCTGCCGATTTCCGAATATCCGGAGGTCGTGCCGCCGTCGATCGTCGTGCGCGCCACCTATCCCGGCGCCAACCCGTCGGTCATCGCCGAAACGGTGGCAACGCCGCTCGAAGAGCAGATCAACGGGGTCGAAGGCATGCTCTACATGGCCAGCCAGGCGACATCGGACGGGGTGCTCAACGTCACCGTCACCTTCAAGCTCGGCACCGACCCTGACAAGGCACAGCAGCTCGTGCAGAACCGCGTTTCGCAGGCCGAACCGCGCCTGCCGGCGGAAGTCCGCGCGCTCGGCATCACGACAGTCAAGAGTTCGCCCAACTTCATCATGGTGGTAAACCTCGTCTCCGACGGGGACAATCACGACATCACCTATCTTCGCAACTACGCGACCTTGAACGTCAAGGATCGTCTCGCCCGCATTGCAGGCGTCGGTCAGGTACAGGTCTTCGGCGCCGGCGACTATTCCATGCGTGTCTGGATCGACCCTCAGAAGGCCGCCGAGCACAATCTTGCCGCCAGCGACATCAGCAGCGCGATCAGCTCCCAGAACATCCAGGCCGCCGCCGGTATCATCGGCGCGTCGCCGAGCCAGCCGGGCGTGGATCTGCAGCTCAACGTGAATGCCCAGGGCCGCCTGCGCACGCCTGAGGAATTTGGCAACATCATTGTCAAGACGGGCGCCAGTGGCGAGATCACCCGCCTTCGCGATGTCGCCCGCATCGAGCTCGGTGCTGCGGACTACACCCTGCGTTCGCTGCTCGACGGCAAGCCGGCCGTCGCCGTTGCTGTCCTGCAGGCGCCGGGTTCGAACGCGATCGAGATCGCGGACAATGTGAATGCGACCATGGATCAGTTGCAGCTCGCCATGCCTGAGGGCGTCAAATACGAGATCGTCTACGATACGACGAAATTCGTGCGGGCCTCGATCGAGAAGGTTATCGACACGCTGCTCGAGGCCATTGCGCTCGTCGTCCTCGTCGTCATCCTGTTCCTGCAGACGTGGCGCGCCTCGATCATCCCGCTGATCGCGGTTCCGGTGTCAATCATCGGCACCTTCGCAGTCATGTATGTCTTCGGCTTCTCGATCAACGCGCTCAGTCTGTTCGGCTTGGTGCTCGCGATCGGTATCGTCGTTGACGACGCGATCGTGGTGGTCGAAAACGTCGAGCGTAATATCGAACATGGCCTGTCGCCCCGGGCTGCCACCTACAAGGCGATGAAGGAAGTCTCCGGTCCGATCGTCGCGATCGCGCTGGTCCTCGTCGCGGTCTTCGTGCCGCTCGCTTTCATCTCCGGCCTGTCGGGTCAGTTTTATCGCCAGTTCGCGCTGACGATCGCAATCTCGACCGTCATCTCGGCCTTCAACTCGCTCACCCTGTCTCCGGCGTTGGCAGCCCTTCTCCTGAAGGGCCATGATCAGCCGAAGGACTGGCTGACGCGGTTCATGGACGCCATCTTCGGTTGGTTCTTCCGCGGCTTCAACCGTGTCTTCGGCGCGGGCTCGAATGCCTACGGCAAGGGCGTGGGTGGTCTCTTGTCGCGCAAGAGCATTGTCATGGTGATCTATCTGGCACTGGTCGGTGCGACCTACAGTCTGTTCAGCTCGGTTCCCGGCGGCTTCGTGCCGTCGCAGGACAAGCAGTATCTGATCGGCTTCGCCCAGTTGCCGGATGCCGCAAGCCTCGACCGCACGGAAGACGTCATCAAGCGCATGACCGACATCGCGCTGGCGCAGCCGGGTGTTGCCAATGCGATCGCCTTTCCGGGCCTGTCGATCAACGGCTTCACCAACTCCTCGAATGCCGGCATCGTCTTTGTGACGCTGAAGGACTTCGAGGAGCGCAAGACGCCAGATCTCTCGGGCGGCGCAATCGCCATGGCGCTGAACCAGAAGTTCGGCGTCATCCAGGATGCCTTCATCGCCATGTTCCCGCCGCCGCCGGTCAATGGTCTCGGCACGACGGGCGGCTTCAAGCTGCAGATCGAGGATCGTGCGGGCCTCGGCAACCAGGCGCTCGACGAGGCAACCAAGGCAGTGCTTGCAAAGGCTTACCAGACGCCTGAACTCGCCGGGCTGTTCTCCAGCTTCCAGATCAACGTGCCGCAGCTCTATGCCGATCTCGACCGCGCCAAGGCCGAGCAGCTTGGGGTTTCCGTCACCGACGTCTTCCAGACGCTGCAGATCTACCTCGGTTCGCTCTATGTGAACGACTTCAACGCTTTCGGCCGCACCTACAGCGTCCGCGTGCAGGCCGATGCGAAATTCCGCGCCCAGCCGGAAGATATCGGCCAGTTGAAGGTCCGCTCGGCATCGGGTGAGATGATCCCGCTTTCGGCCCTCCTGAAGGTGGAGCCGAGCACCGGTCCGGAGCGTGCGAACCGCTACAACGGCTTCCTCGCTGCCGACATCAACGGCGGTCCGGCACCGGGCTTCTCGTCCGGCCAGGCGCAGGCGGCAATCGAGAAGATCCTTCACGAGACCTTGCCTGCCGGCATCGACTTCGAATGGACGGATCTGACCTATCAGCAAATTCTCGCCGGCAATTCGAGCATCGTCGTCTTCCCCCTGGCGCTGCTGCTGGTCTTCCTGGTGCTGGCCGCCCAGTATGAAAGCCTGACGCTGCCGCTTGCGATCATCATGATCGTGCCGATGGGCGTGCTGGCCGCGCTGACCGGCGTCTGGCTCACCGGTGGAGACAACAACATCTTCACCCAGATCGGTCTCGTGGTGCTTGTCGGTCTATCAGCGAAGAACGCGATCCTTATCGTGGAATTCGCCCGCGAACTGGAGTTCGAGGGAAGAACACCGCGGGAGGCCGCGATCGAGGCCAGCCGCCTTCGCCTTCGCCCGATCCTCATGACCTCGCTCGCCTTCATCATGGGTGTCGTGCCGCTCGTCGTCTCTACAGGCGCCGGCGCGGAGATGCGCGCGGCCATGGGTGTCGCGGTCTTCTCCGGCATGATCGGCGTGACCTTCTTCGGCATCTTCATGACGCCTGTTTTCTACGTGCTGCTGCGGCGGCTGACGGGCAACCGTCCGCTCGTCCAGCACAAGCCGGACGAACACAAGGAAGAAGAGGCGGAGGTCATCCGGCTCGCGGCGGAATAAACGGAATTCAACCTTCCTTTGTCGAGTAAATCGGGCGGGAACTTCGGTTCTCGCCCGTATCGTTTTCAGAGCATGATGCCGAATACTGTTCGCGGTTTTGGGACGACATCATCCGCATCTAAGGACACACCACAAAAATGCGTTACGTCCGTCAAAACGGTTTGCAACGGTGGGCGAGGGGACTATCAAAGACGGACAACAGTTGGGAGGACTGAATGACAGGTTCGAGAAAAGGTGATGAGGGCAGGCGGATCGCCTTTCTCGGCACCGGCCTGATGGGAGCGCCGATGGCTCGCCGGCTGCTCGGCGCGGGTTTTGCAGTCACCGTCTGGAATCGCGATCCCGGCAAGGCCGAGGCGCTTGCGGGAGATGGCGCGGTTCGCGCGGAAACACCGGCGGATGCCGTTGCAGGCGCCGATGTCGTCATCACCATGCTGACCAACGCCGAGGCAGTGAAGGACGTGTTGTTCGACCGCGGAGCGGCCGATGCGATGACGCCTGGCGTTACCGTCATCGACATGAGTTCGATTGCCCCGCATTTTGCCCGCGATCATTCGGCGAGGCTTGCCGACCGCAGCGTCGATCACGTCGATGCGCCGGTATCGGGCGGCGTCGTCGGGGCGGAGGCCGGTACGCTGGCGATTATGGCGGGCGGCGGCGAAGGCGTGATCGACCGGCTTGCGGATGTCTTTGCCCCGATGGGGCGGGTGACCCGCGTCGGTCCAAGCGGGGCAGGCCAGCTTGCCAAGCTCGCCAACCAGCAGATCGTCGCGGTGACGATCGGCGCCGTCGCCGAAGCGATGATGCTGATCGAAGCGGGCGGCGGCTCGCCGGCGGCCTTCCGAGACGCCATTCGCGGCGGCTTTGCCGAGAGCCGTATCCTGGAGCTGCACGGCAAGCGCATGGTCGAACGGCAGTTTACTCCAGGCGGTTCGTCCAGCAATCAGCTGAAGGATCTGAACGCCGCCATGGAGGCGGCCAAGACCCTGTCGCTGACGCTGCCGCTGACGGCGGCGGTGCACGCCGAATTCAGCGAATTCGTCGCCAATGGCAATGGCGAAAAGGATCACAGCGCCCTGCTCCTCCATCTCGAAGAGAAGAATGCCCGGCCGGGAGGAGAGAAGTGACGGACAGCCATTCGCCGAAGCGGCGCCTGCGTTCGCAGGACTGGTTTGACAATCCCGATCATATCGACATGGCAGCGCTGTATCTCGAGCGCTTCATGAATTACGGCATCACGCCGGAAGAGCTGCGCTCCGGCAAGCCGATCATCGGGATTGCCCAGAGCGGCAGCGATCTCACGCCCTGCAACAGGGTGCATGTCGAGCTTGCCAAGCGCGTGCGCGACGGCATTCGCGATGCCGGCGGCATTCCGATCGAGTTTCCGACGCATCCGATCTTCGAGAACTGCAAGCGCCCGACCGCCGCACTGGACCGCAATCTAGCCTATCTCGGCCTCGTCGAAATCCTCTACGGTTATCCGCTCGACGGTGTCGTGCTGACCACCGGCTGCGACAAGACCACGCCTTCGGCGATCATGGCTGCTTCGACGGTCGATATTCCGGCGATCGTGCTCTCCGGTGGGCCGATGCTTGACGGCTGGCATGAGGGAGAGCTGGCGGGCTCCGGCACGGTGATCTGGCGGATGCGGCGGAAATATGCGGCAGGCGAGATCGATCGGGAAGAGTTTCTTCAGGCGGCGCTCGATTCTGCGCCTTCCGTCGGTCACTGCAATACGATGGGTACAGCTTCAACGATGAATGCGCTGGCCGAGGCGCTCGGCCTTTCGTTGACCGGCTGCGGCGCCATCCCGGCCGCTTACCGCGAACGCGGCCAGATGGCCTACCGTACCGGGCGGCGCGCCGTCGAAATCGTGTTCGAGGATCTGAAGCCGTCGGATATCCTGACGCGCGAGGCTTTCCTGAATGCGATCCGCACCAATTCGGCGATCGGCGGCTCGACCAACGCGCAGCCGCATCTGGCCGCGATGGCGAAGCACGCCGGCGTCGAACTCCATCCCGACGACTGGCAGGTGCATGGTTTCGATATCCCGCTGCTGGCCAATGTCCAGCCGGCCGGCGCCTATCTCGGCGAGCGCTTCCATCGCGCCGGCGGTACGCCGGCGATCATGTGGGAACTGCTGCAGGCCGGAAAGCTCGATGGCAACTGTCGTACGGTGACGGGCAGGACGATAGCCGAGAACCTACAGGGCAAGGAAGCGCGCGACCGCGAGGTCATCAAGCCGTTCGCTGAGCCGCTGAAGGAGCGGGCGGGCTTCCTCGTGCTCAAAGGCAATCTCTTCGATTTCGCGATCATGAAGATGAGTGTGGTCTCGGAGGATTTCCGCCGGCGATACCTTGAAGAACCCGGGCACGAGGGCGTCTTCAAGGGCAAAGCGGTGGTTTTCGACGGTTCCGAGGACTATCACAAGCGCATCAACGATCCCGAACTCGGCATCGACGAAAACACCATCCTCGTTATCCGGGGCGCCGGGCCGATCGGCTGGCCTGGTTCGGCTGAGGTCGTCAATATGCAGCCGCCGGATCATCTCCTGAAGCGCGGCATCCGCAGCCTGCCGACGATCGGTGACGGCCGCCAATCGGGCACGGCCGACAGTCCCTCGATCCTCAACGCCTCACCGGAAAGTGCCGCCGGCGGCGGCCTCGCCTGGCTTCGTAGCGGGGATATCATCCGCATCGACTTCAACCACGGGCGTTGCGACATGCTGGTCGATGACGCAGAGATCGAACGGCGCAAGAGCGACGGCATCCCGCCGGTGCCGGCGGATGCGACGCCGTGGCAGCAGATCTATCGCCGCTCGGTGACGCAATTGTCGGACGGCGCGGTGCTGGAGGGGGCGACGGAATTTCGTCGGATTGCGAAAAACCCGCCGCGGCACAATCATTGAACTTGAGTTGCTAAAGACTGCGAGCCCTTTGATCCAAAAGGGGAAGTCGTAACGAACAGTTCACCTAGTCACTAGTTCGGTCACTAGGACAAGGCTTCATTAATGCCGGCTTGAGACCATATTGCCGTTATACAAGCTTCTAAGGCTGGGACCGCGTTGCCAGAGAACAAAGCCACACGATCCGAACGAGAGTTTCAGGATCTTCTGCGTCGGCTCGAACTCGCTCTCGATGCATCCCAGATTGGTGTCTGGGAGCATAGCATCGAGCAGGACGGGATCTTGTGGGATGCGCAAATGCATCGTCTCTATGAGACCGGCGAGACGTATCGTCTTGTGCCGGCTTCGCTTTGGTCGAATGCCATCCATCCCGATGATCGTGAGCGGGCCGAAAGCGACTTCGAGCAGGCAATCGCGACGCGCGGCGCCTATAACTCACAATTCCGTATCGTGCTGCCGAGCGGCGAAATCCGTCATTTGCGTTCGCGCGCGCATTTCTATGTCGATGCGGAAGGTCTGCCCTCCTTCATTGGCGCCGAATGGGATGTGACTGCCGACGTAATGCTCAACGCGGAACTGGCGCGGCAGAAGGTGGTGGCCGAGGCGAGGGCGCTGGCGCTTGAGGAAAGCAATGCCCGCATCGAGCATGTCGCCGATCACGACTATCTCACCGGCTTGCCGAACCGGCGCCTTCTCGACAAGCGGCTGGCGGAGCTGCCGGCCGACAAGAGCATCACGACGCTCGCGGTGCTGCATCTCGACCTCGACCAGTTCAAGCAGATCAACGACAGCCACGGTCATGCGGCAGGCGACGCAGTGCTCAGGGCAGCAGCCCTTCGCATCACCGCTGCCATTCCTGCAAATGGCATGGTCGCCCGCGTCGGCGGCGATGAATTCGTCATCGTGCTGGTCAATTTTACCGATCTCACTGAGCTGAGGCTGATCACCGAGGATGTCCAGCGACGGCTGCGGAAGAAAGTCCGTTTCGGCCAGGAGATGCTGCAATCCGGCGCCTCGATCGGCGTTTCCTGGAGCGGCGATCGGCGGGCGCGCAACCTGCTGGCCGAATCCGACCTGGCGCTCTACCAGGCCAAGAAGCTCGGACGGAACCGCGTCGAATTTTTCACGCGGCAATTGCAGGAGGATCTGCGCTCCAAGCGTCGCCTCGCCGAAGAGCTGAAGCTCGGGCTGGAGCGCGGCGAGATCCTTCCCTATTATCAGGTGCAGCTCGACGCCCGGACACGGGAAGTCATCGGCTTCGAGGCGTTGGCGCGCTGGAAACATCCCGAGAAGGGCGTGCTTGCCCCAGGGGTATTCCTGAAGATCGCAGACGAGCACGGACTTGCGGCGGAGATCGACGCGGCGATCCTCAAAAGCGCTCTCGAAGACCGGCTATTCTGGCTGTTGCGCGGCCTTGCGGTTCCGCGCATCGCTGTCAATATTTCCGCCTCGCGGCTTGCCGATCCGGCGTTGCTCGACAAGCTGAGGAAACTCGACATCCCGCCTGGCGTGATCGTCTTCGAACTGGTTGAGACGATTTTCCTCGACGACAGCGACGAAAAACTGCTCGATCATATCGGCGATATCAAACAGATGGGCATCGACATCGAGATCGACGACTTCGGATCGGGCCATGCCTCGCTCATCGGTCTCGTCAAGCTGCGGCCGAAGAGGCTGAAGATCGACCGGCAGCTCGTCACCGAGGTCGTCAGCTCGGCCGAGCAGCGGCGCGTGGTGGGTTCGATCGTGGAAATCGCCAAGGCGCTTGATGTCGAGGTGATCGCCGAGGGCATCGAGACCGAGGCGCATGCCGTCGTGCTGGCGCAGCTCGGCTGCGACGGTCTGCAGGGCTATGCGTTCGGTTATCCCGCACCGGCGGCAGATACAGACCGTCTTTTCTCATCGATGGCGAGCGGGATCGAAAAGCAGAAGACCGCAATGGGCGGCTGAACGGTCGGTGATCCGTTCGCGGGCGACCGTGGTCGCCGCCGGTTTCAACGGCGCCTTTGCCGCGTCGCGGAGGAGATTTCGGCCGAAATGCTTTCCTCGCCTTTCAACTTGGCAGGCGATATCTTTTCGGCGCGGCGTTTTATTTGCATCGGCAGGAAGATAATTGGCGCACAAGTAATTTTCTTGAGCTTGCAACGGCATTGTTTCATGGTAATTCGGAAACGAAGATTTCTGCATTGCATCGAAAAATGATTATACGCGTCGTCAAGTCCATGAGCGCGGCTCTCCATCATTCGCAGGTGCAATCGGGGAACTGGGACCTGACAATTGCTTTGCCTTTGCCGGGATGGACTTGCGGGACATTCAATCTAGGAAAGTCGCATGAATTCGGAATTTGCCGTTCGTTCGATGCGGCCCGGCGAACTGGAACTCGTGCTCGAATGGGCGCGTCAGGAGGGCTGGAACCCGGGCCTTGACGATTCGCTTGCGTTCCTCGAGGCCGATCCGTCAGGATTTTTCGTCGGCTCGATCGGTGAAGTCCCCGTCGGTTCGATCTCGGTCGTCAAATATGGCGAGAGTTTCGCCTTCCTGGGCCTCTACATCGTCCATCCCGATTTCCGCGGCAAGGGTTACGGCAAGGCGATCTGGGAGGCGGGCATCGCCAGCGCGGGAGACCGCACGATCGGTCTCGACGGTGTCGCCGCACAGCAGGACAACTACCGCAAGGCCGGCTTCGAACCCGCCTATTCCACCATTCGCTACGGCGGGGTCGCCAGCTCCCTGCCAGTCTCGACGCTTGTCGCGCAGTCGGTACTGGATTCACGTCTCGAAGGCCTGCAGCGCTATGATTCGGCGATCTTTCCGCAGCCGCGGGATGCCTTCCTCACCTCCTGGTGCACCGGCCGTAAGGGCCGCCGTTCGGCGGTGGTGCGCAAGAGCGGTAAGATCCGCGGCTACGGCACGATCCGCCGCTGCTACGAGGGCTACAAGATCGGCCCGCTCTTTGCCAATGATGCCGATAGCGCCGCGGCGTTGCTTGCCGAATTGATCCCGGAGGCGAAGGGGGCCGCGGTCTTCATCGATATTCCCACGGCGAACCACGAGGCAGTCGCGCTTGCCGAAGGCCTCGGCCTTCAA
>Ga0102591_1000437_pt1 | contig 81425 bp, 71 predicted proteins | sample AraplaCol_mCL_r2_2_FD_76860 | JGI IMG/M metagenome (GOLD analysis project Ga0102591, IMG submission 76860) | Arabidopsis root microbial communities from North Carolina, USA - plate scrape MF_Col_mCL_r2 (SPADES assembly) (version 2) | ecosystem: Host-associated > Plants > Roots > Endosphere... | reverse complement strand
TGCGCCTGCGCGCCGTGCGCATCGTGCTGCGCACCGGTCAGCCCGGCTACGCGCCGGAGATCGAGACGGTCCAGGCCTACGACATCAACGACTACAAGACCAAGTCGGAGCTGACCCGCACGCGGCTGTACACCGTGCTGACGGCGGCGATCCGCTCCTACCGCCAGATCCGCGCGCTGGAGGCCAACCGGCAGGGGCTGGAGATGATCGTCGAGGCCAGCACCGAGCTCGGCCGCCAGCACGGGCTGCACCGCTTCGCCGAGGGCGTGGTGACGCAGCTGTGCGCGCTGCTGGGCACGCTGCCGGAAGGGCTGGTCTGCGTGCAGGCGCACAACGACGCCAGCGGCGATGCCCGCGTCATCGCGGCGGCCGGCCAGTACAGCTCGCTGATCAACCGCCCGCTGCACGCGGTGCCGGCGGGCAAGGTGCGCGACCTGCTGGCGCGCTGCCTGGCCGTCGGCCACAACCTGCACGAGGACGGCTGCACCGTGCTGTTCTTCGGCCTGCCCAGCGGCCGCGCCATGGCGGCGCTGGTCGAGGTGCAGCGCGAGCTCGACGAGCTCGACCGCCAGTTGCTGCGCGCGTTCTGCTCCAACATTGCCGTCGGCTTCGAGAACGTCATGCTGTACACGCAGCTGACCGACCAGGCCTACAACGACCCGCTGCTGCAGCTGCCCAACCGCACCCGCTTCATCGAGCTGCTCGAGCACAACCTCAAGTCGCCCGAAGGCATCACCCTCGCACTGATCGACCTGGACGACTTCGCCGACGTCAACGACGCCTTCGGCCACCGCTTCGGCGACCAGGTGCTGCAGGCGGTCTCCCAGCGGCTGGCGCAGCGGCTGGGCTTCAACACCGCGATGGCGCGGATCTCGTCGAACGCCTTCGGGCTGCTCGGGCCCGACGACATGGTCAACGGCCACCGCATCGGCGGCGTCTTCGACGACCCCTTCACCGTCGCGGGCGAGCGCCTGCAGCTGTCCGCCACCACCGGGCTGGTGCGGCTGGCCCAGTCCCGGACGCTGGGCTCGGAACTGCTGCTGGACGCGCAGATCGCGCTCAAGCGCGCCAAGGCGGGCAACCGCGGCGCATCGCAATACTTTTCGCCGGAGATGGGCATCGACGCCCGCGAGCGCTTCAAGCTGCTCAAGGGCCTGCGCGCCAGCTTCGAGGAGCGCCGGCTGTTCGTCGTGTACCAGCCGCAGGTGGAGCTCGACACGCTGCGCGTCATCGGCGCCGAGGCGCTGCTGCGCTGGCGCACCGCCGACGGCAAATTCGTCCCGCCCGACCAGTTCATCCCGCTGGCGGAGCAGTCCGGCCTGATCGTCCCGATCGGCGAATTCGTGCTCCGCGCCGCCTGCCGCCAGGTGCGCCAGCTACGCGACGCCGGCTACGCCGACTTCCGCATCGCGGTGAACATCTCGCTGGCGCAGTTCCGCCATCCCGCCTTCATCGACACCGTCCGGCGCGCGCTGGCCGATGCCGACGTGCCCGGCGCGGCGCTCGAGCTGGAGATCACCGAATCGATGGCGATGGAGGAGGTCTCGGCCGTGCTGCGCGTGCTGGCGGAGATCCGCGGCACCGGCGCGTCGGTCGCGATCGACGACTTCGGCACCGGCTTCTCGTCGCTGAGCCAGCTGCGGCGGCTGGACGTCGAGCGGCTCAAGATCGACCGCGCCTTCGTGCGCGAGGCGCAGAGCTCGGCGGCCGGCGCGACCATCGCGCAGATGGTCGTGAACCTGGGTTGCAGCCTCGGCATGCGGGTCGTCGCCGAGGGCATCGAGACCGAGGAACAGCGCCAGCACCTGCTGGCGCTGGGCTGTCACGAAGGCCAGGGCTGGTTGTTCGCCAAGCCGATGCCGGCGGAGGAGCTCGATCGCTGGCTGGCCGCGCCCAAGTCCTGGGAACTGACCCCCGCGCCCGCAGCAGCGACGGCAGCGGCGGCCCAGCCGGTGGCGGGGGCGCCTTGCGTCGCCCCCTGTGCCGCGGCGTCCGGCGCCACGGCGTCGCCGATCAACGGCGGCTGATCAGCAGGCCCAGCAGCAGGCCCACGCCGGCGGCCACGCCGATCGACTGCCAGGGGTTGTCGTGCACGTAGTCGTCGGTCGCCTTGCTGGCGGCCTTGGCGCGCTCCACCGCGGCGGACTGGAACTCGCCCAGGCTGGACTTGGCGCGATCCAGCGTCGACTGCACGCGCGCGCGCAGCTCGGACGCGCCGGCGCTGGTCTGGTCGGCGGTGGCCCGCAGCAGCGACTCGGCGTCGGTCACCACCTGGTGCAGGTCGGACAGCAGGCGGTCGGAGGGAGAGGTCTTGGCCATGGGCGGGCTCCTTTTGGTCGGGTTGTGAGGATCGGGACGCGCATCGGCGCGGAACGAAGTCCGGTTGTACGTCTGCCGAGCAACCTCCGGCAAGTCGCCCTGACGGGTGTCCGACCGCGGCACACGGTTTTGACGATGCGCGAGGCTCGGTGGGTCTCCGGCAGATTTCGCTCCCGGCCTGGGCACCCTTTCGGCGGCGCCAGCCGTTCGCTCATCCCGCGGAAGGGGGCTCGTCGCCGCAAACGGTATAGCGGCGCACCAGGAAATAGCTGCTGCGCCGTTCCCCTTCGACGATCAAGACCTGGCCCTCCAGCGCTTCCAGTTCCGGATCGCGGAACGGATTGGCGCCAGCGCGGCGCAGCACGACCCGGTCGCCGTCGTCGACGACCAGCAGCACCGCCAGGCGCTCGCTCTTGCTGCCGAGGTCCAGGCGCTCGCGGCACAGGCGTCCGCGCAGGCACTCGGCGGTGCCGTCCTGGGCGGCGTCGCGATCAGCGGGCATGCATGCGCCTCACATGGAGCAGCCGCCCGTCCTGCTCGGTCGCGATCAGCGCCAGCAGGCGGCGTTCGACCCAGCCCTTGTAGACATGGATCGCCCGATGGCCTGGGGCGCCGGAGATCCGGTAGCTGACCCGCGCGCAGTGCTCGGCGTCCAGGCCGGATTCCTTGAGCATGGGCCGCACCGCCTCGAGCACGGCCGGGGCCGGCGCCGCCTCGGTGGGCAGCAGGCGCGGCAACGAGCGCGCCAGGTTGCGGCCCTCGCGCTCCAGGCGCTCACGGCGCAGGCCGCGCACGCCGCGGTCCTCGACGGTGGCGAAGGCCTTGCGGAAGGCCTTGGTGCGGGCCAGCGCATGTGACACGCCGGCCACCGGCTGCAGCGACGGGTCGCCCAGCAGGTAGAACTGCCCCAGCGTCTTGAGGTCCATCGGGTCGAGGTGGGTGCGCTCGCCGGCGAATTTCTGACGCGCCTCCAGCAGCGCCCGGCCCAGCGAGGCCCCGGCCAGCACGCGTTGCAGGAAGTACTGGCACAGCAGGTCGGCGGAACCGTTCCCGTCGCTCGGTCCGTAGGCGATGGTGGTGCTGCCGAGAAAGGCGCAGGCGCCGTCGGTCAGGTAGCGCAGGGCCATGGGCCAGTCGCCGTCGGCCAGCGCCGGATCGAAGAGCTGGGCGCCATAGCAGCATTCCGCGGCGACCACGGTGCCCGCCGTGACCCGGTCGCGCAGCAGCGCCGAGCGCATCGAGACCGGGAAATCCTCGCCCCGCTGGCCGTAGTACTCCGGCATGTCCGCGGCGCCGTGGCAGTTGATGAAGTGCATGCGCGGCGCCAGGTCCGCCTTGTTCCACTTCGGCCCGTCCGGCGGCGACAGGCGCAGCCCGTCCGCATGGCCGAAGGTGTTGGTCAGGCTGAGCCGCGTCGAGCCCTGCCAGACCTCGGCCGACAGCGCGAAGCTGTCCATGAAGGACGCGCGCGGCAAGCCCTTGTGGCGGGACGCCGCGCGGATCAGCTGCAGCAGCAGGTCGGGCCGCGTCGCGCCGGGCAGGTCGGGCAGCCGCCCGACGACCCGCGTCGGCCCGAGGAACCGGTTCGGATCGGTCGAGTAAGCGGCCTCGCAGGCATAAGGCAGGTCGCTGGGGACGATGCGGTCCTCGTCGCCCAGCTCGCCGCCGTGGGCCGGGTTCTTCAGCGGCACCATCGGCAGCAGGTCGGGGCCGCCCAGCAGCATCAGGTAGTGGGGCTGGCGGGCGCGGGCCAGCGCGTCGATGGCCGTCTTCAGCGCCTTGGCGTCGGGCCGGGCCGGCACCGGTGCGGCGCCGTAAGGCTTCATCGCGGAGGCGAGGTCGACCGCCACCACCAGCGTGTCGACGCCACGCCGCTTGTCCGCGGTGGCCAGCGCCTTCAGCGCTGCGTCGACCTTCGCCAGCGCGGTGGCGCCGTACTTGGCGCGCAGCGCGCCGCGATGAACGATGACCAGCTTGTCCATGTGAAGTCCCTCCCCGCCCGGGACGGTGCCCGGAAAGCCGGATCGTAGGCAGCGGCGGCGCGTGCGGCAATCCACAAGCTGGGGAGGCCTACGCCGGACTGTCATCAAGCCTGCATGCGACCTTCGCAACATCCGGCCCGCCATGCAAACTTCTGTTACTCCTCCCCGCAAGACCGAGCTGGCGCGCCAGATGCTGGCGCCGGGCCAGCGCCAGTTGGCGCCCGCGTTGCGAGCGCTGCTCATCACCGTCGACGGCAAGCGCGACGCGCAGGAGTTGCAGCGCCTGGCCCGCGGGCTGGGCCTGGGCGACGACGGCCTGTCGCGGCTGGTCGACCAGGGCCTGGTGGAGCTGCCGCGGGCCCTCAAGCCCGCGGTGGCCGCCGCGGCACCGGCACCGGCACCGGCACCGGCACCGGCACCGGCGTCGGCGTCGACGTCGACGTCGACGTCGACGGCGTCCGCGATCCAGGCCGTGGACGCGGACGAGGTCGCCGAAGCGGCCGCCCTGGCGCGCGAAGCGCAGGCGCGTGCCAAGCGCCTGGTCGCCACCAAGTTCTTCGCGCTGGACCTGGTCACGCGGATGCTGGCCGGCCGCGAGGGCGAGCTCCGCGAGCTGGTCCGCCAGGTCGACACCGAAAGCCGCTTCCAGGAGTGGGTCCACCAGTGCTGCGAGCGCATCGAGGCGCATGCGGACGCCGAGCGCGCGGCGAAGTTCCGCGACAGCGTCGGCCAGACCCTCGCCGCCAGTTGAGCGGCCCGGACTAGCGGCCCGGCCGAGCGGGCCGCCCGCTAGGAGGTCAGCACGGCGACGTACAGCTGCGCGACCTTCGGGTACCGGCGCAGGACGCGGCTGGCGGCCTCGAGGGTGACGCCGGTGTCGATGTGGTCATCGATGAGCAGCGCGTTCCATCGTCCCGGGTTGCGGATCTCGTCGTGCAGCGAGAAGGTGGCGACGAGCCACCCGAGCGTCTCTTCACGGGTGGCGCAAGCGCGCGCCGCGCTGGCCTGCGGCGCCTTGAGCAGCAGGCGCTCGAACACCGGCACGCGCAGCTGCTGCCCCAGCGCGCGCGCCACCAGGGCCACGGGCTGCCAGGGCCGGGCGCGCGACGGCGGCATCGGCACGATGAAGCCGATCGGCCCGAGGCGCGGCAGCACGCGGGTGCGCAGCGCGCGGGCGAGCGGCTCGGCCTTCGAAAGGTCGCCGCGGTGCTTGAGCTGGAACAGCGCCTCGCCGACCTCGGTGCGGGTGGTCGTGATGCGCGGCCGCCCGGCCGGGTCCTCGCCGAGGTAGGCGCTGGCGAGCAGCGTCCGGTCCAGCACATAACCCTCGGTCCAGGGACCTTCGATCGGTCGCAGGGAGACATCCATCCGGCTGCCTTCAGGAGGTGGAAAGCCGGGTGGGTTGGTCCACCGCACGGGTGGTTCGACACCGCCCGGGGAGGGATGTCGCCGCTCAGGCTTGCGGACGCCGGGAGGCGACGCCTATGCTGGATGTTTCCTCGATCAGGGAGTCGCCATGAAGCCCACGCCCGCCGGTTGGCCGCGTCTGTCCAGCGCCGTGTTCTACGAGAGCGCCGCCAAGGCCATCCCCTGGCTGTGCGAGGCCTTCGGCTTCGAGCTGCAGCTGCGCATCGACGGCGACGACGGCTCGGTCGTCCACAGCCAGCTGATCTTCGGCGAGGCGCTGATCATGGTCGCCGAAGGCGGCGAAGGACAGCACTCGCAGCGCTTCGGCATCCCGCTGCGCAGCCCGAAGGGCGTCGGCGGCGCCAACACGCAGAGCCTGATGCTCTACGTCGACGACGCGGACGCGCACTGCGAGCGAGCGCGCCGCGCGGGCGCCACCATCGTCCACGAGCCCAAGGTCGAGGACTACGGGCCCGAGTACTGGGCCGACAAGAACTACGGCGTGCTCGACCTCGACGGCCACCTGTGGTGGTTCGTGGAGCGCGTGCGCGGTTGAGCGCCGGAGCGGCGCGGCCGTCAGCCCTTGCGCTTGGCCAGGATCGCCTTGCCCACGCGGGACACCGGCGGGCGACCCAGCACGCCGGAGATGAAGGCGCCCGCATCGACCAGCTTGTCCAGGTCGATGCCGGTCTCGATGCCCAGGCCGTTCAGCAGGAACACCACGTCCTCGGTCGCGACGTTGCCGGTCGCGCCCTTCGCATACGGGCAGCCGCCCAGGCCGGCCACGCTGGCGTCGAAGGTGTGGATGCCGAGCTCCAGGCAGGCATAGATGTTGGTGAGCGCCTGGCCGTAGGTGTCGTGGAAATGACCGCTGACCTCGACCAGCGGGTAATGCTTCAGCGCCCGCTCCATCGCCGCCTGCACCTTGCGCGGCGTGCCCACGCCGATCGTGTCGGCGACGCCGAGGTGGTCGACGCCGATGTCCTTCATCAGCTTCACGACGCGCTCGACCTCGTCGGCCGAGACCTCGCCCTGGTAGGGGCAGCCGACCGCGCAGGACAGCGCGCCGCGCACCTTGATGCCGGCCTCGTGGGCCGCGGCCACCACCGGGGCGAAACGCTCGATGCTCTCGGCGATCGAGCAGTTGATGTTCTTCTGCGAGAAGGCCTCGGACGCGGCGGCGAAGACCACGATCTCATCGGGCCGGGTCGGCAGCGCGCCCTCCAGGCCCTTCATGTTGGGGACCAGCACGCTGTGGCGCACGCCGGGGCGGCGCTCGATGGCGGCCATCACCGCGGTGTTGTCGGCCATCTGCGGCACCCACTTCGGCGAGACGAAGCTGGTGACCTCGATCTCCTTCAGGCCGGCGTCCTGCAGCAGCGACACCAGCCGGGCCTTGTCGGCGGTGGCGACGGTGTCCTTCTCGTTCTGCAGGCCGTCGCGCGGGCCGACGTCGACCAGGGTGACTCGTGCAGGCAATGTGGTCATGGCTGATTCCTTCAGCTATCGGATTCGACAAGATCGGCGGCATCGCCGACCGAGGTTTGCAACGCTCCCACCCTCACCCCTGCCCTCTCCCGCCCCGCGGGAGAGGGAGTTGAAGACCGCGCGTCGCCGGGTTTACTCCCTCCCTTGCCGGGAGAAATAGCTCAAGACCGCGCGTCACCGGGCTTACACCCTCTCCCCGCCTTGCGGGGAGAGGGTGGGGGTGAGGGGTCTTCAGGCTGCCTGCAGCCGCAGCAGTTCGGCGCCATCGCCGACCTGGTCTCCGACGGCGAAGAGCAACTCCGCGACGACGCCATCACGCGGCGCGGTGATCGTGTGTTCCATCTTCATCGCCTCCATCACCGCCAGCGGCTGACCCTTGGCGACCGTGTCCCCTGCCTGCGCCAGGAAGGCGACCAGTTTGCCGGGCATCGGCGCGGTCAGGCGACCGCCCTCCGATCCCCCCTCGCCCGCATGGGCGATGACGTCGACCTCGGTCACCAGCGCCGAGCCGTGCGCGCCGAACACCGCCACCTGCTCGCCGACCTTGTAGGTCGACACCGCGACGCGCCGCTCGTTCAGATGCAGCTCATGCCGCTCCGGCGAAGCCGAGCGCACCGCCAGCGCGATCGCCTCCCCGGCCGCGCCGCCCGGCAGCGTCAACGACAGCCCGCCGTGATGGTGCCGCGACAGCAGCACCTGGTGATGCACGCCATCGACGTCGAGCTCGAAGCGCCGCTGCGCGGCGCCGAACAGGCGCCAGCCATCGCGGCGGCTCCACGGGTCGGCGGACTCGGTGGCCGACTCCTCGGCCAGCGTGTGGGCGACGACCGCGGCGGCGGCCTCGGCCAGCGGCAGCCCGGGCTGGCCGAACAGCGCGTCCTTCTCGCGCTCGATCAGCGCGGTGTCCAGGTCGGCATGCGCGAAGGACGCCGTCGCCGCGCAGCGCCGCAGGAAGGCGACGTTGGTGTGCAGGCCCACGATGTGCGTGTCCCGCAGCGACGCGTCCAGCAGCGCCAGCGCCTGCTCGCGCGTCTCGCCCCAGACGATCAGCTTGGCGATCATCGAATCGTAGAACGGGCTGATCGCGTCGCCCTCGCCCACGCCCGAATCGATGCGCACCGCCGCGCGGCGGAAGGCCTCGTGCGCCGGCCAGCGCGCCACCGACAGCGTGCCGGTCGCCGGCAGGAAACCGCCTTCGGGGTTCTCGGCGCAGATGCGGGCCTCGATCGCGTGGCCGTGCATGCGCAGCTCGTGCTGCTTGAGCGGCAGCGGCTCGCCGGCCGCGACGCGCAGCTGCCACTCCACCAGGTCCTGCCCGGTGATGGCCTCCGTCACCGGATGCTCGACCTGCAGCCGGGTGTTCATCTCCATGAAGTAGAACCGGCCGTCCTGCTCGGCGATGAACTCGACTGTGCCCGCACCCTGATACCCCACGGCCTTCGCGGCCGCGACCGCGGCGGCGCCCATCTCGGCCCGGCGCTCGGCCGTCATGCCGGGCGCCGGCGCTTCCTCCAGCACCTTCTGATGGCGGCGCTGCACCGAGCAGTCGCGCTCGAACAGGTAGACGCACTCGCCGTGGCTGTCGCCGAAGACCTGGATCTCGATGTGACGCGGCCGCTGGACATAGCGCTCGATCAGCACCGCGTCGTCGCCGAAGCTGTTGATCGCCTCGCGCTTGCAGGACGCGAGCGCGGCCTCGAAGTCCTCGTCCGCATGCACCGCCCGCATGCCCTTGCCGCCACCGCCGGCGCTGGCCTTGATCAGCACCGGGTAGCCGATGCGCTGCGCCTCGCGGCGCAGCAGCGCCAGGTCCTGGTCCGCGCCGTGATAGCCCGGCACCAGCGGCACGCCGGCCTGCTCCATCAGGCGCTTCGATTCAGCCTTCAGGCCCATCGCCTGGATCGCCGCCGGCGGCGGGCCGATGAACACCAGGCCCGCGTCCGCGCAGGCCTGCGCGAACTCCTCGTTCTCGCTCAGGAAGCCGTAGCCCGGATGGACGGCCTCGGCGCCGGTGGCCTTGGCCGCCTCGAGGATGCGCTGCCACTGCAGGTAGCTGTCGCGCGGCGCGGGACCGCCGATGCGCACCGCCTCGTCGCAGGCATCGACGTGGCGCGCACGCGCGTCCGCGTCGGAATAGACGGCGACCGTCTTCACGCCCAGTCGGCGCGCGGTGGCCGCGACGCGGCAGGCGATTTCGCCACGGTTGGCGATCAGGATCTTCTTGAACACGGGTGTCTCCTCATGCTTCAGGTCCTCGGTGCATCGCGGCTTGTGGCCGCTCGGCGCCGGGTGCGCCCGGACGGCGCGATGCGCTCGTCCGGGGCGGCGCGGCGGTCGGTGCCGTCGCGCCCGTCGGGTCGGTTCAGATCGGTGCGGCCCTGGCCGGCCCGATCAATGGCGATGGCCGCAGCCCGCCGCCACGCCCTCGCCGGCCGGTGCGCAGCCCGGGGCGCGGTCATCAGCGGCATCGGCATCGGCGCTCAGTTCGGCCTCGGTGGCGCAGTGCATGCCCAGGCGCTGGATCAGCTGGCGATCCTTCTCGGCCTGCGGGTTGCTCGTGGTCAGCAGCTTGTCGCCGTAGAACATGCTGTTCGCGCCGGCCAGGAAGCACAGCGACTGCATGGTCTCGGGCATCTCCTCGCGGCCGGCGGACAGGCGCACCATCGCGCGCGGCATCGTGATGCGGGCCACCGCGATGGTGCGGATGAACTCGAAGGGGTCCAGCGCCTGCGTGCCGGCCAGCGGCGTGCCCTCGACCTGCACCAGGTTGTTGATGGGCACCGACTCCGGATACGGATCCAGGTTGGCCAGCTGCGCGATCAGGCCGGCGCGCTGGCGGCGCGTCTCGCCCATGCCGACGATGCCGCCCGAGCACACCTTCAGGCCCACGCCGCGCACGCGCTCCAGCGTGTCCAGGCGGTCCTGGTAGGTGCGCGTCGTGATGATCTGGCCGTAGAACTCGGGCGAGGTGTCCAGATTGTGGTTGTAGTAGTCCAGGCCCGCCTCGCGCAGTTGCTCGGCCTGGCCGTCGCCCAGCATGCCGGCCGTCAGGCAGGTCTCCAGGCCCAGCGCCTTGACCTCGGTGATCATCTCGCCGATGGCCTCCAGGTGGCGCTCCTTGGGCGAGCGCCAGGCCGCGCCCATGCAGAAGCGGGTCGCGCCATTGGCCTTGGCGGCGCGGGCGGCTTCCATCACTTCCTCGAGCGGGATCAGCTTCTCGGCCTTCAGGCCGGTGTCGAAGTGCGCGGATTGCGGGCAGTACTTGCAGTCCTCCTCGCAGCCGCCGGTCTTGATCGACAGCAGCGTCGAGAGCTGCACCGCGTTCGGATCGAAGTGCTCGCGGTGGACCTGCTGCGCGCGGAACAGCAGGTCGTTGAACGGCAGCTCGAACAGCGCGGCGATCTCGTTGACGGTCCAGGGCTTGGCGTTGCGACGCAGTTCGTCGGTGGTCGGGGTCAGCGTCTGGATCTGGTTGACGGTCTGCTTCATCGTCATGCTTTCAAGGCGTTCAGCAGCAGCGCTTGCTGCAGGTGCGCGGCCACGGCCGCGGGAGAGGGATCGGGAAGGCGGGGCACATGGCCCCAGCACGGCGCGCCCAGGGCCTCATCGAGGCCGGCGCGCAAGGCGGCCAGATTGTCCGCCACATGGGCCTGGTGGGGGTCGGCGGTGTTGGCGACCCAGCCGGCCAGGCGCAGCCCGCGGGCAAGGATGGCTTCGGCCGTCAGCAGCGCATGGTTGATGCAGCCCAGCCGCAGGCCGACGACCAGCACCACCGGCATCGCCAGGTCGACGGCCAGGTCGGCCGTGTCCCAGTCGGCGGTGAGCGGCACGCGGAAACCGCCGACGCCTTCGATCAGCGCGAAGTCGCCCTTGGCCGCCGAGCGCCGGATCGCCGTCAGCAGCGCCAGGCGGTCGATCGCGCGGCCCTCGAGCCGCGCGGCGATGTGCGGCGCGCAGGGCTCGCGGAACTGCAGCGGGCCGACCTCGTCCATCGTCATGCCCTGGCGCTGCGCGGCGTGCAGCAAGGCGACGTCCTCGTTGGCCCAGGCGCCGTCGGCGTCCTGCGTCTGGCCGGCCGCCAGCGACTTGATCGGCGTGACGTAGCGGCCCAGGTCGTCGAAGGCGCGCGTCAGGCCGGCGGTGATGCAGGTCTTGCCGATCTCGGTGTCGGTGCCGGTGATGAAGAAGCCATGCAGCGGATGCGGCGTCGTGGCCGGGTTCGGTGCCGGGGCATTCGTAGACGGGGTCATGCGCAGGCCTCCAGTGCGGCGAGCAGCCGGTCGACGTCAGCCTCGCTGTGGGTCGCGCACAGCGTGATGCGCAGCCGCGCCTCGCCCTTGGGCACGGTCGGCGGCCGGATGCCCGGCACGCGCAGGCCCTCGCGCTCCAGCGCGGCGGCCAGCGCCATCACCTCGGCATTGCCGCCGACGATCAGCGGCTGGATCGGCGTCTGCGAGTCGGCCAGCGTCCAGGTGAGCGTCGGATGGCGGTCGAGCAGCGCGCCGATGCCGGCACGCAACCGGGCCTGCAGGGCGCGCAGCGCGGCGCGGCGCTGCGTGCCGACCTCGCCGCGGATCAGGTCGAGGCTGGTGAGCAGCGCGTGCTCCACCGCCGGCGGCGAGGCCGTCGAGAAGATGTAGTTGCGGGCGGCCTGCAGCAGGTAGTCGGTGACCGTCCGGTGTGCGACGACGAAGGCGCCCGCCAGCCCCGCCGCCTTGCCCAGCGTGCCCACCAGGATCAGCCGCTCGCTGCGCAGCCGGAAGTGTTCCAGCGTGCCGACGCCGGTCTCGCCGAGCACGCCCAGCCCATGGGCGTCGTCGACGATCAGCCAGGCGTCGAAGTCCTCGGCGGCCTGCAGCAGCGCGGGCAGCGGCGCGATGTCGCCGTCCATGCTGAAGACCGCGTCGGTGACGATCAGCTTGATGCGCGCGCTACTCGCGCCGAGCTGCGCGCGCAGGTCCTCGACATCGCAATGCGCGTAGCGCGACACCCTGGCCTTGGCCAGCCGCGTGCCATCGATCAGCGAGGCATGGTTCAGCGCCTCGCTGAAGATCTCCGCGTCGGCATCGCCCAGCGCGGTCACGACCGCGAGGTTGGCCATGTAGCCGGTGCAGAAGCCGATCGCCTTGGCCTCGGGGATGTGCGGCTCGAACCAGCGGCCCAGCAGCGCCTCGACCTCGTGGTGCGCCCGCGAATGCCCGCTGACCAGCGGCGACGCGCCGGAGCCGCCGCCATACACCTGCGCGCCTTCCACCAGCGCGGCGGTCACCGCCGGATGCGCGGCCAGGCCCAGGTAGTCGTTGCTGCAGAACATGGTCAGCTCGCGGGCGACGCCGTCGGCGCCGCGCACCGTCTGATGCGGCGCGGTGCCGGTCTCGGCGATGCGGGTGAGGCGCGTCAGGTCCTGGGCGCGGATCGCGTCCAGCTTGGCTTGCAGGTGATCAAGCAGCATGGACCACCTCCTCCAGCGTTGCGGCCACGGCCGCCGCGAGGAACTTCGCGGCCGCTTCATCGATGAGATAGGGCGGCATCAGATAGACGGTCTGCCCGATTGGCCGGATCAGCAGCTCATGCTTGCGGGCGGCGAGATGGAATTTCTCGGCGAAGCGCTCGACCGGCACGGTCGTCGCCGGATTGATGTCGAAGGCCAGGATCATCCCGCGCTGACGCAGGTGCGTGATGCGCGGATCGGCCGCCAGCGGCGCGAAGGCCTCGGCCAGCCAGGCGGCCTGCTGCTGGTTGCGTTCGAGCTGCCCCGCGTCGAAGCGGTCCAGCACCGCGTTGGCCGCGGCGCAGGCCAGCGGGTTGCCGGTGTAGCTGTGCGAGTGCAGGAAGCCGCGCGTCACGTCCTGCGACCAGAAGGCCTCGTAGACCTCGTCGGTGGTCAGCACCAGCGACAGCGCCATCGTGCCGCCGGTGATGCCCTTGGACAGCAGCAGGAAGTCGGGCCAGTCGGCCTTCGTCTCCGGCGCCGTCTGCTCCCAGGCGAAGAAGGTGCCGGTGCGGCCGCAGCCGACCGCGATCTCGTCCGCGATCAGGTGCACCTCGAACTCGGTGCACAGCGCGCGCAGCGCCTTCAGGTAGCTGGGCCCATACATCGACATGCCCGCGGCGCCCTGCACCAGCGGCTCGACGATGACGGCGGCGATGTGCTCATGCCGCTCGGCGAGCAGCGCGCGCATGTCGCCGAGCGCCTGCGCCTCGTTGCCCAGGCGCTGGTCGGGCGAGGCCACGATGTGGCTGCGCATCAGCAGCGGGTCGTAGGCGTCGCGGAAGATCGCGACGTCGGTGACCGCGAGCGCGCCAATGGTCTCGCCGTGATAACCGTTGCGCAGGCAGACGAACTCGCGCTTGTCCGTGCGGCCGCGGTTGCGCCAGCTGTGGAAGCTCTGCTTGAGCGCGATCTCGACCGCCGAGGCGCCGTCGCTGCCGAAAAAGAGATGGCCCAGCGCGCCGCCGGTGCGCGCCGACAGGCGTTCGGCCAGGCGCACGGCCGGCTCGTGCGTGCAGCCGGCCAGCATCACGTGCGGCAGCGTATCGAGCTGCTGCTTGATCGCGTCGTTGAGGGCCCGGTCGGCGTGGCCGAACAGGTTGACCCACCACGAGCTGTTGGCGTCGAAATAGCGGCGGCCCTCGTGGTCGATCAACCAGGGGCCCTCGCCGCGGGCGATCGGCAGCGGCGGCACGTCCTGCGCGCGCGCCATCTGCGTGCACGGGTGCCAGACCGCCGCGAGGCTGCGGCGCTGCCAGTCTTGTCGTACTGCTTCAGACATTCGGAACTCAGCTCTTGGGAAACAGCGGCGCGACGCTCGAGCGGGGCGATCGCGACGCGTCCGTCAGGCCAGCCATGACGGCTTGCCCTTGGACAGGAAACTCTGCACGCCCTCACGCCCTTCGGCGCTGGCGCGGATGTCGGCGATGCGGCGCGCGGTGTCGTCGCGCAGCGTCTCGGTGATGGGCGCGTGGGCCACGTCCTGCACCAGGCGCTTGCAGGCGCGCACCGCGGCCGGGCCGTTGGCCAGCAGCGACGCGACCAGCGCGTCGACCTTCGCATCGAGCGCCTCGGCGTCGGCGGCCAGTTCATGCACCAGGCCCAGGCGATGGGCCTCGGCGGCGGAGAAGCGCTCGGCGGTGACGAAGTAGCGGCGCGAGGCCTGCTCGCCCAGCGCGCGCACCACGTAGGGACCGATGGTGGCGGGCAGCAGGCCGAGCTTGGCCTCGGACAGGCAGAAGCCGGCGGCCTCGCTGGCGACGACGATGTCGCAGACCGACACCAGCCCGACGCCACCGGCGTAGACATCGCCCTGCACGCGCGCGATGACCGGCACCGGGCAGCGGTAGAGCGTCCACAGCATGTGGGCGAGGCGGCCGGCGTCGGCGTGGTTCTCGTCCCAGCTGTAGCCGGCCATCGCCTTCATCCAGTTGAGGTCGGCGCCAGCGCAGAAGGCCTTGCCCTCGGCGGCGAGCACGATCGCCCGCAGCGACGGATCGGCGCCCAGGGCCTCGAACACCGCGGTCAGCTCGCCGATGACGGTGTCGTTGAAGGCGTTGCGCACGTCCGGGCGGTTCAGCGTGACGCGCGCCACGGCGCCTTGCGGGCCGGAGCGCTCGACGCGCAGCGTGGTCGGGTTCAGGTCGGTCGAGGTCATGGCGATGATCGATGCGGAGGGACGATGGCGATGGCGATGGCGGTGACGCACGGGCCGGGGCTCACGGGGCGCTCCAGACGATGGTCCGGTTGATGGCGTAGAGGCGGCAGCGCTCCTCGCCATCGGTGAACTGGTCGCACAGCGCGAGCGCGCGCGATGCGGCGTCGTCGCCGACGGCCAGGCCCCAGTGGCTGCCGTTGGTGGCGAAGGCGCGCGGCTCCCTGGCCGCCAGGAACTTGCGATAACCGTTGACGATGCGGCCGTCGGCCGGCAACGCGGCCGTGTCCTCCACCGCGCTGCTGCCGACGCCGGCCACCCGCAGCGCGCCAGGGATGGGGAAGCCGAGCGGCTTGAGGAATTCGTCGACGACCGGTTGCCAGACGTCGTTGCCCTTGGCGAAGAGCTGGTGACCGTCCTCGCCGAAGGCGGGCATGAGCCGCGTCTGCGCCAGCCCACCGGCGTCGCGGTAGGCCGCGGACCAGCGCTCCTGGTAGCGGGGTGCGATGAAGCGGTCGTTCTCGGTGAAGACCCACAGCGTCGGCACCGGGTGGCCGCCTTGCGCGGCGCGCCGGCCGAAGTCGGCGAAGCGGCGGGCAAGCTCGTCGGGCCGGCAGGGCTCGCCGGTGTGGGTGTCGGGATTGCCGCCGTGGCCCCCGGCGAAGTCGATCGCCGCGACGACACCGGGCAGCCGTTCGCCGGTCGCGGCCATGGTGGCGAAGCCGCCCAGCGATTGGCCGGCCAGCACGACGCGGCTGGCGTCGATGTCGGCGGCCGATTGCATGTGGCGCACCACCGCGGCCACCTGCGCAGCCGCGGCGGCGGCGGCGGCCTCATAGCGCGGCGCGTCGCAGCGGACGCTGGATTCGGGATCGCCGGCGCCCGCCAGCTCGCCGTAGCCGATGCGCGTGGGCACGGCCACGGCGAATCCCTTGCGCACGAAGAAGCGCGCGGCGCCTTCCAGGCGCTGGCGCTTCATCGCCGCCCGGTCCTGCTCGGAGACCGGCCGGCCATGATTCAGCACCGCCAGCGGGAACGGCCCGGGACCGGCCGGGCGGAAGGTCGTCACGATCAGCTCGGCGTCGATGCGGCGGCCCTGGTGGTTCTCGACCGAGACCGGCACGCGGATCACCGCTTCGCGGATGTCGTTGGCCAGTCGGGGCGGCGAGCCGGTCGCGGAGGCCGCGGGCGGCAGGTCGCCGGTGGTCGCGTCCTGCGCGCGCGCGGTGGACGGCACGCCGAGGGCGAGTCCGCCTCCGAGCACGGTCGCCAGGGCCAGCGCGGCGAGGCGCGACGTGCCCCTTCCCGTGCCGGTGCCGGTGCCGGTGCCGGTGCCGGTGCCGGTGCCGGTGCCGGTGCCATCGAGGATCGTGCGGTGCTTGACGCTCATGGCTGGACCTCCGTCGACGCCGTGGGGCCGAGCGCCTTGCGCATCAGCACGCTGCGATAGGTCTTGCCGGCCCACTGCACGTCGCCGATCCGCGCGTAGCCGCGGCGCTCGTAGCGGCGGTGCAGGGCCTCGGCGGGCACGGCCGTATCGAGCGCGACGTGCGCATAGCCCTGCGCGTGCGCCCAGGCTTCGGCACTGTCCATCAGGCGCTCGGCGATACCCTGGCCGCGGCAGGACGGATGCACCGCCAGCTGCGCCAGGATCGCCGTGTCGGGCTGCGTGTAGCAGTCCGGCACCGGGTCGCCGAGGTAGCGCCCGTCGGGCCGCTTCGGCGGCGCGATGGTCACCGTGCCCACGAGCTCGCCCGAAGCGCTCAGCGCCACGAAGGCCTGGCCGGCCTCGACCCGCTCGCGGGTGGTCTGCACGCTCTGGTTCACCGCCGTGAAGTTCCAGCCCTGCGCCGCCAGCGACGCATAGGAGGCGTGCAGCAGCGCGGTCAGCGCCTCGATCGAATCGGTGGCGGCAAGCGGTCGCAGGGTGATGGCGGTCATCGTCGGAGCGTGGGCAGCGGTCGGAGGCCGGACCTTACATCCGGAACACGCCGAACTTCGTCTCGGGGATCTCGGCGTTCAGCGCGGCCGACAGGCCCAGCGCCAGCACGCGGCGGGTGTCGGCCGGATCGATCACGCCGTCGTCCCACAGGCGGGCGCTGGCGTAGTACGGATGGCCCTGGTCCTCGTACTGCTGGCGGATCGGCGCCTTGAAGGCCTCTTCCTCGTCGGCGGACCACTGGCCGCCCTTGGCCTCGATGCCGTCGCGCTTGACGGTGGCCAGCACCGACGCGGCCTGCTCGCCGCCCATCACCGAGATGCGGGCGTTGGGCCACATCCAGAGGAAACGCGGCGAATAGGCGCGGCCGCACATGCCGTAGTTCCCGGCGCCGAAGCTGCCGCCGATGATCACGGTGAACTTGGGCACCTGCGCGCAGGCCACCGCCGTCACCATCTTGGCGCCGGCGCGGGCGATGCCCTCGTTCTCGTACTTGCGGCCGACCATGAAGCCGGTGATGTTCTGCAGGAACACCAGCGGGATCTTGCGCTGGCAGCACAGCTCGATGAAGTGGGCGCCCTTGTTGGCGCTCTCCGCGAAAAGGATGCCGTTGTTGGCGACGATGCCCACCGGCATGCCCTCGATGTGGGCGAAGCCGCAGACCAGCGTGTTGCCATAGCGGGCCTTGAATTCGTCGAACTCGCTGCCGTCCACGATGCGGGCGATGACCTCGCGCACGTCGAAGGGCTTGCGGGTGTCGGTCGGGATCACGCCGTGCAGTTCGGCCGGGTCGTAGGCGGGCGGCTTCGGCGGCTGGGTCAGCAGCTCGCCCCGCTTGCGCCAGTTGAGGCGGGCCACCGACTGGCGCGCGATCGCCAGCGCGTGGGTGTCGTTCTCGGCCAGGTGATCGGCCACGCCGGACAGGCGCGTGTGGACGTCGCCGCCGCCCAGGTCCTCGGCGCTGACGACCTCGCCGGTGGCGGCCTTCACCAGCGGCGGGCCGCCCAGGAAGATCGTGCCCTGGTTCTTGACGATGACGGTCTCGTCGCTCATCGCCGGCACGTAGGCGCCGCCGGCGGTGCAGGAGCCCATCACCACGGCGATCTGCGGGATGCCCTTGGCCGAGAGGTTGGCCTGGTTGAAGAAGATGCGACCGAAGTGGTCGCGGTCCGGGAAGACCTCGTCCTGGTTGGGCAGGTTGGCGCCGCCGCTGTCGACCAGGTAGATGCACGGGAGGCGGTTCTGGTCCGCGATCTCCTGCGCGCGCAGGTGCTTCTTGACGGTGATCGGGTAGTAGGTGCCGCCCTTGACGGTGGCGTCGTTGCAGACGATCACGCACTCGACGCCCGAGACGCGGCCGATGCCCGCGATCACGCCGCCGCCCGGCGCGGCGTTGTCATACATGTCCAGGCCCGCGAGCGGGGCCAGTTCCAGGAAGGGCGTGCCCGGATCCAGCAGCATCTCGACGCGGTCGCGCGGCAGCAGCTTGCCGCGCCCGACGTGCTTGGCCCGCGCGGCCTCGCCGCCGCCTTCGGCGATGCGGGCCAGGCGGGCGTTGAGGTCGTCGATCAAACCGCGCATCGCGTCCGCGTTGGCCTTGAAGTCGGCCGAGCGGGCGTTGAGCTTGGTGGACAGCTGGGGCATGGTGAGGGGTCTCCGGGCATCTGCGCTCAACGGCCGGCATGGCCGCTGAAACGCTCATATGAGCCGCGCTCAATTCTGTGGAGCGAGCGCTGGTGGGGCGCCGCCGCCCGGGATCGCCGGGCCGGCGCAAGGCGCGAAGCATACGCGAGAAACTCCAGGCGCTGCCAGATGTCCGGCTGCGGAAACCGCCCACTTGAGGCGGGCTCAATAAATCGGGAGAATCCGCCCCTCATGAGCGCCTCCGCCCCCCTCCGCCCCGATGCCGGCGCCACTCCGGCCTCGGCCGCCGCACTGCCGGCGCGGCGCCGCTCGCCGGTGGGCGCCAAGGCCGAGCAGCGGGTGCGCGACATCCTGCGCGAGAGCCGGGTGGTGTTCGCCGAACGCGGCTACGAGCGCGCGACGACGACGGAGATCGCGCAGCGGCTGGGGATCTCCGAGGCGACGGTCTTCACCTACTTCCGCGGCAAGCGCGAGCTGTGCATGCGGGTGATCGGCGACTGGTACGACGAGATCATCGACGCGATCGAGTCGGGGCTGCCGCGGGGCCGGCCGATCCGGGACCAGCTGGAATTCGTCGTGCACACGCACCTGCGGCTGTTCCTGATCCAGGGCACGGGGCTGTGCGAGCTGGTGCTGTCGGAAGGCCGCAAGCGCGAGGCGCCGGTGACGCGCGGCGAAGGCCAGGACTTCGGCGCCGCCTTCGTGGACCTGCAGCGGCGCTACACGGCGCCGCTGATGGACCTGCTGGCGCGCGGCCAGGCGCAGGGCGAGGTGCGGCAGGACATTCCGCTGCGGCTGCTGCGCTCGCTGGTCTTCGGGCCGATGGAGCACATGCTGTGGGAGGTGATCATCGCGGGCCGGCAGATCCAGGTGGACGCCGCGGCGCGCGACCTGGTCTCGCTGCTGTGGCCGGCGCTGCAGGCGCCGGACCAGGAACTCAAGGCGCTGCGGCGCATGAAGGCGCGCGTGGCGCAGGCACTCGCCGACGCGGGGGACGAGGGCGAGGGCTGAGGCTCGACGGCCAGTCAGCGAACCGGCGCAAGACTCGAGAGGGTCAGACGCGCAGCAGTTCGAGTCATGGCGCGAGCAACACGATTCGGCCACGATGGCTGCTCCGACTTTCGAGTCGATTCCTGGAGTGAAACATCGTGAATGACCAGCCCCGCCTCGCCGTAGATGCGCTTGCCGCCGCTCATCCTGCGCCCGCCCAGCACCCACCGACCTCGCCAGGTGGGCTCCGCCCCGGCCTCGACGAGGACCAGTTCGATCAGGAGGCGTGGGACGAGTGGTACCGGGAGCGCATTCGCCGCTCCCTCGAGGACCCTCGCCCCCCGATCTCTCATGCGGAACTGGTGGCGGCGACTTCGCAGTTCCTTTCCGAGTTGGAGGTGCGCCATGTCAGCAAGGCAGCTTGATTGGCGCATCCAGGCCGTGGAGAGCTTGCGCGTGATCCTGGAGCACATTGGCGAGCACAACCTCGACGCGGCCAAGGAGCTGTTCGGCGAGATCTGCAAGCGTCTCAAGCTCGTGACGGATTTCCCCAACCTGTACCGCGCCTCGGAGCGGGTCGAGGGCCTGCGCGAGATCGTGGTGACCGCGAATTATGTCGTGCCTTATCGCATCACCCCGGACGCCGTGCAGGTCGTGGACGTCGTTCATGCACGACGCAATTGGCCGCATCTGCCGCAGCCGACCTCCTGAGAGCTCTCACAAGACCGTTGCCGGCGGCGTGCCGCCGACGCTGAGCGACGTCGAGCGCGATCACCAAAAAAGAAGGGGCCCGAAGGCCCTTGTGGTTGGAAGCCAGGGGCCGGCGGGCGAGGCCGCCGGCGTCCCTGCGAAACGCTCAGATCACAGCGAGTAGCTCAGCGTGGCGCGGAACTGGCGGCCACGGGTGTCGTACAGGCTGAAGTCGTACAGCGAGGTGCTGCTGAAGCCCGGGTCATGCGGAGGCATGCGGTTGAACACGTTCAGGACCGACACGCTGGCCGTCAGCTGCTTCGTGATGGCGTAGCGGCCGAACAGGTCCATCGTGGTGTTCGAGCGGACATGGGTCGGGAACACACCGGTCTGGAAGCGCGGATCCTGCGGCGTGAAGTAGCTCGCGGCCAGCAGTTCCTGACGTACATGGTGCGTGTAGTTCAGGCCGGCGGTGACCGACCAGGGGCCGTAGTCGAAGTCGGTCGAGAAACCGGCGCGGATGCGCGGGATCGTGTTCGCACCGCCGTTCGTGCCCACCACCTGCACGCCGTCTTCCTTGAAGGAGCTGACGTAGATCAGGTTGCCGCGGAACGTGAACTTGCCCAGGCTGGTCGGAACGCGCAGCGTGCCGTCGATGTCCACGCCACTGGTCTTGCGCGAAGACAGGTTCTCGTAGTTCGACAGGATCGTGATGATCTGGTTGGTCTGCGGATTGCCGTCGCGAATGATCGTGGGCGTCGACGGGCAGTTCGGCTGCGTCGGATCCGCGCCGGTGCCGCCGTTCGGGCAGGACTCATCCAGGATGTCCTGGAAGTTCCGCGATGCCACCACGTTGCGCCAGTTGATCTTGTAGAAATCCACGCCGAAGTTGAAGTTCTTGGTCGGCTCGAACACGAAACCGATGGTCGTGCTCGTGGACTTCTCCGCCTTCAGGTTGGGGTTGCCCGCGAACACGCCGGAGATCTGGCGGGTCACGCCGTCCTGCGGGTCGATCACGGACTGGAAGAACGAGGCGGCCGACGGCGAGATCTCCGGCAGCGTCGGCGCACGGAAGCCCTTGCCCCAGTTGGCGCGGAACAGCAGGCTGTCCAGGGCCTGGAACTTCGCACCCAGCTTGGGCGTGGTCGACGTGCCGTAGTCGCTGTACTTGTCATAGCGAATCGCGGCCTGCACCTCCAGCTTCTTGGTGAAGGGCATCGAGATCTCGGAGAACAGCGAGATGTTGTCGCGACGACCGTTGGTGGCGGTGATGCCCTGGCCGATGATGCCGCCGCTGGCGGCGATCTCCGCGGGCGTGTCCTTCAGCTTCTCTTCACGGAACTCGGCGCCGATCGCCAGGCCGATGTCGCCACCGGCCATCTGCCCGACCGTCGTGTTGGCCTTCGTGTCGACGAAGGTCATCTCCGACTTGGACTTGCGGTCGAAGTTGCCGCGCATGCTGTCACGGACCGCCTGGCTGTTGGTCGTCCACTTGTCGAGGTTGTAGGTCGACGCGCTGGACAGCGGCACCGGCGGCTGCGCGCTCGTCGGAATGCCGAAGGCGGCGGAGGTCCCGGCCAGGGTCAGGCGGTTCAGGTTCTTCGAGGTGGTGTCGGTGCTGGAGTAGCCGACCGCACTGTCGAAATCCCAGCTGCCGATGGTGTAGCTGACGCCAGCCACCGCGCGCAGCGAGTCCGAGCGGATTTCGTTGTCCCGGGTGCCCATGTCATTGAGCACGCCGACATAGCGGGCGCGATTGGAGAAGGGGTTGCCCGCCACGCCGGGGGCGAAATTGGCGGTGTAGCTGAACGGCTGCAGCTGGCCGGCGACCGTGGTCAGGCCGGTGCTGACGAACGACGCGGCCTGGAAGGTCTGCGTGGTGTCCGAACGGCTCAGCCCCAGCTCGAAGTAGCCGGTGGCATTGGGCGAGAAGACCTTCGTGCCGCGGGTCAGCAGGCCGATGCGCTCGGTGCCCGGCAGCGCGGTGAACTCGTCCTTGAAGTCACGCATGCAGTACGTGTTGGACGCCGCGGTCATCGCGATGTTGGCTGCGGTGTTCGGGTTGATCAGGCCGGCCGCCAGGGCTTGCTGGCCGTTGATGACCGTTCCCTTGCAGTCGCTGATGGCGCGGTAGTTGTTGGTCAGCGTGCCGTTGGCCGCCACTTCGCGCCAGGTGCCGCCACCGGTCAGGGACTGGTAGTTGCGGCCGCCGGCGTACTTGCGGAAGTCGCGCGACTCGGTGAACTCCACGTCCTTCTGCAGCAGCAGGTCGCGCTTGTAGTAGTCGAGCGTGGCAAAGATGTTGTAGCCATCGCTTCCCAGGTCGCCGAAGCCGCCGGCGGCGGTCACGCGGTAGTCGTTCTTGCCTTCGAAGAAGCCACCGGAGGCCGAGATGTCGAAGCCCTGGTAATCCTTGCGCAGGATGATGTTGACCACGCCGGCGATCGCATCGGAGCCGTAGATGGCCGAGGCACCATCCTTCAGGATGTCGATGCGCTGGACCGCCGCGGAGGGGATCGAGTTCAGGTCGACGAAGGTGTCCTGCAGGTTCTGTGCGAAGCCATAGCCGGCGACGCGGCGGCCGTTCAGCAGCACCAGCGTCGTCTTCTGGCCGAGACCGCGCAGGGAGAAGCCAGCTGCGCCCGGGGCGAAGCTGTTGCTGAAGCTCTCGCCCAGGCTGCCGGTGTTGGACGGCAGGTTGCGCAGCACGTCCGCCACGGTCGGCTGGCCGGTCCGCTCGATCTGGTCTCGCGTAATGATTTGCACCGGCGACACCGTTTCAGCGTCGATGCGCTTGATGTTGGAGCCGGTGACTTCGACGCGCTCCAGTTGCTTGGAGTCTTGCGCGACGGCCACGCCGCAGGCCAATGTGCTGGCAATCGCGATGCTGGTCAGTGCCAGCGCCCTGTGGGTCAGTTGACGAGACATTACGGTCCTCTTTTAAAAGGGGGTCGCACCCGGTGATGGCGCTGCTTCCCGACGTCGCAGCGCGCCACGGAATCGATAACTCCGGTGCGGTGCGCAACGCGATTTTTTCAGTGACGCAAACGTGTGGTTCACCAACAAAAACATTTGCTACAGCACGCAGCAAAGATGCGACAGACCTATAAGAAGAAACCCGTGATGGACGCGTCAAATTCGGGGGAACCCTATCCTCAGAAACCCCCTCAAATGGAGGCGGGACTACTACGGATATGTGGGGTGAATAACCATGACGAGGCAGTCCCAATGCCAAAAGCCATGCGGATCACCCATGCCAAAGGTCATGGAGCCCCTCCCGCGAAGGACGAAAAAAAGCCCGGACAAGCCGGGCTTCGCGAGGGGTGGAAGGCCGCGGGCGGCGGCCTTCCGGAACGCGCGGGGCGCTTTGATCAGAAGTCGTAGGACGCGCCGATCTTGTAGCTCCGCGGACGGACGCGGTAGCCATCGCGCAGGTTCACCGGCCGCTCGTCGCCCATCAGGTTGTTGATGTTCAGCGTCAGGCGCAGGTTCTTGATGCCGGTGTAACCCAGGCTGAAGTCGGTGCGCAGGTCCTCGTCGATGTAGCAAGGCAGCGCGCCCGGCTTCAGGCGGGCCTGGCACGCGGACTCACCCCAGCTGGCCAAGTCGGTCTCGTCGCGGTTCAGCGCGGTGCGGGACGTGTAGTTGAAGCGCAGTCCGGTGGTCCAGTCGCCCTTGTTCCAGTAGGCCGAGAACACCGCCTTCAGGCGCGGGTTCTCATACATGCCGACCTGGTTGGGACGCCACTTGTTCGCGTCGATGTCCCACGCCTTGTAGGTCAGCGCGTAGGTCGCCGCCACGCCCAGGTTCAGCGTGCCGAACGAACCCGCCGCCACGCGGCCCTTGACGTCGATGTCCACGCCCGAGGTCTCGGTCTTGCCGAAGTTCTCGTACTGCAGCAGCAGCGAGGTGATCTGGCCGGCCTGCCAGGCCAGCGAACCGCCCGACAGCTGGTTGGCGCGGTCCACCCAGGCCTGCTCCTGCGCGGTCAGCGAGGCGCGGCTGATCATGGTCTCGTAGCCGGGCTTGCCTTCGCGCTCCAGCACGTAGTCCGGATCACGCGAGTTGATCTCGTTCTTGCGCTCGATCTTGAAGTAGTCGACGGCGATCGACGCGTTGCGGGTCGGCTCGAACACGAAGCCCAGGGTGATGCTCTTCGACGTTTCCGGCTTCAGGTTCGGATTGGCCGAGATCATCGCCGGCACCGAGGCGCGGCAGCCGCTGGCCAGGGCCAGCGCGGCATCGGCCTGGTCGGCCGCCGTGCCCTTCTTGAGGATGTCGCTGACGGCCGTGGCGGTCGCGCAGCGCGCCGGGTCCACCGTGTTGTTGAAGAAGCCGGTCACGCCGACCTGGCCCAGCGTCTCGGGGATGTTGGGCGCGCGGAAGCCGCCGGCCACCGTGCCGCGCAGCAGCAGCTGCGGCGACACCTCGTAGCGCACGCCCAGCTTGGGCGACACGCGGCCATCGAAGCCGCTGGCCTTGTCGAAGCGCAGCGCGCCATTGAGCTCCAGGCCCTTCCACACCGGGGCGTTCAGTTCCAGGAAGGCGGCGTCGAGGTTGCGCTCGCCGTCGATCAGCACCGAGCCGCGGCCCACGATCTGCGCCTTCAGGACGTTGTCGGTCGACTTGATCGACACGCCTTCCTGGCGGTGTTCGGCGCCCAGCGCGAAGGCCAGCGGACCGCCCGGCAGCTGCATCAGCTCGCCGCTCAGCTTGGCATCCACCCAGGTCTGGTGGTTCTTGCCCTTGGAGCCGTTGACCGGGAACAGGCGCTCGAGCAGCTCGCGGCTGTTGCCGCCGCCGATCTTGTACTCGCCGGATTCGACGGCCGCGAACAGGTCGCGCGAGCCCCAGCGGGCCAGCTTCTCCGCCTCGGCGGCGTTGCGGCCGACCGAGACTTCCCAGTCCATGTCGCGGAAGGTGCCTTGCAGACCGGTCAGCACGCGGTACTGCTTGCCGGTGCCGTCGTAGTTGAACAGGCTGGGGTCATCCATGAACCGGTAGTCGATGCCACGCGGCTGGCCGGTCGGGTTGGCCGGGTTGGTGGCCGACAGCACCGGGTGCGGCACGGACTGGGCCACCTTGTTGTAGCCGTCGTACCAGCGCGAGGTGGCGCCGGCGCCGATGGCCATCGGCACCGTCAGGTACTCGGTGGTCGTCTTGGAGTAGCTCAGCTCGGCGAAGGCCTGGATGTCCTCGGTGACCTTCGCGCGGGCGGCGCTGAACAGGTTCACCCGCCTGGCCGGATCGGAGACCGCATTCAGGCCGTTGATGTCGGTCACGCACTGGCCGGCCGAATTCAGCGTCGTGCAGCCCGCCACCGGCACGCGGTTGGTGCCCACGCGCAGGTTGCCGGGGTAGGAGTTCAGGCTGGGGTCGCCGAAGGACGCCAGGTAGAAGGACTTGTGCCAGGCGGGGTAGTCGTCCTTGACGTCGGCCACGGTGTAGCCCTCGCGGCGATAGGCCTCGATGTTGGCGAAGACGTTGAAGCGGTCCTTCTCGAGGTCGCCGAAGCCGGCCACGATGCTGGCCTGGCGCTGCGCGCCCAGGCTGGGGTTCTCGTTGAAGGTGTAGCTGGCGGACGCGCCGACGCCGTTGTAGCTGCGGCGCGTGATGATGTTGATCACGCCGGCCATCGCGTCCGAGCCGTAGATGGCGGAGGCGCCGTCCTTCAGCACTTCCACGCGCTCGACGGCATCGGCCGGGATCGAGTCGACGTTGACGAAGGTGTCCTTGGCGCCGTCGGCCAGGCCGAAGTTGGCGACGCGGCGGCCGTTCAGCAGCACCAGCGTGGCGCCCTTGCCCAGCCCGCGCATCGACACGCCCGAGGCGCCGGAGGCGAAGCTGGAGGTGTTGCCGTCGTCGCGGATCTCGGTGCTCGAGGTCGAGGTCAGCGTGTCCAGCACCTGGCGCACGGTGTTGGCGCCGGTGCGACGGATCTCCTCGCGGTTGTAGACCTGCACCGGCGAGGCGGTTTCGGACGCCAGGCGCTTGATGTTGGAGCCGGTCACCTCGACGCGCTGGAGCTGGGTCGTGTCCTGTGCCTGGGCTTGCGCGATCTGGGCGCAGCACAGCAGCGCCGCGGCGGCGCTCAGGGACAGGGAGAGCTGGTTGTTCTTTCTCATACTTCCACTTGCGAATTGATGAAAGGCCGGATGGGTCGCATCGGCCGAGGAGACCGGTGCCCGCGAGCAGGACCGGATCGCGCCCGGAGGATCACCCGATGGGCGCGAGGGGGCGGATTCTGGGGAGGGGCCTCCCCCCTGTCCCTCGTCATCCATTGCAAATCAGCAACAAACCTTCACGTCGCGCCGTCCGTTATTCGCAAAACCGGGCGCTTCTCGCGCGAGTGCTACAAAAGTGGGCTGACTTGGATGGGGGACGGTCCGTTACCTCACCCAAAGCGCGGGAAAACCCTCCCGCCTGGGAGCGGCACCATTCGGGTGCGCCCATCGCCCTCTCGTGCGGGTGAACCCTGCCGGGTTGACCCTCGAAGGCGGCATCAAGACCTGTCCCTGCACGGTTTTGAAGCGAAAGCGCTACCCTTGCGCACCCCCGCCGCAAGACCCGGCCCCTTCGCGAAGGACCGGGCGCGGTGGATCCGCCCCAGGCGCCCCCAGGAGGAACCCCCATGTCCATTTCGATGACCGTGAACGGCAAGGCGGTGACGCTCGATGCCGATCCGCAGATGCCGCTGCTGTGGGCGCTGCGCGAGGACCTGCAGCTGACCGGCACCAAGTTCGGTTGCGGCATGGCGCTGTGCGGCGCCTGCACCGTCCACCTGGACGGCCAGCCGGTGCGCGCCTGCCAGACGCCCCTGGAGGCCGCGGCCGGCAAGAAGATCACGACGATCGAGGGCGTGGCCGCCACGCCCACCGGCCGGGCGGTGCAGAAGGCCTGGCTCAAGATCGACGTGCCGCAGTGCGGCTATTGCCAGAGCGGCCAGATCATGAGCGCCTGCGCATTGCTGGCCGGCAAGAAGAAGCCCACCGACGCGGACATCGATGGCGCGATGAGCGGCAACGTCTGCCGCTGCGGCACCTACAACCAGATCCGGGCGGCGATCCACGACGCCTCGGCCACGCTGGCGAAGGGAGGCTGATCATGGGCATCACCGTCGAATCCCCGAGCCGCCGCGGGCTGCTCAAGACCGGCGCGGCGCTGACCCTGTCCTTCGCGCTGCCGCTGGCGACGACGCGCGCCGCGCTGGCACAGGCCGCCTCGGCCCCCGCCAGCAACACCTTCGCACCCAATGCCTGGCTGCGCATCACGCCGGACGGCAAGGTCACCGTGGTCTGCGGCTCGGCCGAGATGGGCCAGGGCGTGCTGACCGCCATCCCGATGATGGTGGCCGAGGAACTGGACGCCGACTGGGCGCTGGTCTCGGTCGAGCAGGCGCCGGCCAGCGCCGCCTACAACAACCCGATGTTCGGCATGCAGGCCACCGGCGGCAGCACGACGGTGCGCGCGCACTGGACGCCGGTGCGCCAGGCCGGCGCGGCGGCACGCCAGATGCTGGTCGCGGCCGCGGCGCAGCAGTGGGGCGTGGATGCCGCGTCGCTGCGCACCGAGCGCGGCCAGGTCATCGGCCCGAATGGCCGCCAGCTCGGCTACGGCGCGCTGGTCGAGGCCGCCGCGAAACAGGCCGTGCCCGAGAAGCCGGTGCTGAAGGACCGCAAGGACTTCCGCATCATGGGCAAGCCCACGCGCCGCCTGGACAGCGCGGCCAAGATCAACGGCACCGCCAAGTTCGGCATCGACGCGCACGTCGAGGGCATGCTGGTCGCGGTGATGGCGCGCGCGCCGATCGCCGGCGCCAAGCCCAAGGCCTTCGACGAGGGCAAGGCCAAGGCGATCAAGGGCGTGCGCAAGGTCATCGCGATCCCGTCCGGCGTGGCGGTGCTGGCGGATGGCTACTGGGCCGCGAAGCAGGGGCGCGACGCGCTCGGCATCGAGTGGGATCTGGGCGCGCACGCGGACCTGTCCACCGACAAGGTCTCGGCGACGCTGGACGAAGCCCTGCAGAACCCCAGCGCCATCGCGCGCGAGACCGGCAACGTCAAGGATGGCAGCGCCAATTCGGCGCGTAGCCTGACCGCGCAGTACGACGTGCCCTACCTCGCCCACGCCTGCATGGAGCCGCTGAACTGTCTGGCCTGGGTGCGTGGCGACGAGGTCACGATCTGGGCCGGCACGCAGAGCCAGGGACCGGCGCAGGGCATCCTGTCGCAGGTCGCGCAGGTCACGCCGGCCAAGGTCAAGGTCAACACGCTGCTGCTGGGCGGCGGGTTCGGACGCCGCTTCGCGCCGGACTTCACCATCGACGCCACGCTGCTGTCCAAGCTCAGCGGCAGCCCGGTGAAGCTGGTCTACACCCGCGAGGACGACATGGCCGCGGGCTACTACCGCCCGACTTCACGGGTGCGCTTCGAGGCCGGGCTCGACGACAAGGGCCAGCCGCTGATGCTGCGGGCCGAGGTCGCGAGCCCGTCCATCATGGCCGCCTCCGGCTTCATGAAGATCCCCGACAACGGCGTCGACGCGATGGCCGTCGAGGGCCTGGCGGACCATCCCTACGAGATCCCGCATCAGCGCGTCGCCTACGGCCGCGCCGAGCCGGGCCCGCAGGTGTGGTTCTGGCGCTCGGTGGGGCATTCGCAGAACGCGTTCTTCATCGAGAGCTTCATCGATGAGCTCGCGCACGCGGCCAAGGCCGATCCGCTGAAGTACCGCCTGGCGCTGCTGGAGAAGCATCCTCGCGCGCGCGGCGTGCTGCTGCTCGCGGCGGAGAAGGCCGGCTGGAGCCGTGCATTGCCCAAGGGCCGGCACCGCGGCATCGCGGTGGCCGAGAGCTTCGGCACCTGGGTGGCCGAGGTGGCCGAGGTGTCCGTCGGCAAGGACGGGGCGATCAAGGTGCATCGCGTGACCGCGGCGGTGGACTGCGGCCAGACCGTCAACCCGCAGACCATCGCCCGGCAGATCGAGGGCGCCGTGGTCTACGGCCTGTCCGCGGCGCTGTATGGCCGCATCACCTTCAAGGACGGGAAGGTCGAGCAGAGCAATTTCCACGACTACCCGGTGCTGCGCCTGAACGAGATGCCCAAGGTGGACGTGCACATCGTGCAGAGCAGTGAGGCGCCGGGCGGCATCGGCGAACCGGGCACGCCGCCGATCGCGCCGGCCGTGGCCAACGCGATCTTCGCCGCCACCGGCAAGCGGCTGCGCCAGCTGCCGTTCGACGGCGAGGCGCTGAAGCGGGCCTGAGCGCCCGCGGCGGACTCAGGAGGCCGGCGGGTAGCCGGCCTCGCTGAGCACGCCGGCCAGTTGCTCGCGGCTCAGGCCGCTTTCCACCCGCACCGTCTTCTGCGGCAGGTCGACATCGACCTCGGCCTTGGCGTCGGCCTCCTTGACGGCCTCGGTCACGGCGGCGAGGCAGTGGCCGCAGCTCATGTCGGGCAGCTTGAATTCATGCATGGGGAACTCCTGGGAAACAAGGAACGGGAGGAACGGCCCGAAGGTTAAACCTTGCCATCGTGGCAGGGTCAAGGCGAGCGCCGCATGACGCTTCTCCCATCCGGGGCATGGCCTTGACCTTCCCATCATGGCAAGCTTGAGACTGCCGCCATGAACACCGCCCCCACCCCCACCGCGCCGGCCGGCGAGCTCCAGCTCGCCGTCGCCGGCATGACCTGCGCGAGCTGCGTCAACCGCGTCGAGCGCGCGCTGCGCAAGGTGCCCGGCGTCGAGGACGCCCAGGTGAACCTCGCACTGGAGACCGCCACCGTGCGGCTGCTGCCCGGCGTGGACGCGACCGCGCTGGTCGCGGCCATCGGCAAGGCCGGCTACGAGGCCCGCCAGCTCGCCGTCGAGGACGACACGCCCCCCGCGCCGCCGCCCTGGTCGGCCACCGGCTGGCCGGTGCTGACAGCGGCGCTGCTGACGCTGCCGCTGATCGCGCCGATGGTCGCGATGCTCTGGGGCGGGCACCTGATGCTGTCCGGCGGGTGGCAGCTGGTGCTGGCCACGCCGGTGCAGTTCTGGCTGGGCGCGCGCTTCTACCGCGCCGGTTGGGCCGCGCTGAAGGACCGCAGCGGCAACATGGATCTGCTGGTCGCGCTCGGCACCAGCGCCGCCTACGGGCTGAGCGTCTACGAGCTGCTCCGGCAAGGACCGGCGAGCGGCGCGCTGTACTTCGAATCGGCGGCCGCGGTGATCACGCTGGTGCTGCTCGGCAAGTGGCTGGAGGGACGCGCCAAGCGCCAGACGCTCAGCGCCATCGCCGCGCTGAAGCAGCTGCGCCCCGAGCACGCCCGCGTGCGCCGCGGCCCGGCCGATGCGCTACGGGAGATCGACGTGCCGCTCGCGCAGCTCCGGCTGGGGGACCTGATGGTCGTGCGCCCCGGCGAGCGCATTCCCGCCGACGGCCGCATCCGCGAAGGCGCGGGCCACGTCGATGAATCGCTGATCAGCGGGGAGAGCCTGCCGGTCGAGAAGGCCGCGGGCGACCGCGTCGTCGGCGGCGCGGTCAATGGCGAGGGCCTGTTGCTGGTCGAGGTCACCGCGCTGGGGGCCGAGTCCACGCTGTCGCGCATCGTGCGGCTGGTCGAGTCGGCGCAGGCGCACAAGGCGCCGATCCAGCGCCTGGTGGACCAGGTGAGCGCGGTGTTCGTGCCGGCGGTGCTGGTGATCGCCGCCATCACGCTGACGGGCTGGGGCCTGGCGAGCGGCGACTGGGAGCGCGCGCTGATCCATGCGGTCGCGGTGCTGGTGATCGCCTGCCCCTGCGCGCTCGGACTGGCGACGCCCGCCGCGATCATGGTCGGCACCGGCGTCGCGGCGCGACGCGGCCTGCTGATCAAGGATGCCGAGGCGCTGGAGCAGGCGCGGCGCGTCGACCTGGTCGTGTTCGACAAGACCGGCACGCTGACCGAGGGCAAGCCGCGGCTGACCGCCTTCGCGGCGGTGCCGGGCCAGGACGAGGCCGAAGCGCTGGCGCTGGCCGCCGCGCTGCAGCAAGGCAGCGAGCATCCGCTGGCGCGCGCGGTGCGCGACGCCGCCTCCGGGCGCGCGCTGGCGACGGTGCCGGCCACCGCCGTCCGTGCGGTCGCGGGGCGCGGCATCGAGGGCCGCGTCCATGACCGCGCGCTGAAGCTGGGCAGCGGGCGCTGGATGGCGGCGCTGAGCGTCGACCTGTCGCCGCTGGCCGCGAAGGCGGACGGCGAGATGGCGCGTGGTCACACCCTGTCGTGGCTCGCGGCGGTCGAGCCCGGCGGCGCGCCGGTGCTGCTGGCGATGCTGGCCTTCGGCGACCGCGCCAAGCCGACCTCGGCCGCGGCGATCGCCGAGCTGAAGGCGCTGGGCCTGCGCACGCTGATGCTCAGCGGCGACAACGCCGCGGCGGCAAAGGCCGCGGCCGACGCACTGGGCCTGGACGAGGTCCGCGCCGAGCTGCTGCCGGAGGACAAGGCGCGCATCGTCGCCGGGCTGCGGGACGGCGGCGCGCGCGTAGCGATGGTCGGCGACGGCATCAACGACGCGCCGGCGCTGGCCGCGGCGGATGTCGGCCTGGCGATGGGCGGCGGCACCGACGTGGCGATGGAAGCCGCCGGCATCACGCTGATGCGGGGCGACCCACGACTGGTCGCCGACGCGATCGCGCTGTCGCGCGCGACGGTCGCGAAGATCCGCCAGAACCTGTTCTGGGCCTTCATCTACAACCTGCTGGGCGTGCCGCTGGCGGCGCTGGGACTGCTGAGCCCGGTGATCGCCGGCGCGGCGATGGCGCTGTCCAGCGTCTCCGTGCTCGGCAACGCGCTGCTGCTCAAGCGCTGGAAGGGATCCGCCCGATGACCGCCGCCGCCCCGATGAGGACCCGCGCCGCCGGCGCCAGGCACCGCCGCGACGAGGCGGCCGACGCCGGCAACGGCGTGCCCGCCAACGACGCCGCGCCGCTGACGATCGGCCAGGCGGCCGAGCGCTCCGGTGTCTCGCCGAAGATGCTGCGCCATTACGAGTCGCTCGGCCTGCTGCCGCCGGTGGCGCGCACCGGCTCGGGCTACCGCCTCTACGGCGAGAAGGAGGTGCACACGCTGCGCTTCATCCGCCGCGCGCGCGACCTGGGTTTCTCGATGGCGGAGATCGCCGAGCTGCTCAAGCTCTGGCAGAACCGCCGCCGCGCCAGCGGCCAGGTCAAGCGCATCGCCGAGGCCCACATCGCCGACCTGGACCGCCGGCTGGCGGAGATGCAGGCCATGCGGCGCGCGCTGGCCGAGCTGGCCCGCTGCTGCCACGGCGACGACCGCCCCGACTGCCCCATCCTCGACGACCTCTCACAAGGAGCCCTCCCATGAGCGACCCCCTCGACCCGGCCATCGGCCCGCATGCCGACCCCGTCCCCGCCCGCTGGGAGCGCATCGGCGCGCACCTGGGCGATGTCGGCGGCCTGAGCATCCGCCGCGCGATCCCCACCGCCAGACGCCGCATGATCGGCGCCTGGTGCTTCCTGGACCACGCCGGCCCGGCCGACCTCACCCCGGAGACGGCGATGCGCGTCGGCCCGCATCCGCACACCGGGCTGCAGACCTTCAGCTGGATGATCGAGGGCGAGGTGCTGCATCGCGACAGCCTGGGCTCCGAGCAGATGCTGCGGCCGGGCCAGGTCAACCTCATGACCGCGGGCCGGGGCATCAGCCACACCGAGGAATCGCAGTCGGACCGCCTCCAGCTGGCGCAGCTGTGGATCGCGCTGCCCGACGCGGTGCGCCATCGCGAGCCTGCCTTCCAGCACTTCCCGGAACTGCCGTCGTTCGCCACCGGCGGCTTCGAGACGATGCTGCTGGTGGGCGAGTTCGGCGGCCAGCGCTCGCCGGTGCCCAGCCACACGCCGCTGCTGGGCATGGACCTGAGCGCGACGCGCGCCGCCGAAGCGACGCTGCCGCTGCATCCGGACCACGAGTACGGGCTGATGGTGCTGGAGGGCGAGCTCTCGGTCACGCTGGACGGCGAGTCCGCCGGCGCCAGCAAGCCCGGCGAGCTGCTGTACGTGGCGCCGGGCGCGCAATCGCTGAAGCTGCTGTCGGGCGGCGGCAAGAGCCGCGCGCTGCTGCTGGGCGGCCCGCCGTTCGGCGAGCCGGTGCTGCTGTTCTGGAACTTCGTCGGCCGCAACCGCGAGGAAATGCAGGCCTATGCCGAGGAATGGAACAGCCGCGAGGACGGCGGCCGCTTCGGTGCGGTGCAGGGCTTCGACGGGCCGCGGCTGCTGGCGCCCGTGGTGCCGCCGCTCAAGACACCACGCTGAGGCGTCACGGGCGGGGCGCGTGTCCCCGCCCGCGGCCGGCTTGACGGACCGACAGCGCCGCAAGCGGTCACGCGCCGCCCGCGACCCGGGAGGGTCGCCGGCGGCGCGTCAAGTCAGACCGGGGCTCAGGCGAACTTGCCGGCCTGGAAGTCGCGCACGGCCTGGAGCAGCTCGCCTTCGGTGTTCATCACGAACGGGCCGTACTGCGCGATCGGCTCGCCCAGCGGCTGGCCGGCCACCAGGATGACGCGCGCGCCTTCTTCCGACGCCGTGAGCCGCACGCCGTCCGAGCCGGCCGTGTTGGCCAGGATCGCCATCCGGCCGCTCGGCACCAGGCAGCCGGTGTCGAAGCGCAGCGCCCCGCGGTACACGTACACGAAGGCGTTGTGCGACTCGGGCAGCGCCTGCTCGAAACTCGCGCCGGGCTCGAGGCGGATGTCGAGGTAAGTCGGCTGCGTCGCGTCGCGCTGCACCGCGCCCGCCACGCCCTGGCTCTCGCCCGCGATGACACGCACCGTCGCGCCCGGCAGCGCCAGCTCGGGGATCTCGGCGCTGGTGATGTCGCGGTACCAGGGGTCGCGCATCTTGTCGCGGCCCGGCAGGTTCAGCCACAACTGGAAGCCTTCCATGCGGCCTTCCTGCTGCTCGGGCAGCTCCGAATGGATCACGCCGCGACCGGCGGTCATCCACTGCACGCCGCCCGGGCCCAGCAGGCCTTCATGGCCGGCCGAGTCGCGATGGCGCATCCGGCCTTCCAGCATGTAGGTCACGGTCTCGAAACCGCGGTGCGGATGGTCGGGGAAGCCGGCGATGTAGTCGTCGGCGTCGTCGGTGCCGAAGGCGTCCAGCATCAGGAAGGGATCCAGGCGCCGCTGCAGGTCCTGCGTCAGCACGCGCGTCAGCTTGACGCCCGCGCCGTCGCGGGTGGCCCTGCCCTGCACCAGGCGCTCGACCTGGCGGGGCGTCCGAAGAGGGGTGGCAGGGGTGGCGGCGGTCATGATGGATCCTTTCCAGAAAGGGAGATTGTCGAACGAGGGGGAGAGGCCCTTCCCCCGGAGGGGCCCACCCGCATCGGGTGGGCAACGGTCGAAATCGGTCGAAAGCGTTCGAGCTCAGGCCGGCTGGGCTTCGCCGAACAGCGCGGCGATTTCCTCACGGGCGACCGCCAGGCCCTTGGCCGCGGCTTCCTCGCCCATGTTCAGGCCCTCGGCCAGCACGAACTGCACGTCGGTCATGCCCAGGAAGCCCAGCGTCACCTGCAGGTAGGGAACGATGTTGTCGGTCGGCTGGCCGCGGTGCACGCCGCCGCGCGAGCTGACGACGATGACCTTCTTGCCGGTGACCAGGCCGACCGGGCCGTTGGCGCCGTAGCTGAAGGTCACGCCGGCGCGGGCCACGGCGTCGATCCAGTTCTTCAGCTGCGAGGACACGCCGAAGTTGATCATCGGCGCAGCCAGCACGATCACGTCGGCGGCCTGCAGTTCGGCGATCAGCTGGTCGTTGAACGCCACGCGGTCGGCCTGCGCCTGGCTGCGGGCGTCGGCCGGGGTGAACAGCGCGCCCAGCGTGGCTTCGTCCATCGGGGGCAGCGGACGCACCGCCAGGTCATGCACCACCGTCTTCGCGCCGGGGTTGCGCTCGACCAGTTGCTGGACCACTTCATTGGCCAGCAGGGTCGAGACCGAGCCCTGGCCTTCATGCAGACGGCGGGCGCTGGAATTGATCTGGAGGATGTTCATGGTGCGTTTCTCCGGGCGTTTCGGCTGAATCAGCCGGGGGTGTGATGGGATGGAATGAACTGTATTGATCCCCCTCCGACACCAGAAGACGCCGTACTGGATAAGATTGTTCCATTGGACGAACAATCCATCTCTCCCTGCCCTCCCCTCTGCTCTTCCCTCGTTCCCCCTCTGTCCCCCTCTTCGACGGATGCCCCCATGAGCCTTGATGCCGACGACCTCCTCGTCTTCGCCCGCGTGATGGAGAGCGGCAGCTTCAGCCGCGCGGCCGAGCGGCTGCAGTTGCCCAAGTCGACGGTGTCGCGGCGCATCGCGGCGCTGGAGGAGCGGCTCGGGGAGAAGCTGCTTCAGCGCAGCACCCGGCGGCTGACGCTGACCGAGTTCGGCCAGGGCGTGCTCGAGCATGCGCGGACGCTGGCGGGCGAGGTGGACGGCGCGCTGGCGCTGGCGCTGCATCGGCAGCAGCGACCCACCGGTCGGCTGCGGGTGTCGATGCCGGCGGACTTCGCGCACCAGATGCTGACGCCGATGCTGAGCCGTTTCGTCGGCGACTACCCGGAAGTGCAACTCGAGCTGGACCTGTCGCCGCGGCGCGTGGACCTGATCGCGGAAGGCTTCGACATCGCGGTGCGCATGGGCCAGCTGCCGCCGGACAGCCAATTGGCGGCGCGTCGGCTGGCGATCTTCAGCAGCGGGCTGTACGCGTCGCCGGCCTACCTGCAGCGCCATGGCGAGCCCCAGCTGCCCGAGGGCCTGCTGAGCATGCATGGCCTGATGATCCTGGGCCGCGCCGGCGAGCCGCTGCCGTGGCGCCTGTCCGGGATCGTCGACGGCAAGGCCGACCAGCGGACGGAGTGGGTCGGCGTGCCGGACAGCCGCACGCTGGTGAACGCGCCGGACATGCTGCTGCAGATGGCGCGCGCGGGTCTCGGCATCACCTGGGTCGGCAACCAGTACGCGCAGGGCTTCGTCGACCGCGGCGAGCTGACGCGCGTGCTGCCGCACTGGTGCGCGGAACCGTCGACCTGCTGGGCGGTATTCCCGCAGCGACGGCTGATGCCGCTGCGCACGCGGCTGTTCCTCGACGCGATGGCCGCGGAGCTCGCGCCCTTCGACCAGGCGGCGATGTACGGGCTCTGAGCGTCGCCGTCGCGGCGGCGCCTCGCGTCAATCGACCTGGAAGCCGATCTCCACGCTCACCTGGCGCGGTGTCGGGATCGGCTCGAAGCGCCATTGCTTGACCGCGTTGATCGCGGCGGCGCTCAGCTTGCGATCGGGCGAACGCATCGCCTGCGCCGCGTCGACCGAGCCGTCCGGCCGGACGGTGAACTGCACCAGCACCGAGCCCTGGCGCTGCTGGGCCAGCAGGGCGCGGGGGTACTCGGGATCGACCTTGCGGACGAGCTTGAGCGGCACCGGCTCGTCGGCCTCGGGTGGTTCCGGCTCGGGCGCACGGCCGGCCGGTGCGGCCATGGACGGCGCGGCCATCGACACGACCTGCGGCGCGGGCGCCTCCGACAGCGGTTGCGGCGCGGTCGAGGGCGGCGCCACCGTCTGGGCTGCCGTCTGCGCGAGCGGCGCGGGCGAGGCGCTGGTCGCGGCGATCGCGGGCGCCTCCTGCGCGGCGTTGCGCGTGGCGAGCGCGCGTTCGGCCGCGGGATCGAGGTCCTGGCGGCGCGCCGCGGGCGCCGGCGCCGGCGCCGGCGCGGCCGTGGCCACCGCGCGGGCAACGGGCTTGGCCGCGTCGGCCTTGGCCTCATGTCGTTCGGGGGTCTTCTTCTCGCCCTTCTCGGCGTGGAACTTGATCCACTGGAAGACCTTGTCGGCATCGCGCTTGGCGCGGTCGACATCGCTCATCGGGGCCTTGGGATCGGCGGGCGCGGCGGGCGCGGCGGACGTCGCCGTCTGCGCCTGCGCGGCCATCGCGACCAGGGACAAGCTCAAGACCTGGCACAGCGCCAGACCGTGACGCCGGACGTTCAGGAGACTACGGCTGCTCATCACTCCACCCTCTCGATTGCGCTGGTTGCTCTCTTTTGGAGACAACGCCGGTCTTGTCTACGGCTCTTGGTCTTGGTTCTCGCGCCCCGGCATGAGCGCCGCAGTGTAAGAAGTCACCACCGTGACGAGACCTCGGGGTTTGCCCGGAATCAGGATGTAACAGCGGGCCGCAGGGCCGATGGCGTCGAGGAAGTCACGATCTCGCGGGCCCGCACGCCGACCGACCTATACTGCGCGCCTGCTCCGGGGTGCCCTGGGCCGATCCGCGCGACAGCGCGGCGCGGCACGGGCTGAGACATGGCGATGAAGCTGTGGACCCGCTGAACTTGATCCGGTTCGTACCGGCGTAAGAAGAGCCCGCCCTTCCAGGCGCACCTCGGCGATCCCCGCGCGTCCCTGCGCGCCGCCCATGCGCCGTGCCACGAGAAGGGCCCAGTTCCTCCCGCCCGCGTTCCCTTCAGTCCAGCCTCCGGCGCCCAACCGGAGACCCTGATGCTGGACCTGACGCACGACCTGCCCCCGACCGCCGCAAGCCCCGATGCCGCCGCGGAGTTCCATGACCGCCTCGCCGCCAGCCGCGCGCCGCTGCCGGCCTCGACCAAGACGCATGAGGCCGGCGTGCTGCATCCGCAGCTGCGCGTGCCGCTGCGCGAGATCGCGCTGACCAACGGCGAGCGCATCGCCGTCTACGACACCTCGGGCCCGTACACCGATCCCGCCGTCACCACCGACGTGCGCCGCGGCCTGCCCGCCACGCGCGCCGCCTGGGTCGAATCGCGCGGCGACACCGAGGCCTACACCGGCCGCCCGATCCAGCTCTTCGATGACGGCCTGCGCGAGGCCGCGCAGCAGCAGGCGCTGCGCGCGCAGAGCGCGGCGCTGAACCGCACGCCGCGGCGCGCGAAGTCCGGCGCCAACGTGACGCAGATGCACTATGCGCGCCGCGGCATCGTCACCGCCGAGATGGAGTACGTCGCGATTCGCGAGAACGGCCGCCGCGCCTGGATGCATGAGTACCTCGCCGACAGCGAGCGCGAGCAGCGCCTGGCTGGCCAGGGCCTGGGCGCGCGGATCCCCGGGATCATCACGCCCGAGTTCGTCCGCGACGAGGTCGCGCGCGGCCGCGCCATCATCCCGGCCAACATCAACCATCCGGAACTCGAGCCGATGGCGATCGGCCGCAACTTCCTGGTCAAGGTCAACGCCAACATCGGCAACTCGGCGGTCAGCTCGGGCATCGAGGAGGAGGTCGAGAAGCTCGTGTGGGCCACGCGCTGGGGCGCGGACACGGTGATGGACCTCTCCACCGGCCGCAACATCCACACCACGCGCGACTGGATCCTGCGCAACAGCCCCGTGCCCATCGGCACCGTGCCGATCTACCAGGCGCTGGAGAAGGTCGGCGGCGTGGCCGAGGACCTGACCTGGGAGCTCTTCCGCGACACGCTGATCGAGCAGGCCGAGCAGGGCGTCGACTACTTCACCATCCACGCCGGCGTGCGGCTGCCCTTCGTGCCGATGACGGTCAAGCGCCGCACCGGCATCGTGTCGCGCGGCGGCTCGATCCTGGCGAAGTGGTGCATCGCGCACCACCGCGAGAACTTCCTCTACACGCACTTCGAAGAGATCTGCGACATCATGAAGGCCTACGACGTCAGCTTCTCGCTGGGCGACGGCCTGCGGCCGGGCTCGCTGGCCGACGCCAATGACGAGGCCCAGTTCGCCGAGCTGCGCACGCTGGGTGAGCTGACCAAGATCGCGTGGAAGCACGACGTGCAGACCATGATCGAAGGCCCGGGCCATGTGCCGATGCACATGATCCAGGCCAACATGACCGAGCAGCTCAAGCACTGCGACGAGGCGCCCTTCTACACGCTGGGCCCGCTGACGACGGACATCGCGCCCGGCTACGACCACATCACCAGCGGCATCGGTGCCGCGATGATCGGCTGGTTCGGCTGCGCGATGCTGTGCTACGTGACGCCCAAGGAGCACCTGGGCCTGCCCGACCGCGACGACGTCAAGCAGGGCCTGATGGCCTACAAGATCGCGGCGCACGCGGCCGACATCGCCAAGGGCCATCCGGCGGCGCGCGCCCGCGACGACGCGCTGTCCAAGGCGCGTTTCGAGTTCCGCTGGGAGGACCAGTTCAACCTGGGCCTGGATCCGGAGACGGCGCGCGAGTTCCATGACGAGACCCTGCCCAAGGACAGCGCGAAGGTGGCGCACTTCTGCTCGATGTGCGGGCCCAAGTTCTGCTCGATGAAGATCACGCAGGACGTGCGCGAGTACAGCGCGCAGCTGGAGGACGGCATGCGCGAGAAGAGCGCGGAGTTCCGCGCCGGCGGCGCCGAGCTCTACATCCCGATCCGCCAGGACTGAGCGCGATGGCCGCGATCGCCATCGCCGGGGCGGGGCTCGCCGGGCGGCTGCTCGCGTGGGCGCTCGCGCGCGCCGGGCATCGCGTCGAGGTCTTCGACGCGTCGCCCGGTCCGGCGCCCGCCTTCGACGCGCAGGGGGCCGCCGCGTTCAGCGCGGCCGGCATGCTGAGCCCGCTCGCCGAGCGGGAGCAGGGCGGCGCCGCGATCGCCGCGCTGGGATGGCGTTCGCTGGCGCTGTGGCCCGGCATCGTGGCGGCGCTGCCGCTGCCCGTGCCGCTGCAGGCCAACGGCAGCCTGTTGCTGGCGCATCGCGCGGATCTGGGCGCCGCGCAGCGCGCGCTGATGCGCATGCCGGGCGCGGAGCCCCTCGATGCCGAGGCGCTGCGGGCGCGGGAGCCGATGCTCGCGCCAGGCCTGCGCGGCTGGCTGCTGCCGCGCGAGGGCCTGATCTCGCCGCCCGCCGCGATGACCGCGTTGCAGGCGGGCGCAGCCCAGGCGCGCTGGCACTGGGCGCGGCCCGTCGACCAGGTGCTGCCGGGCGAGTTCCATTTCGCCGATGGCGGGCATTGGCGCGGCGATTGGGCGATCGATGCGCGCGGTCTAGGCGCGCGGCCGCCCTTGCCGCTGCGCGGCGTGCGGGGCGAGATCGTCACGCTGTCGCTGCCGGGCCATGGCCTGAGGCATCCCGCGCGGCTGCTGCATCCGCGCCATCGCGTCTATCTGGTCCCCCGCTCCGGCGAGGAGCTCGTCGTCGGCGCCAGCGAGATCGAGAGCGAGGACCGCAGCCCCATGTCGCTGCGCTCCGCCGTCGAACTGATGGCCGCGGCGCAGAGCGTGCTGCCGGCGCTGTCCGAGGCGCGCATCGTGCGGCTGGATCGCCATCTGCGCCCGGCCCTCCCCGACAACCTGCCCTTCACCCATCACGAGCCCGGCCTGCTGCGGCTCAACGGCCTGTACCGCCACGGCTGGCTGCTGGCGCCCGCGCTGGTCGAGCGGCTGCTCGGCGAGGCCGGCCTGGCCACGCTCGGCGCGCTCATCGGCGAGCGCGTTCCAGCCACCGATTCCCTGGAGACTTTCCCATGACCGCCCTGCCCTCGATCACCGTGCGGCTCGACGACCGCGCCGTGGCGCTGCCCGCCGGCGCCACGCTCGCGCAACTGCTGGAACTCGAACGGCGCGAGCCCGCCGCAGTCGCAACGGCGCTCAATGGCCGCTTCGTGCCGCGCGACGCGCGTCCCGCGACGGCCCTCAGCGACGGCGACGTCGTCCTGTTCTTCCAACCGATCGTCGGAGGCTGAGATGACGAACATGACGAACAGATCCGATCCGCTGCTGATCGACGGTGTCGCGCTCGACAGCCGCTTCTTCCTGGGCACGGCCGGCTATCCGAGCCCGGCGGTGCTGTGCGAGGCGATCCGCGCGTCCTCGTCGCAGGTGCTGACGGTCGGCCTGAAGCGCACGCTGCAGGCGGGCGACAACGGCGCGCTCGCGCAGGCGCTGGCCGCCGGGCGCGAACAGGGCGCGCGGCTGCTGCCCAACACGGCGGGCTGCCGCAGCGCGCGCGAGGCGGTGCAGCTCGCCCACATGGCGCGCGAGCTCTACGGCACGGCGTGGATCAAGCTGGAGGTGATCGGCGACGAGCACACGCTGCAGCCCGATCCCTTCGAGCTCGTCGCCGCCGCGACCGAGCTGACGCGAGAGGGCTTCGTCGTCTTCCCGTACTGCACCGAGGACCTGATCCTGGGCCGCCGGCTGCTCGACGCCGGTTGCCCGCTGCTGATGCCCTGGGGCGCGCCGATCGGCTCCGGCCAGGGACTGCTGAACCTGCACGGCCTGTGCACGCTGCGCGAGCGCCTGCCCGACACGGTGCTGGTCATCGACGCCGGACTGGGCGCGCCGTCGCAGGCGGCGCGGGCAATGGAACTGGGCTTCGACGCGGTGCTGCTGAACAGCGCGGTGGCGCAGGCCGGCGACCCCGTCGCGATGGCGGGCGCGTTCCGCGACGCGGTGGGCGCGGGACGGCGAGCCTGGCGCGCCGGCCTGATGGCGGCGCAGTCGTTCGCCGTCGCGAGCACGCCGGTCAGCGGCCACGCCTTCCTGCTGGGGGACGCATGAGCGAACGCGAGAACCGCCGGGCATCGCCGTCAGGCAGCGCACTGCCTTCGCCTCTGGTGCCGCATCCGAGCCTGCCTTCGCCGTGGGCCGAGGCGGTCGATCCCGACCTCGCAGCGCTGACGCCGTGGACCGAAGACCCGTCGCCCCCGGTGATCTGGAGCGTCGCCGGCACCGACAGCGGCGGCGGCGCGGGTCTGAGCGCCGACACGCGCGCCGCCGCGGCGATGGGTGTGCATCTGTGTCCGGTGGTGGCCGCGGTGACGGCGCAGCACTCGCTCGGCGTGAACGCGGTCTTCCCGCTGCCGCCGAACCAGGTGCGCGCGCAGCTGAGCGCGCTGCGGCAGGACCTGCCGCCGCGCGTGATCAAGACCGGGCTGCTCGCGAGCGCGGCGACCGTCGATGCCTTGCTGGCGCAAAGCGGCGACGCGCTGCTGGCGGTTGATCCGGTACTGGGCGCGAGTGCGGGCGGCGCTGCCTTCTGCGACGAGGCGCTGCTGGGCGCCTATCGCCATCAGCTCGTACCGGCCGCGGCCCTGCTGACGCCGAACCGGCGCGAGGCGGAACGGCTGCTGGGCGTCGCGCACGGGCAACTGCCGGTGCCGGAACTCGCCGCGATGCTGCGCGGCCTGGGCGCGCAGGCCGTGGTGGTCACCGGCGGCGACGACGCGGCGCTGGCCGATGGGCTGTCGCTGGACTGGCTCGACAGCCCGCTGGCGACGGGCTGGATCGCGCTGCCGCGGCTGTCCGGTCGCGATGGCGCGTCGGCGCATCACCACGGCAGCGGCTGCACCTTCGCGGCCGCGGCGGCGGCGGCGCTGGCGCGCGGCTTCGCGGTGCCAGACGCGGTGATCCTCGCGAAGATGCTGACCTGGTCGGCGCTGCGCGACGGCCATGCGGCCGGCGCGGGCCCGGGACCACTGCGACCGGACCGCCGCTTCGTCGACGACCCGCGCGCGATGCCGGTGATGGGCTTCGGCGACGACACCGCGCCCGACCGGGCGACGTTGACGCGCTGGCGCGAAGTCCTGTGGCCGGCCTCGCGCCGGCCGCCGACCTTTGCCGGCGGTCTCTACGCGATCACCGACCGCCCGGAGCGTGTCGCCGCGATGGCGCTCAGCGGTCGCTTCGAGCATGTGCAGCTGCGCATCAAGCGCGGTGCCGGTGTCGATGAGGACCGGCTGCGCGCGGCGATCCGCGAGGCGGTGCGGGACATGGCCGGCCGCTCCAGCACGCTGTGGATCAACGACCACTGGCGGCTGGCGCTCGACGAGGGCGCACGGGCGCTGCATCTGGGTCAGGAGGACTGGGCCGGCCTGGCGGGCGAGGATCGCGAGGCGTTGTGGCAGCGCCGCGCACGGCACGGCGTGCAGCTGGGCCTGTCGAGCCACAGCCTGTGGGAGTTGTGCCGGGCCCGCGGCCTCGCGCCCGACTACATCGCCTGCGGTCCGCTCTGGCCGACGACGACCAAGGACATGCCCTGGCTCCCGCAGGGGCTGGCGCAACTGCGCTGGTGGTCGCGGATGGCTGGCGTGCCGGTGGTCGGCATCGGTGGCGTCCTGGAGGACCGGCAGTGGCGCGCCGGCCTTGCCGCCGGCGCGTCGGCGATGTGCCTGGTGCGGGCAGCGGAGGCGATGGTCCCCCAGGGGGATCGGGCCGAGCCCTCGGTCCGAGCCTGACGCCTGGCTTTCAACCCCCACCATCGCCCCCCAAACGGCCCGCCGATTCCCCCGATGGGCGGCGCCCTTCTTGGCGATTTCCGATCGAGGCCGACTGGTGGACGATGGTTGCTCGTTCGATGCATGCCGCCGCAAGGCCCGTCAGTCGACCGCTTACGGCGGTCTTTCCGACCAGGCAACGATCGTACAACTTTGTTTTACTTGAGACCGCCAGCCTGCCTAGAATGCGGACCTGTCTGCCGCGGGAAGGAACGGTCATGGAAGTGGTGTTGAAGAAAATGGGGAACAGTACCGCGTTGATTCTCCCGCCGCCCGTGCTGCGGGACCTGGGCCTGGCCGCCGGCCACGCGTTGACGCTGGAGACGACGGCGGACCGCCGGCTCGTCCTGACGCCCAGGCGCAAATACACGCTCGACGAGATGATCGCCGCCTGCGACCTGTCGGCCCCGCCCCCGGCCGACATGGCCGCCTGGGACGCGCTCAAGCCCGAGGGAGGTGAGGCGTGGTGAGGAAGGCCTTCGATCGCGGCGACATCGTCGCCGTGCCCTTCGATCCCACGCTCGGCCGAGAGCAGCGGGGGGCGCGCCCGGCGCTGGTGCTGACGCCGCAGGCCTTCAACCGGCTCGGCGACGTGCTGGTGGCGCCCATCACGCAAGGCGGCGACTTCGCCCGCCATGCCGGCTTCGCGGTGATGCTGACGGGCACGGGCTGCAAGACCCAGGGTGCGGTGCTGATCAACAAGATCCGGATGATGGACCTGGAAGCGCGACAGGCCCGTCGCATCGAGCGAGCGCCGCCGGAGGTGATCGAGGAGGCCGTCGCGCGGCTGTCGGCGATATTGGCTTAGCGTCGCCAGTCGCCAGTCGCCAGTCGCCAGTCGCCAGTCGCCAGTCGCCAGCCGCCAGCCGCCAGCCGAGAATCGCGGGTTGCGGGTTGCGGGTTGCGGGTTGCCGGTCGCCGTGTCGATGGGTCGACGGGTCGCCCGCAGTCGCTACCGCGCCGTCGCGGCGCTCACCGTCGCGGCGACTTCGCCGGCCGCTTCGCGCCCGAGGCGTCGGCGGGCGCCGTCGTGCCCTTGACCGCCGCCTGCGCCAGCTTGAAGAACACATCGGTGTTGTCGATGACGCCGGTGAAGGCCAGCGCGCCGGGGCCGAAGGCCGACAGCGGGATGTCCGTCGCCGTGTGCACCGCCTGCTCGCCGGGCACCTGGCCGATGACCAGGAATTCGCCCTGCGCGTCGTCGCGCTCGGCCGCATTGGCCGGGTACCACTTCAGCGGCTCCGACTTGGCCAGCGGCTGCTGCGCATCGCGCAGCGGCGTCTGGTTGGTGCGCCAGTCCTCGTAGCGGTCCGCGTTCGCGCCATAACCCACCAGCAGGCGGTAGTCGATGTCGGTCGCTTCCGGATAGCCGTCGGCGGCGATGCGATAACGCGGGAAGCCCGCCTTCTCGTAGACGCCGACCACCTTGTCGCGCAGGTTGGCCGCGCCCTTCTTCGTCGCCGCGTCCAGCAGCGCCTGGTCGGTCAGCATCGAGCCCCCGATCAGCGCCGCGCCCGAGCACTCGTGGTCGGCGGTGACGATCACCAGCGTGTCGCCCTGCTCCCGCGCGAAGTCCTGCGCCACCTGCACCGCACGGTCGAACTCGATGGTGTCGAGCATCCAGCGCTCGCTGTCCATGTTGTGCGCCTGCTTGTCGATCGAAGCGCCCTCGATCATCAGCACGAAGCCCTGGGGCTGCTTGCGCAGCGTCGCGAGCGCGGCCCGGGCCATCTCGTCGAGCATCGGCTGGTCGGGGAAGCCGTAGTCGTCCACGACGCTGCCACCGGCCAGGCCCTTCTTCGCACCACGGCGGCCATCGATCTTGTCCAGCGCCACATTCATGTTGGAGAAAGCGAACAGGCCTAGCAGCTTGTCAGCGCCCGCGCCGGCGACAGCGGCGTCCAGCGCCGTCCGCGTCGGCGCATAGCGGTAGCCCGCGTCCTGGAACTCACGGATCAGGTCGCGGCCCTTGTCCTTCGCGCCCGGCGCCGCGCCCCAGCGCTTCACGATCTCCGCGGTGTGCGGATCGCTCGCGGAGAAGGCGTAGTCGCTCGCCTCGGCGCGCTCGGAGCCGGCCGTGCCGGCGGGCAGGAACCACTTGCGACCGCCACCCAGCAGCACCGTCAGGCCGGTGCGCGCGCGGTCGTCGAAGAACTGGTCGACGATGCCGGTGCCTGCGCCGCGATTGCTGGTGTGCACCGCGTTGCCGGCCGGTGTCGCGTCGAAGACGTCGGCGGTGGTGACGACGCCCAGCGCCTTGCCCTGCGTGCGGTGCAGGTATTCGGACAGGTATTCGATGCGCGGGTTGTCGAAGGCATCGACCGTGTCGTCCGGGAACACGCCCTCTTCATTGTTGTTGTTCTTGTTGCCGGAGACGTAGGCCGTCATGCCGGGCGCCGAGTCGGTCACCACCGAGTTCAGCGAGGCCGTCTTGACCATCCCGGTCGCCGGGAAGGTGTCCATCGCCAGCGGCTGGATCACCTTGCCCTGGGCGTAGCCGCCCTTGACGATGCGCGCGGCCGTGCGCTGCGCCGCGCCCATGCCGTCGCCCACCAGGATGATGAAATTCTTGACCTTGGGCCCCATGGCCGTGGTGAAGGGCACCACGTCGAGGTTGCCGGTGGCGCTGACCGTCTGGCCGTCGGCCTGGGTCGCCTCGACGCTGAAGGTGTGACGGCCGGCCTTCTGCAGGCTGACCGCGCGCACCGTCGCGATCGCGGTCTCCGCCGCCACGCCCTTGACGCAGCCGGCCGCGCAGTCGCGCAGCGCGACGGTCGCATCGACCGGCTTGCCGTCGATCAGGAAGCGCGCGGCGGTGATGCGCTGCCCCGCATCGGGCTTGATCGTGGCCTGCAGGTCGAAACGTTGGCCGGGCAGGAAACGCGCGATGACCGGCTCGGGACGGCCGCTGGAGAACAACTCGCTGGGCGGCGTGAGGCGCGTCACGGTGGGAGCCGCGTGGGCGGCGCTCAGCGCCAGGAGCGCGCAAGCGCCGGCGAGCAAGGAAGGCAGGTGTTTCATCATCGGGGCTCGAATCGAAGGAATCGGTAGAGGGGCGGAGGGGCTGCGGGGACGCCGGGCGTGCGCGGGCGCGCTCAGTGGCGATGGCCCGCGCCATCGGGCCGCGTGGCCGAGGCGGCCTCGGCCTCCAACGCTCCGGGCGGCAGGCGCAGGCGGATCCAGGACACGCGGCCGGTCTCGTCCTCGACGCGACCCACCGACAGCGTGCCGGTCAGCGACACCAGCCCGTCGCGATGGGCGACGAGGCGACCCTGCTGCGACGGATCAAGCAGCACGGTCACCGTCGCGGCGGGCAGGTCATCGGCCTCGCCGTCGGCGTGCTCGCTCATGCGCACCGGCCGCGGCGTCAGCCAGAAGCGGCCCGGCCGGGCCTGTTCCTGCGCGACCATGTAGCCGACCAGGCGCACCGGACGGCCGTCGGCGGCGCGCAGCGCGTCCGACAGTTCCAGGCCCGCGGGGCCGATCGGCGACTTGAAGAACTGGGAGAACTTGAGATCGGCCACCTCGGTCGCCGTGGCCACCGGCGCGGGGGTGTCCCGGGCGGCGGGTTCGGCTCGGGCCGTCGGCATCGTGGCCATGACGAGCAGGGCCGCACAAAGAGGCGGGAGGACGCGGGCGGCACGCCGGGCAAGCCGCGTACCTGTGGTGAGTTCGACGCACATGGGCCGCGATTCTTTCGGCGGCGGATGACGGTTCCGTGACGCACCGTTTTTCTTGCTTGACACCGCGCGAGGCGCCACGCGAAGCTGGCCCGCGAAAAAAAGGGAGCTCATGAACACGCCCGACACCCCGCCGGCGCTGCAGGCCCTGAACGCGCTCTACGCGCGCCGCGCGCCGATCTACGACTACGAGCTGATGCCGGTCGCCCCGCTGCGGCGCGAGGCGATCGCGGCGCTGGATCTGGCGCCGGGGCAGACGGTGCTCGACATCGGCGCCGGCACGGGCCTGAGCCTGCCCGGGCTCAGCCAGGCGGTCGGACCGACGGGGCGGATCGTCGCCGTGGAACCCTGCGAGACGATGATGCGGCAGGCCCGCCAGCGCGCGCTCACCGATCACCTCGAAACCCCGGTCGACTACCTCCCGACCACGGCCGAGGAGGCACCGTATGCGTCCGCGCTTGGCGCCCGCCGCGCCGACGCGGCCCTGTTCTTCTTCACGCACGACGTGCTGCAGAGCATCGAAGCCGTCGACCGCGCGCTGGCCGTGCTGAAGCCGGGGGCGCGCATCGTCGCGGCTGGGCTGGCCTGGGCGCCGCCGTGGATGCCGATGAGCAACTGCTTCGTGCTCGGCGCGGCGATGCACTCGATCCTGCGCATGGACGGGCTGGACTGCCCCTGGCGACATCTGGAGGCTCGGATGGCCGACGCGGAGGTCGAGCGCCGCTGGCTCGCCTCCGCGTACCTGCTCAAGGGCCGCCGCTGAGCGGCCGAAGCGTCAGTCCTCGATCGGCACGAAGATCCACAGCAGGAAGTACAGCAGCATCCCGCCGCCGGCACACATCGTCAGCGCGACGAAGACGATGCGCCAGAACCATGCGGCCAGGCCGCTGAGCCGGGCGAGGCCGCCGCACACGCCGCCGATCCAGCGGTCGTCGCGGCTGCGCCGGAAGGCATTGATCGCGTTGACGGCCGGCGCGCCGCTCTGGGGGGCCGCATAGGCGTAGGTGGTCGATGCGGACGGGCGGGTGCCGGCATTCAGCACCCGGTCCTTGGCCCTGGCGAACTCCTCGTCGCTGAGCACGCCGCGCTGGTGGAGATCGGCCAGGCGATTGAGTTCTTCGCTGTCGGACATGGGGGCTCCTTTTCCTGAAAGTCGCGCATCGAGGGATGCGATGGAATGCAGGCTACGCAGCGACCCGCGCCGCCGCGACCCGCGTGCGACCGGATGCAGGTGGGCGCGATGCGGAGCGGATGTCGCGCGACAGGGCGTTTCCACCCAGTGCCGGCACGGCATCGCGGACTAGCATTCCCGCCCATGACGCTCGAAACCATTGAATTGCAGACGCGCGAGGCGCCCCGTTTCAGCCTGCTGGTGTTGCACGGACTGGGCGCGGACGGCAACGACTTCGTGCCCGTCGTCCAGGCGCTGGACCTGTCGCCGGTGCTGGCGCAGGGCGGCTTGCGGGTCGTGCTGCCGAGCGCGCCGGAGATCCCGGTGACGATCAACGGCGGCATGCGCATGCGCGCCTGGTACGACATCCGCCATGGCGACCTCAGCCAGCGCGAGGATGCCGACGGCCTGCGCGCGTCGCAGGCGCTGATCGAGGAGCTGATCGCCCGCGAGGAGCGCGAGTTCGGCATCCCGCCGGAGCGGGTGGTGCTGATGGGCTTCTCGCAGGGCTGCGCGATGACGCTGATGACGGGCCTGCGCTACCCCCGGCGGCTGGCCGGTCTGGTCGGCCTGTCGGGCTACCTGCCGCTGCTCGACACGACCGAGGCGCAGCGCAGTCCCGCCAACGCGGCCACGCCAATCTTCCTGGCGCACGGCACCGGCGACGGCGTGGTGCTGCCGGCGCGGGCGCAGGCCTCGCTGGCCGAACTGCGCCGCCTCGGCCATGCGGTCGATTGGCACGAGTTCCCGATGGCGCACGAGGTCAGCATGGATGAGATCCAGGCCCTGCAGGCCTGGCTCGTGAAGACCTTGACCACCGCCGTCTGATCGAGCGCCCACCCCGCGCTCACGCGGATGCCGCCCCTCGCCCCTTCCGCCCCATTTGCCCTCTCGACCCCATGTCCTCGTCCTCGACCATGCCCACCCGGCTTCTTCCGCCTTCGCTGGCCGCGCTCTCGCTGGCGCTGCTGCCCTTCGCCCCGCTGAACGCGGCCACGCCGCCGCAGGCGACCACGCCGGTCGCCGCCGCGGCCGCAAGCGCTGTTCAGCCCAGCTCGGCCTTGCCGCCGATCACGCACGACGTCTACGCCACCTGGCGCAGCATCCAGCACACGCAGCTGAGCCGCGATGGGCAGTGGATCGCCTACGCGCTGGTGGCGCAGGAGGCCGATGGCGAGCTGGTCGTACGCCGCGTCGCCGATGGCCGCGAGTACCGCGCGCCGCGTGGCACCGCGCCGCAGTTCAGCGCCGACGGCCGCTTCGTGGCCTTCGCCGTGCAGCCGACGCGCGTGGAGATCGACAAAGCCAAGAAGGACAAGAAGAAGGGCGACGACGCGCCCAAGCCCGGCGCGGCCTGGATGGACCTGGCGACCGGCAAGGTCGAGACGGTCGAGCGCGTGAAGCGCTTCGGCTGGGGCAAGGACGGCGGCGTGCATCTGGCGATGCTGCTGGAAGCACCCGCGAAGAAGGACGGTGCGAAGGATCCCAAGGCGCCGGCCGCCAGGGCCGACAGCGAGACTGAAACCGCGGGCGAGGTCCTGGTCGACGCGGAGCTGGACGCCGGCACGGGCCGCACGAGGGCGGACGTCCCCCTCGACCAGGAAGCGCCGGCCGAAGGCGGCGCGCCAGCCGCGAAGAAGCTGCCCGGCAACGATCTGCTGCTGATCGACGCCCAGACCGGCCAGCGCAACACCTTCAAGGACGCCGCCGATTTCGCCTGGAACAACGGCGGCACCCTGCTCGCCTACGTGGTCTCGGTGAAGGATGCGAAAGCCCCCGCCGGCGCCTCCGGCGCGGCGAAGACGACGCCTGCCGCCGCGCCGGAGCCCCGGCCCGTGGAGCCGTCCGCACCGGCCTCGGCGAATCCGCCGGCGCCCGCCGCTCCGCCAGCGTCGGACGCGCTCGGCGCCGTGCCCCCCGCCACGCCAGTCGCGGCGGCGAAACCCGCGGCCGACGACAGCGCCCGCGAAGGCGTCTACCTGATCGACCCGAGCGCGCCGACGCGAGCACGCGCGGTGATGTCGGGCGCGGGCAGCTACAAGCAACTGCGCTTCGACGAGGCGGGCCGCCGCCTGGCATTCGTCACCAACCGCGACCACGTGGCCGAAACCCGCACCACCGAGAAGGCCCGGGAAGCCGAGGACCGGAAGGACGGCGCCAAGGAAAGCGCGAAGGACGCAAAGGACGGGAAGGCCGACAAGCCCGATCCGACGCCGTTCAAGCTCTTCCTCTGGCAGGCCGGCCAGGACCGCGCCACGGTGCTGGTCAGCGCCGCGACCGCCGGCATGCCCTCCGGCTGGACGCCGAGCGAGCACGCGCCGCTGGCCTTCAGCAAGGACGGGCAGCGTCTGTTCCTCGGCACCGCCGAGCTGCCCGCGCCCGAGCCCAAGGACGCGCCCGAGCCGATGAAGGTGGACCTCTGGCACTGGAAGGATCCGGAGCTGCAGTCGGCGCAGAAGGCCAAGGCGGAGCGCGAACGCACGCGCAGCTATCGCGCCGTCGTGCACCTCGGCCAGGACGTGGACGCCGCGCGCTTCGTGCAGCTCGGCACCGTGGACCTGCCGACGATCCAGGTCAACGAGAACGCCCGCGTGGCGCTGGGCCTGAGCGAGCTGCCGTATCGCCCGCTGATGTCCTGGGAAGGCGTGTACGTGGACGCCTACGCGGTCGACCTGGACACCGGCGCGCCCACGCCGCTCGCGCGCAAGCTGCGCCATGCGCCGACGCTGTCCCCGACCGGCCGCTACCTGCTGGGCTTCGACGCGCCGGCCGCGCGCTGGATGGCCTGGCGCACCGACACCGCGCAGGCGATCGACCTGACCGGGAAGATCAAGGCCCGCTTCGACAACGACGAGCGCGACGTGCCCGACCTGCCAACCGCCTACGGCAGCGCGGGCTGGACCGCCGGGGACGACAGCGTCGTGCTCTACGACAAGTTCGACCTCTGGGCCGTGCAGCCGGCGACCGGCCAGTCGCGCAACCTGACGCAGGGCTGGGGCCGCAAGCGGCAGGTCCAGCTGCGCGTGGTGCCGCTGGACCCCGAGGACGCCGACCAGCGCGCCCTGCCCGCCGATGCGCTGATGCTGGCCGGCACGCAGGACCTGACGCGCGCCAGCGGCTACTTCCGCGTCGATGCCAGCGGCGGCGTCCCGACCACGCTGCTGCAGGACGACAAGATGATCGGCGGCCTGATCAAGGCCAAGGACGCAGACCGCCTCGTCTTCACGCAGCAGACCTTCACCGAGTTCCCCGACCTGTGGACCTCGACGCTGAGCTTCGAGCGGCCGCAGCGCATCAGCGAGGCCAATCCGCAGCAGTCGCGGTATGCCTGGGGCACGCAGGAGCTGATCGAGTACACCGCGGCCGACGGCAGGAAGCTGCGCGCGCTGCTGGCCAAGCCGGCCGACTTCGACCCGAAGCGGCAGTACCCGATGATGGTCTACATCTACGAGAAGATGAGCGACAACCGCCATCGCTACGTGCCGCCGGCGCCGGGCCAGAACATCAACGTCACGCGCTACGTTTCCAACGGCTACCTGGTGCTGCGCCCGGACATCGTCTACACCACCGGCCACCCGGGCCGCAGCGCGATGAACACGGTGCTGCCGGCGGTCCGCCAGCAGATCGCCAAGGGCTATGTCGATCCGAAGCGGGTGGGCATCCAGGGCCACAGCTGGGGCGCCTACCAGATCAACTACCTGATCACCCGCACCCACGAGTTCCGCGCGGCGGAGGCCGGCGCCTCGATGGCCAACATGATCAGCGGCTACGGCGGCATCCGCTGGGGCGCGGGCATCAGCCGCGCCTTCCAGTACGAGCACGGCCAGAGCCGCATCGGCGCCACGCCCTGGGAGCGGCCCGACCTGTACCTGGAGAACTCACCGATCTTCCGCGTCGACAAGGTCACCACGCCCTACCTGACCATCCACAACGACGAGGACGACGCGGTGCCCTGGTACCAGGGCATCGAGTTCTTCACCGCGCTGCGCCGCCTGGGCAAGGAGGCCTACTGGTTCAACTACAACGGCGAGAAACACGGCCTGCGCGACCGCGACAACATGAAGCACTTCACCGTGCACATGGCCGAGTTCTTCGACCATTACCTGCTGGGCAGTCCGCGGCCCGCCTGGATGGACCAGCCGGTGCCCTACCTCGAGCGCGGCAAGCGCGACGTGATGGGCCAGTTCAAGCCGGGGGCGCCGGCCGCCGCGACCGCCGTCGCCAAGGGCCAGCAGGAGGCCGCCAGCGGCGGCAGCGCGAAGTGAGTCGCCGGCGGCCGGGACCGGCCGTCCCGGGCCGCCGGCCCCGGGTCAGCGCGCCGACTCAGCGCACCGGGTCGGCGTTCTGCGCGGCGCGACGGGCGCTTTCCAGGCGCTCGCTGATCGGCGGGTGCGACGACAGCCACTCGACGCCCTCGCTCGTGTGGCCCTCGCGCCGCATCGCGTCGCGCAGCTTGAGCCACACGCCGACCAGCGTCTCGTTGGGCAGGTGCTCGCGCAGGATCAGGCGCTGCGCCTCGGCATCGGCTTCGCGCTCCGCGTTGCGCCCGTAGCGCAGCGTCTGCACCGAGGCCATCGAACTGGCCGCGACGGTGGAGAAATCGCCCATCACCACGCCGGCCACCGCCACCAGGCCGATGCCCTGCACCAGGTGGCGCATCGCATGGCGATGCTTCACATGCCCGGCCTCGTGACCGAGCACGGCCATCACTTCGTCGTCGCTCAGGTCCTGCGTCATCCCGTCGAGCAGGAACAGCGTGCCGTTGGGCAGCGCGAAGGCATTGAAGCCGCCGCTGTTGCCCAGCCGCGCGAAACGCAGCTTGAGGGCCTGGCCCGGGAAGGTCCGCCCGGCGATCTCCTCGAAGCGCTGGCGCAGCGCGGCCTGCCGCGCCGGCGCGACCGTCGACGGCTTGAGCCAGCGCGCCGTCACCTCCTGCTCGACCTTGTCGCCGACGGCGATGTCGAGCTGCTTGGGCACCAGCGGCAGCGCCACGCGCGCCAGCAGGCCCGCGCCCTGGCGGTCGAACCAGGCGACCAGCGCGATCAGCGCGACCAGGCAGCACAGGGACATCGCCCAACTCGAGATCAGTTGCGTCGTCAGCGACTGGCCGCCCAGGGCGCGTCCCATCGCGTTGTCCGCGGGAACCCAGAGCGTGCCGCCGTCGGGCAGGCCGACCGGCGTCGGGCTGCCGCGCCACCATTCGCCGACCGACAGGCCCTTGCGGGTGTAGCGACGCAGCCCCGGCAGCGACGGGCGCGACGCGGCCAGCTCGGCCTCCGACGGCGGCATCGAGGACGAGGCCTGCGGGCGAGGCGGCCAGGGCATGAACTCGAGGTGGTGGCGGCTCAGGCGCACGCGCACTTCCTGCGGGCGGTTCTCGACGCCGTCGAACCACCGGGCGGTGGCGGTGTAGCTCTGCGATCTCATGGCGATGTCTCCCCGCTCACCAGCCGATGTCCAGGCCGAAGGCATCGGCCACGCCGTCCCCGACCGCGCCGGGGCCGCGCCGTCTGGCGGCGCGCACGACCAGGGCGTCCAGCGGCTCATCGGACAGCACGGTCATGCCCTCGATGCGCAGCTTGGCGATGCGCACCGCGAGGAAGGGCCAGTACAGGCCCAGCGTCAGCACCGTGAGCAGGCCGTGGCCCATCACCGTCTTGAAGAGGGAGAAGGCGGGCAGCTGGTACGCGAACTCGATGCCGCCGGCCAGCCGGGTGTTGTCCCAGATCAGCTTCTGCAGCCGCGCGATGTAGATCGGCCAGCCGATCACCCACAGCACGCCCATCGTGGCCAGCGGCGCGAACATCGCCACCAGCGACGCCTGCGCGCCTAAGACGGCTTTCAGCGCGCCGATCGCCACCGCGGCGATCACACCGGCGACGAAGCCGCCCAGCAGGCCGACGCCGACCAGCGTCAGGTACAGGCCGTAGAACTTGCGCACCGGGAGCTCGAAGTCGAACTCGAGCGCGCCATAGCGGGCATGACGATGCTGGAAGCGCTTGAGCCAGCCGTGCGCCAGCGGAAAGAGCAGCCCCACCGCCAAGCCGGCGATGCCGATGACGATCGGCCCCAGCCCCATGCCGGCGCCGACGGACACGACGGTCCACGCCACGAGCAGCGGCAGGCAGGAGGCGTAGACGGTGGCGGCGCTGGCCTGGAAGCCGAAGCGCAGGCCGCGCCAGCTGGTGTTGCCGAGCTTGAAGCGCTGGGCGCCCGCGAACAGCATCGGGCCAAACGCGTAGAGCACCGCCAGCATCGCGAAGCCGGCGCCCTTGGACCACTCGAACGCATGGCCGTAGCAGACCAGCAGCGCCAGCGCCAGCACGCGGCCGATCAGGATGCGGCGCGGATCGCCGTGGAAATCGAAGCCGTCGCCGGCCAGCAGCGTGTGCCGCGCGAACCAGCTCGCCTTGCGGCGCTTGGCCCAGGCGGAGTAGACGCCCAGCGTCGCCAGCGTCAGCAGGGCGTTGACGACCCAGATGCGGAAATACTCGCTGCCGGTGCCGGTGAACTCCAGTCGCTGCTCATGCAGCTTCGCGAGCAGGCCGGTGGCCATCGGCCCGGCCTGCTCCGACGGCGCGGCGACCGCCGGCTTGAGGACCGGCGCGCGCGGCGCCGGCGGCATCGGCGCCGGCGGTGCGGCTGGAGGTGCCTTGGGCAACAGCTCCAGCTCGATCTTGTTCTCGATCAATCCCTCTTCTCCCAGGCCGTCCTGGCCCGGGCGAGAGTCTAGTGAAGCCGGCGGCCCCCGCCGATCCCCCGCCGGGGCGACCGGGGAAAACGCCACGGTCGCGTCATCGCTCGGTCCGGGGGGCCGGACGCCCCCGTTCGAGCGACTGCAGGTCGGCCTCGGCCGGCTCGAACAGCGCCACCAGCGCCGCCATCAGCGCGCGCGCCTTGGCCGAGTTGTCACCGCCGTAGTTGCAGACGTAGACATCCAGCGTCACCGCGGCCAACTCCGGCCAGCTGTGCAGCGCCACATGCGACTCGGCCAGCAGCAGCATGCCGGTGATGCCGCCCGGCGAGCCGTCGGCCGCGGCCGGGAAGCGATGCCAGTGTTCGCCCACCACGGTCAGTCCGGCCGACGCCACCGCCTCGCGAGCCTGGCGGGCCAGGCCGGGGGCGTCCGTCAGCAGCGCCGCGCGCGCGCAGCGGGCCAGGTCGGCGGTGAGATGCAGGCCGTTCATGGCGGCGGAGTGTAGGGCGGCGCCGTGTGGGGCGGCGCGACGCGCAGGGCCGGGTTTCGTCCGCGCGCCGCGGTCAGCGGGTGGCGGCTCAGCTGTCGACCGGCTGGCCGGCCTCGGCCAGCAGCGCGTGGCAGCGCTCCTCGTGCTGGGCGATCTCGGCGAGGGTGACCTCGATGTCGCTGAGCTGCTGCTGCAGCTGCTTGCGGTGCTGGTCCAGCACGCCGAGGAAGGCGCGCAGCTGCGGCACGGTGTCCGACTGGTTGTCGTACATGTCCACCAGCTGCTTGATCTCCTGCAGCGACAGCCCCAGCCGCTTGCCGCGCAGGGTCAACTTCAGCCGCGTGCGGTCGCGCTGCGTGTACACGCGATTGCGCCCGGCGCGGGCGGGCGTCAGCAGGCCCATGTCCTCGTAGAAGCGGATCGCGCGCGGGGTGATGTCGAACTCGGCCGCCAGCTCGGTGATGGTGAACAGCGGTCCCGCGTCGTCGCCGGCTTCGGGCAGCGCGTCCTCGGGCAGGTCATCGGCCGGGGTCGGGCGGGGTGAGGGGCTCATGGCTACACTGGCTAATGACGTTGACGTAAACGTAAGTCTAAAGCCATGGCCAATCCCCGCGAATCCGAACTCACCTACCCCCTGGGCGACACCCTCCCCGGTCCGGGCGAGGCGCTCGACCTGCTGCCCGGCCTCCGGTGGGTGCGCATGGGCCTGCCCTTCGCGCTGGACCACATCAACCTGTGGTTGCTGCGGGACGTCCAGGACGGGCGCGAGGGCTGGACCATCGTCGATTGCGGCATCCACAGCGATGCGACGAAGGCGAACTGGGAACGGGTCTTCGCCGAGCGACTCGACGGCCTGCCGGTGCTGCGCGTCATCGTCACCCACTTCCACCCGGACCACATGGGCCTGGCCCACTGGCTGACCGAGCGCTGGCAGTGCCGGCTGTGGATCAGTGCGACGGACTATCAGCTGGCGCGGGTGGCGTCCTCGTCGACGGTGGGCATGGGCGGCGAGGCGGCGGCGGCCTTCTTCGGCAGCCACGGCCTGACCGATCCGGCGGCGCTGGACAAGATCCGCGGCCGCGCGAGCTATTACCCGAGCATGGTCCCGTCGATCCCACCCGCCTTCCGTCGGCTGATGGACGGCATGAGCGTGCGCATCGGCGATCACGACTGGCGCTGCCTTGTCGGCCATGGCCACGCGCCGGAGCACATCAGTCTGTTCAGCGAGACGCTGGGCGTGATGATCTCGGGCGACATGGTGCTGCCGAGGATCTCCACCAACGTCTCGGTCGTGGACGTGGAACCGGAGGCGGATCCGCTGCAGCTCTACCTCGATTCGATCGCGCGGCTGAGCACGCTGCCGGCCGACACCCTGGTGCTGCCCGCGCACGGCAAGCCCTTCCGGGGATTGCACGCGCGCATCGACCAGCTGCAGCAGCACCACCAGGAGCGGCTGGCCGAAGTGCTGGAGGCCTGCACCGCCAAGCCCTGCCACGCGGCCGAGCTGCTGCCGATAATGTTCCGCCGGCCGTTGGACCTGCACCAGACGACCTTCGCCATGGGCGAGGCGGTGGCTCACCTGCATCGGCTGTGGCTGGGCGGGTTGCTGCGGCGGACGCTGGATGCGGATGGCATCCATCGCTTCTCGGCCTGAAGAAAAACGAGGCCCGGAAAGACAGTCGCCGCCGCCCCGATCACGGGACGGCGGCGCTGCGCCTTGTTATGCATCAGCTTGTCGGCTCTGAGCGCGGGTCGACCAGACGCAGCCGGGAAGGCTGGGGGACCAAAGCGCCGCCGGGAGCGGAACGCGGGAGGAGGTTCTGACTCAGATGCGAGTGATGACAGCGGTATCCAGTGTGCAGCCCCACCCAAATCAGCTACAAGCCCCCCCAAAGGGGGAAATGCGAACGTTTACCGCTATCAAGCGGAACGATTGACGAAATCCCGACGCGGCATCAGGCCTCGTCCATCAGCGGCAGCACCGCCTGCTTGAGGCGATCGCGCGCGAGTTCGTATTCCGGGAACACCGACCGCACCACCGCCCAGAACCGGGGGCTGTGGTTCATCTCCTTGAGATGGGCCAGTTCATGCGCGACGACGTAGTCGATCAGCGCGTGCGAGAAGTGGATCAGCCGCCAGTTGAGCCGGATCATGCCGTCGGCGCTGGCGCTGCCCCAGCGCGTCTGCGCGGAGGACAGCCGCAGCCCGGTCATCGTGACGCCCAGCGGCCCGGCGAAGTGTCTGCAGCGGGACTCGAACAGCTGCCGCGCCTGGCGCTGCAGCCAGGCCTGCACCGCGTCGCGGATCTGCTCCGGCGCCGCGGTCTGCGGCAGGCCGAGGTAGAGCATGCGGCGCGGCACCGTCGCCAGCGTCGGCTGCGGATCGGCCTGGCCCTCGTCGAGCCGCGTGCCGGTCATCGACGGATCGAGCACGACGATCAGCGGCTCGCCCAGGTAAGGCAGGCTGCAGCCGTCGCCCCAGTGGACACGGGCCGCCTGCGTCCGCTTGGCGCGCTCGCGTTGCTCGACCAGCTTGCGCAGGATCCAGTCGCCCTTCTGCTGCAGCGCGTTGTCGATGTCGCCCAGCGGCACCCACTTCGGCGCGGACACCCGCAGGCCCTCCTCGCTCACCGTGAAGCCGATGCTGCGGCGGCGCGCGCGCTTGAGCTCGTAGGGGATCGCCTGTCCCTGCAGCAAGACCTGGCGCAGCGACGCGCCGGCCTCACCGCGCAAGCGCGGCGTCGGGGCGACGGGATCCGGTGCGGGCGGCGGAGGCGCGGGCGGGGGCTCGGTGTCGAACAGCGACAGCTGCGTGAAGTTCAGCAGCGCGCCCAATCCCCGCAGCTTGGAAGGCAGCATGGGCTGCGAGTGTAATCAGGCGGCGGCCGACGTGGACGGCGGGGCCGGCGGCGCAGGCGGCACGCCGGTCATCGCGGCGGCGCCGTCGGCGGGATAGGCCGCCGGGTCCAGCACCCGCATCTCGGTCTCGATCCAGCCCTGCACCTCCTTCATCAGGTCGGCCGGCGTGCGGCCGGTGCTGGGGATCATCGGGCCGATCGAGATGTCGACCACGCCAGGGCGCAGCAGGAAGCTCTTGCGCGGCCAGCAGCTCGCCGAGTTCATCGCGATCGGCACCACCGGCACGCCGGTCTCGACGGCCAGTCGCGTGCCGCCGGTCTTGTACTCGCCGACCTTGCCGCGCGCCACCCGCGTGCCTTCCGGGAACATGATGATCCAGTTGCCCAGCCCGGCGATGCGCCGGCCCTGCGCGGCCACCTTGTTCCAGGCCTCGCTGCGCTTGCTGCGGTCGATGTGGATCATGTCCAGCCGCGCCATGGACCAGCCGAAGAACGGGATGTAGATCAGTTCCCGCTTGAACACGTAGGCCAGCGGCCGCGGCATCAGCATCGGGTAGGCGAAGGTCTCCCAGGTCGACTGGTGCTTGGACAGCAGGATCACCGACTGGGCCTTGTCCGTGGGCAGGTGCTCCATGCCGCGCACGCGCCAGCGCACGCCGCAGATCAAGCGGGCGCCCCAGATCGCCACGCGCAGCCAGTTGGCGCACATCCAGTACAGCTGCGTGCTGTTGAGGAACAGCGAGCAGACCACGACCGCGGTGCCCCAGGGCACGACGGTGACGATCAGGTAGAGGACGAAGAGGATCGAACGCAGCGCGATGAGCATCAGCCCAGGTCTCCAGGAGCGGTATCGGGTTCAGCGGATTCGCCGCGCGACTCGGCGCGCGCGCGGCGTTCCTCATGGATCAGGGCCTCGGCGAAGGCGGCCAGGTCCTGGTGCACGCGCGAGCCGGGCACCAGGGCGATCTGGCCTTGCAGCTGCGCCTCGTCGACGCCGGCCAGGCGGTCGCCGCGCACCAGATGCGGCACGCAGCCGGCGTTGTGCGCGGTCTGCAGGTCGCGCACGCTGGCGCCGACCATGTGGACCTGCTGCAGGTCCACGCCGAAGCGCTCGCCGATCTGTTCGACCAGCCCCGGCAGCGGCTTGCGGCAGTTGCAGTTCTCTTCCGGCGCATGCGGGCAGAAGAACGCTGCGTCCAGCCGACCGCCCTTCTCCGCCAGCAGCTGGTTCAGCCGCAGGTGCACCGCGTTGAGCGAGGCCATGTCCAGCAGCCCGCGGCCGATGCCGGGCTGGTTGGTGGCCATGACGGTGTGCCAGCCGGCGTGGTTCAGCCGCGCGACGGCCTCGAGCGCGCCGGGCAGCGGCTCGAGTTCCTCGGGCGACTTCACATGGTCGTCGCGGTAGCGGTTGATCGTGCCGTCGCGGCCCAGGATCACCAGCTTCATGCCATGCGGATGGTCGGACCGGTTGGGCATCGAAGGCTCCGTTCTGCGTCAGGCCGCCAGGCGCGACAGGTCCGCGACGCGGTTCATCGCGTCGTGCAGCTGCTTGAGCAGCGCCTGGCGATTGGCGCGCAGCGCGGGGTCCTCGGCGTTCACCATCACGTCGTCGAAGAAGGCGTCGACCGGCGCCTTCAGCGCGGCCAGCGCCTTGAGCGAGCCGGCGTAGTCGTGCTGCTCGAACAGCGCGTCGGCCTGCGGCTTCACGCCGGCGAGCGCGTCGGCCAGGGCCCGCTCGGCCGCCTCGGTCAGCAGCGCGGGCTGGACCTCGGTCGGCAGCTCGCCCTCGATCTTCTTGAGGATGTTGCCGACCCGCTTGTTGGCCGCGGCCAGCGAGGCCGATTCGGGCAGCGCGGCGAAGGCGCGCACGGCACCCAGGCGCTTGGGCACATCGCCCAGGCGGGCCGGGCTCAGCGCCAGCACCGCGTCAACCTCCTGGGCGCTGTAGCCCTGGTCGCGCAGGCTCACCGCCAGGCGGTCGGCGAAGAAGCCCAGCAGCGCCTCGGTCGGGTCCTGGATCAGCTCGCCGAAGGCCGGCAGCGCGCCCTGGATCAGCTCCGGCAGCGACAGGTGCATGTGGTTCTCGACCAGGATGCGGATCACGCCCAGCGCATGGCGGCGCAGCGCGAACGGGTCCTTGTCGCCGGTGGGCAGCTGGCCGATGCCGAACAGGCCGATCAGCGTCTCGAGCTTGTCGGCCAGCGCCACGACGGTGCCGGTGTGGTTGCGCGGCAGCGCATCGCCGGCGAAGCGCGGCTTGTAGTGGTCCTCGATCGCCTTGGCCACGCCGTCGCGCAAGCCTTCATGGCGCGCGTAGTAGCCGCCCATGATGCCCTGCAGCTCGGGGAACTCGCCCACCATGTCGGTCAGCAGGTCGGCCTTGGCCAGCAGCGCGGCCTCCTGGGCCTTGCTGTCGAGCACGTCGAACTCGTCCTTGGCCTCGACCGTGTACGGGTGCTGGGCCATGCGCAGCTGGTTGACGATCGCATGCGCGATCGCGCGCACGCGCTCGGTGCGTTCGCCCTGGCTGCCGAGCTTGCCGTGATAGACCACCTTGCCCAGGCCCTCGACGCGCGAGGCCAGCGTCTTCTTGCGGTCCTGGTCGAAGAAGAACTTCGCATCGGCCAGGCGCGGGCGCACGACGCGCTCATTGCCCTCGATGACCTTGGACGCATCGTCCGGATGGATGTTGCTGACCACCAGGAAGCGGTGGGTCAGCTTGCCCTGCGCGTCCAGCAGCGGGAAGTACTTCTGGTTGGCCTTCATCGTCAGGATCAGGCACTCCTGCGGCACGGCCAGGAACTCGGGCTCGAACTGGCAGGACAGCACGTTGGGCAGCTCCACCAGCGCGGTCACCTCGTCCAGCAGCTCGGGCGCGTCGATCGGCGTCAGGCCCAGCGGCGCGGCCTGCGCCTGCAGCTGGCGCACGATCTCGTCGCGACGCTGGTCGAAGGACGCGATCACCGCGCCCTCTTCGCGGAGCTGGCGCTCATAGCTGTCGGCGCTCTGGATCGTGATCGTCCCGGCCTTGGATTCGAAGCGATGACCGCGCGTCGTCCGGCCGGCGGTGAGGCCCAGCGCGCCGATCTCGACCAGGTCCTCGCCATGCAGCGCGACCAGGCCGTGGGCCGGACGCACGAACTTGACGTCGCTCCAGCCGTCGGCCAGCTGGTAGGTCATGACCTTGGGAATGGGCAGCTTGGCGAGCGCCTCGTCCAGCGCCTTCTGCAGGCCGTCCTTGAGCGACACGCCGGCGACGACGGTGTCCAGGAACAGCGCCTCGGCCTTGCCGTCGGGGGCGCGCTTGAGGCTGGGCACGACGGTGGCGTCGGCACCCACCGACGCCAGCTTCTTGAGCAGCGCCGGCGTGGCGTTGCCCGCGGCGTCCAGGGCCACCGCCACCGGCATCAGCTTCTGCTGGACGGCGCGGTCGGCGGCCTTGGCGGCGACGCCGGCCAGATGCACCGCCAGGCGGCGCGGCGTGGCGTAGGCGGTCACGGCCGCGTCGGCCGGCGCCAGGCCCTGCGCCTTGAGCGCATCGGCCAGCACCGCCGAGAACGCCTCGCCCAGCTTCCTCAGCGCCTTGGGCGGCAGTTCCTCGACAAACAGTTCGACGAGCAGGTTCTTCGTGGTCATGGGGCGGTGTTCCTCGTCGTCAGGCGGCGGTCTTCTTGTCCGACTGCTCCGCGGCCTTCCCGGACTTCGCGGCGGCCTCGGCGCTCTTCTTCTCGATCTGCGCGACGACCTCGTCGGCCCAGGCCTTGGGGGCCATCGGGAAGCCCAGTCGCGCGCGGCTGTCGACGTAGCTCTGGGCCACGGCGCGCGCCAGGTTGCGGATGCGGCCGATGTAGGCGGCGCGCTCGGTCACGCTGATCGCGCCGCGGGCATCCAGCAGGTTGAAGGTGTGGGCCGCCTTGAGCAGCTGCTCGTAGGCCGGCAGCGCCAGCCGCGTGTCCATGAGGTCCTTGGACTTGCGCTCGTAGGCGCCGAAGGCCTGCAGCAGGAAGTCGACGTCGCTGTGCTCGAAGTTGTAGGTCGACTGCTCGACCTCGTTCTGGTGGAACACATCGCCGTAGGTCAGACCGTCGGTATAGACGAGGTCGTAGACCGATTCCTTGCCCTGCAGGTACATCGCCAGGCGCTCGAGGCCGTAGGTGATCTCGCCGGTGATGGGTTTGCAGTCGATGCCGCCGACCTGCTGGAAGTAGGTGAACTGGGTCACCTCCATGCCGTTGAGCCAGACCTCCCAGCCCAGGCCCCAGCAGCCGAGCGTGGGGTTCTCCCAGTCGTCCTCGACGAAGCGGACGTCGTTCTTCTTCAGGTCGAAGCCCAGGGCCTCGAGCGAGCCCAGGTAGAGCTCCAGGATGTTGGCCGGCGCCGGCTTGAGCACGACCTGGAACTGGTAATAGTGCTGCAGCCGGTTCGGGTTCTCGCCGTAGCGGCCGTCCTTGGGGCGACGGCTGGGCTGCACGTAGGCGGCCTTCCAGGGCTCGGGACCCAGCGCGCGCAGGAAGGTCGCGGTGTGGCTGGTGCCGGCGCCGACCTCCATGTCATAGGGCTGCAGCAGGGCGCAACCCTGCTTGGACCAGTATTCCTGCAGGCGGAGGATCAGTTGCTGGAAAGTCAGCATGGGGCGTCGGGCCGTCGGGCCGGCGGTGGAGCAAAACGCCCGATTCTATGTGCGGCCCGGGGGAGACACCGGCGTGCCGCCCAGGGACGGCGGGCCCCGGTCAGGCGACGCGTCCGGCGCCGTCGCGGCGGCGTCGCCAGGCCGGCACCAGCACCGGCAGCAGCCCCAGCGCAGCCAGCGCCCACAGCGGCCACAGGCCCGCCGCCGACAGCCAGCGCGCATAGGGCGTGACGCCGCTGCGGCCCTCCACGGTGACCTCGAGCACGCCCGCCTGCTCCGCCGGGAGCCGGGCCAGCACCTGCCCGCGGTGATCGACCTGCGCGGTCGCGCCGGTGTTGGTCGCCCGCACGATCGGCCGCTGGAATTCCAGCGCCCGCATCTGCGAGAACTGCAGGTGCTGGTCCTGCACCATGCGCGGCCCGAACCAAGCCAGGTTGCTCACGTTGACGAAGACCGTGGCGGCCGCGTCGCCGCGGTCCAGCGCGCTGGCGACGACGTCCTCGCCGAACAGGTCCTCGTAGCAGATCAGCGGCCGCAGGCGCTGGCCCGCGAAGGCCAGCGCGCGCTGGTGCGTGCCGCTGGCCTGGTCGTCCATCGGGATGTTCATCGCCCTGACGAACCAGTGGAAGCCGGGCGGGATGAACTCGCCGAAGGGCAGCAGGTGGCGCTTGCCGTAGTCGTACTCGCCCGCGAAGCCCATGGCGGCCAGCGAGTTCACGAAACCATCGGTCGTGTTGCCCAGGAAGGTGCCCAGCAGCAGCGGCCGCTGCCGGGCGTCGCGGCGCAAGCGCTCCACATGCGCCTCGTCGAGGAAGGCCAGCGGCACAGGCAGCACCGACTCCGGCGTGATGACGACCTGCCCGCGGGCCGACTCGATCAGCGCGGTCAGCTGGTCGAGGTTGTGGTCGAAGCGGTCGCGGTCGAACTTCTGGTCCTGCGGGATGTTGGGCTGCACCAGCGACACGGCCAGCGTGCCGGTCGGGCGCGTGAAATCCCGCGGCAGGAGTTGCGCCAGGCCGATGGCGACGACCAGCGCGCCCAGCAGCGCCCAGTGGCGCAGCGCCAGCGCCGCCGCCAGCAGGGCCGCCACCGCGGTGATGCCGTAGACGCCGACATAGGGCGCGAGCGCGGCCAGCGGCCCCTGCGCATGCGCGTAACCGCTGGCGATCCACGGGAAGCCGGTGAACCAGCTCGCGCGGGCGAGTTCCGCGCCCAGCCACAGGGCGGCGAAGGCGAGCACCCGCCGCGTCGGCGCGGCGCCGGCGGACCAGCGAACCGCCAGACCCATGCCGGCGGCGTAGTAGAGCGAGAGGAACAACGCCAGCGCCAGCACCGCCAGCGCCGACACGGCCGCGGGCAGATGCCCGAAGTCGTGCATGCTGATGTAGAGCCACCACAGCCCCGAGGCCAGCCAGCCGATGCCGAACAGCGCGCCGGCCAGCGCGGCGCGGCGCGGCCGCACGCCATCGCAGGCGGCGACCAGCCAGGCCAGCGCCAGCGGCTGCAGCCACCAGGCGGGACTGGGCGAGAACGAGGCGGTGTGCAGCGCCCCGGCGACAAGCGCGAGCGCCGGATGAAGCAGCCAGGACCACCGGCCCTGGCGGGCCCCGCCGTCGATCCGGTCCGACAAGGAGCCGCGGCGCATCAGCCGCTGTGGTCGTCGGCCTCGGGCGCCGGCGCGCGGGTCACCTTGAACCAGCGCACCGCGCCGCCGCGGTTGATCATCACCGAGAAGCGCAGGCCGGCGACCTCGACGGTCTCGCCACGGCGCGGCACGCGGCCATGCTCATGCGCCACCAGGCCGCCGATGGTGTCGAAGTCGGCGTCGGACAGCGACAGCCCGAAGGCGGTGTTGACCGCATCGATCTCGGCGTCGCCGGCGACGCGGTAGCTGCCGTCGGCCAGCGTGTAGATGCCGGCATCGCCGTCGCCGACGTCGAATTCGTCCTCGATCTCGCCGACGATCTCCTCGAGCACGTCCTCGATCGTGATCAGGCCGGCGGTGTTGCCGAATTCGTCGATCACGATGGCCAGGTGATTCCGGTTGGAACGGAAATCGCGCAGCAGCTCATTGAGGCCCTTGCTCTCGGGCACGAAAACTGCCGGGCGCAACAGCGCGCGCAGATTCAGTTCCGGAGCGCGCTGGAGCTTGAGCAGGTCCTTGGCCAGCAGGATGCCGATGATGTTGTCGCGCTGGCCGTCGTAGACCGGGAAACGCGAGTGACCGGTATCGATGACGGCGGCCAGCAGTTCGTCGGGCGGCGACTGGATATCCAGCAGGTCCATCCGCGGCGCGGCGACCATGACGTCACCGGCGCTGAGTTCGGCCATCCGAAGGACGCCCTCGAGCATCTGGCGCGATTCGGGCGCGATCAGATCGCGCTCCTCCGCTTCGGCGAAGTTCTCGATCAGCTCGCTGGTCGAGTCCGGGCCGGGGTGCAGGAATTCGAGCACGCGATCGATGAGACCGCGTTGGTCGTTGCCACGCCCGCCATGCTTGGCGGGCCGACTAGGCTGGGGATCAGACACTGTCGTGTGTGCCGTCGTTGAGGAGGCGCCAGAATAACCGATTGACATTGACATTCGCTTGAAACACAGTCATCCGCCCCCAGTTGCCGGGCCCAAGCTTCTCCATAGATTGGTCGTTCACCATGTCGTCCGTTCCTGACACCGCCGCCGCGAATCCAGCCACGAGTCCCGCGCCGGGACTGATCCCCGCCACCATCCTCACGGGCTTCCTCGGCTCGGGCAAGACGACGCTGCTCAAGCGCGTGCTGACCGAGGCGCACGGCCAGAAGATCGCCGTCATCGAGAACGAGTTCGGCGAGGAGAACATCGACAACGACATCCTCGTCAGCGAGACGCAGGAGCAGATCATCCAGCTCAGCAACGGCTGCGTCTGCTGCACCATCCGCGAGGACCTGCGCACCACGCTGGCCGACCTGGCCGCCAAGCGCCGCAAGGGCGAGCTGGACTTCGAGCGCGTGGTCATCGAGACCACCGGCCTGGCCGACCCCGGCCCGGTCGCGCAGACCTTCTTCATGGACGACGAGATCGCGGAGACCTTCCTGCTCGACTCGATCCTGACGCTGGTCGACGCCAAGCATGCCAACGATCAGCTCGACACCCGCCAGGAAGCGCGCCGCCAGGTCGGTTTCGCCGACCAGATCTTCCTGAGCAAGACGGACCTGGTCGACGCCGCCGCGGTGGACGCGTTGTCGCACCGCCTCAAGCACATGAACCCGCGCGCGCCGCAGTCCAAGGTGCACTTCGGCGAGGTGCCGATCAAGGACGTCTTCGACCTGCGCGGCTTCAACCTGAACGCCAAGCTGGAGATCGATCCCGACTTCCTGGCCGCCGACGAGCACGATCATGCGCACGACCACGGTCATGACCATGGCCACGACCATGCCCATGATCATCACGACCACGACCACGAGCACGGCGAGCACTGCGACCATCCGCACCATCACCACCATGACGACGACGTGAAGTCCTTCGTCTTCCGCTCGGAGCGCCCGTTCAACCCAGCCAAGCTGGAGGACTTCCTGGGCGCGATCGTGCAGGTGTACGGTCCGAAGATGCTGCGCTACAAGGGCGTGCTGAACATGAAGGGCACCGACAAGAAGGTGATCTTCCAGGGCGTGCACCAGCTGATGGGGTCCGACCTCGGTCCGAAGTGGATGCCCGAGGAGAAGAAGGTCAGCAAGATGGTGTTCATCGGCATCGATCTGCCGAAGGACATCCTGATGCAGGGGCTGGAAGGCTGCCTGGCTTAGTGCCACACTGACCGATGGCTCAGACCCATCGGCGGCGCGGCGGCGGAGGTGGCTACAATCCGCCGCGCCCGAACCAGGCCCCTGCGCCAGCGCGGGAAGCCCCGGCTTCTCATGTCGAGCAGGTATAAAGAGCCGCTAGGAGAGTGAACGTGAGCAAGACACCGGCCTCCAAGACCGCCGCGCCCAAGGCCGCCGCCAAGGTGGCCAAGGCTCCGGCGGCAGGCAAACCCGCCGACGCGGACGCGCCCGACAGCACGGTCTCTCTGCTGGACAGCCCTGTCCGGCCTTCGACCCCGACATCAACGAACCAGAACAGCCGCCCTGCCGTGAAGACCGATCCCAAACTCTCGTCTGCCTGGAAATCCAAGGCCGGTGCCGAACTGACCGACGCCGAAGTGCTGGCGATGCCGGACAGCGAGTACATGAACGACAAGCAAGTCGACTTCTTCCGCGCCAAGCTGACGCAGCTGAAGGAAGACATCCTGTCCAACGCCGGCGAGACGACCGAGCACCTGCGCGAGGACACCTCCATCGTCCCCGACCCGGCCGACCGCGCCACGATCGAGGAAGAGCACGCCCTGGAGCTGCGCACCCGCGACCGCGAGCGCAAGCTGCTGAAGAAGATCATGCAATCGCTGCAGCGCCTGGAAAGCGGCGAGTACGGCTACTGCGACGAGACCGGCGAGCCGATCGGCCTGGGTCGCCTGATCGCGCGCCCGACCGCCACGCTGTCGCTGGAAGCGCAGCAGCGCCGTGAGCTGAAGCAGAAGATGTTCGGCGATTGAGCCGGACAGCGCGCAGAGCAAGGTCCGCCAGAGCATGACCGACCCCAAAGACGGCACCAAAGAAGGCGAGAGCTTCTTCCGCAAGGTGGCGCGCTTCGTCGCCAATCCGACGACCGACTGGGCGGAGATCAACTCCCGCCAGGACGATCCCGAGGCCGATGCCGCCAAGGCCGAGCTGCGGGCGATGGTGGAGCGCAAGCGACGCAACGATTTCGTGCGCAAGCGCGAGCTCGACATGCTGCGCAAGATCCGCCGCGAGGGCCTGACGCCTGAACAGCTGGCCGCGCTTGGCGGCCACGCGACCTCCGGCATCGACGAACTGGGCCGCATCAGCGAGATCCAGGGCGCGCGCCGCGATGAAGCCAGCGTCAAGGCCAAGATCGACCAGATCGAGCAGCAGATGGTGGGCGAAGGTTTCGTCCCCACGCAGGTGCAGGGCCAGCACTCGCCCGGCTTCTTCGAGACCAGTACCAAACCGGTCAATTTCGCCGCGACGCAGCCGGCGGACCAGATTGGCGCGCGGGTGTCCGATCACGCCTCGCCGGCCGACATCGAGCGCCTGGACCTGTCGCCGGCGCCGGCCGCGGCCTCGATGGGCGGCGGCATGGCCCCGCAGTCGGCCGCCGCGCCCGCGCCGATCCCCGAGCTGAAGAAGGAGATCCCGACGCTGAGCTTCCGCGTCGCGGATCCGCAGGTCGAGGTCAGCGAAGTCGTCCACGACGCCGAGCTGGACGAGGCGGTGATCGCCTTCGCCAATGCCGACTACGAGCACTGCGAGCGCAGCCTGATCGACCTCACCCGTGCGGGTGGCGCGCGCCACGAACACGCCGAGACCTGGCTGGTGCTGTTCGACCTGTACCGGGCGACCGGCCAGCAGGGCAAGTTCGAGCAGCTGGCCAACGACTACGCGCAGCAGTTCGGGCTGTCCTCGCCGCAATGGTTCTCGCTGCCCAAGCTGGTGGCCGAGGCGGTGCAGCAGGAGCGCGCCCCGCGCGGCCGCGCGAGCAGCGTCTCCTGGACGGCGCCGGAATACCTGGACACCGAGGCGGTGACGCAGATGCGCACCCGCTGCGAGAACCTGCCGATGCCCTGGGTGATCGACTGGGCGCCGCTGCGCCAGATCGACATCGAGGCCTGCGCCAAGCTGCGCGACCTGTTCCGCGCCTGGGCGCAGCAGGCGCTGGACCTGCGCTGGCTGTCGGGCGACCACTTCTTCAACGTGCTGCGGGAGCAGGCGCCGGTCGGCAGCCGGGACGCGGATCCCATCCTGTGGATGCTGCGCCTGGAAGCGCTGCGCCTGGCCAATCGCCCGGACCAGTTCGACGAGGTCGCCATCGACTACTGCGTCACCTACGAGGTGTCGCCGCCCAGCTGGGAAAAGGCGCTGTGCCATGTCCGCATCAGCGGCAATGCGCTGTCGACCAGCTCGCCCTCCTCGATCCAGCCGGCGGCGCCGGACACCGGCATCGCCTTCCTCGAGTCGACGATGACCGACGCGGTCAACACCGCGGCGCTGATGGAGCTCTCCGGCCAGTTGAGCGGCGACATCAGCGAGACGCTGGCGCTGATGACCGAGCAGCTCGGCACCGCGTCGTTGGTGACGATCGCCTGCCCGAAGCTGATCCGCCTGGACTTCATGGCCGCCGGCGACCTGCTGAACTGGGTGCTGGCGCGGCGCAGCGAGAACCGCGCGGTGCAGTTCAGCGACGCGCACCGGCTGGTGGCGCTGTTCTTCGGCGCCATGGGCATCAACGAGCACGCCCGGGTCAAGGTGCGGCACGTCTGACGACCGCCGCGCACCGGCTTCGACCTTCGCGACCACGGGGCCTCTGGCCCCGTTCTTCATCCGGATGTCCGATCATCGGCCTCGTCAACCGGCATTCGCACAGGCGGGGCCGCTCCCTTTTCCTCACCTTGTGATTCCCGCGCGGGAACCCACGTGAGGCCTTCATGACGTTCAAGGCGTCCCCGCACGTCCGCTCCACCATGTCCCAAGATTCCTCCTCCCCGCTTGCGCCGTACCACGGCACCACCATCGTCAGCGTGCGGCGCGGCAACCAGGTCGCGATCGGCGGCGACGGCCAGGTGACGCTGGGCTCGATCGTCGTGAAGTCGACGGCGCGCAAGGTGCGCAAGCTCTACAAGAACCAGGTGCTGGCCGGCTTCGCCGGCGCGACGGCCGATGCGTTCACGCTGTTCGAGCGCTTCGAGGCCAAGCTCGAGAAGCACCAGGGCCATCTGGTGCGCGCGGCGGTGGACCTGACCCGCGACTGGCGCACCGACCGCGTGCTGCGCCGCCTGGAGGCGATGCTGGCGGTGGCCGACCGCACGGCGTCGCTGATCATCACCGGCAACGGCGACGTGCTGGAGCCCGAGCAGGGCATCGTCGCCATCGGCAGCGGCGGCGCCTATGCGCAGGCGGCGGCGAAGGCGCTGCTCAACCACAGCGAGCTGAGCGCGGTGGACATCGTCAAGCAGTCGCTGGTGATCGCCGGCGAGATCTGCATCTACACCAACGGCAACCACACGATCGAGACGCTGGACTGACCGGCGCCGGAGCACACGAATGAGCAGCAGCATGACCCCGCAGGAGATCGTCTCCGAACTCGACCGGCACATCGTCGGCCAGGCCGATGCCAAGCGCGCCGTCGCGATCGCGTTGCGCAACCGCTGGCGGCGCCAGCAGGTCGACGAGAAACTGCGTGGCGAGATCACGCCGAAGAACATCCTCATGATCGGCCCCACCGGCGTGGGCAAGACCGAGATCGCGCGCCGCCTGGCCAAGCTGGCCGACGCGCCCTTCATCAAGGTCGAGGCGACCAAGTTCACCGAGGTGGGCTACGTCGGCAAGGACGTGGACAGCATCGTGCGCGACCTGGTCGACATCGCCGTCAAGCAGGAGCGCGAGCGCCAGATGCGCTTCCAGCGCGCGCGGGCCGAGGATGCGGCCGAGGAGCGCATCCTCGACGCGCTGGTGCCGCCGCCGCGCTCGTCGACCGGCTTCGCGCCGGCGGCGGACAGCGCCGGTGGCGACAACACCGCCCGGCAGGTGATGCGCAAGCGGCTGCGCGAGGGCTCGATGGACGACAAGGAGATCGAGATCGAGCTGGCCGAGGCGCGGCCGTCGATGGAGATTGTCGGCCCGCAGGGCATGGAAGAGATGGCGGAGCAGCTCAAGGGGCTGTTCTCGCAGATGGGCCAGGAGCGCCGCAAGGCGCGCAAGCTCAAGATCGCCGAGGCGATGAAGCTGCTGGTCGAGGAAGAAGCCGCCAAGCTGGTCAACGAGGACGAGATCAAGACCGCGGCGCTGGCGCATGCGCAGGACAACGGCATCGTCTTCATCGACGAGATCGACAAGGTGGCGACCCGTGCCGAGCACAGCGGGGGTGCGGACGTGTCGCGCCAGGGCGTGCAGCGCGACCTGCTGCCGCTGGTGGAGGGCACGACGGTCAACACCAAGTACGGGATGGTGAAGACCGACCACATCCTGTTCATCGCCTCGGGCGCCTTCCACCTGAGCAAGCCCAGCGACCTGATTCCCGAGCTGCAGGGCCGCTTCCCGATCCGGGTGGAGCTGAAGTCGCTGTCGGTGGAGGACTTCGAGGCCATCCTGTCGAGCACGCATGCGAGCCTGGTCAAGCAGTACCAGGCGCTGCTGGCGACGGAAGGCCTGACGCTGGAGCTGAGCGCGGACGGCATCCGCCGTCTGGCGCAGATCGCGTTCGAGGTCAACGAGCGCACCGAGAACATCGGCGCGCGACGCCTGGCGACGGTGCTGGAGCGACTGCTGGACGACATCAGCTTCGACGCGCACAAGCACGCCGGCCAGACCGTCACGATCGCCGGCGCGCAGGTCGACGAGAAGCTCGGCGCGCTGGCGCAGAACGAGGACCTGAGCCGATTCATCCTGTAAGGGCGACACGGCTTCGGCCTGGGACGATCACGCGGAGAGGCAACCGCCATTCGGCGGCCTCTGCCGTGCACCGCACGGCAACCTCACCCTGCGCTCACATCCGGCTCATCCTGAGCACCGCGCCGATGGCGAAACTGGCCGCTTTCCACCAGGAAAGGAACCCGTCCGCCATGAATCGCCTGCTCATTTCCGTCCTCCTGGGTCTGCTGGTCTGGAACGTCTCGACGGCCCTGCTCATCGACCTTTACATCCCCTCCCCCTGCGACGCCAGCGGCCGCTGCGACGGCGACATGATCTTCACCCTCAAGGTGGTCGGCCTGTGGCTGGGCATGTTCTGGGTGAGTTCCGTCGGCGTGCTGCTCTACAACGTCGCGCGATGGCAGCGCGACTGGCGCCTGCATCAGCAGGGGGCCCGGTGACCGGCGAGCGCCGGCCCCGTCCCCGTCGAAATCCGCCGCCCTGGATCGTCGTCTCCACGGAGCCATCCCGCTTCAAGGAGACACACCATGACCGATGACCCGATCCATGCCTTCCTGGGCGACTACGCGGCCGCCGTCCTGGAGCGCGACTTGGCGCGCTTCCTGGACCTCTACGCGCAGGACGTCCAGGTCTTCGACAGCTGGGACCGCTGGCACTACGCCGGCCGCGAGGACTGGGGCGGCATGATCGCCGCCTGGTTCGACGGCATCCGCGACGTGCGCGTGCGGGTCACCGCGACGGAGGTGACGACCTGGTGCGACACCCAGGTCGCCGGCGGCGTGGCGACGCTGGCGTTCACCGCGCTCGATGCCGGCGGCGAGGCGCTGCGCGCGATCGAGAACCGGCTGACCGTGCTGATGCGACGCGAGCAGGATCGATGGCGCGTCGTCCATCAGCACAGCTCCGTGCCCGTCGACTTTCAGAGCCGGCAGGTCGTCGCGCGATAAGCTCGCGTTCCCGTCGCCCCTCATCGCAGCGCCCATGCCGAGCACCCTCATCGAAATCCGCCGTGCCTGTTCCCCCGAGCAGGAAACCCAGTTGATCGAAGCGGTGGAGGCCGCGCTGGTCGAGGGCTTCAAGATCCCGGCGGAAGACCGCTGCGTGCGCCTGATCGCGTATGAGCCGCATCGCTTCATCCATCCGCCGCGGCTCTCGCGGCCCGAGTGCTACACGCTGGTGACGGTGACGGCCTTCTCCGGCCGCACGATCGAGGCCAAGCGCCGCCTCTATCGCGCGATCGTCGACCGCCTCGGCGCGCTCGACGTCCCCGCCGACCATGTCAAGATCATCCTCAACGAGGTGGAGCGCGAGAACTGGGGCCTGCGCGGCGGCCAGCCGGGCTCGGAGATCGACCTCGGGTTCAAGGTCGACGTGTGAGCGCACCGGGCGCAGCCGACGCGCCCCGAGCGCCGAGCCGTGCCGCCTAGAGCGCCAGGCGATGGGCCTGCAGCGCCAGCAGCCCGTCGAAGATCAGCGAGTCGATCAATTCGTGCGGGATGTCCAGCGCCGGCGAGACCTTCCAGCCCGCGCCACCGGTCATCAAGGTGACCGGCTCCTGCCCGCAGCGCTTGACGATGTGACGGTGCATGCGCTCGATGGCGCCGGTGATCGCGTAGTTGCCGCCGCTGGTGAGCGCATCCGAGGTGTTGGTGGGGAACTCGCGCACCTCGCCGGTCGGCACGCGCAGGCCGGCGGTGCCACCTTCCAGCGAGCGCAGCATGATCCCGTGCCCGGGCAGGATCAGCCCGCCGAGGAAGCGGCCGTCGGCGTCGAGCGCGTCCACGGTCACCGCGGTGCCCACCATCACCACCAGCGCGGGTCGCGGCGCCTGCCCGCGCATGCGCGCCAGCACGTGGTGCCGCGCGCCGATCAGCGCGACGAAGCGGTCCGCGCCCAGGCGCCCCGGGTGCTCGTAGCCGTTGATCACGCCGCCCGCCTGCGCCGACGACGCCACCCAGCGCGGTTCGATGTCCCACAGCTCCATCTGCTCCTCGACGCGGTGCCGCAGCGCGTCGCCAGCCACGTTGCTACCGAGCATGCTGCCCGGCGTCGCCGGCAGCCGGGCCCAGTCGTGCTCGGCCAGCTTCTCGATGTTCTCCAGGAACTGCGCACCGTGCGCCAGCATCGGGCTGCCCGGCTGGGGGCTCGCGTAGAGCGCCCACTTGAGGCGCGTGTTGCCGATGTCGATGGCCAGGAAGCTCATGGGCGTGGCGGGACCTTCTGTGAAGTTCTGCGGGATCGGGCGGCCGGCGCGGATCAGGGCGGCAGGTTAGCAGTGTTTGTCCTCAAGCCGGTGCCCCCTTCGGCCGATTTAGGATGGGATGCAGGTCGACTGCACCATCCCGGGGCGGCCCCCGACCCAACACAAGGCGCCAGACCGATGAAGTTCTCGATCGCCACGCGACTCTGGATCCCCGTTGCCGTCATGTCCGTCATGACGGTGGCGATGTCGCTGGGGGCTGCCTCGCGCACCCGCAGCCTGCTCGAGGTCGCGCAGGCGACCCAGGAGAAACAGCAGCAACGCTTCGAGCTGGCGCTGCGCTGGCGCGGCCTCACCGAGGCCAACGCGAGCCGCGTGCAGGCCGGGCTGGCGGCCAACGACAACGCGGTCGCCGATGCGATGAAGGGCGACATCGCCAAGACCACCGAGACGATCAACGAGATCCAGAAACAGCTCGAGGCCCTGGCCGAGGGCGACGACGACAAAGCCGCGATGGCGCGGATCGCCGAACGGCGCCAGGCCTACATCGCCACCCGCAACGAGGCGAACAAGCTCAAGGCCGGCGGCGATGTGAACGGCGCGCACCAGGCGCTGCAGCAGAAGGTCGTGCCCGCCATCGAGCAGTACCTGGTCGCGCAGCAGGACTTCGTCACGCTGCAGCAGCGGCGCTCGGCGGCGCTGCGAGAGGCCGCGGGGGCCGAGCGCATGCGCACCGTGTGGGGCGTGGCGGCGCTGATGACGCTGATCGTGGGCCTGCTGGCCCTGGCCACCGCCTACTTCGTGCGCACGATCTCCGCGCCGCTGAAGTCGCTGATGGCCGAGGCCGAGCGCATCGGCGAGGGCGACCTGTTCCATGTCGACCGCGACTACAGCCGCGACGAGATCGGCGACGTGCAGCGCGCGCTGGCGGCGATGAAGAGCTCGCTGCGCAAGGTGATCCGCGAGGTGCGAGCCAGCGCCGACGGCATGCAGACGGCGAGCCAGGAGATCGCCAGCGGCAACCAGGACCTGAGCCACCGCACCGAGCAGACAGCCTCCAACCTGCAGCATGCGGCGTCCTCGCTGGCGCAGCTGACCGGCACGGTGCAGCAGAGCGCCGACAGCGCGCGCACCGCCAACCAGTTGGCCGGCAGTGCGGCCGAGGTGGCCGAGCGCGGCGGCACGGTGGTCGGCGAGGTGGTGGGCACGATGGCGCAGATCGATGCCTCGGCCAAGAAGATCAACGACATCATCGGCACCATCGACGGCATCGCCTTCCAGACCAACATCCTGGCGCTGAACGCCGCGGTGGAAGCGGCGCGCGCCGGCGAGCACGGCAAGGGTTTCGCGGTGGTGGCGTCGGAGGTCCGGGCGCTGGCGCAGCGCAGCGCGGGCGCGGCGCGCGAGATCAAGGCGCTGATCGGCGACAGCGTGGCCAAGGTCGAGGCCGGCTCGCAGCTGGTGCGCGATGCCGGTGCCACGATGACGGAGATCGTCGCCAGCGTGCAGCGGGTGTCGGACATCATCGGCGAGATCAGCGCGAGCACCGTCGAGCAGAGCCAGGGCATCGGCAATGTCAACGGCTCGGTGGCGCAGCTGGACCAGATGACGCAGCAGAATGCCGCCCTGGTCGAGGAGTCCGCCGCCGCGGCCGAGTCGCTCAGCGACCAGGCGCGCAAGCTCACGGCGCTGGTCGGGCACTTCAAGGTCAGCGATCCCAAGCCGGGGTCGGTCGACGCGGTAGGCGTGACACCGCCACCAGCTCCGACGCGGACATCGCCGCCGACGCCGAAGCCGGCAGTCGCCGCCTCGATGGCGAAGCCGACGACCACACGGCCGGTGGCAGCCAAGCCCGCGGCCACGCGCCCCTCGCCGCCCAAGGCGCCTGCCGCCTCGGTCGCCAAGGCAAGACCCGCCCCCGCGGCGCCGTCCACGCCCAGGCGGGCGCCGGCAGCGGCTCCCGGCCCGAGCGCCACGTCCGCGCCCGGCGACGACTGGGAGACGTTCTGATCCGCCCCTGGCAGGTCTCCGCCGGCGGCATCGCCGGCCTGATCCTGAGCATCGGCCTGGCGCGCTTCGCCTACACGCCGCTGCTGCCGCTGATGCAGCAGCAGGCCGGCCTGAGCGACGCGATGGGCGGCACGCTCGCGGCCGTCAACTACGCCGGCTACATGAGCGGCGCGGTGATCGCCGCGCTGATCGACGATCCGCGCTGGCGCTCGCGGCTCTACCTGTGGGGCATGGTGCTGGGCCTGCTCGCCACCGCGCTGATGCCGCTCGCGCCCAGCCTGCCGCTGTGGGCGCTGTCGCGCTACCTCGGCGGGCTCAGCGGCGCCGCCGGCATGCTGCTCGGCTCCGGCCTCGTGCTCGGCTTCCTCATGCGCGCCGGCAAGCGTCCGGAACTCGGCGTCCACTTCCTCGGGCTCGGCCTGGGCATCGTCGTCTCCGCCCTCGGCGCGATGGCGATGGACCGCCTCGCGCTCGACTGGGCCGGCCACTGGTGGGGCTTCGTCGTCGTCGGCCTGCCGCTGCTCGCGCTGACGGCGTGGTGGCGCCCGCCGGTGCCGCCGCCCGTCGCCGCGACGAGCACCGCCGCCGCCCCCGATCCACGATGGATGCGCTGGATGATCGCCGGCTACTTCTGCGCCGGCTGGGGCTTCGTCATCAGCGCCACCTTCACCGTCGCGATCGTCGAGCGCCAACCGCTGCTGCACGGCCAGGGCCCCTGGGCCTGGCTGCTGGTGGGCCTGGCGGCCACGCCGGCCGTGTTCCTCTGGGACCGCGTCGCGCGCCGCCTCGGCGACCTCAACGCATTGCTCGCCGCCTTCGCGCTGCAGATCGTCTCCGTCTTGCTGCCGGCGCTTTCCGGCAGCCTCGCTGCCGCGTTGATCGGCGCGCTGCTCTACGGCGCGACCTTCATCGGCCTGGTCAGCCTCACGCTCGCGCTCGTCGGCCGGCGGTCGCCCGGCAATCCGGGCAAGGCGATGGCGCGCCTCACGCTCAGCTATGGCGTCGCGCAGGTCACGGCGCCCGCGCTCGCCGGCGCGATGGCGCAGGCCAGCGGCAGCTACCTCGCCTCGCTCTGGCTGACCGCGGCGGTGCTCACCGTCGGCATGGGGATCATGGGACGCCTGCGCGCGCTGGAGCGGCGCAACCCGGCCTGACGCGCCACGGCGTCGCGGCGGCGCTCCTCTGCGCCTCGCTCAGGCCGCGCGGAACGTCGCCAGCGGCTCGCCGACACGGCCGGCATCGGCGTCGCCGCCCGCACCGGCACCCGTCAATCCGGCGTCCTCGCGCCATTGCGGCGACAAGGCGACCACCTCGCCGATCACGAGCAGCGCCGGACTGGGCAAGCCCTCGCGCTCGATCGCGGCCGGCAGCTCCGCCAGCGTCGTGAAGCATTCGCGCTGCCGCGGCGTGTGCGCCGCGCTGACGATCACGGCCGGCGTGCCCGGCGACAGGCCGCCGTCCTGCAAGGCCTGCGCGATCGCCGCCGCACGCGCCAGGCCCATGTAGACCACCAGCGTCAGCCGGCTCTTCGCCAGCGCCGCCCAATCGGGCGCGATGCCGTGCTCGCCGTTGTGCCCGGTCACGAAGGCCACGCCTGGCGTGCAGCGGCGGTCCGTGACCGGCACGCCCACCGACGCCGGCGCCGCCAGCCCGGCCGACAGGCCGTTGATCACCTCGACCTCGATGCCGGCCTCGCGCAGCGCATCGACTTCCTCGCCGCCACGACCGAACACGAACGGATCGCCGCCCTTCAGGCGCACGACACGCGCACCCGCCCGGGCCTCGCGGATCATCAATTCATGGATGAAGCGCTGCTCCGTCGACACGCAGCCGCCGCGCTTGCCCACGCGCAGCACCCGCGCCGTCGGTGGCAGGCAGGCGAGCACGCGCGCGTCGACCAGGTCGTCGGTCAGCACCACCTCGGCCTGCTGAAGCCGCTTCATCGCCTTGACGGTGAGCAGCTCCGGATCGCCCGGTCCCGCGCCGACGAGGGACACGCTCGGCGTGCCGGCGGACATGCTGGCGGATGAAGTGGCGGATGAGCTGGCGTTGGCGCTGGCATCGAGGGAGGTCATGTCGCTTCCTTCACTGCATTCGAAACCGGAGACCCTGGCACGACGGTCTGCACCATGCGGCGCAGCGCCGGCAGGCAGGAGCCGCACTGCGTGCCGCAGCGCAATGCGCCTTGCAGCGCCGCCAGGCGCGCCTGCGGCGCGTCGTCGGGCAGCCGCTGCAGGCAGGCGGTGATCGCGTCCTCGCGGACATTGAAGCAATTGCAGACTTGCGGGCTGACCGGCACGGCGGGCCCGTCCGCATCCGGGGCGAGCAGGCGGCGGCCGAAGGGCGCGACCGGCACGCGCTCGCTCCACAGCGCATCGAGCCATGCCCCCTCGCTGCCCTCGCCGACGCGCAACAGCGCCTGCAGACGCGCTTCGGCGCCTTCGCCATCCAGCCGCAAGGAGCGGCTGCGGCCGCGCCGTCCGTCGGCATACCGCAGCACGCCGACGCCGTTGAGCTGCAGCACCGTCGACAAGGCCTGCACCACCGGCGCGGGTGGCGGCTCGGCAAAGGCCAGCTCCAGGCTCCAGCCCTCCAGCCCGTCCTGCGCGGGTCCGGGCAGGCAGCAGGCGTACTCGGCCTGGTCCATCAGCACGCGCAGCTGGCTGCGCAGCGCGGCGGCCTGGCCCGGCTTCACCCAGGCCGCGCCGAACACGCGCCAGGGCAGCGCCACCGCCTCCACCGAGACGGCCGCGAACTTCAGCTCGGGCTGCCGTGCATCCGGACAGAACGCCGATTGCGTCAGCGCATTGATGCCCAACTGGCCGCGCCCGCCGAGGAACTCGCTGCCCCAGTGCATCGGCAACCAGACCTGCTGCGGGCCGACGCCCTCGTCCGCGCGCAGCGGCACGATCAGCGGTCCGCGGCGCGACTGCACGCGCACCAGCGCGCCCGCCGTCAACCCGCGGCGCGCGATGTCCTGCGGATGCATCGACAGCGCGGGCGCCGGCTCGCCGGCGAAGAGCCGCGCAACGGTGCCGCTGCGGCTCATGCCGTGCCACTGGTCGCGCAGCCGCCCGGTGCTCAGCGCCAGCGGGAATTTCGGATCCTGCATCTCGGCCGTCGGCTTGAAGGGCTTCGCGATGAAACGCGCCCGACCGTCGGCATGCGCGAAGCGACGATCCTCGTAGAGCCGGGCCTGCGCGGCCTCGGCGCCGGCCGGCCATGGCCATTGGCGCGGAGCCTCCTCCAGCATCGCGTAGCTCAGCCCGCCGATGTCCAGGTCGCGCCCGCGCGTGGCTTCACGATGCTCGATCCACGGCTGCTCCGGCGTCTTCCAGTCGAAGAGGCTGGGCCGGCCCGGACGCAGGACCGTCTCCATGCGCTGCGCGACGTCGCGCACGATGCGCCAGTCGGCGCGCGATTCGCCGGCGGGCGACAGCGCGGCGCGCACGCGGCTGATGCGCCGCTCGCTGTTGGTGACGGTGCCGTCCTTCTCGGCCCAGGTGGCGGCCGGCAGCACCACGTCGGCGAAGGCCGACGTCGCCGTGCCGGAAAAGGCTTCCTGCAGGATGACCAGCTCACAGCGCTCGAGCGCCGCGCGCACCAGCGCCTGGTCGGGCATGGACTGCGCCGGATTCGTGCAGGCGATCCACAGCGCCTTGACCTCGCCGCGGGCGGCGGCCTGGAACAGTTCCACCGCCGTCTTGCCCGGCTGGTCGGGCATCGCGTCGACGCCCCACAGCGCAGCCACTTCATCGCGATGCGCGGCGTTGCCTGGATCGCGGTGACCGGGCAGCAGCGTCGCCATGCCGCCGCTCTCGCGCCCGCCCATCGCGTTGGGCTGGCCGGTGAGCGAGAACGGCCCCGCCCCGGCGCGACCGACCTGGCCCGTCGCGAGGTGCAGGTTGATCAGCGCCGTGTTCTTCGCCGCGCCGCTGCTGCTCTGGTTCAGGCCCATGCAGTACAGCGACAGCGTCGACGGCGATTGCGCGAACCACTGCGCCGCCTGCAGGATCTGCGCTTCCTTGAGGCCGGTGAGCCGCGCCGATTCGCTCGGCGTCATCGTGCGTACCAGCGCCTTCAGTTCCGCGAAGCCGGCGGTGTGCCGCTCGATGAAGTCCGCGTCGATCCAGCCCTCCCAGATCGCCGCGTGCAGCATGCCGTGGAACAGCGCGATGTCGCTGCCCGGCTTGATCGCGAGGTGCAGGTCGGCGAACTCGGCCGTCTCGGTGCGGCGCGGGTCCACCACGATGATCTTCATCTGCGGCCGCGCCGCGCGGGCGGCCTCGATGCGGCGGAACAGGATGGGATGCGCCCACGCGGTGTTGGAGCCGGCGATGAACAGGCAGTCGGCCCGTTCCAGGTCCTCGTAGCAGGTGGGCGGCGCGTCGGCGCCCAGCGACTGCTTGTAGCCGACCACCGCCGAGCTCATGCACAGCCGCGAGTTGCTGTCGATGTTGTTGGTGCCGACCAGGCCGCGCGCCAGCTTGTTGAACGCGTGGTAGTCCTCGGTCAGCAGCTGGCCCGAGATGTAGAAGCCGATCGCGTCCGGCCCATGCTCGGCGCGGATCGCCAGCAGCTGCTCGGCGATGCGGCGCGTGGTCGTGTCCCAGTCCTGCGGCTCGAACGCATCGTCGCGCGTGGGCCGCCAGGCCGGCTGCAGCAGGCGCTGCTGCTGGCGCACCAGCGGCGTCGCGGTCAGGTGCAGCGTCGAGCCCTTGGTGCACAGCCGGCCGAAGTTGGCCGGATGGTCGGGATCACCGCGCACGCCGACGACGCGTGTGGCATCGCCCTCGCCCGCCGTGTCGATCAGCACGCCGCAGCCGACGCCGCAGTACGGGCAGGTCGAGCGCGTGCTGCGCACGCCCTCGGCCGGCGCGTCCGTGGACGCGGCGGGCTCGCGATCCTGGGGCACCCGGGCGTTCATCGGCCGGTGCCGTTCAGCAGGCCACGCGGGTGCAGGGACCGGCCATGACCGGCGGCAGGTCGATGCCCACCGTGTCCAGTTCCTGCCGGTCCAGCAGCACGACGCCGTCCACGACCTTGACCTGGAACACCGGCGTGCGGCCTTCATCCGGCTCGCGCGCGCAGCCGTTCTCCAGCGCGATGGTCCAGTTGTGCAGCGGGCAGGCGACGGCATTGCCGAAGACGATGCCCTGGCTCAGCGGCCCGGCCTTGTGGGGGCAGCGGTCGAGCAGCGCATGGATGCGGTCGTCGGCGGTGCGGAACAGCGCCACCTGCGGGCCCTTGGCGCGGGCGACGCGGCGCGAGCCCAGCACGGGAATGTCGGTGACGGCGCACACGGAGATCCAGTCGGTCATGGCGGGGCCTCTTGATCAGAAGGGGCCGCGCAGCGGCGCGGCGGGAACGGGTTTGGCGCCGGCACCGGCGGACCCGGCGGACGTCGCGCCGGCCGGCACGGCGACGCTGGCCACCGGCTCGAACTGGCGCACGTCGACCTGGGCCTTGGCGAACTCGAACCACGGATCGGGCTCGCCATCGAGCGCGTACTGCAGCTCGGCCCACAGCGCCTTGCGGCCCTCGTGGTCCTCGAGGATGCGCTGCTTCACATGGTCCAGCCCGACGCGGCTGACGTAGTGCACGGTGCGCTCGAGGTACCAGCCCTCCTTGCGGTAGAGCTGCATGAAGGCGCCGGTGTACTCCATCACCTCCTCGGCGGTCTTGAGCTTGACCAGGAAGTGCGCGACCTCGGTCTTGATGCCGCCATTGCCGGCGACGTACATCTCCCAGCCGGAGTCGACGCCGATGATGCCGACGTCCTTGATGCCGGCCTCGGCGCAGTTGCGCGGGCAGCCGCTGACGGCGAACTTGACCTTGTGCGGCGCGTACATGCGCCACATCGCGCGCTCCAGGTCCTTGC
>Ga0102591_1000431_pt1 | contig 82627 bp, 63 predicted proteins | sample AraplaCol_mCL_r2_2_FD_76860 | JGI IMG/M metagenome (GOLD analysis project Ga0102591, IMG submission 76860) | Arabidopsis root microbial communities from North Carolina, USA - plate scrape MF_Col_mCL_r2 (SPADES assembly) (version 2) | ecosystem: Host-associated > Plants > Roots > Endosphere... | reverse complement strand
CAGCGCCCCAGGTGTCGCAAAACTTTGCTATCGCCAAAGCGAGCCAGTCGATTTCGTTTACCGGGCCAACTGGCGGCACGGTGGGTACTGCCTTGACGTTGTCGGCAACTGTCACATCGAACCTTGCGCCTACCTTCAGCTCAGGGTCGTCGTCGGTGTGTACTGTGGCGGGTAACACCGTTACGCCGTCGAAAGTCGGCAGCTGTGTTGTCTACGCCAACCAATCGGGCGACACCAATTACCTGTCTGCGCCGCAGGTGCAGCAATCGTTCTATATTGCCGGTAGCGAGGTCCCTGTAGCCATCAATGTTTCGGTGCCACAGGAGAGCAATCCTGAAGGCGGTACGCTGCCTGGCAACCTAGGCGTGAGCAGCAGCGGCACGGCAACCTATAGCATGCCGATCCAGCTTCCGCCAGGCGTGAATGGCATGGTGCCATCCCTTGGCCTGAACTACGACAGCGGCAACACTGGCGGCTCGGCTGGTCTCGGCTGGAGTATTGGAGGCCTGTCGAATATCGACCGCTGTGGCAAGGTTTACGGCACGGATAGCAAAGGCGACGGCGTTCGCTTTACCACAGCGGATCGCCTGTGCCTCGATGGGCAGCGCCTTGTGCTGGTCAGCAGCAGCGACCCGCAGGACAGCACCTACTGGGCTGATGGCGCCGTGTATCGCACCGAAGTCGAATCATTTGTTCGTGTGACGGCCATTGTCGCAAACGGCAAGCGCGCTTTCCTGGTGGAGTCAAAGGGCGGCCGCAAAGCGTGGTATGGCGACACGCTGGACAGCTATATTGAAGGCGTTGGCCGCGCGGATGGTCTTGCACATCGCTGGTCGATTGCACGTGCCAGCGACACCAGCGGCAGTTACATCAGCTACACATACACCGAAAACGCAACCACGGGCGAAGTACGCCCGGCTGTTGTGAGTTGGGGGGGGAATAGCGTGCGCAGCACGCCGCACTTTGCTAAAGCCACTTTCACGTTCATCAATCGAGATGATCCGCGAATCAAATACATCGCGGGAAGCCATGCGGACGAGCGCTTGATCCTCAAGAAGATCGAAACCACCGTTGACCAGTCGGACAACAGCAGCGGCAGTTGGGTAACCGCGCTGACCTATACCATGGCTTACATTCCGAGCACGAGCAGCGGTCGAAGCCTGCTGCAATCGGTAACGGCGTGTGATATTCAAAAGTGCCTCCCGCCGACTATCTTCAATTGGGGGGCGACAGATCCTTCTGCCACGCACGGCTTCGTTGCGCTTGGCGGTGAGCGGGTTGGCCCCCCGATCGATACGTTTGGCAAAGATAGTGTGATGGTGGCGGACTTCAACGGCGACGGCCGTGCCGACGTCCTTGAGCGTTTTAAGGATGGCACGCACGGCCTGCAGCGTATGTATGAGTCGAATGCTGACGGTACCGGATGGACGGTGAGCTCTCCCCTGGCTGGCGTGGCAGGCAACTATTCCGTTCAGGAAATCGGCGATTACGACGGTGATGGGCTAATGGATCTAATGGTCGCAGATGGTATGAACTGGCAGATCTGCTTCGGACGACTGCGCGTTGGTGGCAACTATACGTGCACAACGGTCCCTAGCTTGGTAACCGGAATCGCCGGCGATAGCCCAAATCTCCTTCCTATGGGTACACACCTCTCGCGCGACTTCAATGGCGATGGGAAGGATGACCTGTATCTTCGCACTGAGCCGCGTGATTATCAGAATCCGTCCGCAACTTACCACGGGTATCAATGTCTCGCGAACGGGACCGGTTTCGATTGCATCGAGGTGACCAATTCGATCGATGACAAAATCCTCGGTGAAGACAACCGAGGTGAACCGATTGGACCAAGTTCCTTCGCTGATGTGGACGGTGACGGCCGGGTCGATACGCTCTTGCTCTCACGATGCAAATTTGGACGAATTGCGGACGCGCAAAACCCGACTTGGAATTGCAGCGCCACTGGTTTTAATGAAACCGGCGGAATCGCTGTCATGAACGAACCGGAGCGCGGCGCCGTTCACCTGGAGAACTCGCTTTGGATGAGTCCATCCAATGCCAAGTACGCGATTATCCCGGCGCTTAAGCAAGGCACGCTGGTCAGCGACTTGAACGGCGATGGCTACAGCGACATGATCGTCGGCACAATGAACCTGCTTAGTACCGGTTTCTTCTCTGTAGATGGCGGGTACCTGTGCATGTCACAAGGTAATGGCTCGGCTGACTGTCGCGCATTGCCAAAGCAGGGCATGGTCAATGGGGTTGATCGTGCACACCTAACTTTGACCGTCGGTGATTTCGACGGTGACGGCGTGGTCGATGCATTGCGCCCGATCGAAGACAGCTGGGATATCAATACAACCAACGTCACGCAGGGATACCAACTTTGCCATATCGGCACCGGCACGGTGCAGGCCGACGGACAACTTCCTCTGACTCAGCGTTGCGACCCGTGGACTGGCCCTGTTTTCTACACCTATAGCCAACGTTCGATTTACACCAGCGGTTACCTTACTCCAAGTGGAAGTCGCTCGATGTTCTATGGTGATTTCGACGGCGATGGCCGTACCGATATCGCCACCTATATCGGCGGCGGCAAATGGCAGTTCCACAGTGCTGCCAAGCAGTCCAAGCCGGGCGAAGCCCTTGACAAGCTTGTGAGCGTCACGAATGGCGTTGGACTCGCCGAAAAAGTGACCTACGCATTGGCCAATGAGTCAACCGTCTATAGCCCGATTGCGACCGATCCAAGTGGCATGGCAATTAGCGCTGGTCGACTGAGCTACCCTGGCCAACCCTTGGTGAAGACATTGGAGCGCAGTAACGGCCGAGGCGGCATGTTGGCGACTCAATACAAATACTACCGACAGGCGCAAGATATGGGTGGACGCGGCTCGCTCGGTTTCGCTCGCATTGACAGTACCGACGCGCAAACCGGCATCGTCACCAGCAATTGGCCATATCAAGTGTTCCCGCACATCGGTGCGACGCATTATGCACAAGTGAGGTCTTCAACCTGCCTGCTTAGCGACGCCAATGAAACGCGTGCGACCGCCATGGTCAACATGGGCAGCGGTGTCAACACGCCATACTCCTATGTGTCGCAATCGGTCGCCACCCGCAAGGATCTCGATTGCACGGACCTGGGAAAAACAGTCGTCACCAACGGCGCGCCGGACGCATTCGGCAACACGCTCAACACAACCACGAACAGCTCGAGCAACAGCAACACTGCCGGCTGGAATGTCCAGAAGGACATGACTTACACCAATAGCACTGCGCCTTTCTGCCCGGGGCAATTGACTGGCCTCACCGAAACGCGCACGAACAATACCGGTTCGCTGAGCCGCAGCTCGAGCTACGCCTACGACAGTGTCTGCCGCCCGCAGTCCGAAACCCGTCAGGGCGACCTGACCACACAGCTGCTTACCACCTACAACCGCGACGGTTTCGGCAACGTGGCGCAAACCATCGTCACCTGGCGCGACCCGGTCTCGAATACGGACAAGACCCGCACCATCGCTGATGTCTCCGCAACTGCCAACGGCCGCTTCCCATCCACAGCGCAAAACGCTATCGGCCAAGTGGAAAGCAAAACTTTCGACGCCCGCAGCGGCGCGCCGAAATCGCTCACCACAGCCAACGGCCTGACCATGAGCTGGGACAGCGACGGTTTTGGCCGCAAGTTGCGCGCCGTTGCCATCGACGGCACCGAAACGCTGACCATGCTCAAGACCTGCGCGGCCAACTGCCCGGCAGGCGCCACTACGGTCGCCATCCAGGAAACCAAGCGCGGCACCGCCCACGTGGCAGTGCCAGTGATGGTGTTCAGCGACAGTGCGGGTCACGCCCTGCGTAGTGTGACCTGGGGATTTGATGGCAACAAGGTCGTCAACGACACCATCTACGACAACCTTGGCCGCGCCAGCGATACTTATTGGCCGCGTGTCGTCAGCGATGCGGAAGCACTGGCAGACGCATTGAGCCCAGCCAGCAACGCCTTCCTGTCCAAGCGCGTTGAGTACGACCTACTGAGCCGCGTGAACGTTGTTTGGATGCCTGACGACCAGGGCGTCCTGCAGAAAACCACGACCACCTATAGTGGCTTCACCACCACGGTGACCAATCCAAAACTGCTAAGCAAGGCAGATACGCGTGATGTGTGGGGCAAGCTGGAAAAGAGCCGTGATGCCATTTCCAAAGACACGCTCTACCAGCACGACGCCTTCGGCAATCTGAGTAAAACCACCGATTCCGTTGGCAACGTGGTCACCGTCAAATACGACGCGTGGGGCCGCCGCACGCAACTGAACGACCCTGATCTGGGTCAGATCAATTACAGCGTCGACCCGCTGGGTCAGGTCTGGCGCCAGGTCAGCCCTAAACAGGCGACCGCCGGCAAGGCGACCACCATGACCTATGACGATCTGGGCCGCATGATCTCGCGCGTCTCGCAAGACGCCAGCACCAGCCATTCGGCAGGATGGACCTACGACAAGCCTGCGACACAAAGCGGCAGCTGCGGCACGACCAAGAGTTGCGGCCAATTGGTGGAGTCGTACACGCTGCTGGCCAACGGCAGCAAAGACAACCGCCGCGAATTCAGCTTCGACGTGCTTGGCCGCCCCAATACGGTGACGCGTTACCTGGACGTGACCTATACCAGCACCAACGGCTACGACAGCTGGGGCCGCCCAAACAAGGTCACCGTGCAGCGTGGCAGCGACGCCGCCAAAGTTTTCCTGCAGCGCTATAACGGCTTCGGCCAATTGGCGAGCATCGAACGCCAAGGCGTGGTGCTGTGGGCGGCGAACACCGTCGACACAGCGCAGCGCGTCAGAGCCGCCACGCTGGGTAACGGCTTGACGATCTCGCGTGGCTACAACGACTTTACCGGCCATTTGAGGAATGGCAAGCTGCTCAACGCGCAGAATGCCGCGGTGCTTGAAGAAGGCTATGACTACGACGTGCTGAGCAATGTCAGCATGCGTACGCAAGGCTGGCTGGGGCAGACTTACACCGAACTGTTTGGCTATGACGACCTGAACCGTCTGAAGCAATCGGTGCTGGGTAGCGAGAACCAATTCTTCACCTATGACGACATCGGCAATATCAAGACCAAGACCAATGTCGGCCAAAATGGCACCTACGTTTATGCGGCGCCGGGCCCGAACGGTGTTGGCACCCGACCGCACGCGGTCAGCTCGATTCCGAACATCGGCAGCTTCGCGTATGACGCCAACGGCAACATGAGCAGCGGCGCAGGACGCACGATCAGCTGGACGGCATTTGATATGCCGGCATCCATCGCCATGGGTGCAGAGAGCAGCAGCTTTGTGTATGGCGCTGATTATGACCGCACTGTGCAGAATAAGGCTGACGGTACCCGCATTTACTATGCGGGCGCGATGGAGGTGGAAATCAAAGGGGGCAGCACCACGGTCAAGACGTATTGGCCGCAAGGGCTGGGTGTCGAGATTGAGAAGGGCGGCAGCACGACCCTGAACTATACCCATTTCGACCGCCTCGGCAGCTTGGTGGCAATTACCGATGCCGGCGGCAATCTGATGGAGAAAATGGCCTACGACAGTTGGGGCAAACGCCGCAACCTGTTTGATGGAGGCACTCCGGCAGCATTGGATGGCGTGACGGATAACAAGGGCTATACTGGCCATGAAATGCTGGACCAACTCGACTTGGTACACATGAATGGGCGCGTGTATGACCCGTTGGTGGCGCGGTTCCTGAGTGCTGACCCGCTCATCCAGGATCCGGAGCATAGCCAAAGCTATAACCGGTATAGCTATGTCTGGAACAATCCGACGAATTTGACCGATCCAACTGGGTTTCTCGCAGCGACGGACGAAACAAAAGGCGGAACGGGGCAAGAGGCAAAACTTGACCAGGAAAAGAACGAACCAAGACACGCATGTCTTAACGCAACGGGCCAACAGATCGACTGCATTACCGGAGCGGTGATTGGAAATGGCGATGACATACGAGCAAACTGTAAAGGAAAAGATGACACTGGTGGATGTAGTGTGGTTTGGACGCGAACCAGTTCGGCAAACACCAAAAGTGCAGGCTTTGATGGAACCAAGGGATGCGGTCAATGTGGTCGGCACAATCCGGGGGCGGATCCATATGTTGCGCCGCCACAAGAAGGGGCTGATTCGCATTGCCCGGAGTGTTATTTAGTCGGCACCGGTGGGCTGATTCGGGGCATCGCCCGCAATATGGCGGTGAAACTTGGTCTTGCCGAGGCTGAGGCTGCAGCTGTCGCTGCGTCTCCGAGCGTTTGGACACTGTCTCCGTTCGAGCGTGGTGTGGCGATTGAGAATCAGCTTGGACACAACCTGCCGAGAAACTTCCCGGTCATTGACCGGTTTGAAAATGGAGTGGCGACGAGCATCAAGAGTATGGACTTAAGTGCGACGACCTATCAGAGTATTCCTGCAATGGAGAGGACGCTGACGGGTTACATTGATAAGGTCGCCGCATTCAACGGGCGTACTTGGGCAGGTGTAACGGTGAATAATGTGTCGTCCAGATCCTTGGAACTGGCAATTCCTGTTGCCAGGAGTGTTGCCCAACAAGGTGCACTTGTCAGAGCAGTGCGGTATGCACATTCTGTTGGCGTCAATATGAGAGTTATTACTATTCCGTGAGAAAAGGTATGAAGAAGGCGATATCGTATTTACGAGGTCAGCGTGTTTTTACGCATGCGAGTTCAAAGACAACGGCAGGGGTATGGATACTGGAGCTGCCTGTCCTTGTAGTCGATGCGACGGATGTGGAGGCACTTGGCCGACAAGTGGCCCAGGCACTCGCTGCCTCAAAAGAAGGAGTTCCGCATCCTGTTTCCTGGAAAGGAATTTTTGATCCTGTCTTGGAGCTTGCCGGGGTCAAGTCGTGGGCCACTTTCGTGAAGTCTGCGCGATGCGTTGGTATCGAAGGCGTGTTGGAGGGGGTGTCATTTATCTCGACGGAGAATCTGGGGGCCAGTGGTGGTTTTAACGACATCGATCGGAGTGCTGATACCGTGAAAATTTCCGATACAGTGGGACTAGGACGAGGTCTTATTGCAGAGTTTGAAAAGGCGAAATAGACTCTGCTGAGACTTTATTTATTGAAGTTGACAGGACGCAACGACGGGCAATTTACTCGTTCGCTGCTCGAATCTTCCAGCCGCTGCGCGGGAAGTAAAGGCCACGCTCGGTTCGTTCGCGGGCTATAGGGCGTGCGCCTTGCGGCGCTTGCCGCCGCGCTTCGCCTTCAGTCAGGTCAACACCAGCAAAGGCACAGCCACTACCGGGAAAATCGTCCGCTGCGTGGCCGATATTCACATAACGCGGCATTTGGTTAAGCCGCCCCGTTCACTACGTTGCGCTTCGTTCCTTGGAGCGGCCCCGTGCTTCGCCGGGCTCTCCGGGTGGCCGAATGAGCGTTAGGTCTTGGGCGCGCCTACTGAGCTGCCAAGCCAGTTAGTGCGCCTTGAGGGCGCATCAAGCAGTCAGCGCCACGGTGTGTGCGCCTGCGGCGCTTACGGTGCGCGCTGCCGTCAGTCAGTATGAACGCGCAACATGGTCAGAGTTGCAAGGTGCTCGTTCCTCGCTTGCCGCCGTGCTGCGCCGGCAGTCAGTGTGAACGCAACCCCAACCCCAAGCCTGCATGCGGTGCAGGGCGAAAATCCGCCTTGCACCACACTACCGGGGATGTTTTGTTCGCGGAGCGCTGCTGTAAGTGCTTGATTCTAAAGATAGCGCACGGCCTGCAAAGCCGTCCACGCGAGTTCATGTGAAGCCAAATATAGGCGGGTAACGCTCGATGATTTTGGGGCGCCGACCTTTCAAAGCGTTCCGTATCTTCTGAACCAGTGTTCGAATGGGTAGCAGCGCTACCCGGAAACGGCCTCGGTTGGCCGTGTACGCCAGTTTCAGGCAAGTTCCGTAGAACGGTCCAACGTCGATCTGGCGAAATCGAGCTAACATTGGGATTGAAATGAGCTCCGGCGCGTCCCATAATTTTCGGGGCCTTTTTCGGGGCTCATGGCCTGAAGGCTGTGCCGAAGTTCTAGTAAAATCAGAAGGTTACCATTCGTGTTCGAATCCCACCGTCTCCGCCAGTGATTCTAGGCAACCTTGATTGCCTTGCGAAAAACCCTACCCAACCAGGTAGGGTTTTTTGTTTATAGAGCCGGCAGAAACATCCAATGTCGGATTCAAACTAGGTTCCCTCTGCCGCGATCTCGCGCATAGCCTTGCCAACGATCACCGCAAGCATCTCCTGATTTTTTGTGATAATCCGCGTATTTTTCGCGAGGGATCGAATGTTATGCTGCGTCGCTGGCCCCGTTGGTCATTTTGTAGACTCTGGCGTGCTCAATCTAGTCCTTCGGCATTTTGGGACGAAGGAGTGCCCCTTAAATTCGCCTGAAGGCAGACTGAAAATTAAGGGCTCCGAACCCGGATGGACCAGATTCGACGTGTGCCAGACCGACACCTTATTAGGGAATTGGAATGAGTCAGGGAAGTAACCGGCAGCCTGATGCCCTCAAGCGCTTAGTTGGCCAAGAGCAAGTTGATGCTATCGAGTACGTTGATCTCGTCGGCAACGCGCATATTCTTCAAGAGTGGATTTCTAATGGTGACCACGGCAAGGCCGAGGTTAAGGCCATCGAACGGCAGCGGCAGCGGCAGCCCCGCGATGCTCAGATGAACGGTTTGCCAGGGAGGCTACAGGAACTGGTTGATCAAGTACACAGTAAGGCCACCAAGTACATCGGCCTGGCCGGCGATGTGCGCAGCCTCAACGAATGGATCGCCAATGGTGACTATGGTCATGCCGAGATCAAGGCCAAGCAGATTTTAAAATGGCAGCGCCAGATCCTTGATTTCCAGCCGAATGGTTTTCCATTTAAGTTACAAAAAGTGGTCAATCCAGAAAATGGTAACGCCACGATGTACGCCGATAGCGCCGGCGACGTGCGCAGTCTTGACGAATGGATCGCCAACGGCGACCAAGGCCTAGCAGAATCCCATGCTAATCAGATCATCGGGCGGGGAACGCATTTCCGTGACGAGCAACTGAACGGCTTGCCGGACAAGCTACAACAACTGGTCGATCAGGTGTATAGCGACGCCAGGGACTACGCTGGCCGTGCCGGCGATATGCGCAGTCTCGACGAATGGATCGCAAACGGTGAGCATGCTAAAGCTGAACTCAAGGCCAAACAGATTATCGAGCGGCAGCGCAATTCTTCAACCGTGCGTGCGTTGTGACGGCGGCATATATCATATCTAGATACCTTGGCCAGATAGACGGCACAGGATTGAGGCGGCGCGTTTCCACGCCGTAGAGGGCGGCCAGGTCGGCATCGAGCAAGACCTTCTGCCCGCGCAGCACCACGATGCACTGGGTGATGGCTTCCAGCGGCAGCAGTTCGCTGCTCATCGCTTGGAACCTTGCGCTTTGGCCGGGGCGCGCTGTGCATCGAGCTTGCACGCCGAATGATGCAGCACCATGCCGGCCAGGACGGTGCGCACGATTTCTTTCTCAGCCTCGTAAAAGTCGTTGATGGCCTCGAACAGCAGGGCCATGTCGTCGCCGTGGCCGCGCTCGCCTTCGCCGAAGACCAGGTCGTCAAAGTCCGTGGGTGTGGTTGAAATAACGCGAGTATTTGCCGTCGAGGTGGCACATGCCGCGGCCCAGTTCGCCGTTTGCGGTTTCAAGCAAGATATGAAAATGATTGCGCCGATCACCACATGCCGTGACGTGATGCACCGAATCTGTACCTAGCTCTTGTTTCGCACTTGATGGCGCGCCGCTGCAATGCGACAATCGCCCGGCGCGCAGGGCTGGCTGCCGGCTCAATCGCTGTGGCGCTCTTTTTTTCAAACATTCGTGAGATTCAAATGGCAGTTTCCAAATCCCGTCTCGACGCTTCCCGTTTTTTCCTGCGCCTTGCCATTGGTGGCCTGGCGATCCTGCTAGGCTTCCAAGCGATGCGGCATTCCGGCTTCCCATCGACCATTCATGCTGCCGGCTATTGGGGCATGCATCTGCTTGAGATGCTGTGTGGCGCGCTGATCATGGTCGGCTTCCTGATGCCTTTCGCCAGCGTGGTCCTGACCTTGATCATCGGCTTCCCAATCGTGATGGGCTGGATGCATGGCGCATCTGTCCTGGGTGATTTACACGCCCTGTTCTTGCTGCTGGTGGTATCGGCCACGGCGCTTGGCGGTGCAGGGCAGTGGGCCCTGGGCCGCGACTGATATAAGCCATGGCAGCTGTCCTGAAGGTCTGGACCTGGTCGGAGCTCGCGGAGCGCATGGACGGGTTCTGGCCGGCTGGCGCGCCGGTTCCGGATGATGCTTTTGCCGATTGCATTTGCGCGCAGGTGAGCAAAACGGCATTCGAGAGCGGTCCTGCTGCGATTTGGCTTCCCCTCAGAAGCAGCCAGCCGTTGACATGGCATGAGCTTTCCCGGCTTCCGCCAGTACGTTTGGTCCGATATAAGAAGTATCCGGCGCTGTTCGACTGGGTCGTCCAGAGCGGCGATCTTGCGATTTTTGCCGAAAGTTTTGGACCCGGGGACGACCAGGGCAGTCTGGACAGGCTGCGGGCACACCTCCCCGATTTTCTGCTGGCGTATTACACGACGTTCAATGGCATGCGTGGCTCGCGCTTTCAGCCGATGGCGCCGGGCAACCTACCGGCGAACGATTCAAAATGGCATCGGCTGTCTGATTTCGCGAAAGAGGAATCCGTTCCGGGACGGCGCCTGAAGGCGCTGAAGGCGAAGTTCGGCAACCTCGATGATGTGTTCATCTTCCTCAAGACCGACTGGAATGATCTGTTGCTGCTCGACTTTAATCGATGCGACCGAACCGTTTATGTCGTTCCTTGCCTGCGGTTTGAAGAATTTTTTGCGCTGTCAAATGCTGCCGAAGTCGTCGACCGGCTTTGCGCTCACGTGATCAGTGGGGCGGATGCACCGTTTTTCCTTGAGCGTTTTCGTTAGGCGCTGGCAGAGGTGTATTGGCTCTTGCCGTAGAAAAATAACTGTATATAATCACAGTATTTTCAGCAAGCTAACACTGGAGCCGCAATGATCGAAGAATTCATGGAAGAAGAAGTGCTGGTGCAGGAAGACCGCGTCTGGCAGGGCAACGGCTGGACGGCGCGCGTCATCAAGAATGAAGACGACGATGGCTGGGCCGTCGCGATGGTCAAGGATGGTGAGGCGGAGCCGGCGCTGGTTGGTCCGTGGACCATGGGGCGTGACAAGAAAAATCCGAAGCCGCTGGATGTGAATGCTTTCAATACCTTGGTGAAGACTGCCAGCGAGGTGATTCGCCGCCATGAGCAGCAACTTCACGCGCAATTGCACAAGAGCGTGCGTGTGCATACGATCGGTGCGGCCTACGTCACCGTGAACCTGGATATTACGGCGGATGAAGATGATCCATACGCGACCTTGACTGCTTTCGATCCGTTCGGCGAGGAGCAGGCGCAGGTGCGAGTTGCGCCGAACTTCAAACTGAGTGTCGCGAGCGCGACGGCTTGGATGGAGTCGGGATATCGCAAGCCGTCAGCCTGATAAAGCCTGAACACTTTCCGGCCATCCGGACCGGGCGCGAAAGGTTCCCCGGCGAACGTTGCTGAAATTGGTCAGCGGGGTTGGCTCTCCGTATGGAAAAATGGCAGGACGTGTTCTGCAATTTCGTGGAAAGTCTCGTCGAGCGGGCGGCGGTTGCGGCGGAAGTGCAGGCCGACGTGGTTGACGCCTGCTGCACGTAGCGCCTCCAGCTCGGCGATCAATGCTTTGCGGCCCCCGCGGAAGCCGAAGCGCCAGCGCTGCATTGGTTCGTCGGGGCGTTCGGACAAGTCCAGGTGAATGAACGTGGCGTAGGCCTTGGAGCCTGCGACTGCGCGCCAGGCTGCCACGCGGCGAGCATGGTCTTCCGGTGTGCCGGGATAGGCGAGGGTGCCGTCCATGTGGGCGCCAACCCAGGCCGGGCTTTGCTGCGCGAGGCCGGCTACCAGCAAAGGGAATTCATCATCCACGCGCGGCAAGACATCCAGTCCCTGGGACAGGGTGGATTGTGCGCCATCGCGCAGCATCGCCACCTGCTCGCGGAAGTTGTTGCCGCGGCCTTCAAAGTCACGGCCGAACAGCGGGTATTCCACCGGCCGGTCGCCGCTGGCAACGCCCAGCAGCAGGCGCTTGCCGCTAAGGTGCTGCAGCGTGGCTGCCGATTTCAGCGTGAGCAGCGGTTCGCGGATCGGCAGCACCACAGCGGCCGTGCCGAGCAGGATGTCCTTGGTCACGCCTGCCAGGTAGCCGAGGTAGGAAAACACTTCAAACACCTGCGCGGCGTCGCCGAAGGATGGATCGTACATCGGCACATCGCGCACCCACAAGGCACGGAAACCCAGGCGGTCGGCCAATTGCGCCAGCTCGGCGTGGTGTTGCAGGCTCGGTTCGCCGGGCAGGCGGCGAGCCTGTTGGCGCGCCTGCTCGCCGGCGTGGGTCCAGTCGTTATCCAGCGGGGCTTCGATGCCGATGCTGAAGCCGCCGTTCGTGAGTCGAGTCAATGCAGTGCTCATGGCAGGCTCCGGATTCAGGCAGCTGCGGAAGCGGAGGCTTCGCGACGGCCTGCGTTGCCAAGCCAGACCAGCACCAGGCCGCCGGCGGCCAGCGCTGCGCCAACCAGTGGAACCGCAGCGTAGCCGAAGCCCTGGCTGATCACCACGCCGCCGAGCGCCGCGCCGACCGCGTTACCCAGGTTGAAGGCGCCCACATTGACGGAGGAGGCCAGGCCCGGCGCTTGTGCCGCGGCCTGCATCACACGCATCTGCACCGGCGGCACCATGCCGAAAGCTGCCGCACCCCACACCACCAGGCCAATCGCCGCGCCAATCTGCGTCGTCATCACCAGCGGCAGTACGGCCATGGTCACCGCCAGCACTGCAAGAATCAGTTTGGTTGCGCCGTCCAGCGACCAGTCAGCCAGGCGGCCGCCGACGCTGTTGCCGATGGTGAAGCCAATACCGATCAGGACCAGGGCAAGCGCGACGAAGCCAGGGCTTGCGTGGGTGATTTCGGCCAGCATCGGCGCGACGTAGGTGTACAGCGCAAACATGGCGCCGGAACCCATCACGGTGGTGCCCATGGCCAGCAGCACTTCGGGGCGGGTCAGCACCTTCAACTCCTTGCGTACGTCGGGTGGCGTACCGGCTTCGCCCTTCGGCAGTGCAAACCACAGCGCGGCGATCGTCAGCAGGCCAAGCATGGCCGTGCCGCCGAATGCGACGCGCCAGCCCACTTGCTGTCCTATCCAGGTTGCGGCGGGCACGCCACCGATATTGGCGATTGTCAGGCCCATGAACATGGCGGCGATGGCGCTGGCCTGTTTCTCCTTGGGCACGACGCTGGCGGCAACAACGGCGCCGATGCCGAAGAAGGCGCCGTGATTCAGGCTGGTGATCAGGCGCGACAACAGCAGGGTGGTGTAGCTCGGTGCGAAGGCCGAAAGCAGGTTGCCGATGGTGAAGATGAGCATCAGGGACATCAGGGCGGCGCGCTTTCCGAAGCGGCTGAACAGCAAGGTCATCACCGGGGCGCCGGCCATGACCCCGACCGCATAGGCGGAAACGAGCATGCCTGCGGTGGGAATGCTGACATTGACGCCGTCGGCGATCACGGGCAACAGGCCCATCGGGGTGAATTCAGTGGTGCCGATGGCAAAAGCGCCGGTGGCAAGGGCTAACAGGGCGGTGGACGATCTCATTGGGAAGTTCTCCTATTCAATGGATCGCAGTCTACCGGGGCTATATTTGCAGATTAAGCCCTGTATTTGCCAAACTCTTTTGATTTCAATTCAAGAATGCTGAGATATTCCATAAAATCATAGCTCGACGATCATTCCTCATAACTAAGGAATAGCGAATTCGTTAAGCTTAGGGTATTAAAAAATAAGAGACACCAATGAAAATTACCTCCCTCGACTCAATTGTTTTCCTGATCTATTTTGCGGTCGTTGCCGCTTACGGCATCTGGGTCTACCGCCGCAAGAACCACAGCTCCGGTTCCGCTTCCCGCGACTACTTCCTCGCCGAAGGTTCGCTGACCTGGTGGGCAATCGGTGCGTCGCTGATCGCTTCCAACATCTCGGCCGAACAGTTCATCGGCATGAGCGGCTCCGGTTTCAAGATCGGCATGGCGATTGCGGTGTATGAGCTGATGGCGGCGGCAACGCTGATTATCGTTGCCATCTTCTTCATGCCGGTCTACCTGAAGAACCGCATCTACACCATGCCGCAGTTCCTTGAGCAGCGCTATGGCAAGGGCGTGGCGACGACCATGGCGCTGTTCTGGCTTGGCCTGTACATCGTGGTCAACCTGACCTCCATCCTCTACCTCGGCGCGATCGCCATCAGCAGCATTTCCGGCCTGAGCGTCGGCGCCTGCATGCTGTTCCTGGCCGTATTCGCTACGGTGATCACGCTCGGCGGCATGAAGGTGATCGGCTACACCGACGTGATCCAGGTAGTCTGCCTGGTGATTGGCGGCCTGGTTACTACGTGGATTGCGCTGGACCTGGTCGCAAACCTGGGCGGCGGCAAAGGCGCGCTGCATGGCACGGCCGAATTGTTTGCCCGTGCCCGCGGCCACTTCGACATGGTGCTGACGCGCGACCATCCAAGCTATATGGACCTGCCGGGCCTGAGCATCCTGCTTGGCGGTATCTGGATCGCAAACCTGAACTACTGGGGCTGCAACCAGTACATCACCCAGCGTGCACTGGGTGCAGACCTGCCGACGGCGCGCAAAGGCTTGCTGTTCGCCGCCTTCCTGAAATTGCTGATGCCCGTGATCGTCGTGTTGCCTGGTATCGCTGCCTTTGCACTGGACCAGGCGGGCGCCCTGGGCGGCGCCTTGCGCGTGGGCGGTGAGCTGAATCCCGACCGTGCCTACCCAACGCTGCTGGCCTTGCTGCCGGATGGCTTGCGTGGCGTAGCTTTCGCGGCGCTGACCGCTGCCGTCGTGGCTTCGCTGGCCGGCAAGGCAAACAGTATCGCCACCATCTTCACGCTGGACATCTATCGCAAGAAGTTTGCGCCCGCAGCGAGCGAAGACCGCATGGTGTGGGTGGGCCGCCTGACCGTGGTGGCGGCAATGGCCATCGCCGTGGTGATCGCGCCAATGCTGGGCATCGACAAGAAGGGCGGCTTCGCTTACATCCAGGAATACACGGGCTTTGTGTCGCCGGGCATCCTGGCCATGTTCCTGCTCGGATTCTTCTGGAAGAAGGCAACCAACGCCGCCGCGATGTTCGCCACCGTGGGTGGGCTGGTGTTTTCCATCATCCTGAAATTCCTGCCGACGATGATGGACCTGTCGTTCCTCGCGCCGATCGGCTTTGCCGCCAATAACGGCAGCGGTGTTTATGAAATTCCGTTCATCGACCGCATGTTCCTGGTGTTCTGCGCAGTCGCGGCAGGCATGGTGCTGATCAGCCTCTTGGGCAAGCGCGATGGCGAAGCCAAGGCGATGGTGGTGGACCGCGAGCTGTTCCGCGTCGATGGCGCTTTCGCCGTCGGATCGGTGGTAGTCTGCGTTCTCCTGGCCGTTGTCTACGGGGCGCTCTGGTAATTGATGGGGATTCGAGAATGACTTTGAAGATTGGGCTGGTAGGCCTGGGCAAGATCGCGGTTGACCAGCATATTCCTGCGATTCGCGGTAATAAGGAACTGCAACTGGTGGCGGGCTGCTCGCCCGCCAGTGCGCCGGAAGGCATACTGCGTTATCCGGACATGGGCGCCATGCTTGCAGCCCATCCCGAAATCGAGGCCGTGGCTATTTGCACGCCACCGCAGGTTCGCCACCAGCTGGCATGCCAAGCGATTGCTGCGGGCAAGCACGTTTTCCTGGAAAAGCCGCCTGCTGCGACGCTGGGCGAAGCCGCTTCCATCGCGGCCATGGCGGCCAAACATGGCGTCACTGCGTTGGCGGGCTGGCATTCGCGCTTTGCCCCAGGTGTGGAAAGTGCCCGCAACTGGATGCAGGCGCGCACCATCAAGTCGATCAGCATTCGCTGGAAAGAAAATGTCCGCCAATGGCATCCGGGCCAGAAATGGATTTTCGAGGCGGGCGGCATGGGCGTGTTCGACCCGGGCATCAATGCCTTGTCGATCCTGACGCGGCTGCTGGGCGGTTACGCTTTGGTGCGCAAGGCTTCCTTGCAGGTGCCGTCGAATTGCAGTGCGCCGATCCGCGCCGGCCTGGATATGCTGAGCGAGGCCGGCGTGCCGATCGACGCCGAATTCGACTTCCTGCAACTGGGCGAGCAAACCTGGAGCATCTTCGTGCAATCCGAAGCGGGCGAGAAGATGGCCCTGCATCTGGGCGGCCGCATCATGGAAGTCGACGGCAACGTGGTGCTGGATGAGCCGGAGCGCGAATATCCTGCAATGTACGAGCATTTCCAGCGCCTGGTCGCCAGCGGCCGCTCCGACGTTGACTTCTCTCCGCTGCAAGCGGTGGCCGACGCTTTCCTGGTCGGCAAACTCGCCAGCGTCGAGCCGTATCATGAATAAGGCTTCTTCCTACAAGGACTGCGCGCCTTCGCCGATACTGGCCGTGTGCAGGTGGGCACATCATGGGGCATTCATCAGGAGGATGCAGCCATGGTCAGTAAAGAAAAGATCAATCCTGTCGCGCCCGAAAGCCTGGAAGGGCGCGCGCCGGGCGTGGAGCCCGGAAATGCTCAGCGCGACAGCGGAGCGTTGAGTCCGGATAAGGAGGGCGTAGGTGAGCGGGGCGGGGTGGCGAGCCAGCAGACCGGCTGGGCGGCGCGCCAGTCCGCGGAACGGATGCGCCAGCATGCCGCAGGCAACGCGAATTTGCAACAGGACCAGCACGCCGGTTCGGAGGAATCGGCTACCGGCCCTGCGGGCAAACGTCAGACCGATGAGGCGAGGCCCAAGCTTTCACGGGCGCGGGCGTTGGACAAATAGATATTGTCCTTGCTCAGCGCTTTGCCCGTGCTGACGGCGTCGGCCCATTCGCGCGTCGTCGTTACAGCCGCGAAGTTCGAGTGGAAGACGACGCTGAATACGCGGTGGATTTCTTCCGCCGTCGCCAGCCCGGCAGCGTTTTCGTACGGCAGCGAGCCGGTAGCGTCGGACAGGTATTCCACCGCCAGGCCCATATGCGCGGCTTCGATGATGGTCGAGGCATTGCAGTTGTGCGTCATATAGCCGGCAATCGTCAGCGTATCGATCTTGTTGTCGGCCAGCCATTGCGCCAGGCCGGTGCCGGTAAAACTGCTGGCCAGTTTCTTGTTGACGACGAGGTCGGCGCCCAATGCTGCGACATCGGGATGCAGCTGCCAGCCGTCCGAGCCGACTGCAAACACCGGCGCACCGGCGGGCGTATCGTGCTGTACGACGACCACTGGAATGCCGCTTTCGCGCGCCACCTTCATGGCTTGCACGATATTCGGCAGCGATTGCTGGACCGGCGGGTATTCGATGGGCAGCTTGCCGGTGAAGTATTCGTTTTGTACGTCGATGACGATAAGAGCGCGGCGTGTCATGGTTGTTCTCCATTTGGGTTGTTGATGGACGCCATTGTGCGGCCCGACCGCTGATCGCAACAGTGGCCCAAGAGACAATATGCGATACAATCGGGCCATGCGAAAAAAAGTGGCCATTATTGCCTTCGACGGCATTACCCCCTTCCACCTGTCCGTGCCTTGCCTGGTATTCGGCGGGCCGCATGCCGAGTCGCTGTATGAGGTGACGGTCTGCGCGGCCGAGCGCGGGCCGATGCGCACCACGGCGGGGTTCGAGATTGCGACGCGCAAGAGCCTGCGCGCGCTGGCCGGGGCGGACATCGTCATCATGCCGACCTGGCACGACGATTGCCGGCCTTCGCCGCCCGCGCTGCTGCAGGCGCTACGGGCTGCCCACAAGCGCGGTGCGACCATTGTCGGCTTGTGCCTGGGGGCGTTCCCGGTGGCGGAAGCAGGCCTGCTGGACGGCCGCACCGTGACTACGCATTGGGCCTTCGCCGACAAGCTGGCCGCCCGCTGCCCCCAGGTGACAGTGGACGAGGAAGTGCTGTACGTCGACGAGGGCGATGTGCTGACGTCGGCCGGTGCGGCGGCCAGCCTGGATTGTTCGCTCTACCTGCTGCGCAAACTCCAGGGCGCCGATTACGCGAACATGGTCGCGCGCCGCTTGCTGGTGGCGCCGCACCGGGAAGGCGGGCAGGCGCAATTCATCAACCGTCCGCTGCCGGTAACGGCGAGCGATGGGCGCCTGGCTCAGGTGCTGGAATGGGTGCAGCATCGCCTGGCCGAGGAACACAGCCTGGATGCGCTGGCGGCGCGCGCTGCCATGAGCCGCCGCAATTTCACGCGCCACTTCCGGCAGTCCACCGGCACCTCGTTCAAGCAATGGCTGCTGAACCAGCGCCTGGCACACGCGCAGCGCCTGCTGGAAGCGAGCGATGCCTCAATCGAGGCTGTGGCGCAAGCTTCAGGATTTGGCAGCGCGCTGTCGCTCAGGCAGCATTTCCGGGCTGCCTTCCATAGTTCGCCCTCGGCCTACCGCAAGCTGTTCGAGGCGTAGGCTTGCGCCAGGCCGCGCAGGAAGTCGCGGCTGGCGGTCCCCGTCTGCTCCATGCCCTTGAGTTTCTGGTAAACGCGGAAGGCGTCGGTCGTGCCGGGGCCGTAAATGCCATCGGCGCTTAGCGGCAGCGCTGTCGTGCCGACCTCCAGTTGCAGCAAGCGCACGTCGGCACCGCGCAGCAGGGGCGATTTCACGGCCAGTTCCCGGCTGCCTGGCGCGGGTCCGCTATAGCAGCCCGGCGGATCGCCACCCAGCGTGGGGGCCGAAATCTCGACGCCTCGCACAACCAGCGGCATGTCCAGTTGCCAGGCTTCGTGGCGGACCAGGTCCAGCAGGGCGTCCATCCGGTAGGTGGTCAGGCGGATGTCTGGACGCGGGCTGGTGGCAAGCCAGTGACGGCGCGTTTCCAGGTAGGCCTTGATCCAGGCGTGCTCGCCCAGGGAGGCCGGCGTTCCATGCTCGTTGATGGTCCGGTCGCGCATCGCCTGCCAGGAACCATGCACCATGCTGTCGTAAACAGCAGCGATGCCAAGCGGGCTGCGAATGCCTGTCGCTGCCGCTTCGCTGGCTGCCGGCAGCCAATAATGGCGGTCGAAGAAATCGTCCTGCGCGCTGCGCATGACGGGATTGTCGGCGCTGGCGCGCAGCAGGTTCTTCAGCCTGACGTCATGATCCAGGGCTGTATCGCGTGCTTCCAGGCGGGGCAGGAAGGGTCTGAGCTGCCTGACGAAACTTGCACCTGGCTTCTGGCAGTATTCCTCCACCAGCAGGTGAAGCTTGCCCGAGCCTAATGTGGCCTGGCTGCGGCCGTAGGTCAGGTGGCCGCTGTCCTGCGGGATCAGGGTGATGGCGCTGTAATTGCCCAGCGCGCTGCCGGTTTCGAAGATGTTGACGATGGCTTCGGCGACTTTGATCATTTCATCCTCCCTTTGCGAAAATGGCTTAGGCCGAGGTAACGTGGAAAAGTTCCGGCGGAGAGTATTTTCCTCTCGGGTAGAATGTGAATTCTCACGAATCATCACACTGCGAAAAGGCAATGGGCCGGTACCTGGATGCCCGCCTGGCCAAACCATGTCGAAGCCGTCACTTCCGCCGGTCCATCATGCCGCGCTGCTGGCAGGCGTTGGGCTGCTGAGCCTGTTGCCCCTGTATTGCTTCCTCCTGGCAGGCGACCTAGCATGGTCGCTCAAGGAACGTGCGGTGCAGGAACTGGTCAAGGCCCAACTGCGAGAGTACAGCCGTGATCCTTTGCTGTTGAATATCCTGTTCGGCGTCATTCCGGCCCTGATTGCCCTGTTTGCCGCGCCGGCGCTGGGCGCCTGGAGCGACCGCACGCGTACGCGCCTTGGCCGCCGTATCCCATTTCTGCTGGCGCTTACGCCGCTCCTGGCCGGCAGCCTGGTGATGCTGGCCTTCAGCCAGCCGCTGGCGGATTATCTGTGGCGCGCCGGCGGGGCCGACCCGGCGCGCCACGACCAGTATGTGATCGCCTGCATGGGTGGGCTGTGGGTCGTGTTCGACCTGTTCTCCATCGTGATCAATGCCTTGTTTATCGCACTGGTCAACGACACCGTGCCGCGCGAGGTGCTGGGGCGCTTCTTTGCTTTTTTCCGCATTGTCAGCCTGGCTGCGGGGGCGGCTTTCTTCTTTATCGTGTTCCGGAATGACGTGGCTTCGGTGGCGAGCAAGGCAATGCTGGTCATTGCGGCGATCTTCGCAGCGGGCTTCCTGCTGCTTTGCGCCGGCGTGCGCGAGCCTTCCTATCCGCCGCCCCCGGCTGAACGGCGGCGCCTGCTGGGACGGCTGCGTGCCGAAAGGGAGGGTGCGCCATGGTTCTTTATCCTGCTGTTCGCCGCTGTGGGGATGGCAGTGATTTGCGTGTTGCCGGTAAATATCAACGGCTATAACGCGATGGGCCAATTCAATGTGGACCGCGCCAGTTACGGCCAGGCCATCGCGCTCACCTATTGCATTTCAATCGTGCTGGCGTGGCCCTTGGGATGGCTGGCGGACCGCGTCCACCCCATGCGCATCGGGCTTGTCACATTGGCGCTGTATGCCATCGGCATGCTGATGGCATGGCTGTTCGTCAGCGGCCGCGACTCCTACCTTTTCTGGCTCGTGGTGCATGGCGTGCTGGCCGGGATTTTCCTGACCGGCACGGCGTCCTTGCTGCCGCTTCTTCTGCCGCGCGAACGTTTCTCCGAACTGGCTGCGTTCTCCGCTTCGGTGACAGCCATCCTGGCCATGCTCCTGGCGGCCGGCACGGGCCTGGTCCTGAGCTGGAGCGGCAGGGATTTCCGCCTGATCTTCCTGGTCTCGGGACTGACCGCAACTTGCGCGGTGCTGCTGTGGGCGACTGCAATGAACGTCCACGAGCGCCGCGCGGGTGCGCTCAGAGGCTACGGGTCAGGCTGACCGACAGCGTGCGGCCGCGGCCTGCGAAGTTCGCGGTCGCGTCCTTGTAGCTGACCGATTGCGGGTAGTAGCCGATGTAGTAGCGGTCGGCCAGGTTTTCGATGCCTACGCCCACCTTGCCCCAAGGGGAGTCGTAGCTGGCCGCCAGGTCCACCAGGGTATAGCCATTGAAGTGCTCTTCCAGGTTGGTGGTGCCGACCGTGCGGCCGATATTGATGTCGCGGTCAAACAGGGTGGTCGACTGCAGGCGCAGGTTCGCCTTCGGCATGAATTGCCAGTTGGCGCCAGCCACCAGCTTGCCCGGGCCTTGCGAGCGGGCGCCCAGTTCCACGTCCATTGGCGCGCCGGCGGCTGTAGCGGTCTTACCCATGGTGCGGGCGAAGGAACCGAAGGCCGACAGTTCTTTCGATGCGCGCAGCTCGCCCGACACTTCCCAGCCGCGCACCGTGGTAGGTACGCGATCGAGCTGGCCGATGCCTGCCGAATTCACGCGCAACGCTGTGCCGAGCTTGGAGCGCGAATCGTAGAACGACGCGCCCAGGCTGCCCATGGCGCCGCGCCAGTTCACGCCGATCTCGTTGTTGCGGGTGACGACCGGCTCCATGTCGAACAGTTTGTCGACCGACTGGCCAGGCTTGTTCACGGCGCGCAGCACCAGGCCGACATCCGGCAAGCCGAAACCTTCGGCGCTGGAAACGAAGGCCGACCAGTTCTTGTTGAAGCGCCACACGGCGCCGATGTTCTTTACGTTCTTGGTGAAGGAGCGCTGGCCGCCCTGCACCAGGCGGCTGCCGTAAGCGGCGAGGGTGGTGTAAGTGTCGACGTCCAGCTTCGCATCTTCATGGCGGATGCCGCCGCGCACGGTCAGCGGGCCGGCCTCGTATTCAAGCTGGGCGAATGGCGCGAACGAAGTGAAGTCCAGGGTCGGCACCCAGGTGCGGCCGGTGCCGGCCAGCCATTGCTTGGTGCGGTCGCGCAGAAGATCCAGGCCGGCGGTGAATTCCAGGCCGTTGATCACGGTGTTGGGGCGCACGAAGGTCAGCTTGGCGCCGTATTTGTCGGCCACCACTTCGGACTGGTCGTACAGCGTGCCTTTCGGCGCGATCGCCGCGTCCTGGAAGGTCGAGGTGTTGGTTGCGCCGTAAAGGGAGGCGAAGTCCTGCTTGAAGATTTGCGCGCTGAAGCTGCCGCCCAGCAGGTCGTTGTGGCGGTATTCCAGGCTGCTGGTCTCCACCTTGTTGCGGGGCGGGGCGCCCGGCGGCGTGCCTTGCGTGGAGCTGGTCGGGGTGCCGGTCTTGAAGTCGGCGTTGACCGGCTTGTAGTCGCCGTCGCCTTCCATGCGGAAGCGGTTGATGGTCAGTTGCAGGCGCTGGTCGCCGAAATTCTTGCCGACCTTGAAGAACAGGTCTGTGCCCTGGGAATCCATGGTGTCGCCTTGCACCGCTTCGATGCCGAGCGGGCGGCCCTGGCCGTCGTAGCCCAGGCCGCGCTGCTGGATGCTGCCGAAGGCCAGCAGGTCGAAGTCGCCGGACTTGTGCTGCAGCGTGTAGCCGGTCTTCCAATCGAGGCTGTCGTGGCGCAGCTGGGACGACAGGCGCACGTTGATGGACTGGCTGGTGCCTTCGGTTTTCGGCGACTTGGTGATGTAGTTGACGATGCCGCCGGTGGCGCCCATGCCCTGCATGGCCGAGGCGCCGTTGATCACTTCAACGCGTTCGATGATGGCGGTATCGGCCACATAGCCTTCGCGCATGCCGCCGCGCAGCGGGTTGGTTTGCGGGACGCCGTCCAGCAGGATCAGGGTATTGCGGCCGCGCAGGGATTCGCCGGTGGAGCTCATTTTCTGGCGGCTCGGCGCGTAGCCGGGGATGTAGGTGGCCAGGGCGGCGGATGGATCGTCCGCCAGCAGGTATTGCGTTTCCAGCTCTTTCTGCGAAATCACGCTGACGGCGCCGGGGATCCTGTCCACGCTCTTGCTGTTGCGGGTTGCGGTGACCACCACTTCCTTCATCGGCTCCTCCTGGCTTTGCGCCAGCGCGCTCCCGGCGGAGAGGGCGAGGCAGGCCAGTGCGACGGCACGGGAGAGGGGATTCAGCGTGGTCATTCAGTTACTCCTAAACAGTAAGATACAAACGGAAGTTCGCAATGATAATCATTCTCATTTATAATTTCAAATAATTTATTGCTGGCCTAAAACTAAAACAATGCTCACTGGTTTGCTGCGTGCGCGGCTGCGCGACCTCCACCTGTACGTGTCCCTGGTCTTCGGGGCTATCTTCGTCATGGCCGGCCTGACCGGCGTGGCCATTGCGTGGACCCATGAACTCGATGCCACCCTGAATCCCGGCCTGCTGCATTCGGGTGCCGCGCGGGGGAGCGCCGACGTGGCGCCGACTCCGGCCCAGGTGCAGGCGGCATTCGACCGCCTGGCCACCGAGCCGGGCTATGGCAAGCCGACCCAGCTGATGCTGCCGTACGAGGCCGACGACGTGTACGTCGCCTGGTACCGCAAGCCGAACAAGGACAAAGGGAGTTTCGGCACCGACGTGGCGCGCCAGGTCATGCTGGACCGCTACACGCTGGCTATCCTGGGCGAACGCAATTACGGCGAGTTCGGGCTGTCGCGCGAATTGCTGATGCCGACCCTGTTCCACCTGCACCGCTATCTGCTGGCCGGTGAGTTCGGCAAGACGGTGACAGGGATCAGCGGCCTGCTGCTGACCCTGACTTCCTTGCTCGGCCTGGTGTTGTGGTGGCCGAAACATACGCTGTCCGGCGTGCGCAAGGCGCTGACGGTGCGTGGCGCCGTGACCTCGCGCCAGTTCCATTACAGTTTCCACCGCTCGGCCGGCTTCTTCATGACGCCTGTGCTGGCGGTGCTCGGCTTTACCGGCATGGCGATGAACTTGCCGGACTGGGTGCGGCCGGTAGTGGGTGTGGTGGCGACGCTGGAAGCGAACGGCAAGCTGGCCAATGGCCCGGCGGAAGGCCGCAAACCGCTCAGCGTGGCGGCGGCGCTTGAGGCTGCCCAGCAGCAGCTGCCCCATGCCAGGCTGACGCGTGTCGCCGTGGGATCGGCCAAAACGCCGTTTGAAATCCGGATGCGCCAGCCCGGCGAGGTGCGCGAAGGCGACGGCCTGACGCGCGTCAGTATCGACGCCTTCAGCGGCGCCGTGCTGCGGGTGCGCGATCCGCTCAAGGCAGCGGCGGGCGACACCTTTTTCAACTGGCAGTTTCCGCTGCACACGGGCGAAGCTTTTGGATTGGCGGGGCGCGTGCTGGTTTCCTTCAGCGGCCTGGCGCCACTGGCCTTCATGCTGACCGGCCTGCTGCTATGGCTGGGCAGGCGCGCCATGCATCGTAAAGCTAGCATTAAACAAGCTAAAAAAGTTGCCAAACGGTCACAAATGGTCCACACTGAAAGCTGTGAAAATGTGTGAGATTTTGCGGCTGTGGCACGATGAATGCTCTCAACCTTAATCCGGCGGTATTGCTGGAGATTATCAACCTGCAAACCGATATCGCCCGCCAGGGCCTGGACCTGGGCGGCGTCATGCAACTGGTCTGCCAGCGAGCCGGAGCCCTGTGCGGCGCGACGGCCGCCGTGGTGGAGCTGGCTGAAGGCAGCGAGATGGTGTACCGTGCCGCCGCCGGCGTTGCAGAAGGCGCACTCGGCCTGCGCCTGAAGCGCGAAGGCAGCCTGTCCGGCCTGTGCGTTGCGCAGGACAAGATCCTGCAATGCGATGATTCCGAAACCGATCCGCGCGTGGACCGCGAGGCCTGCCGCAAGGTCGGGCTGCGCTCGATGCTGGTGGTGCCGCTGCGCCACGAAGGCGAGACCGTCGGCGTACTGAAAGTCGGCGCACCGCACACCAATGCCTTCGACGCCTACCAGGCGCAAATCCTCGGCCTGCTGTCTGAGCTGATCGGCGCCGCCATCTACCACGCCGTGCAGTACGAATCGAGCGACCTGTATTACCGCGCCACGCATGACGCGCTGACCCGCCTGGCGAACCGCGCCTTGTTCTACGACCGCCTGCGCCAGCAACTGGCCCGCGCCAGCCGCGCCGCCAGCACCATCGCGGTGGTCAACATCGATATGGACGGCCTGAAAGCGATCAACGACAACCTGGGCCATCGCGCCGGTGACGCTGCCATCTGCCAGGTAGCCGAACGCATCGCGCGCGAACTGCGGCAGGACGACCTGGCGGCCCGCCTGGGCGGCGATGAATTCGGCGTCATCCTGTGCGGCGTGCGCGACCGCGACGTGGTCGGCACCAAGTGCAACAGCATCAACAACGCCATCGGCGCCCCATTCGAATTCGAAGGCCGCGCCCTGCGGCTGGGCGCCAGTATCGGCTACGCCCTCAGCCCGGACGACGGCCAGGACATGGACCAATTGATCGAGCTGGCCGACCAGGCCATGTACCGTGTCAAACAAGCACGAAAGGCCGTTGCAGCGTAGTATCGTTTTGAATTGTCGCGTTTAGCCTGATAGTATTGATTCCATCTCCCCGAATAAGAAGAAAGTGAGGGTGTGATGAAACGCTGCTTATGGTTGGCGGCCTTGCTGCCGCACGCGGTCATGGCGCAGGAAGCTCCAGCACCTGCACCAGCGCCTTCCCTGACCACCACGGTCACCTTTGCCAGCCAATACGTTTCGCGCGGCATCCGGCAAACCTGGGACAAACCCGCGCTGCAACTCGGGATTGATTATGTCCACCCCAGCGGCTTCATTGCCGGCACGTGGGCATCGAATGTCAGCGATAAATTCGTCGAGAAAGCCAGCGTAGAGTGGGATTTGTACGCCGGCTACTCCGCATCGGCCGGCGATATCGGCTACAGCCTCGTGCTGTATGAGTACATCTACCCCGGCGCCCGGGTCACATCCACCGACACGACTTTCAATTACACAGAGCTGTCGCTGGGCCTCACTTATAAGGCGGCCTACGTCAAATATAACTACACCATCAGCCCGCATTTCTTTGGAATTCGCGATGGCCGCGGCACCGGCTACCTTGACGTGGGCATGAACCTCGACCTCGGACAGGGGTATACGCTGAACCTGCATGCGGGCGACGCGCGCGTTGGAGGGCCTGGCAACGAGATCTGGGACTGGCGCGACGTGAAGGCGGGCGTGACCAAAACGCTGGCCGATGGCTGGTCGGTCGCCGGCGCTGTTACGCGTGGCAAGGGCGCAACCGATGTCTATCGCCATTACACCAGTGGCGTCCCTGATGCTGCGGGCAACCTGGCCTATTCGAACACCGAAAAAACCACCTTCGTCCTGACTGTCGCCAAAACCTTCTAGGGAGGCTCGCATGCTGTCGAAACTATCGCTGAATGCGAAAATCTGCGTTGCGGCCACGCTGCTGGTCGTCCTCAGCCTTGCTGTTACGGCTGCGGTCACGGGCTTCAAAAGCAGCAGGACCGCCGAACAGAATGCGATGAATCTGGCGCGCACCCAGGCCGCAGCAGCCGCCTCGGCCCTGCAGGCGCGCATCGGCCGCAACCTGGCCACCATTATTCAGCTGGGCGCAAGCCAACGCGCCACGCGCGGCGCCGGCTTGCCGTTGTCGCGCGAGCAGACCGGCGAAATCACCAAGTCTGCCTTGTTCAGTTCCGACGACCTGATTGGGGCGGCGGTGACGTGGGAGCCGAATGCACTGGATGCCAAAGACGCTGACTTCGCCGGCAAGAAACCGGAATACGACGCCACGGGGCGCTATATGCCTTATTACACGCGTGCTGCGGGCGGCGGCGTCAACGTGGAACCGATCGTCTTCGATCCGAAACCGGGTGCGAACGATTGGTATGACATTCCCAAACGGACCGGCAAGGTGTTTTTCACGGAGCCATATTCCTATCCCGTCAATGGCAAGGACGTCCTGATGGCATCGCTGGTGGCGCCGATTATGATTGACGGCGCATTCAAGGGGACCGCCAGTGCCGACTTCATGCTGACGCGCCTGGGTGAAATCCTCAAGGACATGAAGTCGATCGAAGGCGGCCGCCTGTCGCTGGTATCGAACGGCGGGCTGTATGCCAGCAATCCAGCGGATGCATTGGTGGGCAAGCCCGCGTCTGATATTCCCAAGGAGGGACTTGACAGCATCCGCAGCGGAAAACCTTATGAGTACCAGGATAAGCAAGGCATGGTGCACCTGATCCAGCCGCTGGCCTTGCACCCGGACATCGCACCGTGGGCCGTCAAAATGAGCTTCCCGCAGGCTGTGGCCACGGCGTCGGCCCGTGAACTGTTGCTCTACACTTTGCTGGTATCGCTGCTGTGCGCCGTGGCAACCGGGGTGATCCTTGTCATGGTGCTGTTCCGCCTGACGCAGCCATTGCGTGAGCTTGGCAGTGCGATGTCGGGACTGGCAAGCGGCAACGCCGACCTCAGCGCGAGGCTGGAAGTGCGTGGAAACGACGAGCTGGCGGTCATCGGCACCGGCTTCAACACGTTTATCGCCAAGATCCATTCGGTGCTGGCGCGCGTGCGCGAATCATCCGACAGCGTGGCAACAGCCAGTACCGAAATAAGGCAAGGCAACGCGGACCTGTCCGCACGCACCGAGCAGCAGGCCAGTGCGCTGGAAGAAACCGCAGCAACGATGGAAGAGCTGACCAGCACCGTCAAGCAAAATGCCGACAATGCGCGCCAGGCAAATCAAATGGCAGCGCGCGCCTCGGAGGTCGCCTCGCGCGGCGGCGAAGTGGTGGCGCAAGTGGTCGATACCATGGCGTCGATCAATGAATCCTCGCGCAAGGTTGTCGACATTATCTCTGTCATCGACGGCATCGCCTTCCAGACCAATATTCTGGCCTTGAACGCCGCCGTGGAAGCCGCGCGGGCGGGCGAGCAGGGGCGCGGCTTCGCCGTGGTGGCAAGCGAAGTGCGGAACCTCGCCCAACGCAGCGCAGCGGCTGCCAGGGAAATCAAGGAGCTGATCGGCAACTCGGTCGAGCAAGTGGAGGCCGGCAGCGCGCTGGTCACGCAAGCCGGCAGCACGATGGACGAGGTGGTGGCCAGCGTTCGGCGCGTCACCGATATCGTGAGCGAGATTGCCGCCGCCAGTGGGGAGCAGAGCAACGGGATCGGCCAGGTCAACCAGGCCATTGGCCAGATGGATGGCGTCACCCAACAAAATGCCGCCCTGGTGGAGCAGGCCGCCGCCGCCGCGGAAAGCTTGCAGCAGCAGGCGGCAACGCTGGTCGCTCTGGTGGGCGAATTCCGCCTTGCCCCGGAGACATCCGGCCGCGCCCTGGCCTTGCGCGAATAAGCTCGCGCACACGCCATAGCGGATTAAACGGTGCGCGCCGTGAGCGGGGGCGGTGCTAGTCTGGGGTTTTCCCGGAGGGAGGCCGACATGACCCAGCAACAGTACCAATCCTGCATCGACGCCTGTAACGATTGCGCCGCAGCTTGCGATTATTGCGCCGCCAGCTGCCTGCAGGAGCAGGACGTGACCAGCCTGGCCCATTGCATCGCCAATGACATCGATTGCGCGCAGGTATGCCGCGTGTGTGTGGGACTGATGCAGCGCGGCAGCAAGCTGGCCGCCAGCCTGTGCGATGCTTGCGCCGACGTCTGCGACGCCTGCGCCGCCGAGTGCGAGCAGCACAGCCACGAGCATTGCAAGGAGTGCGCCATCGCCTGCCGCCGCTGCGCCAGCGAATGCCGCAGCATGGCCGGCATGGCCCAGTCGCAGGTGCGGCCGGCGGCTATCCCGGCCCGGCACTGATCAGAAGCGGCTGGAAGGCCAGGTCTTCTTTTCCTTGTCCGGCTTGGCGGGGGCGCCGAAGTCGCGCACAGCGAGCATGCGTTCCGCACCCACGGTATTGACCGCAAAGCCATTGCGTCCTGCCGCCTTGACGCAGTACAGCGCCTGGTCGGCGGCCAGCATCACCTTGTCGACATCGGCCGGCAGCTCGGTGGTGAGGGCGATGCCGATGCTGGCAGTGACATTCAGCGGCCGGCCGTTCACCTCGAACGGCGCCTGCATCGCGGCCACGATCTTCTGCCCCAGCAAATTGACGTCATGGCCCGGCTCCAGGTGCTCGAACACGATCACGAATTCGTCGCCTGCGATGCGCGCCACGGTATCGGTGCTGCGCACGGCATTGCGCAGGCGGTCGGCGAACTGCACCAATACCGCGTCGCCGGCTTGATGGCCGAAGTTATCGTTGATGCCCTTGAAATAGTCGATGTCCAGCACCGCCAGGCCGATCTGCTGGCCGGCGCGGATGGCGCGCTTCAAAGCCTGCGGAAAGAATTCATCGAACATGCGGCGGTTATGGGCGCCGGTCAGGGCATCGGTGGTGGCGAGGCGCTGCAGATTGCGCTCGGCCATCTGCTGCTGGCGCGCCACCTGGTAGAAGGCACGGCTCAAATGGCCGAATTCATCGGGGTTACTGGTGTTGAACGATTCGATGTCCATATCGTCGCGACCGAAAGCGCGTACCTGCCCATAGAGCCGGTACAGCGGGGCGAGGAGGGCGCGCATCAGCAGCCAGGCCAGCCCGCCCGCCACCAGGGCCACCAGCGAAGCGGCGGCCAGGGCGCTCCAGCGCAACTTGGTCATGGTCGCGAACGCATCGCGGATTGGGAAAGAGACGGCCAGCGTCCAATCGGCTTTTTGCAGGCGCTTATGGGCCAGCAGCGCTGGCTCGCCATTGTCGATAGCATCATCGCGCCAGCCATCGGGTTCGGACAGCACGGAATGCGCCAGCGTGCCGGGGAGGTTGGACTGTGTCAGCACACGGCTGGCGTCCGGATGGTAGAGGGTCGTGCCATCGGCAGTGACGATGAACAGGTAGCCCTCGGCATGGCCGCGCAAGGCATTCAGCTGCCCGGCAAACGCGGGCCGCTGCAAATCGATGGTGCCGACCAGGATGTACTCGACGCTTCCGTCGCGACCCAGCACAGGCTGGGTGACCGCCACCACCGGGCGGCCCGACAGCACGCTGCGGAATGGCGCTGATACGATGCCTTCCTGCGCCGCCAGGGTATCGCGAAAATACTGGCGGTTTTTGCTGTTGAGCTTGCCGATCAGACGGCGGTCTTGCAGGTTGGCGATCAATTTGCCGTCCGCTGAATAGGCGGTTACGTTGAAGAATTCATCGCGCAAGGCGCCGCGCAATTCGAGCTGGGCCTGGATCCGGGATGCGGCAATCGGTTCGGCCTGCAAGCTCTCGGCCACCACCCGCAATACTTGCTGTTTGGAAGTGATATCGCGGTCAAGATAGGCTGCCGCGCTCGAGAGCATGGACATTTCCTGAGCAGCAATAACTTTGCGCATTTCATGTTCTGCGACGAGCAGCGAAGCGCCGCCGACCAAAACGGTAGCGAGCATGACCATCAGCACCAGCAGGGCTGAAATCTTGAACTTGAAAGTCTGGAGTTTAGGGATGCGGCGCACGACGATCTCCCGAAAAGGAGAATGCCAGGCGAGGGTTTGGCCAGTAGGAAACGTTGCGCGGGTGTAAGGCGCAAACGAAGTATAAAGCAATAAAGTCGCCGTAGCTATCGCCCCCCACCGTGCGTTGTCATATGGCAACTCAACAATGCAAGTCGGGGTCAGGTCGAGCAAATGGACAAATCGCTGCGCGATTTGTCCATTTGCTCGACCTGACCCCGACTTCTTATATGTTAGGATCGTGGACTGACTAAGTTGTATAGACCGGAGTTTAACGTGCAGCATCCGATTCGCTTCTATGACAAACCCGCCGGCGGCCTGGGGTCGCTGCATGGCACGGCCAAGGCTTTGCGCAGCAATAGTGCCTTGCCGGCTCTGAAAGTATTGCCTCAGCTGAACCAGCCGGGCGGGGTCGATTGTCCGGGGTGCGCTTATCCGGATTCGCCGAAGGATAAGGCGGTCGATTTCTGCGAGCAGGGTGCCTGGGCTATTGCGCATGAATCTACTTTGCGTCGTGCGGCGCCGGAGTTCTTTGCGGCGAATCCTTTGTCTGCGCTGCGCACGCGTGCGGAGTGGGAACTGGAGGGCTTTGGCCGCCTGACCGCGCCTATGCTGTATGACGGCGCGAGCGATACTTATCGCGAAATCGAGTGGGAGCAGGCATTCAAACTGGCGGCTGGTGTGCTGCGCGCGCTCGATACGCCTGACCGCGCGGTGTTTTATGCTTCCGGGCGCAGCAGTAATGAGGCGGCTTTCCCTTACCAGTTGTTTGCGCGGGCTTTCGGCACCAACAATATGCCGGATTCGTCGAACTATTGCCACGAGTCTTCCGGCATGGCGCTGGGCGCTACTTTGGGCGTTGGCAAGGCGACCATCACGCGTGAGGATTTCGAACATGCCGATGCGATCTTCGTGTTCGGCCAGAACCCGGCCACCAACCATCCGCGCATGCTGGGCGATTTGCGCAAGGCTGCGCTCCGTGGCTGCCGTATTGCGGCTTTCAATCCGATGCTGGAGCCGGGCCTGCGCGGCTTCGCCGATCCGCAGTCGCCGGTCGAAACCCTGACGGGGCGCGGCACCCGCATCGCTGACGAGTATTTCCAGGTCCGCGTAGGCGGCGACCTGGCGGCCATCACCGGCATCTGCAAGGCGGTGCTGGAGGCGGAGGACGCGGGTGGCAAAGTCCTGGACCGCGACTTCATCGCGCGTCATACCAGTGGCTTCGATCAATTCGCGGTTGCGGTCCGTGCACAGGCGTGGCCGCAGATTGAGCTCGATAGCGGACTGCCGCGTGAGCAGATTGAAAAGGTGGCGGCGATGTATATCGCTTCCAACGCCACCATCGCTACCTGGTGTATGGGCCTGACGCAGCATGAGTATGCGATCGAGACCATCCAGATGCTGGTCAACCTGATGCTTTTGCGCGGCAACGTGGGCAAGCCTGGCGCCGGCCTGATGCCGGTGCGTGGCCATTCGAACGTACAGGGCGACCGGACCGTGGGCGTGACCAACCGGCCGAAGAAGGAGTGGCTGGAGGGGCTGGAGCGTGTGTTCGGTTTTACTCCGCCGATGGAGCATGGGCTTGACGCGGTGGCTGCCATCAACGGCATCATGGATGGTTCGGTGCACGCGTTTCTTGGCCTTGGCGGAAATTTCGCCGTTGCCGGTCCGGATACGCCGCGCGTGCTGGAGGCGATGGAGAAGCTGCAGCTGACCGTGCATATCGCGACCAAGTTGAATCGCACCCATCTGCATCCGGGGCGCGTTGGCCTGTTGCTTCCTTGCCTTAGCCGTACGGAGCGCGATGAGCAGGAGGGCGGACGCCAGTTCGTCAGCGTGGAAGACACGGCCAGCATGGTGCATGCTTCGTCCGGGCGCGGTGAGCCGGCCAGCGCCAAGCTGCGCTCGGAGCCGCATATCGTGACCGAGCTGGCGCGCCATGCGCTGGGCGAGGGCGCACGTACCGCAGGAATCGACTGGCAAGCGATGGGCCGCGATTACAGTGTGACGCGCGGGCTGATCGAGCAGGTGGCGCAGACTGCGGTGGCGGGTTTTGAACAGTACAACCAGCGCATTGCCGAGCCGCGCGGCTTCCACCTGCCGAACAGTGCGCGCAACCGCGACTGGCGTACGGCGAGCGGCAAGGCGCAGTTCACCGCGATTGAACTGCCGCAGGACACCATCATGCGCCGTGCCCGCGCTGCCTTTGGCGACGACGTGCTGTGCCTGGCTACCGTGCGCGCGCACCGCCAGTACAACACCACCGTCTACCGTGACACCACGGGTGAAGTGGACCGTTACCGGGGCGTGCACCACACGCGTAAAGTGCTGTTCATTTCCGAGGCAACCATGGCGCGCCTGGGCCTGCGCGACGGCCAGATGGTCGATGTCCACGCTGCCGCACCGGACGGCATTCCGCGCCAGTGCAATGGCTATCAGCTGGTGAGGTACGACGTCCCTGATGGCGATGTCTTCGGCTACTTCCCTGAATTGACGCCGTTGATTTCGCCGGCCCTCGTGGCGCGCGGTTCACTGACGCCTGCATTCAAGGAAGTGCCGGTGCTGCTCAAGCCTGCGGAATAATCGGTTCTTCGTGGTGCATCGGGGCATCCAGCGGGATGGTGATCCGGATGGTCGTACCCACGCCCGGCATGCTGTCCACGTGGATTTTGCCGCCGAGGATGGTGGTGACGATGTTGTGCACGATATTCAGCCCGAGGCCTGAGCTGCCTTCGCTCATGCGGGTGGTGAAGAAGGGGTCGAAAATGCGGTTCAGGTGGGCGGAGGCAATGCCCGCGCCATCGTCGCTGATGATGATGTCTGCATGGTCACCGGTCGGCACCGGTACCGTGATCGACAGCCGCCCGTGGCTGCGGCCATGGAAGCCGTGCACGATGGCGTTGTTCACCAGTGCCGACAGCACCTGTCCAAGCGGGCCGGGATAGCTGTCCATCGCTACCAGCTGCGCCACGTCTACCTGCACTTCGTAGGGCATTTTGCGGAAGGTGGGCGCCATGGTGTCCATATTTTCCTGGATCACGGCGCCGAGGTCGAACCTGCGGCGCTGGGAGCTGGTGCGGTCGACAGCGACCTGCTTGAAACTTGATACGAGACCGGCGGCGCGTTCGATATTCCGTGATAACAGTTCGCTGATGCCGTTGGCGTCGTCGATGAACTTGCGCAGGTCGGAGCGGCGCAGACCTGCTTCGAACGTTGCGTCCAGGGCGCGCACTTTGTCGTGCAGCGTGCTTGCGGCAACCAGGCCGTTGCCGATAGGCGTATTCAGTTCATGCGCGACGCCCGCGACCATCGAGCCCAGCGCCGCCAGGCGCTCGCTGCGCGCCAGTTCATCCTGGGCGTGGCGCGCCGCTTCCGTGCGTTCGGCCACGCGCCGTTCCAGCGTCTCGTTGAGCGCGGCCAGTTCCTCGTACAGCACGGCTTTCTCGGACAGGCCGGCCAAAATATTCTCGCGCATTTCGTTGATCTTGTCGGCCAGCAGGTCCAGCTCCGTGTTGCCGCCATGGCGCAGCTGGAGGGGTTCCTTGCTCAGGCTTCCGATATTCAGGTGACCCACGTAATCGGCCAGTTGATGCAGGGGCTTGCCCAGCAAGCGCCGCACGACGAGCAGGAAGATGAACCAGAGCGCCAATGTTTTGATGACTGAATTGACCACGATCAGGAAGAATCCATATTCCACCTGGCGGATCACGATGCGGCGGTTTGAATAAACCGTCCACTTGCCGATATCCTGGGTGCCGCCATTCTCCATGCGGTAGGTGATGGGGAATTCGCGGCTGAAGATTTCGCCCAGCAGGCCGTCCTCCCGCGATGGCGGCGCCAGGCTGCCGTCAGCTTTCACCTGCATATGCCGTCCGTGCTCGTCGAGCACGGTGCCGACGGCGCGCACCAGTTTGCCCTGGTCGTCCACTACTTTGATGCCCACCACGATCGGCAGCTCCTTCATGCCGGACAGTATGCCGCGCATGATGTCTTCGTTGAAGCGCCACATTGCGTCTGCGATGCCGGGGCCAAAGGTGTTCTGCATGGCCTCGATCTCGCTCTCCACCCTGGTGCGGGTATGCTTGTATTCCGCCGTCAGCTGGATGACGGTCACCAGTACGGTCACTATGAAATAGCAGCCGAAGATGATGCGCAGCAGGCGGGCGGCGATTGAGCGGGTCATTTGAACCACCGCTCTTCGATTTCCTTGTAGCGGGGCGACTTCCGCAGCTTTGCATAGCCTTCGTTGAAGCGCGCCAGCATTGCTGCGCTGCCGGGCGCAGTCTTGCTGAAGGCAATAAACAAGTCAGGCGTGGCGACAGTGCCTACCAGGGCAAAGCGGCGGCCGAATTCCGCTGGCTTGCTGCGAAACAGGCTGTTGGCGATGCGCTCCTCGGCCGCCATGTATTCGATGCGGCCGGCGCTCAGCATGCGGAAGCCGTATTCGTTCTTGTCGACGGTCCAGCGCCGGATGCGGGTGTTGACGTCGAATTCTTCGCCATATTCGTAGTCCCGCTGGACGCCGACGGTGTGCCCCTCCAGGTCTTTGGCGCGCAAGCCGCGCTGGCGCGAATCCGAGCGCGCATAGATATTCATGTGTGTGGAAAACAGCGGGAGCTGCGGCCATCGGTAATAGGGCCGGATCAGGCTATTGGGCACGGCGTCGAAGCAAGCCGTCAGTCGCCCGGCCCTGGTTTCGGCCATGCAGCGCGAGTAGGGGAGCGCCCGGAATTGCACCGTGATTCCGCCCAGGGCATACGCCTCGCGTACCACGTCAACGGCAAATCCCACTGCCTGCCCGTTTGGCGCCGAGGAATACGGCGCCCAGTCGTCTTCCGCACCGATGATCAAGGCCGGGCCGGCCCAGGCTCGCAGTGCGGGCACGGCAAACAGGACGATGAATCTCAGGATATGGGATAGACGGCACATTCCGATTGGCATCGCGCAAGGCTGCATGTTGAAAAGTATAAACTTCCCGTTGACTTGCGTTTAACTATTTGAAGTTCTTGTTGTAGCGGAACCATAGGCTCCCACGGCGCCAGAAATTATTCGAAAATAAAGTGTTGGAAATACAGCTTTGTTGCAAAATCGTAATTCAGATTAAGGAAAAAACATCGTAGAATGTTCAATTTTTCAACAATAGAATGATTGCAGGTTTGCCTTGTCAACAAATGTGACCTACTTCCAGTCGCGCCTCGGGGCCGAGTTTTCCATTGCCTGCACTGAGTTGACTTTGGTCCTGACCGAAGTTGCGGAATCGGCAAACCCGCAGGCTTTTTCCTTGACGTTCCAGGGTCCGGCCACGCCTGGACTGGACCAGCAAACTGTGGTGCTGGAGCGCGTCGGCGATGAGCCGCTGGCCATTTTCATTGTGCCGCTCGCCCGCAACGCGGACGGTATGCAGTACCACGCAGTGTTCAATAACTGACCCCCACCAGGAGTTCCGATGACAACGCCATACCTGGGCGAGATCAAGCTCGTCTCGTTCAATTTCCCCCCTAAGGGCTGGGCCCTCTGCAATGGCCAGTTCTTGCCGATCAATCAGAACCAGGCGCTGTTTTCGCTGCTGGGGACTACCTACGGCGGCAATGGCCAGACCACGTTCGCGCTGCCGGACCTGCGCGGCCGTATGCCGGTGCACTCCGGTTACGAAGTCAACCTGGGTGAGTCGAGCGGCGCGTTCACCCATACCCTGACGGTCAACGAAATGGGGCGGCACACCCACCGCGCCAATGCCAGCATCGCCCAGGCCAGCCTCGCGGATCCGGCCGGTGCACTGCTGGCGCGCAAAGGCCGCCTGACGGCCGACAACTTCAACGGAACGCCGAACGCCACCCTGGTGTCGACCCAGGTGACGAGTGTCGGCGGCTCGCAGCCTCATGAAAATACCCAACCCTACCTGGCGCTGAATTTCATCATCGCGCTGCAGGGCGTTTTCCCTTCCCAGAACTGAACGGAGTAGAGCATGTCTGATTGTTATGTAGGCGAGATCCGCATGTTTGCCGGTAATTTCGCGCCGGCCGGCTGGGCATTTTGCGAAGGGCAGATGATGCCGATTTCGGAAAACGAGACCTTGTTCAACCTGATCGGCACGACGTATGGTGGTGATGGCCAGGAAACTTTCGCCCTGCCTGACCTGCGCGGACGCGTGCCGCTGCACAGCGGCACCCACCCGCCTTCCGGCCGCACGCTCACGCAAGGCGAGCAGGGGGGCGTCGAGACCGTGACGTTGACGACGTCGCAGATGCCGAACCACACCCACCTGATCACGGCCAGCAGCGACCGCGGCACCGCCGCCTTCACCAACACCACCGGCTACCCGGCGGCGACCGCAGTTGCGGGAACGGCGATTTACGGCGCTTCCAACGGCGGCGTTGTGGCAATGGCGGCCAACGCCGTCAGCTTGGCCGGAGGCTCGCAACCGCACGACAACATGGCGCCGTACCTCTGCGTCAGTTTCATTATCAGCCTGTACGGCGTATTCCCGAGCCAAACCTGAGGAGATTCCGATGAGCTCACCATTTGTAGCGGAAATCCGCATCTTCCCGACCAATTTTGCACCAACCGGCTGGGCGCGCTGCGACGGCCAGCTGCTGCCGATCTCGCAAAATACGGCGCTGTTTTCATTGCTCGGCACGACCTACGGCGGCGACGGCAAGAGCACGTTCGCTTTGCCGGACCTGAATGGCCGCGCACCTATGCATCCGGGCCAGGGTCCGGGCCTGTCGCTCTACGACCTGGGCCAGGCCGGCGGCAGCAAAACCGTCACCCTGTCCGAGTCGCAGATGCCGCAGCACGTGCACCAGCTGCAGGCGACCAATGTGCCGGCCGACTCGCTGGCGCCTAGTCCTTCGGTGGGCTTTGCCAAGAACACCCAGGTTAACCAGGCCTTCAGCAAGACCGTGGCCGGCGCGCAGATGATGCGTCCGGAAGTATTGCAGAACAGCGGAGCCGAGCTGCCGCACAACAACCGCCAGCCTTACCTGGGCCTGTTGTTCTGCATCGCGCTGCAGGGCGTGTTCCCACCGCGCGGCTGATGAAAACCACGCTGCGCGCTGAAACCGGAGCGGACCGCGATTTCCTGCGCGGCCTGTTCGACCAGGTGCGCGCGCAGGAACTGGCGGGCCTGGATCCGGCCTTGCTGCGGCCTTTGCTCGATATGCAGTTCATGGCGCAGCAGCAGTCCTACCGCCAGGCTTTCCCGGGCGCCCGCTTCGAGATCGTCGAAGCGGACGGCGTACCGGCAGGGCGCCAGGTAGTGGCGCGGTCGGACGGCGCCTTGCACCTGGTCGACATTGCCTTGCTGGCGCATTGGCGCGGGCGGGGCATCGGGGGCGCGCTGTTGCGCGGGCTGCAGCAGGAAGCGGCCGGCGCGGGCTTGCCGCTGCGCTTACAGGTAGCACTCAATAATCCGGCCGAGGCGCTGTATCGCCGCCTGGGCTTTAAAGAAACTGGGATGTCCGGCATGCACCGGGCAATGGAATGGGAGAACGACAATGACTGATCAAGTGACTTCACGCCGCACCGTGCTGAAAGCCGGTAGCGGTTCGCTGCTGGTTGCGGGACTGGGTATCGCACCGGCCGTGGACGCGGCTGCGGCCAGCAAAACTGCAGACACTTTCACCTGGAGCCGCGCCGCTGCGCAGCGCCTGGTTGGCCAGGCATTCTGGCTGAATCATCCGGAATACCGCGCGCTGCAGATCAAGCTGGAAGCGGTACAGGCTTCCAAGCTGGCTCCGCACGGCGCCGAAACCAAGCAATTCACGGTGGTGTTCTCCGCCGCCGCGCAGCCGGTCATCAAAGCCGGCAGCTACGAAATCGAAAATGAAGCGACGGGACGCCAGCTGGTGTTCCTGCAGCCAGGCGCCCGCCAGGGCGCCCGAATCACGCTGCGCGCCGACTTCAACCTGCACGTCTAAGGAAACACAATGCACAAACACGCCTCCGCCAACCGCTTCTATCGTCTCGTCTGGAGTACGGTGCACCGCTGCTGGGTGGCAGTAGCCGAAGGGACGCGCAGCCACGGCAAAGGCGGCGCGCGCCGCCGCGCCGCCGCGGTAGTGGCAGCCAGCCTGGCCGCCAGCGCTGCTGCCGCGGGCGTTGCTCCGCCATCGAACGCACTCCCGACCGGCATGCAGGTCGTGGCGGGACAGGCCGGCGTGAATGTGCAGGGCAATAACATGACTGTCAGCCAGGCCACGCAGCAAGCGATCCTGAACTGGCAGGGCTTTAACGTGGGCGCCGATGCGCAGGTGCGCTTCAACCAGCCGAATGCATCGGCGGTGGCGTTGAACCGCGTCGTGGGCGGCGGCGCCAGCGAGATCTTCGGCAAGCTTTCGTCGAACGGCAAGGTTTTCCTTGTCAACCCGCAGGGCGTGCTGTTTGGCGCCGGCGCCCAGGTGGATGTGGGCGGCCTGGTGGCCACCAGCCTTGGCATCAGTGACCAGGACTTCCTGGCGGGCAGCTACCGCTTCAGCGGCGTTGGCGCTGGCTCCGTGCGCAATGAGGGCAGCATCAACGCTAACGGCGGCGTGGTGGCGCTGCTGGCGCCGGCCGTGTCGAACAGCGGCAATATCACGGCGCGTCATGGCAGCGTGGCGCTGGCGGCCGGCAATGCGGTTGGCCTGGACTTCCGCGGCGACGGCCTGATCACGGTACGCGTGGAGCAGGGTGCGCTTGACGCACTGGCCGAAAACAAGGGCCTGCTGCAAGCCGATGGCGGCCAGGTGTTGTTGACTGCAAAAGCGGCCGATGCACTGGCTCGGTCCACCGTCAACAATGCGGGCGTGGTGCAGGCGCGTGGCCTTGTTGCGGAAGGCGGCACGATCCGCCTGGTGGGCGATGGCCTGGTGCAAGCAGGCCAGCTTGATGCTTCCTCGTCTAAAGGCCAGGGCGGCAGCGTGAGCGTGGCAGGTGGCTTCGTCTCGCTGGGCGGCGCGGTGCGCGCCGACGGCGTGCGCGGCGGCAGCATCGAAGTGATAGCTGCTGGCGACCTGTCGGCAGCGTCGGCATTGTCGGCGTCCGGCACGGCTGGCAAGGGCGGCAGCATCGCGCTCTCCGCCGGCGCCACCCTCGCGGAAAACAATGCGGCATCGGCCAATGTGGCCGGCGCCACCGATGGCGGCGCCATGTCGCTCCAGGCTGCCGGCAGCCTGCTGTCCTCCGGCCAGCACGATGCTCACGGTGCCACGGGGCAGGGCGGCCGCGTCGATATCAGCGGCGCCGATGTGCGCCTGATGGGCGCAACGGTGGATGCTTCCGGCGCGCACCAGGGCGGCCTGGTCCGCGTGGGCGGCGCCTTCCAGGGCGGCGCACAGCGCGCCGATGCACCGGATGCCGACCGCTTCACCGCGCGTTGGGGCGCGACGGCAAGCATCGCCAATGCAGATGCGACCTTCATCAATGACAGCACGGTGCTGGACGTTTCGGCGCGCGGTGCGGCAGGCCAGGGCGGCACCGCCATCATCTGGTCGCAAAAGCAGACCACCATGCTGGGCGCGCTCAAGGCTACCGGCGCTGTACGTGGTGGCGCAGTCGAAATTTCGTCGCACGAGCAATTGCGCCACGTGGGCCTGGATCGCCTGGCGATCGGCGCCGGCGGCCGGCTGCTGCTCGATCCGAAGGACATCGTGATCGGCGACTTCACCAACCAGTGGACGTACGACGCCATCATTGGCAAGGGCTTCTCCGGTGGTAAGAACGTTGACGTGTCGAGCCTGAAGGACGGTGAAGGTTTTGGCTACAGTGTGGCGCTCACCTCTGACGGTAAAGGCATGGCCGTGGGCGCGCCTTTTAACGAGGGCACCACCACGCCGGCAACCAACAACTACGGTGCCGTGCGCCTGTTCACGTTCAATGACACAAAGTTTGGCGGCGGCACGCTGGTAGGTACCGTCGGCTACGGCTACACCGGTAATAACAACTACAATATGTCGGGCCAACTGACCGGCGCCGATATGTTCGGCAGCTCGGTGGCGCTGAACAGCACCGGCACCGTGATGGCGGTGGGCGCCCTGGGCACGGAGCGCGTCTATACCTTTGGCTTCAATACGGGCTTTACTTCGCCTTCTTTGAACCAGACCCTGACCAGCCATAACGGCGCGGGTACCGGCTTCGGCGTGGCGGTTGCGCTGAACGGTGCCGGCGATAAGCTGGCGGTGGGTGCGTTGTTGAACAACAGCGTTGAGTTCTACAGCAAGAGCGGCACGTTCGGCTACCTGTCGACGATCACTGGCGGCAATGCTGCGGAGTCGCAGTTCGGCACAGCCTTGGCGCTTAACGATGCCGGCACGCAGCTGGCAGTGGGCGCGCCGGGCGAAGACTCCGGCCGCGGCGCGGTCTACCTGTACACGACGCCGTTCGCGACCCCGACCCTCAAGGGCAAAATTGGCCAGGGCGGCGACTGGATGAATATCGCCCTGAATGAGAGCGAGTTGTTTGGTTCTTCGCTGGCGATGAACGATGCCGGTACCCGGCTGGCGGTAGGTGCGCCGGGCAACGGCGGCCTTGGCAACACGGCTCCCGGTCCTGGTGCGGTTCGCATCTTCGACTATACCGGCGACTTCGCGGGGCTGAATATCTCCGCCATCATCGGCCGTGATTACACACAAGGCGTAAACGCCAGCCTGGATAACTCCGATTTTGGCAACTTCGGCTTTGCGCTTGCCATGAATGGCGCGGGCGATGCCCTGGTGGTTTCCCAGCCGTTTGAGAACTCCTTCGATGGCAGCACGGTGGCCAGCGGTACCATGAGCATGTTCCGCCTGCTGCCGGCGCCAAGCGCAAGCAGCCTGTCGTTCGACCAGGCTTACCCGAAAAATCTTGTGAACGCATCGGTTGACGCGCAAAAGCTGGCCGCGGCACTGGCCGGCGGCACCGATATCACGCTGCAGGCAAATAATGACATCACCTGGCTGGCGGGTAGCGCCATCAATGCTTCCGGCGGCAATGGCAACCTGACTTTGCAGGCTGGCCGCAGCGTTGCGCTGAATTCCAATGTGACCATGGGTGGTACCCTGGGCGTGGTGGCGAACGCCGGCACCGGCGCTGGCGTCGTGAATGCATACCGCAATGCCGGTGCAGCGACGATCACTGTGGCCAATGGCACGACCATCAATGCCGGAAACGTCAACCTGAAGATCGATACCGGAGCAGGCCAGACCAATTCCGACAGCGGCGCGATTACGGTCAACGGCATCGTGACCGGCAAGACTGTGAAGGTGACCAACCTGGGGCCGAGCGCAGGAAGCGACGTCGTCATCGGCTCGAACGGCAAACTGGTCGGCTCTGGCGGGAACAGTCAAGCAACTGTAGTTGTGGTGGTAGCAGGCGACGGCGGCGGGACCTTCACCAATAATGCGTTCACCAACACCGGCCTGGATGGTGGTGCGGCGGGCTTCTACAACGTGTACTCGGATTCGCCCGTGACCACGAAAGAGGGCATGACCGGCTATGCCAAGCTTTACAACCGGGCATATAGCGCAACATTGCCGGGCCTGCCAATCAACTACTTCTTCTACAAATACCAGCCGACCCTGACGGTCACCGCCCAGAACTCCACCAAGACGTATGACGGTACTTCTGCGCTGCCTACCGTTACGTACAACGTCACCGGGTATATCGACGGCGATTCGAACAACCTCGCTGGTTCGGTCGGGGCGGTGAACTTTACCAAAAACGTTGGCGTCTATGGCTATAACATCGGGTCGCTCAATAGCTCGCTTGGCTACAAGATCAACCTGGTCAACAGCGGCTCGCTGACTGTAACCAAACGTGCGTTGGCAGTGACGGCGACCGGTGTCGACAAGGTTTACGACGGCCTCGTGGGCGCGACCGTGACTACCGGCGACAACCGCGTAGCTAACGATACCCTGACAATCGCCCGCAACGCATCCTTCAGCAGCAAGGACGTTGGTACTGGGAAGACTGTCAGCGTAAGCGGGATTGCCATCTCGGGTGCCGATGCTGGGAATTACTCGCTGTCCAACACGACTGCCAGCACCACGGCCGACATCACCAAGCGGACGCTTAACGTGACGGCGACTGCCTCCAATAAAGTGTATGACGGTGGATCGTTCGCCAGCATGTCGCTGGGCTCCGACAGGGTCGGCGCTGACGCGGTGTTTGTGAACGCGGGTTCGACTTCCTTTGTCGACAAGAATGTGGGAACCGGCAAGACCGCCCAGGCGACCGGGCTGTCGATCTTCGGTGCAGACTCGGGCAACTACTCGCTGGCCTCGACTACCGCATCGACGACGGCCAATATTACGAAGCGCCAATTGTCGGTTGGCCTGCTTGCTTCCGATAAGGTGTACGACGGCGCAGTGGCAGCAACTGGCAGCTATTCCGATAACCGCATTTTGAATGACGTGTTGACTGTCTCCGGCAATGCGACTTTCGCGAACAAGAATGTTGGCAATGGCAAGACCGTTACGGCCAGCGGTCTGTCTCTTTCGGGCACTGATGCTGGCAATTATTCTCTCGCATCCACCACGGCTACCGGCACTGCGGCCATCACGCCACGCGCGTTGACGGTGACGGCTACCGGCAATAACAAAGTCTACGACGGCAGCGTTGCAGCAACCGTGAACTTCGGTGACGACCGCGTGGCCGGCGATGCACTGGGACTGACCGGCACCGCTTCCTTCGGCACTAAAGATGCGGGCAATGGCAAAGCGATTTCCGTGAGCGGCATTTCGCTGTCTGGCACAGATTCGGGCAACTATGCCCTGGCAAACAATTCGGCTTCGGCAACGGGCAATATCGCGCAGCGCACCCTGAACGTGACGGCTACTGGCGTCAATAAAACTTATGATGGCTCGGCGACTGCGACGGTCGGCCTGACCGACGACCGCGTCACCAATGATGTGCTGAGCGTTAGCGGGGGCGCGTCGTTCGGTGACAAGAACGTCGGCACCGGCAAGACGGTTTCCGTGACTGGCATTTCGCTGTCGGGTGCGGATGCGGCCAACTACTCGCTGGCTTCGACTACTGCTTCCAGTAGTGCTGATATCACGGCGCGTAGCCTGACCGTGACTGCGACCGGTATCGACCGTGTGTACGACGGCGGCAATACGGCCAGCGTGACCTTCGGCGACAACCGTGTAGGCGGCGATACGCTGAGCATCAGCGGCAATGCCTCCTTCGGCGACAAGAACGTTGGCACCGGCAAGACTGTGAGCGTGGGCGGCATCGCGCTGTCTGGCGCAGATGCGGGCAACTACTCGCTGACCGCTACCACTGCCGGCACCACGGCCAACATCACCCAGCGTACGCTGAACGTGAGCGCGACTGCCGCCAATAAGGTGTATGACGGCGGCGTGAACGCTACTGTGTCCCTGACGGACGACCGTGTAAGCGGCGATACATTCGCGGTGAGCAAGTCCGGCGCTTCGTTTGCCGACAAGAACGTCGGTACCGGCAAGACCGTGACGGCTAATGGCCTGTCGCTGTCCGGCGCGGATGCGGCCAACTACGCGTTGGGCGCGACTTCGGCGTCGACGACTGCCGACATCACCCCGCGCCAATTGACTGTGGGCCTGACCGCGGCCGACAAAGTGTACGACGGCGCGGTGGCGGCGGCAGCCAGCTACACCGATGATCGTGTCGTGAACGATGCGCTGACCGTTTCGGGCACTGCAACCTTCGGCGACAAGAATGTTGGCGCAGGCAAGACCGTGACGGCCAACGGCCTGTCGCTGTCGGGCGCGGATGCGAACAACTACACGCTGGCGTCGACCACCGCCACCAGCACCGCGGCCATCACGCCGCGCGCCCTGGTAGTGACCGCTACCGGCAACAACAAGGTATACGACGGCGGCAATGCTGCCACTGTGAACTTCAGCGACGACCGCGTGACCAACGATGTGCTGAGCGTCAGCGGCGGCGCGTCGTTCGGTGACAAGAACGTGGGTACCGGCAAGACGGTTTCCGTGACTGGTATTGCGCTGTCCGGCGCTGATGCCGGCAACTACTCGCTGGCATCCACCTCGGCCAGCAGCAGCGCAGATATCACTGCGCGCAGCCTGACCGTGACAGCGACCGGTATCGACCGTGTGTACGACGGCGGCAATACCGCCAGCGTGACCTTCGGCGACAACCGTGTAGGCGGCGATGCGCTGGGCATCAGCGGCAATGCCTCCTTCGGCGACAAGAATGTTGGCACTGGCAAGACTGTGAGCGTAGGCGGTATCGCGCTGTCCGGCGCAGATGCCGGCAACTACTCGCTGACCGCTACCACTGCAGGCACCACGGCCAACATTACCCAGCGTACGCTGAACGTGAGCGCGACTGCCGGCAATAAGGTGTATGACGGCGGCGTGAACGCCGTTGCGTCCCTTGGCGACGACCGTGTAAGCGGCGATACGCTGACGGTCAGCCAAACCGGCGCTACGTTTGCGGACAAGAACGTCGGTACAGGCAAGACCGTGACGGCCAACGGCCTGTCGCTGTCCGGCGCGGATGCGGCCAACTACGCGCTGGGCGCGACGTCGGCGTCGACGACTGCCGACATCACCCCGCGCCAATTGACTGTGGGCCTGACCGCTGCCGACAAAGTGTACGACGGCGCGGTGGCTGCAGCAGCCAGCTACACCGATGACCGTGTCGTGAACGATGCGCTGACCGTTTCGGGGACTGCAACCTTCGGTGACAAGAATGTTGGCAGCGGCAAGACCGTGACGGCCAACGGCCTGTCGCTGTCGGGCGCGGATGCAAACAACTACACGCTGGCGTCGACCACCGCCACCAGCACCGCGGCCATCACGCCGCGTGCCCTGACGGTGACCGCTACCGGCAACAACAAAGTGTACGACGGCGGCAATGCTGCCACCGTGAACTTCAGCGACGACCGCGTGACCAATGATGTGCTGAGCGTTAGCGGCGGCGCGTCGTTCGGCGACAAGAACGTCGGTACCGGCAAGACGGTTTCCGTGACTGGCATCACGCTGTCCGGCGCCGATGCTGGCAACTACTCGCTGGCCTCGACGTCAGCTTCGAGCAGCGCTGATATCACGGCGCGCAATCTGACCGTGACCGCGACCGGTATTGACCGTGTGTACGACGGCGGCAACACCGCCAGCGTGAGCTTCGGCGACAACCGTGTGGCTGGCGATACGCTGAGCATCAGCGGCAATGCCTCCTTTGGCGACAAGAACGTTGGCACCGGCAAAACTGTGAGCGTGGGCGGCATCGCGCTGTCCGGCGCAGATGCGGGCAACTATTCGCTGACCGCTACCACTGCGGGCACCACGGCCAACATTACCCAGCGTACGCTGAACGTGAGCGCGACTGCCGCCAATAAGGTGTATGACGGCGGCGTGAGTGCCACTGTGTCCCTGACGGACGATCGTGTAGGCGGCGATACATTCGCGGTGAGCAAGTCCGGCGCTACGTTTGCCGACAAGAACGTCGGTACCGGCAAGACCGTGACGGCCAATGGCCTGTCGCTGTCGGGCGCGGATGCGAACAACTACACGCTGGCGTCGACCACCGCCACCAGCACCGCAGCCATCACGCCGCGCGCCCTGGTGGTGACGGCTACCGGCAATAACAAGGTTTACGACGGCGGCAATGTCGCCACCGTGAATTTCAGCGACGACCGCGTGACCAATGATGTGCTCAGCGTTAGCGGCGGCGCGTCGTTCGGTGACAAGAACGTCGGCACCGGCAAGACGGTTTCCGTAACTGGCATCACGCTGTCCGGCGCCGATGCCGGCAACTACTCGCTGGCCTCGACTTCGGCTTCGAGCAGCGCTGATATCACTGCGCGCAGCCTGACCGTGACAGCGACCGGTATCGACCGTGTGTACGACGGCGGCAACGCCGCCAGCGTGACCTTCGGCGACAACCGTGTAGGCGGCGACACGCTGAGCATCAGCGGCAACGCTTCGTTTGGTGACAAGAATGTTGGCACCGGCAAGACTGTGAGCGTGGGCGGCATCGCACTGTCTGGCGCCGATGCCGGCAATTACTCGCTGACCGCTACCACTGCGGGCACCACCGCAAACATTACCCAGCGTACTTTGAACGTGAGCGCGACTGCCGCCAATAAGGTGTATGACGGCGGCGTGAACGCCGTTGCTTCCCTCGGCGACGACCGTGTAAGCGGCGATACGCTGACGGTCAACCAGACCGGCGCTACGTTTGCGGACAAGAACGTCGGTACCGGCAAGACCGTAACGGCCAATGGCCTGTCGCTGTCCGGCGCGGATGCGGCCAACTACGCGCTGGGCGCAACGTCGGCGTCGACGACTGCCGACATCACCCCGCGTCAATTGACTGTGGGCCTGACCGCTGCCGACAAAGTGTACGACGGTGCGGTAGCGGCAGCAGCCAGCTACACCGATGATCGTGTCGTGAACGATGCGCTGACCGTTTCGGGCACTGCAACCTTCGGTGACAAGAATGTTGGCAGCGGCAAGACCGTGACGGCCAACGGCCTGTCACTGTCCGGCGCGGATGCGAACAACTACACGCTGGCGTCGACCACCGCCACCAGCACCGCGGCCATCACGCCGCGCGCCCTGGTGGTGACGACTACTGGCAATAACAAGGTGTACGACGGCGGCAATGCTGCCACCGTCAACTTTAGCGACGACCGCGTAGTGGGTGACGTGCTGGGTGTCAGCGGCGGCGCGTCGTTCGCTGACAAGAACGTAGGCACCGGCAAGACGGTTTCCGTGACTGGCATCACGCTGTCCGGCGCCGATGCCGGCAACTACTCGCTGGCTTCGACTACTGCTTCCAGCAGCGCTGACATCACGGCTCGCAGCTTGACCGTCACTGCGACCGGTATCGACCGTGTGTACGACGGCGGCAATACCGCTGGCGTGACCTTCGGCGACAACCGTGTGGCTGGCGATACGCTGAGCATCAGCGGCAACGCTTCGTTTGGTGACAAGAATGTTGGGACTGGCAAGACTGTGAGCGTGGGCGGCATCGCGCTGTCCGGCGCAGATGCGGGCAACTATTCGCTGACCGCTACCACTGCCGGCACCACGGCCAACATTACCCAGCGTACGTTGAACGTGAGCGCGACTGCGGCCAACAAGGTGTACGACGGCGGCGTGATCGCTACCGCGTCCCTCGGCGACGACCGTGTAAGCGGCGATACGCTGACGATTAACCAGACCGGCGCAGCGTTTACCGATAAGAACGTCGGTACCGGCAAGACCGTGACGGCGAATGGCCTGTCGCTGTCCGGCGCGGATGCGGCCAACTACGCGCTGGGCGCGACGTCGGCGTCGACCACTGCCGACATCACCCCGCGCCAATTGACTGTGGGCCTGACCGCCTCAGACAAGGTGTATGACGGCGCGGTGGCTGCGGCAGTCAGCTATAGCGACAACCGCGTCAGCGGGGACGTGCTGGGCTTGTCCGGCAACGCGACCTTCGCCGACAAAAACGTTGGCGCAGGCAAGACCGTGACGGCCAACGGCCTGTCGCTGTCGGGCGCGGATGCAAACAACTACACGCTGGCGTCGACTACCGTTACCAGCACCGCGGCCATCACGCCGCGCACGCTGACGGTGACCGCTACCGGCAACAACAAAGTTTACGACGGCGGCACCGCTGCCACCGTGAACTTCGTCGACAACCGCGTGGCGGGCGATGTGCTTGGCATCAGCGGCGGCGCATCGTTTGGCGACAAGAACGTCGGCACCACCAAAGCTGTTTCCGTGACGGGTATTTCGCTGTCGGGTGCGGACGCTGGCAACTACTCGTTGGCTTCGACGACGGCAAGCGGCAGCGCTGATATCACGGCGCGCAGCCTGACCGTGACCGCGACCGGCATCGACCGTGTATACGACGGCGGCACTGCTGCGAGCGTGAACTTCGGCGACAATCGTGTGATCGGTGATGCGCTGACCATCAGCGGGAATGCATCGTTTGGCGACAAGAATGCCGGCGACGGCAAGGCTGTCAGCGTGGGCAGTATTGTGCTGTCCGGCGCGGATGCGGGCAATTACTCGCTGGCCGCGACGACTGCCGGCGCCACTGCCAACATTACCAAGCGCGCGCTGAACGTGAACGCGACCGCCGCGAACAAGGTCTATGACGGCGGTGTGAGTGCCAGCACTTCCCTGAGCGACAACCGCGTGAGCGGCGATACGCTGACGGTGAACCAGGCCAGCGCCGTGTTTGCGGACAAGAACGCCGGCGCCAGCAAGAACGTGCAGGTAACCGGCCTGTCCCTGTCGGGCACAGACGCAGGCAACTATACGCTGGGTTCGACCTCGGCGTCCGCAACCGCCGACATTACGCGCCGTAGCCTGACCGCGACCGCGACGGGTGCAGATAAGGTGTACGATGGCACAACCGCCGTCAACGTGAGCTACGCCGACAACCGCCTTGTTGGCGATACCCTCTCGATTAACGGCAACGCGGCCTTCGCCGATAAAAATGCCGGCAACGGCAAGGCAATCAACGTGACCGGTTTGGCGTTGACTGGCGCGGATGCTGGCAACTACGTCCTGGCGAATACCAACGCCAGCGCACAGGCCAACATTGCGCGCCGCTCGCTGACGGTTTCGGCAAGCGGCAACACCAAGGTCTATGACGGCAACGCGGTGGCGGCTTTGAGCCTCGCGGACAACCGCATCGCCGGCGATGCGTTGGCGCTGTCGGCAAACGGCAGCTTCTCCGATAAGAACGCCGGCAGCGGCAAGACTGTGACGGCGACCGGCATCACCGTGACCGGCGCCGATGTTGCCAACTATCAGCTGACCTCCACCACGGCAAGCGGCACCGGCACGATCACGCCACGTGCGCTGACCGCCAACGTGGCGGCTGTCGATAAGGTCTATGACGGCACGGCCGGCGCTGCCGTGGTCCTGGCCAGCGATGATCGCGTTGCAGGCGATCGGCTGGAGCTGACAGGCGGCGTTGGCAGTTTCGCCGACAAGAATGCCGGTAATGGCAAGGCGGTTGCGCTGTCCGGAGTCAGTGTGGGCGGGGCCGATGCCGGCAACTACGATATCTCCATCGTCGCCAAGCAGACGGCCAACATCGCCAAGCGTGCGCTCAATGTCAGTGCGACGGGTATCGACAAGGTCTATGACGGTTCGAAAGCGGCGCAAGTGTCGTTCGGCGACAACCGCCTGGCCGGGGACGCACTGCAAGTGGCTGGCCTCGCAACCTTCGCCGACAAGAACGCAGGCAAAGACAAGGCGGTTTCCGTCAATGAACTGTCCCTGTCCGGTGCGGACGCGGGTAACTACGCGATCAGCAACGCTGGCGTCAGCACCAAGGCTTCGATCACGCCTAAGGCGCTGGAAGTCAAGGCGAACGACCAGGTGCGTGCATATGGCGCCGCCAACCCTGCGCTGACCTGGACCTCCACCGGCTTCGTCGGCGGTGACACCGCAGCGTTGCTGGACGGCGTGCAAACCGGTACTGCTGCGACGCGCGAATCGCCGGCCGGCGCCTATGCCATCAACATCGGCGGCAATAGCCTCGCCAACTACGCGGTGAGCTACGTCAATGGCGTAATGACCGTGCAGCGCGCGCCTCAGGAAATCAACAACGCGATCGGCAATGCGGTGAATCCGGTCATGCCGGTGGTGCCTGTCGCAGCGGGGCAGGGCGGCACAGTTGGCCCCCAGCTTGCCAACGACGGCGGCACCCTGGTTCCAATGCCAGCGCCAATCGCGCCGGTGATTTCCGAAGATGTCGCGGCAGGCCAGCCGAACCCGGTGAACCCTGGCAACCTGACAGCGTCGGCTACCCCGGCCAGCCCGGCAACCCCGGGCAGCGCGGATGGCGCGTCTGCTTCGGTTAACCAGGCAAATCCGGCTAGCCCGGCCACTCCTGCCGAACCAGCCCGCGTTGCGGCGAATGGCTCGGCAGAAGGCGAGCAGCAGCAAGTGGCCCAGGCACAAGGCCCAGCGGCCGGCGCTCCGGCGCAGCCGCAGCCTCAGCCCCAGTTGCGCGGCAGCGAGGTGCGTGAATTGATGATTGGCGGCGGCAGCCGCGTGATGGTGCGTGACGGTGGCGTGAACACTGCCGGCGCCCCTAACTGATTAGAAGCAGGAATAAGCAAGTGCAGAAACATACACAAAATAGCCTGGCCCTGGCCATCCTGAGCGTTCCGGCCATCGTATTTGCGCAGGCGCAGACTGTGCCCGACGCGGGCCGCATCCTCGAGCAGAACCGCCCGCCGGCGCTGGTGCGCCAGCCCGCGCCGAGCGGAAAAGTCGTGCCGGACGCCGCGCCCGTGCAGGGCGTGGTGCTGCAGGGCGTCCAAAAAGTGATGGTGCGTCGCTTCGTACTGCAAGGCGAGAGCGCTTTCTCGTCGGCTGAATTGCAGCAAGTGCTTGTGCCATACACCGGCCGCGAGCTGACCTTCGCCGAACTCCAGCAAGCCTGCAATGCCGTCACCGCCTTCTACCGTGAACTCGGCTACTTCGTGGCCAGCGCCGTGCTGCCTGCGCAGGAAATCGGCAATGGCGAGGTGACGATCCAGATCCTGGAGGGCCGCATTTCGAAGGTCACCATGGTGCCGGATGCGAACGTGCGCCTGCAGCCTGAAACCGCGCGCCGCTACCTCGACGCGCTGGTACCGGCTGGCCAGCCGGTACAGGAGGACCGCCTTGAGCGCGCCCTGTTGCTGACGCAGGATTTGCCTGGCATGGGCGCCCGCGCAGAATTGAGCAAAGGGCAGGGCCTGGGGGAATCCGAGCTTGCGGTTCAATTGACCGAAGGCCCGCTGGTGAGCGGCACGGTGAACCTGGATAACTCCAGCAACCGCTATACCGGCGCAACCCGCCTATCCGGCAACATGGCACTGAATGACCTGGGCGGACTCGGTGGCCAGCTTTCCCTGCTTGCCTCCACTGCCGGTGACGGTTTCCGCTATGGCCGCGCGGGCTACGTTGCGCCGGTTGGCGACAGCGGCCTGAAAATGGGCGCGGCGTTTTCGCGCCTGCGCTACAAGCTGGGCGAGGAATTCGCTTCGCTCGACGCGCACGGCACCGCCTCCGTGTCGCAGGTAATCGCTACCTACCCGCTGCTGCGCACCCGCAGCACCAATATCCAGCTGCGCACGGGTTTCGACGACAAACGCTACGAGAACTTCGCCAACGGCGCGCAGACCAGCGACAAGCACGTGCAGTTGCTGCCGCTGGCCGTGACCTTCAGCCGCCAGCAGGAAGACGCCATGACCCAGGCCAGCCTGGAGCTGAGCCTCGGCCGCCTGGACCTGGGCGGCAACACCGCATCGCTGGAAGCGGATGCCGCCGGCGCCCATAGCCAGGGTCGATTCAGCCACCTGGCTTATGCACTGGGCCGTTACCAGCGCCTGTCGGGCAACCTCGGCCTGCTGGTGAATGTAAGCGGCCAGTTCGCTTCCAGCAACCTGGAATCGGGCGAGAAAATGTCGCTGGGCGGCCCGGGCCGCGTGCGCGCCTATCCGGCGGGCGAGGCGAGCGGCGACGAAGGGCACGTGCTGACCACCGAACTGCATTACGAATTGCCGCAATGGCGCACCGACCTGGCGGCCTTTATGGACGTTGGCCACGTGCGCCTGAATAACGGCGTATATGCAGGCGCGCTCGCGGCCAACGGTCCTGGCAACAGCTACACGCTGAAAGGCGCGGGCCTTGGCGCAACGTGGCGCGCAGCCAATGGCGCATCGCTGCAGGTGCAGGTCGCGCGCAAGATCGGCGCCAACCCGGGCGCCAATGCCAAGGGCGAAGATGGCGACGGCAAGTCCTCGAAAGTACGTGCCTGGTTCAATGCTTCGCTGCCGTTCTAAGCTGCAAACCTAGTGAATTGATAGCCCGCCGTCCCTGCTAAATCAGGGCTTTCCTGTCAACGTTGCCGAAATGTCTGGCAACCGGGATACTGGAATGCTCCATCACAGGCAGGGGCGGTCATGAGCAAATTTCATCATATTACGCACTACGGTGAACTCGTTATGCCGGGCACCACGGCACGCGGCGAACTGCCCGACGACTTCACCATGAACTCCCCGGTCGGCATCGCGCGCGACCACTATGACCATGTCTGGGTATGCGATACCGGCAATAGCCGCCTGCTGGTCTTCAGCGCCGACCTGGACACCCTCCTGCACGTGATCGACACGCCGGGCGAGGGCACCGAGCAGGCGCGCCGCCTGATGATGCCTTTCCATCTTTGCCCCCATCCCGAGCAGGACCTGATGTACTGCACCGATATGGGCAATGGCCGCGTGGTGGTGTTCGAGTACGACGAACACACGGTGGACTTCCAGTTTGCGTTTGGCGATGCGGCGGACGGCATCAACGGCAAGGGCTTCGAACCCTTGAGCGACCCGAATGGCATCACCATCGTGAAAGAAGCGGACGGCGAACATTTCCTCTACGTCTGCGATGAATTCTTCCACACCAAAAAGGATGACCGCAGCCGCTGCGTCAAGTTCACGCCGGAAGGCAAATTCGTCCTGCAATTCCGCACTGTCGATGACGCCAACAGCACCCACGACCTGTTGTGGCCACAGGGCCTGGCGTCGGACTCGCACGGCAACCTGTACCTCGCCAATACCGGCCACTACGAAGTGCTGAAGATCGACACCGCCTGGCCGATCAAGGACGAACGCGTGCAATGCCCGGGCGAGACTTCGCTGCTGCACAGCTTTGGCAACCCCGCCGGCATCGGCAAATTCAATGTCATGCGTTCGGTCTGCGTGATCGACGACCGCATCTTTGTGCCGGGCCAGGTGGAAGATTCGATCACCATCTACGACACCGAAGGCAAACTCCTGACGGTGGTGGAGGGCATGCTGCCGCTGTGGAACCACAAGCCGCAAGCCATGCACTCGATCTCGGACCTGGTGTACGGCGCGCTGGAAGACGCAGTCTTCGTCGGCCCTTACCAGATCTGCGCCGCTGCCGACGCCAACGTCTACTATGTGACCGAGCCTTTCGCCTCCACCGTGCTGAAAATGCGCATCGCACCGGATCGCGACGGCGGCGACCAGGATGCGATCCTGCTCGATGCGGTCGGGCACCGCCGCGACAATGCCACCGCCAAAGCCGCCACCTCGCAATTCAACTGCATGACGGCAGTGATCGGCGTCGATCCCAAACGTGCCGGTAGCGGCACCTTGCCCCAATCGAACTGGCTGGATAACTGGGCTACCGCCACCGCCAACATCTACAAATACTGGTACGACCAGCTCAAGCACCACGCCCGCCTGGACCCGCTGGCACAGGCCGCGACATCTTCCTACAACATCGATTCCGGCAACTGGTGCATGAAGACCTTCGACACGGCGGCGGACCCGATCGCCCAGTTGCAGGACATGATGCGCGGCTTCTTCACTCCGGGCGGCCTGGCGATGGCCGTGTACTACCCTTCGCAACCGCTGCTGGGCCAGATCTGTCCCGGCACGCCGCTGGTTTTTGTCACCAATTTCAATGCCTGTACGGTGTCGATGTTCCAGTTTGGGCCTAATGGCCACCTGTTGAACTACGGCCTGCCGTTTGGCCGCGAAGGCCTGGGCGGCGACGGCACGCTGAAGGCGCCGCAGGGACTGGAGGTGAACAGCCACGGCGAAATCTACATCGCCGATTCGCTGAATAACCGTATCTCCATGTGGCAGCTGCAGCCTTCCGGCCTGGTGTCGTTTGTGAAAAATTTCCAGTGGGTGGAGGAGCACAAGCCGCTGGCCAGTTTCGCCCCGTGCGACGTTGCGATCGATGCCCAGGACCGCGTCTTTGTGTGCGACCAGTTCAATAATTGCATCCGCGTCTTCGACCGCGAGGGCAATAGCCTGTGGAGCTATGGCCGTGCAGGATATTGCGACGACCTGGCAAAGGACGCCGACAAGTTCTACCTGCCGGCCAGCTTATGTGTTGACCAGGAAGGGCACCTGATCGTCAATGACCTGGTCAACCGCGCATTGAAGGTCTTCCGTATTGGCGAGGACACGCTAGAATACGTAACTGGAGAGCTTGTATTTAAAAAGTACCCCGAAGTTGGCGGCGTGTGGATGCCGTTCTTCATATACGCGCGTGACCGCCGCGTGTATGTGCCTGACACCACGTTCAACGTCGTCAATATCTACGCCTACCAGCTGGAGTGACGGAGGTTAGCCATGTGGCGAGGTTTGTTGGCCGGAATGCTATTGCTTGGCGCCGCGCAGGCGGCCGACAAAAAAACCTTCTCCGTTGGCGTTGAGGATTACAAGAACTGGCTGCCGTATTCCGAAGTGCGGAATGGGGTGTACGGCGGCTTGGGGAAAGACATCCTCGACGCTTTTGCCAGGCAGATGGGCTACACCTTCATCTACGAACCTTATCCCTTGAAACGGCGCGACCGCCTGTTCGTTGACGGCCAGGTTGACCTGGCCTTCCCGGACAATCCGAACTGGGTGGTCGAGATGAAGAAGGAACTGAAAATCAGCTATGCGCCGGTACTGGAATTTACCGACGGCGTCCTGGTGCGGCCAGAATACCTGGGGCGCGGGGTGGGGCGACTGAAAACCCTCGGCATCCCGCTCGGCTTCACGCCTTATCCTTACCAGCAGCTGATGTCGGCCGGTTCACTGCGTATCGAAGAAACCGCCGATTACGACGCGCTGTACGAAAAGCTGATCATGCGCCGCGTCGATGGCGCCTACATGAATACCCGCATCGCACGCCATTACTGGACCCAGATCCGCAAGCTGCCGCATGTGCCGGTGCTGTACGACCCGGACCTGCCGCATGCGTCCGGCCAATGGTACCTGTCTTCGCACAAATATCCCAAGCTAGTGGATGAATTCCGCCGCTTCATGCAGACCAACAGGGCGGAAGTGGAGGAGCTGAAGAAGAAGTACAACTTCGTCTCCTCCGACGACCAGTGATTATTGGGCTTTCAGGCCCAGCACCTTAATCGGTTCAATGCTCGGCGGTGTGGCAAACAGCTCGGGCGCTTGCGCCATCAGGGCCTGTGCAATCGGACCGTTCAGGTGGCCCTGGCGAGCGTCTTCGGTTTCGAATGCGTCGAACACGCCGAACACGCGTTCGGACAGGCGCAATGCGAACCAGTACTTGGTGCCCGGTTCCTGTTTGGCCAGGGCCAGCCCGGTTTGGAGGAAGTCGGCAACGGCGGATTCCTTGCCAGGCTTGGCTTCGAAACGGGCGAACAGTGCGTACTTGATCATGTCTATCTCCTTGTTGGATTGATCGCGAAACTGCGATGGAGAGACTTTACCGGCGCCGCGATTGCCGTTAAATTGGCGAGATTGACATCTTTGGTATCAATCGCGCCATGAATATCACCGTGCTCGCGCTGGACAGCGTGTTTGACACAGGCCTGGCAGCCGTGCTGGATGCCTTCACCACGGCCAATGAACTGGCGCCCATGCTGGAGTCGCCGCAGCCGCATTTCCACGTCACGCTGGCCGGCCTGCGTCCGGCCGTGCGCAGTGCGCAGGGCATGGCGTTGCCGATCGTGCCGCTGGCATCGGCCCCCGCGCCGGACCTTGTCATCCTGCCCGCCATTGGCCACAAGATGCCCGCGCTGCTGGAGGCTGCGTTAGGTACGGAAGAAGTGGCGGACGCTTGTAATGCCCTGCGCGGCCTGGCCGGGCAAGGCGTGCGCATTGCCGCCGCCTGCATCGGCACTTTTGTGCTGGCGGAGAGCGGACTGCTTGACGGGGAAGAGGCGACGACGACCTGGTGGCTGACGCCGATGTTCCGCCAGCGCTATCCGTCGGTGCGGCTGGATGCGCAGCGAATGGTCGTGGCGTCGGGACAGTTCATCACGGCGGGGGCCGCGCTGAGCCACCTGGACATGTCGCTGGCCCTGATCCGGCAAGCGAGCCCGGAATTGGCGGCCATGGTGGCGCGCTATCTCGTGGTGGACTCCCGGCCGGCACAATCGGCGTATGTGATTTCAGATCACCTGGCGCATGCCGACCCGCTGGTGGCAGGCTTCGATCGCTGGGTAAGGCAGCATCTGGCGCAGGGCTTCAACCTGGAAGCGGCGGCTGCTGCGCTGGCCACCAGCAAACGCACGCTGGCGCGGCGCATGCAGGAGGTGCTGGGCAAAACGCCCGTGAACTACGTGCAGGATTTGCGCATTGAACGCGCTGTCCACCTGCTCAAGACCAGCGGCCAGAATATCGACCGCATCGCCGAGCAGGTGGGTTATCGCGACGGCGTCACATTGCGTACGCTGTTGCGGCGCAAGCTTGGCAAGGGCTTGCGCGAGATACGCAGCTAAGCTTACTGCACGTTCAGCGTGACATCGTCGACGACGAAGGAAGTCGCCACCGACGAACCTTCCACGCCTTCGAAGTAGATGCGCACGGTCTGGCCCTTGTACGCGCTCATGTCGAAGGTACGCTGCACATAGCTCGTCCCCTTGTTCAGGTTCGAGTAGGTAGCCAGTGTCGCCAGCACGGCGCCGCTGCTGCTGCGCACCTGGACTTTCAGCGTGTCGTAAGCCTGGGTGGTGGTGGTCTCCGCCGAATCGATCAGCAGCCAGAAGCCGAGCGTCGCCGTGTTGGCGGCCGAAGGGATGCTCACTTGCTGGTACAGCGTGTCGGTATGCGCGCTGCCGTAGCCGCTCAGCCATGCTTTCCAGGTGCCGCCATGCGCCGATTCGGAGGCGTCGTTGGTGATCACGCCGCTGGTGGCGGTCCAGTTGGTGGCGCCCGATTCGAAGCCGCTGTTCAGCACCAGCTGTTGCGCGGTCACGTTGTTCACGCTGAAGTTGACTGCAGCGGAAGTGGCGCTGTTGCCGGCTGCGTCATAGGCTTTTGCTGTCAGCACATGGCTGCCGTTGGAAACGCCGCTGGAGTTGAAGGCGTAGCTCCATGGCGATGCGGTATCGGTGCCTTTCAGCGCGCCGTCCACGTAGAACTCCACCTTGGTCACGCCGACGTTGTCGCTGGCGTTGGCGTTGAAGGTGATGGTGCCGCTCGTGCCGCTGCTGCTTGCGCTGACGGTCGGCACGGTGGTGTCGCCGCCACCGCCCGCACCCTGGGTCACCCACACCGGAGCCGACCACAGGATATTGCCGTCGGACTGGGTCACCTTGGCGTAGTAGAAGTGAGCGCCATCGGCCGGGGTGATGGTGGTGCTCGCGGTCGAGGCGAGCAGGGTCACGGTGCCGTTGCGCCCAGGGACGCCTTCATAGATTTCCGAAGTCGACACGGTCTTGCCGCTGCTGCTGGAGAAGTTCGCCACCAGGTTCAGGGTGCCGGTGTTGTTGAAGCGCTCGCCCATCATATGGCCATTGGCGGTCAGCACCAGCTGGGAAGTCTTGTCCATGGTCGCAAACACGCGGCGGGCGCGGATGGCGTCCATGAAGGCGGTGGTGCTCAGCGCGGTGCCGTTCGGGATCAGCACGCCGGTACGGTTGGTGTAGGACGCGCCCCAGTTGGCGCAGTGGTTGTCCTGGTCGGTGCTGAAGGCAACGTGGAAACCTGCTTCCAGCGCTTTCTTGCAAGCGCCTTCGTAGTTGCTGCGGCTTGTTTCGGTTTCGGTGGTGTTGGTCGAGAAGGCTGAGGTGTTCATCACTTCGCACAGCGCCATCGCCTCGTCGCCGTCGGCGGTGTAGCCAAGGGCCACGCCGTTGACCAGGAACTGGCCGCTGGTCGATGGGTGGTTGAACTGGCCCAGCCAGCCGCGCTGTTTCATCAGGGTGTAGAGGCTGGCGTAATCGCTCTTTGCGGTGTAGGTATCGGCGAGCAGTTGGCCGGAGCTGTTGCTCTCCCAGCCCAGAAGCTCGGTCGAGTTGAGGATGTTCATATGGCCGCCATTGGAAATGACGCCCCATTCCATGCCGTAGATCGCCAGGAAGTCGGGGTTGGCGGCATTGAAGTTGGCTGCCATGGACAGGCCGGACTGGTACAGCGCCTTGGCCGTCGCCGGATTGGCGGAGGTGTTGGTGGAGTCCGACCCGTCGTACATGTGGTTATGCTCGGACGCCATCAGGAAGTCCAGGCCGTGCGCCTTGGCGTAGTTGAACGCGTCGGTCGGGCTGTAGGCGGCCGATTGCGGATTCTGTGCGCCGGTGCAGCTGGACAGCTCGCCGCCGCCGTCGCTATGGTTGGTCTGGCTGTGCAGGTTGCCGAAGTAGACGGTGTAGGGCAGGGAAGCCGGCGCCGGCGCCATGGCCATGATGGCTTGCGAATCGGCCTTGGCCTGCTGTTGTTGCTGGCCGATGGCGATATCCCATTCCTGAGTTTCCACTTCGGCGTCAGGGGCGGCCAGACGGCGCAGTACCGCGTCGGTGCCGGATGCCATGCCTCGCTGGGAGTCTTCCGACATGGCGCGCAGGCGTGCCTTGTAAATGCCGCTTGCCAGCGCGTTACGGCGATTGCGGCCGGCCCATTCAACGTTGACGGAAACCGGCTTGTCCTTCAGCTGCTCTACGCCGGTCCAGCGCTCCACTACGCTGCCGTTGGGTGCAACCACTTCCAGCACCCAGCTTACGGCCTGCGCCTTTTCGGCGTGAGGGAAGCTGAATTCGAGCTTGAAGCTGCGCGCTTCGTTGGTGCCCGCGGCTGCGCGGTAAGGCGCATGCAGCGTGGCTTCGAATTCCTGGTGGTCGGCGGTGGAGGCCTGTGCGGTACCGATAGTGGCCAGTGCTGCGGCCAAAGCTAGTTTGCGAAATGCGAAAGTCATGGTTTTCCCCGTGCTGTGATAATGCGCGAGAATATGCGGCAGCACGGTTGTTACGACAAATACGGAAAACCTTGCGGATTAAGACGAACGCCTTATATACCGGTTTGAATTGTCCCATTCTGGACAAGCGGTCCTGAATGTCCAGATTTGGATGAGTAGTGTGACGTAGGCGTCATAAATCTCCTAGCATTGGTGCTGCAGGCTGTGGCGTTTTAGCCGCAGCTTATTGCGGCCGGAACACCAGCACCGGCACCGGTGTGTTCAGCAGCACGCGATGCGTCTCGCTTCCCAGCAGCATGCCGCGCACGCCTTTGTAACCATGGGTGGCCATGGCAATGAGGTCGCAGCCGTAATCGATGGCCGTTGCAATGATCGTTTCAAAAGGCTGGTCTGAGCGGCGCTGCACCACGTCGCAAGGTACGTTGAAGTCGCTGGCGACCTTCGCCACTTCATCCAGCACGGCGGTCGAGTGGACTTCGCTGTCTTTCAGGTAGACGCCGCGTGTGTCCTCCAGGATCTCCGGATGGTAGGTGAAGATGTGGAATTCCGGGATCACATGCAAGGCCGTGACGCGGGCTCCCGCTTCCTGTGCGAACTTGATGGCCGAATGCAGGGCGGCGCTGGACGCCGGCGAACCGTCGGTCGGAAAGAGGATATGTTTGAACATGGCTGGCTCCCATCGGGTAATGCATCCAGTCTCCGCGCCGCGCCGGGGCCTGCCCATGACCTGGATCAAGTTTCGATTTGGTAGTGCTATCATATTCACATGTCAAACATGAACGAACTTGAATTTTTCCGGCGCAGGCGCCAGTTGCTGGGCGGTGCACTGGCGCTGCCGGCTGTTGGGCTGGCAGGCTCCTTGCTGCCCACCCCGGCCAGGGCGGCCGACCCGCTGGTGGTGGGCGGCCTGCCGGTTACGTGCAACCTCACGCTTCCGGTCGCCTGCAGTGCGCGCGGCGACGCCTTCGAATACAGCAAATACAGCGGCTGGCCGGAGATCAAAGAGTCCCTGATGACGGGCCGCATCCAGGCGGCCTACATGCTGGCGCCGCTGGTCATGGACCTGGCGGATAAGAAGATTCCGCTCAAGATCGTCTCGCTGGGTCACCGTTCCGGCGCCGTGATCATGGTGCGCACCGATTCGGCCTACAAGCGATTTTCCGACCTGCGCGGCAAACGCATCGCCATTCCAAGCCGCTTTGCGGTCGATTTCCTGTTCCTGCGCAAAATGCTGGCGCGCGAGAATATGTCGCCGAAAGACGTGCAAATCATCGAGATGGCGCCGCCGGACATGCCGGCCGCGCTGTACGCCAACGCCGTCGATGCCTACTGCACCGGCGAGCCGTTCGGCGCCGCGGCGCAGAAGGCAGGCTACGCGCGCCCGTTGTCGATGACCCGCGACGAGTGGCGCAACTACATCTGCTGCGTGCTGACCGTGCGCGAAGAACTGATCAAGACCAACCGCCCGCTGGTGCAGGAGCTCGTGAACCACGTGCAGGCGGCGGGCAACTGGCTCGACGCCGCCCCTGCCAACCGCGCCAAGGCTGCCAAAATCGCCTCCACGCGCAAGTTCTTCAACCAGGACCCCAAGGTGATCCAGTTCGTGATGGACAACCCGGCCGACCGCGTCACCTACGGCGACTTGCGCATGATCCGCTCGGAATTCGATGAACTGATGAAGCTCTCCATCGAGGCCGGTACCTTGAAGCGCCCGGTGGCCTACGAGTCCTATGTGGACGAAAGCTTCGTCAAATCCATCAAACCTGTCAGCATTGCCCTATGATTCAACGCAGCCTGTTTGTACTGCTGCTGGCCGCAGCGGGCCTTGCCCACGCCGCAGACAAACTCAAATCCGGCACCTTTGATCCGCCGCGCATGGCGCCGCAGATCGCGCAGAAAGCCGCCGACGGCAAGGACTTCGCGCTCGACAAGTATCGCGGCAAAGTGGTGGTGCTGGAATTCGGCTACACCAGCTGCGCCGACGTTTGCCCGGTTTCACTGGCGCTTCTCAAGCAGGCCCGTGAACGGCTTGGCCCCCTGGCCGACAAGTTGCAGGTGGTGTTTATCACGGTCGACCCGCAACGCGATACCGCTCCGAAGCTGAAGGCTTACCTTGAACAGTTCGACCCAAGCTTCGTCGGACTGACCGGCAGCGACGCGCAGATGGCCGCCATTCGCAGTGCGTACGGCATCTCGGCGACGAAGAAGATGGTCGAAGGCAGCAAGACCGCCTACACCATGGGTCATTCATCCTACCTGTACTTCATCGATCCGCAAGGCAGGCTGCGTGCGCTGATGCCGTTCGGCCGGCCAGCCGACGACATCGTCCACGACGTGACATTACTGGCGCAAGGCAAATGAAGCGCAACCCCGCCGTCATTGCCTTGCTGGCATCGGCCGCCCTTGCGTGCGCGCTTGCGTGGGCCGCGTACGCACCGATCCATGCAGCCTCGCGCGACGCCTTGTTCGAGATCCCCAAAGGCACCTGGGCGCGCCGCATGGCGGGTGAAAAGGCGGAGATCCTGCCCGATACCATCACCCTGGTGCTGGGCGTGAACGACGTGCTCCTGCTGCGTAACAGCGACACCGTACCCCAGATTTTCGGCCCCGTGCTGATCATGCCGGGCCAGGATTTCCGCCTGCCGTTCGAGCAGGCCGGGGATCATCCCTTCGCCTGTACTGCCCATGCCAGCGGCCAGATGACGGTCGTGGTCAAAGCCACGCCGCAAGCTGGCTGGCAGCGGCTGCATTGGCGCCTGCAAACCCTGTATTCGAAAGCAGCATGGAGAGACTGAACAAGATATGGCCGCCGCTGGCGGTGCTGGTGGCGATTGTCGCCATCTGGTGGTATGCGGTAGCGGCCACTGAAAGCCTGATTTTCCCGACGCCGGCGCAAGTGATCACCGGCACCATGGAGCTGGTGGAAGACGGTAGCCTGTGGGAGCATATCGGCGCTTCGCTGATGCGGGTGGGGATGGGCTTTTCGCTGGCCATCCTTGTGGCGATACCGATGGGGCTCTGGATGGGGCGGGTGGACGGGGCTTTCCGTACTCTGAATCCGGTATTCCAGATCCTGCGCCCGATCTCGCCGATTGCCTGGATTCCCGTGGCTATCCTGTGGTTCGGTGTCGGCAATGCTTCACCGGTCTTCCTGATCTTTATCGCCGCCGTGTTTCCGATGATCGTGCAAACTGCGGCCGGTGTGCATACCATCGAAAAGCGCTACTTGCGTGCGGCTGAAAACTTCGGCGTCTCGCGTGCAAAGCTGTTCCGCCAGGTGATTGTGCCGGCGGTGCTGCCGGAGATCATCGTCGGGATGCGCATTTCGCTCGGCGTGGCCTGGCTGGTGGTGGTGGCGGCGGAAATGATTGCGCTGCGCTCCGGCCTGGGCTACCTGATCATCGATTCGCGCAATGCCGGCAACCGCTATGACCTCGTCATCGCCGGCATGATCATCATCGGCCTGATTGGCCTGGCGCTGGACGGCATCATGCGCCTGTTGGAAAAACTCAAAGTCGTAAGGTGGCGCTATGGACGCTAAGATTGTCGTCAACCAGTTAAGGAAGAAGTTCAACGCGCTGCCGGTGGTGGACGGCGTCGACTTCTCCATCGCCGACGGCGAATTCGTGGCCATTGTCGGACCGTCGGGCTGTGGCAAGTCCACGCTGATGAAAATCGTCGCCGGCTTCGAACATCCCGACGAAGGCTCCGTCACGATCGACGGCCAGGCGCTCACCAAGCCAAGCCCGAAGGGCATTGTGATTTCGCAGCATGGTTCCGTCTTCCCGTGGCTGACGGTGCAGCAGAACCTGATGTTTGGCCTGAACGGCAACGAACATGGTGACAAAGCCGCACTGGCTGACCACTATGCCGAGATGGTAGGACTGAAGGGCTTCGAAAATGCCTATCCGCATGAGCTGTCCGGCGGCATGCTGAAACGCGCCGAGATCGCGCGTGCCCTGGTGGTCAAGCCCGAAATCCTTTACATGGACGAGCCATTCTCCGCGCTGGACGCGCTGATGAACCTGAAGATGCGCAATGAACTGCTGCGCGTGCTGGCGGAAGAGCGCCATACCGTGCTGCTGATCACGCACGATGTGGAAGAAGCGATCTACCTGGCCGACCGCATCCTCGTGCTGTCGCCGCGTCCAACCCGCATCCAGGCCAGCTTCAAGGTCGAACAGCCGCACCCGCGCAAGCTGTCCAACCCCGAGCTGCAGCAATTGAAAGAAGACATCCTTTCACAACTGGGCCTATAACATGCTGAAACTCATTGGCAAGCAAACCTCGATCAATGTGCGCAAAGTGCTGTGGACGCTGGCGGAAACCGGCCTGCCGTATGAGCGCATCGAATGGCAGGCGGAACACGCCGCCCTGAATCCGAACGGACTGGTGCCGGTGCTGGTGGACGGCGACTTCGTGCTGTGGGAGTCGAACAGCATTTGCCGCTACCTGTGCGGCAAGGCGGGGCGCCACGATTTGCTTCCCACCGGGCCGCAAGCCCGCGCCCGCGTCGAGCAATGGATGGACTGGCAGGCCACAGACCTGAACGCCTCCTGGCGCTACGCCTTCATGGCACTGGTGCGGCAGAGCGCCGCCTTCAGCGATCCCGCCCAGATTGCCGCCAGCGCCGAAGCATGGAACCGCAATATCGGCATCCTGGACCGGCACCTTGCCGCCGGCGGTCCTTATGCCGCCGGTGAGCAGTTCACGGTGGCCGACATCGTCCTCGGCCTGTCCCTGAACCGCTGGCTGATGACCCCCATCGAACGTCCGGACTACCCGGCCATCAACGCCTATGTTGAGCGTCTGTTCGAACGTCCCGGCTACCGCGAATTCGGCCGCAACGGCATCGCTTAAGCGTCGCGCAATAGCAGGCGGTATTCGCTGGGCGTGACGCCGACGGTGGCGCGGAACTGGCGGGTGAACGCGCTGTGGTCGGCGTAGCCGCAGGCCTGCGCGATGTCGGAGACGCTGGCATCGCCGGCCAGCATGCGCGACGCGGCCTCCAGCCGGGTCTTGATGATCATCTGCCGCGGTGTGAGGTGGAAGATGCGCTCGAAATAGCGCTCGATCTGCGCCACCGACATATGCGCGGTGCGCGCGAGCTGCGGCAAGGTCAGGGTCTCGCCGTATTTTTCATGTATCAGCCGCACTGCGTCGGCCACCTTGTGATAAGCCGGATTCTTGTGGTCGGCCATCGCCAGGTCGCGCGACACGCCGGCCAGGCCGACGATGGCGCCATGCGCATCCCGCAGGGGGCGTTTTTGCGTCAGGCACCATCCGGGATCGCGGTTGGGATAGAGGTGCAGCTCCAGCTGGTCCTCGATTTGCACTCCATCGTCAATCACGGACTGGTCCTGGGCCTGGAAGCGCTGGCCCAGCGGCGCGGCGAATACTTCGATGGCCGTTTTCCCCAGCAATCCGGACTTTTCCTTCATCCCGCAGCGGCGGGCCAGGGTCTGGTTCACCACGACATAGCGCCCCTCGCGGTCCTTGATGAAAAAGACCACGTCTGGCAGGGCATCGAATAAGGGCTCGGAAAAGAAGACATCGCCAATCCTGGCCGCCAGATCGCTGCGCGCTGCGCTATGTAAAAGATGTGCTGTCATGCCTCTCTCCCGGTGAATTTGTTCATTTTTACACGATTGTGCAGATTTCGTCATCATCGAAGGCCTTGCGATGCAAGACGGAGGCCCCGGGAAGGCATAAGATGTGAAGCATGAAAACCATAGCCATTATCGATTCCCACACCGGCGGTGAACCGACCCGCCTGGTGATTGACGGCGGCCCTGATCTGGGCAGCGGCCCCCTGAACGAGCGCCTGTCGCGCTTCCGCAACGAACATGACGGCTTCCGTTCCGGCGTGGTGTGCGAGCCGCGCGGCTCGGACGTGCTGGTAGGCGCGCTGCTGTGCGAGCCGCATGCGCCCGATTGTGCCGCAGGCGTCATCTTCTTCAACAACGTCGGCTACCTCGGCATGTGCGGACACGGAACCATCGGCCTGGTGGCGTCGCTGGCCTTCATGGGCCGGCTGAGCGCCGGCGTGCACCGCATCGATACGCCGGTGGGCGTGGTGGAGGCGCAGCTGCACGAAGACGGCAGCGTAACCGTGAACAATGTGCCTTCGTGGCGCAAGGCGGCCGGTGTGCCGGTCGACGTGCCTGGCTACGGCGTGGTGCGCGGCGATATCGCCTGGGGCGGCAACTGGTTCTTCCTGGTATCCGACCATGGGCAGCAACTGGACCTGGCCAACGTGCGACAGCTGTCGGACTACACCACCGCGATCATGGATGCACTCGAAGCCCAGGGCATCACCGGCGACAACGGCGCGCTGATCGACCATATCGAACTCTTTGCAGATTCCCGCAGCGGCGTGGGCGACAGCCAGAACTTTGTGCTCTGCCCGGGCAATGCCTATGACCGCTCGCCATGCGGCACCGGCACCAGCGCCAAGCTGGCCTGCCTGGCCGCCGACGGCAAACTGGCCGAAGGCGAAGTGTGGCGCCAGGAGAGCATCGTCGGAAGCGTGTTCGAAGGCTCTTATCGCCGCGATGGCGACCGCATACTGCCGAGCATTCGCGGCAAGGCCTGGGTGAACGCGACGTCGACCCTGGTGCTGGACCCGAGCGATCCATTCGTATGGGGCATTCGTTGATCATGAAACCGGACGTCCTGATCGTCGGCGCGGGGATCATTGGCGCTGCCTGCGCCGATGCCTTGTCCGCGCAGGGCCTGCGTGTGACCGTGATCGAACGCGATGCGGTTGGCAGCGGCGCTACGGCGGCCGGCATGGGCCACCTTGTGGCCATGGATGACAACGAGGCCGAACTGGCCTTGAGCTCCCATTCGCTGGAATTGTGGAAGGAACTGGTCGAAGGCCAGCCGCAACGCCACGAATACAGCAACTGCGGCACCATCTGGGTCGCAGCCGACGATGAGGAAATGGAAGCGGCGCGTTCCAAAGCGGTCACCATGTCCGCACAAGGCTTGCAATGCGGCGTAATCGGGGCGAAGGAGCTATACAGCCTTGAGCCACAACTACGGCCCGGCTTGGCCGGCGGTTTGCTGGTGCAGGGCGATGGCCTGGTGTATCCGCCCAAAAGCGCCCGCATTTTGCTGGCGCGGGCGGTGGCGCGCGGCGCCTCGCTCGTCATGGGCGAAGTTGTGGCCCTGGAGCAGGGCGGTGTAGTGCTGGCCGATGGATCTCGCCTGTCGGCGGGCCAGGTTGTGCTGGCTGCGGGCACCCGATGCCTGGCGCTGGCGCCGGACCTGCCGCTGCGCCCCAAAAAGGGCCACGTCATGATTACCGACCGCTATCCCGGCTTTATCCAGCATCAGCTGGTGGAACTGGGCTACATCAAAAGCGCGCACGCCTCGGAGGGCGAATCGGTGGCATTTAACTTGCAGCCGCGCCCGACCGGCCAGGTGCTGATCGGCTCCTCGCGCCAGTTCGATACGGTCGACATGGCGGCGGAACCAACGATGATGGCGCGCATGCTGGCCCGCGCGGTTGAATACGCGCCAGCGCTGGCGGGCCTGAACGTACTGCGTTGCTGGACCGGCCTTCGCGCCGCCACGCCCGACGGCTTGCCGCTGATTGGCCCGGACCTGTCGCGCAGCAATGTGTGGCTGGCGACCGGCCACGAAGGGCTTGGCATCACCACCTCCCTCGCCACGGCGGAACTGCTGGCCGCCCAGATGGTCGGCAGCCGCGCCGGCATCGATTGGCAAGCCTACCTGCCGAGCCGCTTCAGCGCACAGGGGAGGGCATATGGCTGATTTCATCACCATGACGATCGATGGCCGCAGCACGTCCGTCACCGCCGGCACCACGGTCGCCGCCGCAATCGCAAGCGCCGCTGCGGCCGGTTCCGCGGGCGTCACGCGCCGCTCCGTCAGCGGGCAATTGCGGGCGCCGTTGTGCGGCATGGGCGTATGCCAGGAATGCCGCGTGACGATCAACGGCCGGGCGCACGTCCTGTCCTGCCAAACGCTTTGCTTGCCAGGCATGGACGTGAAGACGGGAGCAGCCGCATGAGTGAATTCTTCGACATCCTGATCGTTGGCGCCGGCCCCGCCGGCCTTGCCGCCGCCCACGCCGCAGCGAACGCCTCGGCGGCTGCTGACGGCAGCTTGCGCCGCATCGCCATCATCGACGACAACCCGCTGGCCGGTGGCCAGATCTGGCGCGGCGGCCCAGCGCAACTGAAGGACCAGCGCGCCCGCCAGTTGTGGCAGTCGTTGGAGGTGGCGAGCAACGTCAGCTACCTGCCCGGCACCCGCGTGCTGATGAAAACCCAGCCTGGAGAATTGCTGGTGCAGGACGCGGAACAAGCCCGAACCCTGCGCTATAACCAATTGATCCTGGCCACCGGCGCGCGCGAATTGCTGCTTCCGTTCCCCGGTTGGACACTACCCGGTGTCACCGGTGCAGGCGGGCTGCAAGCCCTGGCAAAAGGCGGCTATCCCGTGCAAGGCAAGCGTATCGTCATCGCCGGTACCGGCCCGCTGCTGCTGGCCGTCGCATCAACGCTGAAGGAACGCGGCGCGCACGTGGCAGCCATCGTTGAACAGGCAGGCATGCCCGCATTGGCCCGCTTTGCAGCCGGCCTGGCGCTGACGCCATCGAAAGCCACCCAAGCGATCCAGCTGGCAGCAAGCCTGCGCGGCATCCCGTATTACGCCAACAGTTACATCACAACCGCAAGCGGCGAAGGCCAGCTGCGATCGGTGCAGGTGCAGCGCCAGGGGAAAAGGGTAGACATTGAATGCGACTACCTGGCCTGCGGCTACGGCCTGCTGCCCAACACTGAGCTGGCGCGTGCACTGGGCTGCGACATCGCACAAGGCGCCGTGCAAGTCGACCTGTGGCAACGTACAAGCGAATCGAACATTTTGTGCGCAGGCGAAGGCACCGGCGTCGGCGGCGTCGACCTGGCCTTGGTTGAAGGCCGCATTGCCGGCCTGGCCGCCAGCGGCCGCGTCAAGGAGGCGCAAGGACACTTCGCCGAGCGCGCCCGCTGGCAAGGCTTTGCCGCCAGGCTGGCACGCGCTTTCGCTCCGCGCGAAGAACTGCGCAAGCTGGCGCAGGCCGACACCATCGTCTGCCGCTGCGAAGACGTCTGCCATGAAGAGCTGCGCGGGCAGCCGACCTGGCGCAGCGCCAAACTGCACACCCGCTGCGGCATGGGCCCATGCCAGGGCCGCATCTGCGGCAACGCAACCGATTTCCTGTATGGATGGCGTCCGGACGCCGTACGTACACCGATCTCGCCGGCACGTGCCGGCAGCATTATCACCCTCGAACCTCACAAGGAGACTTGAAATGGCAGCAATCAAATGGGAAGGCGTATTCCCTGCAGTAACCACCAAATTCCACGCGAATGAGGAGCTGGACCACGCAGAAATGGAGAAGCACTTCTCCTTCATGATCGACAGCGGCTGCCATGGCCTGGTGACCTGCGGTTCCCTGGGCGAAGCCAGCACCCTGTCCTTCGACGAAAAGCTGGCCGTCGCCAAGACCGCCGTTAAAGTCGCCAACGGCCGCGTGCCGGTGCTGGCCAACGTCAGCGAAACCCGTACCGCCAACGCCGAACGCTATGTGCAGGAAGCGCGCGACCTGGGCGTGGACGGCTTCATGGTGATGCCATCCGTGCTGTACGCCGCCGACGCTTTCGAAGCCAAGGCCAACCTGCGCACCATCGCCAAGGCCGCCAAGCTGCCGATCATGGTGTACAACAACCCGGTCACCTACAAAGTCGACCTGACCCCAGCCGACTTCAAAGAACTGTCGGACTGCGAAGAACTGGAAGCGATCAAGGAATCGACCGACAATATCCGCCGCGTGACCGACCTGCGCAACGTGGTGGGCGACCGCTACGCCATCTTCATGGGCGTGGACGACCTGGCATTCGAAGGCCTGGCCCTGGGCGCCGACGGCCTGCTGGCCGGCCTGGTGGTGGCGTTCCCGAAAGAGACCGTGGCCCTGTATAACCTGGTCAAAGCCGGCCGCCTGGCCGAAGCCCTGAAGTTGTACCAGTGGTTCATGCCGCTGTTGCACCTCGACGTTTCGACCAAGCTGGTGCAAAATCTGAAACTGGTGGAAGCACTGGTCGGTGTCGGCAACGAAAACGTTCGCCGCCCGCGCCAGCCACTGCGCGGCGCTGACCGTGAATTCGTGGTGCAAGTGGTGCAGCAGGCACTGGCAACCCGTCCTGACGTCAGCGCTTACCTCTGAGGTCAAGCCATGCCGGGGACGAATGCCGATCAACTATGTAAGACGCCTTACAGGGCGGCAGCGCGCCGCCCAGGCTAATCGCCACCTCGGCGTCGCCCTGGCCTTCGTGGCCGGGGCGGCCAACGCCGGCGGCTTCCTCGCCGTCAAGCAGTACACCTCCCACATGACAGGCATCGTGTCGTCCGCCGCCGATAATCTGGCGCTGGGCGCTTTCGATGCGGCCATCGACTGCGCCGCGGCCTTGCTTGCCTTCCTGGCCGGCGCGGCCAGCTGCGCCGTCATGGTAAATTTCGCGCGCCGCCGCCAGCTTCACAGCGAATTCGCCTTGCCGCTGCTGGTGGAAGCCGTTCTCCTGCTCGCATTCGGCGTCATGGGCACACGGTTGCAGGCGATCGACGTCATCGTGCTGCCCGCTACGGTCATGCTCCTGTGCTTCATGATGGGTTTGCAGAACGCCGTCATCACCAAGCTCTCCAACGCCGAAATCCGCACCACCCACATGACCGGCATCGTGACTGATCTCGGGATCGAGGCAGGCAAAGCCCTCTACTGGAACCGCGACGGCCAGGCCGTGCCACGCGTAGCGGCCGACTGGAAGCGCGTACGCATCCTCGCGTCGCTAGTGACGTCCTTCTTTATTGGCGCGGTGGCAGGGGCATTCGGCTTCAAGGCCGTCGGCTTTGGCGCTGTTCTGCCGCTGGCCTGCGTGCTCCTGGCAATGGCCGCCGTACCGATTTACGACGATCTCGTAGCCGTCCGCCGTTAGCCTTCGCGGAACGCCGGGACCGGTGCCTTGCTATGCGCGAGCGGCGCCGAGTTCGCGTGCATCACATGTCTGGCCAATTCAATTTGAGTGTCAACATCCAGTTGAGCTGAGTTGACATCTCAGTTGGCGTGACGATGAAGTCTTCCACTGCCTTCCAAGTCTCCTCGGGCGTCAAGAACGATCCCCTTGGAAGCAAAATATCGTTCCCTGCCGAGCAAAACTCATTCATCTTCGCCATATTGGCAACACAAATATATTCGCTTCCTTGCCTCTCACCCGCCAAGCGCTCATTAAATAGAAGCGAAAATCCAAGGTGCGCTGCATGCGTAATAGACAGTGCCCATTTACTGCCATGCTCATCGAAATAGACAAAGCTTCCCCCGCCAGACCCAAGCTCCCACTCGACAGGATCGTATATGGTGAAATACCTTGCATATTTCTCCACCGTCGGCGAGTCGTCCATCGGTTTGTCCAACAAATTGACCACAAATTCACTCATAACCATTCTCCAGCATTCAAGCAACGGGCGGGCAGGTGAGGAAGCGGTTAGCCTTCGCGGAATACCAGCACAGGGATCTTGCTGTGCGTGAGTACCTTCTGCGTCTGGCTGCCCAGCATCAGGCTGGCCAGGCCGCTGCGGCCGCGCGACGCCATCGCAATCAGGTCGCAACCGCGCTGCAGGGCGGTGGAGATGATGGCGGCATGCGGCTGGTCGGCATGTACTTCAATCGTGGCGCAATTAACGTGGAGGGTTGCGGCCTGGCGCGCAATATCGGCCAGGATCATGTTCTCCGGCTGCTGAACGCTGACGCTGGCCAGCGCTGGTTCTTCTGGAAGCACATGAACCGCCGTGACACGGGCGCCGCTTTCGCGGGCCATGCGCAGGGCGGCGTTTACTGCCAGTTGCGAAGCGGCGGAACCGTCGCTCGGAATCAAAATGTGGCGAAACATTCGTTCAGATCTCCTTCAGGTGCTGCAGTCTAAAGCGTTCCGCCACATGCCTGCAAGCGATCAGGCCGCGCGCAAGCCGCTTGGGTTGCGGCGAGCATCGAGGCTCAGGCTACCGGCGCCGAAAGCAGCGATCTGCAGCAAGCCGCCGGCCATGGCAAAGTTCTTCATCAGATGGATCATCTGGTTCTGGTCACCGATCGCATTGTGGAAGATCAGGCCAGTGATGATGGAGAACGCCGCCAGCGCCACGGCGACCGGGCGGGTGAAATAGCCGACGACGAGCAGCACGCCGCCGATCACTTCGATGCAGATCGCCGCAACCAGGCCCAGTTCAGGGAAGGGCAGGCCCATGGCGCTGATATAGCCGATGGTGGCGGCCGGGTTGGTGATCTTGCCGATGCCGCTCATCACGAAGATGGCAGCCATTAGGATGCGGCCGACCAGTGGCAGGTATGCGGTGTTGGTCTGTGTGTTCATATTGTGGCTCCTTCGGGGAAAGTGTCGTTGATGAAGTCATCTTATGCCTCAGCGACAAATTCCGGTAGCCAATATATTTAGATGCAACGTATCGTCAAATCAGATGGATTGCTGCTCCTGCAGCAAGAGCGCCAGTTGCTGCCGCAGCTTAGCGTTGGACGGCTGGCTGTGCGGATGGCTGGAGCTTTCGACGGCCACGGCAAGCGGCAGGTCCATCGCGCTCAGGTGACCGAGGAACCAGCGCGGCAGACGCTCCAGCAATCCTCGGGCACCGACCGGATCGCTTTGCGCGACGGGCAGGGCATGCTGCAAGGCCGCCAGCGCCCGGCGGTGCGCGGCGCGGTGTTCGTGGTCGGTGGGATAGTAGAGCTGATCCATCAGCGCCTCTTCCTCCGCAAAATCGGCGGACAGGGCGGTGAGCAGTTCATTGATGCGGACGGGCAGCGAACTATCGTCAGCATCGATGGTTGAGTGGATGGCTTGCAGCAGGGCGCGGTGAGAAGCATCCATCTCAGCCACGCCGGTTTCCAGCAGGGCGCTCCATTCGAGGCGTTGCATGGCGGTCTCCTTGTCAATTCCGCCAGTTTCGCTTGGCGGAGACTTGGAATCCATGACGCAGATCAACCGCGGTAACCGACTTCCACCTTTTTCGGCTCGCGCGCCGGATCACTTCGAAGGCAATAGGAAGTAAATAATGCACAGAGCGAGTATCGGCGGCAGCAACCATCGCAAACCGTCGATTATTAGCCGACTGGCAGGCACAGCACGAATACTTTCTGCGTACTCGATCACTTCCATAACGTCAGCGTGATCGAATTTGAATGGTTGCTCTCGGGCGATCATCTGCGCGATTCTCCTCAACTTGACTTCCGTTTTGCCACGGTATTCGCCATTTATTTCATAGGAGGTCGAGAGAATGATCGACCTTGCTTTGTCGTCATTTTCTTGAAGATTCGGTGCCAGGTCTGTCATTCGGACAGAAAATTCGGTGCCAGGTCTGTCATTCGGGCAGAGAAATCGGTCATTTGATCTACATCAAAATGCAAAATTTGGCCTGCTCACGTATTGATGAATCACAAAGGCTACCGCTACCTGTCCAAATGACAGACCTGGCACCGAATCACATGGCACCGAATCACGCTTACTGAAAAGATGCTTCCGATGCATATGCATCCGCGATTCCAGTCCTCTGATAAAAGTCATCGACTTCATCTTTCGGATACTGTGAGAATCGCGCAGATTCAAGGTTCGGACATAACAGTAATTCACGCAGCGATTTGTCGGGTGGGCAGATGCCAAATAACTCCAACTGCCTCAATTTGGGCAATTTGACGATAGGAGCCAGAGAATCGACGAATGTACATTTTCGCGACGCATCCCAGCTAGGAGATGTGCTCAGAGACAATATTTCAATATCAGGAAGACGCTCGAGCACTTCTAGACTCGTGATTTTTGACATATGCACGATGCGCAAGTGACGTAATCGCGGCAACTTGCTAAGCATGTCCAGAGAGGCATCCGGCAATGTGCCGATCACAAGCTCCTCAATATTTGTCATTTCTGAGATGGGAAACAAGCTGCGATATCCGCAATGCCAAATCCACGCAGTGCGAATTGCTGACTTATCCATGACAATAGGGAACGCCTTTGAGCTGTCCCTCATTAACTCAAGATGCGTTGTCACCTGAATGCTCATTACTTAATACGTCCACTGTTGTTCAGCACCGATTCCGCCCATTCTACTGCCTCTTCATACCACGACCTAGATTCAGTGCCAGGTCTGTCATTTGGACAGAGAAGTCGGTCATTTTATCTGCATCCAAACGCAAAATTTGGCCTGCTTGCGTATTGATCAATCGCGAAGGCTAGCGCTACCTGCCCAAATGACAGACCTGGCACCGAATCATGGCACCGAATCATGGCGCTGAATCACGAATCATGGTACAGAATGACCCAGGACAGAACTGACACGTAACCGGATAATAATAATTTAATTGCTGGGCCTGTGTATATCCAAAATGGCTTTCGCGCTTAATGCTAGAAATCCGGTCGGTTTTTGTGCTAATTGGCGGAGCACCAATGTGGCCTCAATTCGTGCGTCAGTGTTCATAAGTTGTGCAGCTGCGGCAAACCGAACGTCGTCAGACGGATGGCTTAATAATGGTGTGAGAAAATCGGAGGCGGAGTTACCTAATTGCGAAATGATTTTCTTATTTCGCTTTTCTGCCAAATTAGCTGATTTGGAATTTCCTTCTTCAATTTTTTTCCAATACTCAATAGAGTTATTGACGAATTTTTCCCGGTCCTTCGAAAAATCTGTTTCCAACATTAGAGTGTTCCTTTTAGGGCTCGCTCGATCACATCGATGCCAAATCTATATTGTACTTCGAAGGACTTGCCATTCAACCAGTCGCGCACGATCATATTAGTACCTGGCAGCTTAGACGAATAATAGGCACTTATCTTGTCATGTATTGAATTGTTGAGCCGTATTAGATTATTTGAGATTCGGTGCCATGTCCGTCATTCGGACAGAGAAATGGGTCATTTGATCTAGATCAAGAGGCAAAATTTGGCCTGCTCGCGTATTAACTAATCGCAAAGGCTAGCGCTGCCCGTCCATATGACAGACCTGGTACCGAATCAATTTTTTTTTATATCCATAGCCCCTTTGTCTTGAAAAGTTTCATCATGGCATTTTTTTACGCAAGCCTTTTCGGCCGCATATGCTCGGCACTCGGAATCTCTTCGAAAGTATATATATTCCTTTGTGTCTCCCATTGGTAAAAAGCCTTTGTCGCTGCCTTTGCAAGAATCTTTTCCATATCGCTCCTCCCAGTTTTTGAATGGGATTTCTCATGGATGGTCGTACAATCCCTGGCTGGCCCAACGTTATAAACCACTACTTCATATCTCCCTTTCCCATCACACTGAATAGTATCCGCGGGTGAGAGTCCAAGGTAGTCGACGAACGAAAGAGGATTTAAGGGGACTTACGCAAATGTATTGAGGCCGCCTTTCAGGCCAATTGGGTAACTCTGGATATACCTTCCCAGCGCCGGATCGTAGTCCTGCAATTAGTTGTAGAGTCTGGCGGGGCCACAATAAGAGGCAAATGGCTATCGTTAGAATTAGCCCCCGATACTTACGACTACAGCACCGTTCTTCTTACCAACAGTAACGAAGCCGTCGGTATCGATAGGGGCATTTTTGTCGAGATTTTTGCAGACAAAGAACCACGAAGCGTCATTCTCTTCGACTAATCGGCAGCGAAACGTCTTAACTCGCTTGGCGACTATTTTTTTGTATTCTCTCTCGACTGTTCGTTTTGCATGTTGCAACGAGATATCCTTCTCTGAATTAACATTCTCCGCCAAAGCATTCTTAAGGAAAAACGTAAGCATGAGCAAAATTATTGGAAAGACGGCCCTGCCAATGTATATATTCATTTTTTCTTCAACCATTTTGGGTTTTTCCACTCATCACTCCATTCGTCCCCGCAAAAATTTTCCTTCATCATCCAATCATATTTGCGTTTCGCCGCCCCACCATCATCACATTTCTTAACGCACGACATCGCCGCGGTATATTCCCTACATTCTGACTGCCGATGGAACTCAGCTTCGCTGAGACCATTAGCGGCTCCATGAGGCAGGGAGCCCTTAGGTAAGCCGACACAGGAATTCTTGCCATACTGACCAATGTAATCCTTAATGTGTTGGTTCTCGTGAATCTCAGTGCAAGGCCTTGATGGGCCAGTATTGGTATTAACCACCTCGTAATTACCGTTGCCGTCACATTGAATGGTGGCTGCCTCCAACCCAAATGGGTCAATTAAAGAAAGGGGATTACCCCCGACGTAGCCATACGTATTGACACCAGCGCGAAGTCCAACTGGATCACTTTGTAAGTACCGGCCGATCTGAGAATCGTAGTCCCTGTGATAGTTGTAATGCAGATTGCTTTCCCGGTCAAATTGCTGTCCAGGGTAGCGCAGGTTGAACGTGAAGGCAGGTTGTCCGGACGGTTGCTCGTTGGCCGTATCTTTACCAAACGGATCGCTATCCCAGTGCCATACCGGTGCGCCATTGCCGTTCGTGATGACGCGCGGCGTGTCGAGTTGGTCGGTGTGAATGAAATATGCGGTCGCCGCACCTGGTGCGGCACCTACCGTCAGGGCCAGCGCCTGCGACTGCACGACAGGGTTATCGGGATCGGTCGTCGTAACTTTGGCCGTGATCTGGTAGGTGCCGGCCGCCAGTTCGTTGACGTTCAGGGTAAACGGGGCCTGCAGGGCAATGCCCAGCGAAGTGGCGCCATTGAAGTACTCCACTTGCGTGGCCATTACCGGGCCGGTATCGGAAGTGGCAGTAACGGCCAGCGTCACATTGGCCGGAGCGGTTGGGTTGCTTGGCGTGGCGCTTACGGTGACCGTTGTCGCTGCTGCCGCGAACTGGCAGCAGGCGAACACCAGCACCAACCATGCTGCCGTTAAGAGTTTCTTAAACACGTTTTTCTCCATCTCTTATTTCAGTACGGCGACCGGCATGTCGTCCAGGTAGACGTATTCGCTCCAGCTTCCATTACTGCTTTCGGCAATGAGCTTGCCGCCCAGGTCGTAGTGGTAGACCGTGGTCGCCGTCGGCGTGGTTTTCTGCACGCGTTGGCCCAGGGCGTTGATGGTGTAGCTCACCAGGCCGATGGCGGTGTTGGCCGAGACCATGCGGCCTCGGGCGTCGTAATTGAAGCTGTTGGCGCCGTTGCTGGTGATGCTGCCGTTGGCGTCGGTGGCGATGGTGGCGTTCTGGCTTCCGCTCATCTGCGTCAGGCGGTTGCTGGTGGCGCCGTAGCTGTAGTTGGTGGTCGCTGCGCCGTTCACGGATTGCGTGCGGTTGCCGACGGCGTCGTAGCTGTAGCCGAGGCTGCGCTGCGGGCGCTGCTCGCTGGTCAGTCGGTCCAGTTCATCGTAGCCGTAGCTGCGGTTGTTGGCGGCGTTGCCGCCGTCGGTGACGCCGGTGATGCGGCTGGCGGCGTCGTAGGCTACGGTTTGCACCTGGCCGTTGAGCGTGTAGCTGGTCATGCGGCCGTTCAAATCGTAGCTGCGTGAGTAGGCCTGGCCGTTGCCGAACACCAGCGATTTCAATGGGCCGAAGGGCTGGTAGGTCGCATGGCTGACCAGCAGCGCTGGTGCGCCGTCCTTGCTGGTGCGGATTTCCTTGATGCGGCCAACTTCGTCGCGCACGTAGTCGATGGTGCGGCCACTGGGGTAGGTCAGGCCGGAGAGGCGGCCGTACTGGTCGTAGCGGTAGCCCGTGGTGTTGCCCTGGCCGCCGATGGTGCGGGCGTCGCTGACCACGCGGCCGTGCTGGTCGTAGCCGTATTGGATAGTGCCGCTGACGTCGGTGATCTGGCTCAGGCGGCCAATGGCGTTGGCGCCCTGGTCGTAGATGTAGGTGACTGCCGTGTTGTCGTTGAAGGTGACGGAGGTCACGCGGTTCAGCACATCGTACTGGTAGGTCGTGGTTTGGTTTTTGGCGTCTTTGCGCGTTTTGATATTGCCGGCTTCATCGTAGGTGTTGATGGTGTTGCCGGTATCGGGGCTGCTGGTCTGGGTCAGGTTGCCCTGGCCGTCGATGGTGTAGATCGTGGCCAGGTTGCGCGCGTCGGTGACCTTGGTGAGCTGGTCCAAGCCGTCGTAGACGAATTGCGTGATGCCGTTCTTGGCGTCCGTGGTCTTGGTCCTGCGCCGAGCAGATTCGGTGCCAGGTCTGTCATTCAGACAGAGAAATCGGTCATTTGATCTACGTCAAAAGGCAAAATTTGGCATGCTCGTGTATTGATTAATCGCAAAGGCTAGCGTTACCTGTCCAAATGACAGACCTGGCACCGAATCACAATAAATTCAGGCCCGACGTGAAGTAAAAGTGCATGCACTTTTTCGTGATTAGATTCAAGCACTTACCCGCGAAAAGCGGGGAAAGTGTTTCGTGCGTAATGTGTGTGTTGAAAACGGGGTGCGGGGCACCCGCATTTGCCAAAAGTGAGTCAGCGCCCGCAGGGGGCGTTCGCGCCAAATTTTCGCAAAAAGCGAGATTGGACATGTAAGCGGAAATTGAAGAGGTTGCTGCGACACACTGTCAATGCGCGCCGCACGGCATTGACCTGGGCCGCGCCCAAATCAGGCACTGCCCAGTCTTACAAGCTCTATGGATCTATTGCACCTTCTCTTCGCTAATCAATTTGCCCATCGAGTATTCGCGCTTGAAAACGATTTTCCCGTGTTCAGCAGCGATAAGAGCTCCATGTGCCATCTGACACTTTGCCATTCGCCCAGATTCACCCCATGGCTCATACACCAAGGTTGCACCATCTGGGCAACGAATATCCTTTGCCGCGTTTTCAATGACTACGTAGTCGGCATCTGGACGTCCACCTGCGCTTCGCAAACTTAAGAACAAAATAGCGAGAATCGGTCCAAGAACAACCCCGCCAAGAAGGAAATATTTCAGTTTCATTTTTTGCATAGCGTCCTCAAAGATGCATATCATTCACGTCCTGGACGTGGAGTTTTTATAGGCGGTACCGGCACTGTACTTGCGTTCCGTAGGACTTCGGCGGCAAACGACTGGCATTGATTAGTAGGTCCCCATCGCCCGAGCGGCCTACCAATCTTCAGTTGTGCGTTTACCTTGTCTTCATCGACGTTATCCACTTTCTTGCAGGTTGCTCCCGCCTCCTTGCTCCTGCCCGTATGGTCGGTGACCTGGACACGGTCACCAGGCAAATCGCCACTGTCATTTCCCGGAACATTTCCACGTGTCCCACCCATTCCCGCTTCAACCGTATCGGTCTTGATCCAATGATGGTCAATCGGATTCGAGGCAATGCCGAAGGCTGGCTGTGCACAGAGAAGAACTTCGAGCCCCTCTGGGTCAACCCAATTCAAAGGATTACCGCCAACATAGGCATAGGTATTGATGCCACCTTTGAGCCCAATCGGGTCGCTCTCGATGTAGCGTCCGAGCGCCGGATCATAGTCCCTGAAGTAGTTGTAATGCAGGTTGCTCTCGCGGTCAAATTGCTGCCCAGGAAAGCGTAAGTTGAACACAAAGGCCGGATGTCCTGCTGGCTGTTCGTTGGCCGGTTCTTTACCAAACGGATCGCTATCCCACTGCCATACCATCGTACCATTTGCGTTAGTGATTGCACGCGGCGTATTGAGCTGGTCGGTGTGAATGAAATATGCGGTCGCCGCACCTGGTGCGGCACCTACCGTCAGGGCCAGCGCCTGCGACTGCACGACAGGGTTATCGGGATCGGTCGTCGTAACTTTGGCCGTGATCTGGTAGGTGCCGGCCGCCAGTTCGTTGACGTTCAGGGTAAACGGGGCCTGCAGGGCAATGCCCAGCGAAGTGGCGCCATTGAAGTACTCCACTTGCGTGGCCATTACCGGGCCGGTATCGGAAGTGGCAGTAACGGCCAGCGTCACATTGGCCGGAGCGGTTGGGTTGCTTGGCGTGGCGCTTACGGTGACCGTTGTCGCTGCTGCCGCGAACTGGCAGCAGGCGAACACCAGCACCAACCATGCTGCCGTTAAGAGTTTCTTAAACACGTTTTTCTCCATCTCTTATTTCAGTACGGCGACCGGCATGTCGTCCAGGTAGACGTATTCGCTCCAGCTTCCATTACTGCTTTCGGCAATGAGCTTGCCGCCCAGGTCGTAGTGGTAGACCGTGGTCGCCGTCGGCGTGGTTTTCTGCACGCGTTGGCCCAGGGCGTTGATGGTGTAGCTCACCAGGCCGATGGCGGTGTTGGCCGAGACCATGCGGCCTCGGGCGTCGTAATTGAAGCTGTTGGCGCCGTTGCTGGTGATGCTGCCGTTGGCGTCGGTGGCGATGGTGGCGTTCTGGCTTCCGCTCATCTGCGTCAGGCGGTTGCTGGTGGCGCCGTAGCTGTAGTTGGTGGTCGCTGCGCCGTTCACGGATTGCGTGCGGTTGCCGACGGCGTCGTAGCTGTAGCCGAGGCTGCGCTGCGGGCGCTGCTCGCTGGTCAGTCGGTCCAGTTCATCGTAGCCGTAGCTGCGGTTGTTGGCGGCGTTGCCGCCGTCGGTGACGCCGGTGATGCGGCTGGCGGCGTCGTAGGCCACGGTTTGCACTTGGCCGTTGAGCGTGTAGCTGGTCATGCGGCCGTTCAAATCGTAGCTGCGTGAGTAGGCCTGGCCGTTGCCGAATACCAGCGATTTCAATGGGCCGAATGGCTGGTAAGTCGCCTGGCTGACCAGCAACGCTGGCGCGCCATCCTTGCTGGTACGGATTTCCTTGATGCGGCCAACTTCGTCGCGCACATAGTCGATGGTGCGGCCGCTGGGGTAGGTCAGGCCGGACAGGCGGCCGTACTGGTCGTAGCGGTAGCCGGTAGTGTTGGCCTGGCCGCCAATGGTGCGGGCGTCGCTGACCACGCGGCCGTGCTGGTCGTAGCCGTATTGGATGGTGCCGCTGACGTCGGTGATCTGGCTCAGGCGGCCAATGGCGTTGGCGCCCTGGTCGTAGATGTAGGTGGTAGCCGTGTTGTCGTTGAAGGTGACGGAGGTCACGCGGTTCAGCACATCGTACTGGTAGGTCGTGGTCTGGTTCTTGGCGTCTTTGCGCGTTTTGATATTGCCGGCTTCATCGTAGGTGTTGATGGTGTTGCCAGTATCGGGGCTGCTGGTCTGCGTCAGGTTGCCCTGGCCGTCGATGGTGTAGACCGTGGCCAGGTTGCGCGCGTCGGTGACTTTGGTGAGCTGGTCCAGGCCGTCGTAGACGAATTGCGTGATGCCGTTTTTGGCGTCGGTGGTCTTGGTCCTGCGGCCGAGGGAGTCGTAATCGTGCTTGGTGACGCGCGTGAGCGGGTCGGTGACGGTTTTCACGCGGCCTACGGCGTCGTAGGTGTAGCTGGTGGTGGTGTCCTGCACCTGCGCCTGGGCGGTGGCGGCCAGCGTGAGGACGGCCGGAATCGAGAGCATGCGGTTCAGTTTCATTGCTGTGCTCCGGTGATTTGTTTGACGCGGTTCAGTGCGTCGATCACGCGGGTGACTTGGCGCGTGAGGGTGCCGTTGGCGTCTTTGCTTTGTTCGGTGGTGCGGTTGCCCATGGCGTCGAGGGTGTAGTTGATGCTGTTGCCCAGGCTGTCCGTGATGCGGGTCAGGCGGTGGGCGTCGTCGTAGGCGTAGCTGATGGTGCTGCCGTCGGGCAGGGTGGCTTGGGTGACCTGGCCAACGCCGTCGTAGTCGTAGCTGGTGGTTTCGCCGCCCACGGTGATGGAGGAGATCCAGCCGCGTGGCGTGTAGCTGATGTCGGTGGCCATGCCGTTCGGGTCGGTGATGCGGCCTACGCGGCCATTCAGGTCGTAGTTCGAGTAGCTGGTGGTGTGGTTGGCGGCGTTGGTCTGGGTGGACAGGTTGCCGTCATTGTCGTAGGTGAAGGTGGCCGTGGCGTTGACGTCGGTGCGTGGGCCTTTGACGGTCAGGACGTGGCCGAAGCTGTCGTAGGTGTAGGTCCAGACCTGGGGCGTGCCGGTGACCGTGGCGGAAAAGCCGCTTGCGCCGGTGGCATCCGTGGTGGCGCGCACGGTGCGCGTCAGTACGTTACCGTGGTCGTCGTAGGTAAGGGTGGTTAGGCGCTTCGGCTCGGCGATTTTCGTCGGCAGGCGGAATGTTGGGTGCCATTCGGTACTGATCGTTCGTGCCGCAGGCGAGCCGTATCCTTCAACGCGCTGTGTCTCGAGATTGCGGGCCAAGTCGAATGCATAAGTCGTGACACTACCGTCATAATCGGTGTGGCGCGAAATATTGCCATTGACGTCGTATTGGTTGGAAGCGGTATTGACGTTGCTGCCGCCGAGTACCAGGTCGGGTTGGTTGATGGTCCCGAGGCGATACACGTTCACCTGCGTTTGGTTATTAAGCGTATGACTGGTGCCTAGCGGGTCGATATAGGTTGAACGCGCGCCATCGATATAGGTGGCGGTGTACTTCTCTGCTCCGCCTGCGTGCTCGGTCAAAGTCGCGAAGTTATATTTGTCGTACGCGAAATTCGCGAAGCGGACGTTATTTTCGTCGATGATGCCGGTCAATAAGAATGCTCGGCGGTTATCGAAGGTCTTGTCTAACTCGCCGTACACGTACCTTCGTATTTTCCCATCGGGGTAGGTGACAGAGTCCAAGGCACCGTCCTGATTATAGCTATACAAATAGACGCCTCCGGAAGGATCGGTCATCATGGCTAGCTGCCCGCCCGCGTCATAGCCAAATGTGAGCTGATGGCCAAAGGCATCAGTGACCGTCTTCAGCAGCCCCTCCATATATTCGTATTCGAGCGAGTGGTCCTCGTTGACGAAGTACGTGAAGGTCGTAGTAAAGCCGTTGCGGGCAACCGAAGAGACAATGCGGCCCCTTATGTCATAAGTTTCGATTGCGTCGGTTTCACCGTTTTTGACTTGCAGGCCGGTCCGCGCGCCGCCGATATCATTTAAAGGGGTTACCCGGTCATTGACGTCTTTGGCCGGAAGCAGGTCCGTACCGAACTTGATCAGGCGACCGTTGGCGCGCTGAATCATCACGTCGTTGGCCTGGCCGCGAGGGGAGTATTTGAAACAAGTCCATTTTTTCGTGCTAAAGCCTCGCTCCTTCAAACATGAATTGGACGCGATGAGCGTGCTGTAAGACTCGTTCATGTCTGCTGCAAAACTCGTGTAGTTATGCTCCCATTTCAGTTTGTCGCTACGGTAAGTGCGAACAAATCGCAACGTGCCGGAGGCATTCTCGTAATCGACCTCGACCTGCTGCTTTACCCCTCCGCCGAGGAAGATCGGGTTGCCAATTTTTGCGGCTGCCAAACTGCACAAGAAGCAAGGGGTTTCGATTGGATCGGTGCGCGAACACCAAGCTCGTCGACTAGTGCTGGAAACTGCCCCGACGAAGCCTGCTGGGCAATCGAAGAAAATTGGCATTCCCCCGTTTAGACGGACACTTCCGAAAGGTATGATGTCACCTACGGAGGTTTTGTATGAAGCGGGAACGCAGGAATTTCACAGAAGAGTTTAAGCGAGAAGCGGTCAAGTTGGTCGGCCA
>Ga0102591_1000427_pt1 | contig 82967 bp, 77 predicted proteins | sample AraplaCol_mCL_r2_2_FD_76860 | JGI IMG/M metagenome (GOLD analysis project Ga0102591, IMG submission 76860) | Arabidopsis root microbial communities from North Carolina, USA - plate scrape MF_Col_mCL_r2 (SPADES assembly) (version 2) | ecosystem: Host-associated > Plants > Roots > Endosphere... | reverse complement strand
TATGTTGCTCATTCCGGCCATCGACCTGAAGGACGGTCAGTGTGTACGCCTCAAACAAGGCGACATGGACCAGGCCACCGTCTTTTCCGAAGATCCCGCCGCCATGGCACGTCATTGGGTCAATCAGGGCGCGCGGCGCCTGCATCTGGTTGATCTGAACGGCGCGTTTGTCGGCAAGCCGCGCAACGAGGCGGCCATCAAGTCGATCATCGCCGAGGTGGGCGACGAGATCCCCGTGCAGCTTGGCGGCGGCATCCGCGACCTGAACACGATCGAGCGCTGGCTCGACGATGGCCTCTCGTACGTGATTATCGGCACGGCTGCCGTCAAGAACCCCGGCTTCCTCAAGGATGCGTGCTCGGCCTTCGGCGGCCACATCATCGTGGGACTCGACGCCCGCGATGGCAAGGTCGCCACCGATGGCTGGAGCAAGCTGACCGGCCACGAAGTGGCGGATCTGGCGCGCAAGTACGAGGACTACGGCGTGGAAGCCATCATCTACACCGACATCGGCCGCGACGGCATGCTGCAGGGCATCAATATTGATGCCACGGTCAAGCTGGCCCAGTCGATGTCGATCCCGGTGATCGCCAGCGGCGGCCTGTCCAACATGGCCGATATCGACCAGCTCTGCGCGGTGGAGCATGAGGGCGTGGAAGGTGTGATCTGCGGTCGCGCAATCTACTCCGGCGACCTCAACTTCTCGGAAGCCCAGGCGCACGCCGACAAGCTGGGCGCGGAGTAACGTCGCCGGCAGGGTGCCCCAATGGCACCCCAACCAGCCGCTGCCCCAGGCGGGCGGCGGCAGGCAAGGAATCTCATGCTAGCCAAACGTATCATCCCCTGCCTCGACGTCACGAACGGGCGGGTGGTCAAGGGAGTCAACTTCGTCGAGTTGCGCGACGCGGGCGACCCTGTGGAAATCGCGCGCCGCTACGACGATCAGGGCGCCGACGAAATTACATTCCTCGATATCACCGCTACCAGCGATGGCCGCGACCTGATCCTTCACATCATCGAAGCGGTTGCCTCGCAGGTGTTCATCCCGCTGACGGTGGGTGGCGGCGTGCGGACCGTGGAAGATGTGCGGCGCCTGCTGAATGCCGGCGCTGACAAGATCAGCGTCAATTCCTCGGCCATTGCCAATCCCCAACTGGTTTCTGACGCTACCGGGAAATATGGCTCGCAGTGCATCGTCGTGGCTATCGACGCCAAGCGCACATCGGCGCCCGGTGAGCCGGCCCGCTGGGAAGTCTTCACACATGGCGGCCGCAAGGCCACGGGCCTTGACGCCGTGGAGTGGGCCAGCGAGATGGCAAGGCGCGGCGCCGGCGAGATCCTGCTGACCAGCATGGACCGCGACGGCACCAAGAGCGGCTTCGACCTGGAGTTGACGCGCGCCGTGAGCGACGCCGTGCCCGTGCCGGTGATCGCCTCGGGTGGCGTGGGTGGATTGCAGGACCTGGCCGACGGTATCAAGCTGGGCCGTGCGGACGCGGTGCTCGCGGCCAGCATTTTCCATTACGGCCAGCATACCGTTGGCGAAGCCAAGGCTTTCATGGCCCGCGAGGGCATTCCGGTCCGGATCTGATCATGGCGAACAAGTGGTTGAACAAGGTGAAGTGGGACGATAACGGGCTCGTGCCGGTGATCGTCCAGGAGACGGGCTCCAACGATGTGCTGATGTTCGCATTCATGAACCGCGAAGCGCTGCTGCGCACCGCGGAACTGGGCGAAGCGGTGTTCTGGTCACGTTCGCGCAAGCGCCTGTGGCACAAGGGCGAGGAATCGGGGCACGTGCAAAAGGTGCATGAGATGCGCCTGGACTGCGACGAAGACGTGGTACTGCTCAAGGTCACGCAGATCGACAGTATTGCGTGCCACACCGGCCGCCACTCGTGCTTCTTCCAGAAGTTCGAAGGGGATGCCGAAACGGGCGACTGGAAGACCGTGGAGCCGGTGCTAAAGGATCCCTCCAAGATCTACACTTCGAAATCATGAGTCAGGAACTGTCCTCCGCCGATGTGCTGGCGCGCGTGGCCGCCACGCTGGAATCTCGCAAGCCGGAGAACGGTGGCGATCCGGAATCGTCCTATGTGGCCAAGCTGTTCACGAAGGGCGACGACGCCATCCTGAAGAAGATCGGCGAAGAAGCCACCGAGACCGTGATGGCCGCCAAGGATGCACGTGCAGCCAATCTGGACGCCGCAACTGTCGACAAGATGGTCTACGAAGTGGCCGACCTGTGGTTCCATTCGATGGTATTGCTGGCGCACGTGGGCAGGTCTCCCGCCGACGTCATCGACGAACTGGCGCGCCGCGAAGGATTGTCGGGGCTGGCGGAGAAGGCAAGCCGCAAGGAGTAGGATGACGCCATGCCACCCGGAAATGGTCCGGAGCGGCGGATGCGCTACGTTGGAGGTCACGAATGGCGACGGACTACACCACGCAGGTCACGACAACGGTCGATTCGGACAAACTCGATGGACTACGCAAACTCACGCATATCCTCTATGCGCTCTATGCGATACATTGGCTGACTGGCGGAATCACTGCGCTGATTGCTATTGTCGTCAACTACGTGAAGCGTGACGACACACGGGGTACGCTCTACGCTTCGCACTTCGCGTGGCAGATCCGCACTTTTTGGTGGTCGATCCTCTGGTTCGTGGTGGGCGGCGCCATGTTTGTGACGGTGTTGCTGTTTCCGGTGGCCATCGGGCTCTGGAGCGTGCTTTCCCTGTGGATGCTATACCGTATTATCAAGGGCTGGCTCTATCTGAATGACCGCAAGCCGATGTACCCGGGCGAGCAGTTCTGAGACAGCCAGGGCGCGTTGGACACGTTGCAACGAAAATTTCATGAAATCCCAGGACAATTGCCTTTTCTGCAAGATCGTGGCCGGCCAGATCCCGTCGAACAAGGTTTACGAGGACGACGACCTGCTGGCATTTCACGATATTCATCCCAAAGCGCCGGTACACTTTCTGGTTATTCCGAAATCGCATGTCGATTCGCTGGCCGATTGCGGGCCCGGCGATGCCGAGGTGCTTGCTAGAATAATGCTCAAGGTGCCTGAACTGGCGCGCCTTGCCGGCTGCACTAACGGGTTCCGCACGGTGATCAACACCGGCACGGACGGTGGACAGGAGGTTTTCCACCTCCATCTGCATGTGCTCGGCGGCCCGCGCGACCAGTGGAAGACGCCGGCGTTCTGAGGACTTTCGTCAGATTGCCTGGGTATGAAGAGTGATCGGGGCAGCGATGCACCGATTGGATGTTGCGCCGGCCACCGTCGACCGGCGCGGCCTTTGAGGGACGGAACTACTGGCGGGGCGGCTATTCCATCCGACGCCGCAGCTACATCAGGAGCAAGAAATGGGTTCGTTTAGCATTTGGCACTGGCTGATTGTGCTGGTGATCGTCATGCTCGTCTTCGGCACCAAGAAGCTGCGCAATATTGGCAACGACCTGGGCGGTGCCGTGAAGGGTTTCAAGGACGGCATGAAGGACGGCAATGGTGAAGCGGCGGCAGATGGCCAGCCGGCACCGGCCAAGGAACTGCGCGACACCACCACGATCGACGTGGAAGCCAAGGAAAAGTCGCGCCAGCAATAAAGTCCGGGCGGCTGTTTTCCTCCCTCCACATGGCGGCTGCGTGAATCGCGGCCGCCTGTCACGTGTTACTGTCCCGATGTCCGCATGATCGATCTCGGCATTTCCAAGCTGGCACTCATTGGCGCTGTTGCGCTGATCGTGATCGGCCCCGAGCGTTTGCCGAAAGTGGCGCGCACGGTTGGCGCACTGGTCGGCCGTGCGCAGCGCTATATCAATGACGTCAAGGCTGAAGTCAGCCGTGAGGTGGAACTCGAGGAACTGCGCAAGATGCGCACGGAATTCGAGACTGCCGCGCGCGATGTCGAGCAGACCATCCACAAGGAAGTCAACGAGCACACGCAGTCGCTGAATGAAGCGCTGAACGGTGCGGAGTCGGCCGACAATTCGGCTGGGATGGACTCCGGCGTTTCCGCTGGCTACGTGCCCAGTTGGGACAGTGCTCACAAATCGCACAACGGCCGGAAGAGCTGGCGTGTGAAGCAGGGCGCGCGGCCTATCTGGTTCAAGCGTCAGCAGAATACCCGCGTGTGGGTGCAGTCCGGCGCTGCGCGCGTCAAGCGCCATCGCCCGGCCACCGGTCGTAATCGTTCCTTTTTCGAGTAAGCATGGCGGGCACCCCAGATCCTCTCGACCCCAACGCCGAGTCCCAGCAAGAGACGTTCATTTCCCACCTGGTCGAGCTGCGCGAACGACTGGTCAAGGCCGTGGGTGGCGTGATCCTCGTCTTTGTCTGCCTGGTTTACTGGGCGGCTGAAATCTTCAACCTGTTTTCCGCGCCGCTGACCGCCTCGCTGCCCAAGAATGGCCGGATGATCGTGACCGATGTCACCGGCTCGTTCTTCGTGCCCATGAAGGTCACGATGCTGGTGGCGTTCCTGATCGCGTTGCCCTGGGTGCTCTACCAAATATGGAAGTTCGTGGCGCCGGGCCTTTACCAGCATGAAAAGAAGCTGATCGTACCGCTGGTTACCAGTACCTATGTGCTGTTCCTGTGCGGCGTGGCGTTTGCCTATTTCCTGGTATTTCCAACCGTTTTCCATTTCATGGCGCATTACAACGCGCCACTCGGGGCCGAGATGTCCACGGACATCGATAAATACCTGAGTTTTGCCATGACCACGTTCCTTGCCTTCGGCATCACGTTCGAAGTGCCGGTGGTAGTCATCGTGCTCGTCAAGTTCGGCGTGGTGGAACTGGAAAAATTAAAGCAGATCCGCCCATATGTGATTGTGGGTGCCTTCATTATTGCGGCAGTGGTCACACCTCCCGATGTGATGTCGCAACTCCTGTTGGCCGTGCCGCTCGTGCTGTTGTACGAACTCGGCCTGCTTATGGCGCGTTTTGTGACGCGGCAGCCTCTTGGTAGGCCCGCAGAAGGCGAAACCCAGCCTGACTGAGTTCCCCGCGAGTTGTTAACGACCTGTATATCCCGGGTCTTTATGCCTTTTTTGCACCAAAATGGTGAAAATATTTGGGTTTGCTGTTGCTTCATCACAACAAGAAGCGTCGGTAAACTCGGTTTACGGCGAAAAAGACTTCTGACGGGCAGGGGGGGTGACACATAATACGACGCAGACGTGAAGCTAAATGCGTCGCCCAAGCACTTGGGCAACCAAGATTTCCCAATCAGTTGACAAGGAAAGTGTCGATATGAAGATGAAACTGTTTGCTGCTGCCGTTGCCGCTCTGGCCGCCGGTGGCGCCTATGCCCAATCGAGCGTGACCCTGTACGGTGTCGTTGACGCCGGTATCGAATACCAAAACCACCAGCCGAACGCCACGGGCCAGACTGGCAGCCACGACGTCGTGCGCCTGAACTCGGGCAACATGTCGGGCAGCCGTTGGGGCCTGCGCGGTGTGGAAGATCTGGGCGGCGGCCTGAAGGGCGTGTTCGTCCTGGAAAGCGGTTTCAACGTTGACAACGGCACGATGGGCCAAGGCAACCGCCTGTTCGGTCGTCAGGCTTTCGTCGGTCTGCAAAGCAACTACGGCACGCTGACCCTGGGTCGCCACCAAACGCCGTTCTATGACTTCGGTCTGGCCTTCGACCCGATGGCCATCGCTTCGAACTACTCGATCACTGGCCAAGCTCCGGAATTCCAGGCTCGTGCCGACAACTCGATCAAGTACATCGGCAAGTTTGGCGGCCTGACCGGCTCGCTGCTGTATAGCCAAGGTGCGAACCAAGGCGGCGCAACGACGGCCAACACGATTTACCAAGGCAACGCTGGCGAAGTTCCGGGCAACTACAAGCTGGGCCGTGCTTACACCGCCAGCCTGATCTACGCAGCAGGCCCGTTCTCGATCGGCGCCATCTATGACGAAACGAACCTCGGTATCGTTGGCACGCCTGACGCCAAGATCCGTCGCGCTTCGGCTGCTGGTACGTACGCATTCGGTCCGGCCAAGGTGTTCGCTGGTTACCGTTACGCCAAGGCTGTTGACGGCGCACTGCTGCCGGGCGGCATTCCCGTTGGCGGCACGGCAGCTACCGCAGCCAGCACCTCGAACCTGTACTGGCTGGGTCTGGGTTACCAGCTGACCCCGGCGTTCTCGCTGACGGGCGCTGCGTACTACCAGGACTTCCGCAACAGCGGTGCAGATCCGTGGAGCTTCGTGGCTTCGGCTGACTACGCGTTCTCGAAGCGTACCGACGCGTACCTGAACGTCGCCTACACGAAGAACAAGGACGGCTCGCAACTGGGTCTGTCGGGTTCGGGCGCAGCTGGCTCGGCCTTCGGCTCGACCAACAACGGTGCCAACCAGTTCGGCGCTGTGGTTGGTGTTCGCCACAAGTTCTAATTTGACGCGGGTGTAAGCCCGCTTCAGATTCGGCTTGTTCAAAACGCCGGCATCCGCAAGGATGCCGGCGTTTTGTTTTGTGGCCTGGGTTGTGGGTTTCAAGTTGCGCGCCTTGGACTCCGTCGTATCCCTTTCGCTCGCCGGGGCGAATCGGTGGTCTGTTCGGAGACATGGGTGGCACATTGAATCCTGCGACGCAGACGATGCGAAAGACCGGATTCGAACGTGGCGCCGTGTACCGCCTCTGACTCCGGGGTGTGGTGAGGGAGTATCCACCAGCATCCACGGGAAAGCGCCTGTCGTCGCCCCTTCCTGTGTTGATCTGCATCGGTGCAGCATTGGTGAGCCCCAAAAAGCAAAACCCCCGCCTGAAGAGGCGGGGGTTTTGCTTTTTGCGTTGAGACCTTCTACTGCACTATCGATTGCCGCTCAGCGATCACTCTTCATCCAACGGCATCGCGCGCCGCGGCGGCGGAGGTCGCTTGCCAATGGTGACAGTCAGTTCAGACGCCTTGCCGCGTCGGATCATCTTCATTTTTACCTCGGCACCGGGTTTGAGCTGGGCGATGGCGTTAAGTAGTGCGGTCGTATCCGAAATAACCTGGTTATCGACCGAGACCAGCACATCGCCAGGCTTCATGCCGGCCTTGTCCGCAGGTCCGTCCTGCACGATGGCGGCGATCAGCGCACCTTCCCGGGCGTCGAGACCAAAAGATTCGGCAATTTCAGGCGTCAGATCCTGTGGCTCCACACCGATCCAGCCTCGTGTGACGCTGCCAGTCGAGATGATCGATTCCATGACCTGCTTGGCCGTCGAGACAGGGATGGCGAAGCCGATACCCAGCGAGCCGCCCGAGCGCGAATAGATCGCCGTGTTGATGCCCAGCAGATTGCCTTGCGCATCGACCAACGCGCCGCCGGAGTTACCGGGATTGATTGCAGCGTCGGTCTGAATGAAGTTCTCGAAGGTATTGATGCCCAGATGGCTACGGCCGAGCGCCGAGACGATACCCATCGTCACGGTCTGGCCGACACCGAACGGGTTGCCGATGGCCAGCACCACATCGCCTACCTTGACGTTCTCGATTCGACCGAGCGTGATTGCAGGCAAATCCTTCAGCGTGATCTTCAGGACTGCCAGGTCTGTTTCGGGATCGGACCCCACGACCTTGGCGTTCGCCTTGCGGCCGTCAGTCAGCGCCACTTCGATTTCGTCGGCGCCGTCCACCACATGGTGGTTGGTTAGAATGTAACCCTCGGCGCTGACAATCACTCCGGAACCCAGGCTGGATACGGGCTCCTGCCGCTCAGGCAGCCGATCGCCAAAGAAGAACCGGAACCACGGATCCTCCGCCTGCGGGTTGGGCGTCCGCTTTGAGCCGTTTTTGCTGGTGAAGATATTGACCACCGCGGGCATCGCTTCGCGAGCAGCGTCGCTGTACGACCCCTGCGCTGCGGAACCGGCCACGCTGGGCACTACTTCCTTCAATGCGACGATGGGAGACCCGGATTGCACGGCCACCCGCCCGCGCTGCAGCCACTCGGGTTTGAGCGTGGCTATCACGAACCACACGGCCAGCACGACCGTGACGGCCTGGGCGAAAAACAGCCAGAAGCGGCGCAACATATTGGAGTTTTGACCAGAAAATGAAAACAAAAGAGCTTGAATTGTACTTGAACGACCTTCTGGAAGTTCCGCGTTTCAAGGACTATTGCCCGAACGGGCTACAAGTGCAAGGTCGATCCGAAGTCACGCATATCGTCACCGGTGTCACGGCGAGCCTGGCACTGATCGACGCCGCGATCGAGGTCGGTGCCGACGCGATCCTCGTCCATCACGGCTACTTTTGGAAGAACGAGGATGCACGGGTCATCGGTCAAAAGCACGCGCGCTTGAAAAAACTGCTGGCCGCCGATCTCAACCTGATGGCCTACCATCTGCCGCTCGACAACCATCCCGAACTCGGCAACAACGCGCAACTCGCGTTGCAACTGGGGCTGTCTCCCATCGGACGTTTCAGCGACGATCAACTCGGCTGGACGGGCACATTGCTGCAGCCGATGCCGCTGAAAGCATTTGCCGCCCACGTGGGAGGCGTGCTGGATCGGGAACCGCTGACGATTGGCGATCCGGACCAGATGATCCGTTCTGTCGGCTGGTGTACGGGCGGCGCGCAGGGCTATTTCGCGGCGGCCGTGGATGCCGGCGTGGATGTCTATATCAGCGGCGAGGTCTCCGAGCCTACCACCCACCTCGCGCGCGAGAGCGGTGTGGCCTACATCGCGGCGGGGCATCACGCCACGGAACGGTATGGCATCCGCGCCGTCGGAGAACATCTGGCACAACGTTTCGAGCTGCGCCACACGTTCATCGATATTCCGAACCCGGTCTGATCCGGATTCGGAATATCGTCGCAAACCGGAGGAGCCTCAGGCGCGCGGGGCCTGCAGGCTGTCGCGGATTTCACGTAGCAGCTTGATGTCCTCGGGCGTCTCGGCGGGCTTCGGCGCTTCCTCACTCTTCGCGCGCATCTTGTTCACCGCGCGCACCATCATGAAGATGATGAAGGCCAGGATCACGAAATTGACCACAATGGTCAGGAAGTTACCGTAGGCAAAGACTGGCACGCCCGCCTTCTTCAGGTCCGCCAGCGTGTGCGGCACATTGGGCGGAGGGTCCGCCAGCACGATGAAGAGGTTCGAGAAGTCCAGCTTCCCGATGATCCGGCCCACCAGCGGCATGATCAGATCGTTGACGATGGAATCCACGATCTTGCCGAAGGCCGCACCGATGATGACCCCGACCGCCAGGTCCACGACATTGCCGCGCATTGCAAAAGTTCGGAACTCGCTCATCATTCCCATTGGTTATTCTCCATTTTGTTGTTCCAGATTAACGTTTGAGTTTGACAAAGACTGCATCATCGCAACCTCGAGTGCAAGTCAGGAATCAGCGCCAGAACCGCCCCCAAGCGGTCACACCCGCGATCCCATGACGGATTATCGGCGCCGCGGCTATCAGTAGTTCGCCTATCGTCGCCAGATGTGCCTCAGGTATAATTTTTTGTTGACGCAGGATTCAATTGATGACATCCCCTGGGGTTTGGAATGAGTGACCAGCAAAACGTGAAGAACGTGGACAAAGGTCGCCGCAATTGGTTGATCGCGACTTCAGTCGCGGGCGGCGTAGGAGGCGTAGCAGTAGCAGTACCTTTCGTCAGTACCTTTGCACCGTCGGAGAAGGCCAAGGCCGCCGGCGCGCCCGTCGAGGCCGACATTGGTGCCTTGAAGCCTGGCGAAATGATGACGGTGGAATGGCGTGGCAAGCCGGTCTGGATTCTCCGCCGTACCCCGGAAATGCTGGCTTCGCTTCAGAAGACCGACGCTGAAGTAGCGGATCCCAAGTCAGACGTTCCCTTTACGATGGCGACGCCCGACTATTGCAAGAACGAGACCCGCTCGCGTGCCGAGCACAAGGATCTCCTCGTTGTCGTGGGCATCTGCTCCCACCTTGGATGTTCCCCCTCCGGTCCCTTTGCCTCGGGTGCCAACCCGCAGCTCGGCGCCGATCCTGGTTTCCTCTGCCCGTGCCACGGGTCAACGTTCGATCTGGCTGGCCGCGTGTTCAAAAACAAGCCTGCCCCGCAGAACCTTGACGTCCCCCCGTACCAGTTCCTCTCCGACACCAAGATCGTGATCGGCAAGGACGAGAAAGGAGAAGCGTGATCATGGCGGCCGAAAAAGAAGTCAAGACTACCGGGCTGCTGGGCTGGATCGACGCCCGTTTCCCCGCGACCCAACTCTGGGAAGATCATCTCTCCAAGTACTACGCGCCGAAGAATTTCAACTTCTGGTATTTCTTCGGATCGCTCGCGCTGCTGGTGCTCGTGATCCAGATCGTCACGGGCATCTTCCTCGTGATGAACTACAAGCCGGATGGCACCCTGAATGCCGCCGGCATTCCCGTGGCGTTTGCCAGCGTCGAGTTCATCATGCGCGAGGTGCCATGGGGCTGGCTGGTCCGCTACATGCACTCCACTGGCGCCTCGGCGTTCTTCGTGGTCGTGTACCTCCACATGTTCCGCGGGCTGCTGTACGGCTCGTATCGCAAGCCGCGCGAACTGGTCTGGATCTTCGGCTGCCTGATCTTCCTGTGCCTGATGGCCGAGGCGTTCATGGGCTACCTGCTGCCATGGGGCCAGATGTCGTACTGGGGCGCGCAGGTGATCGTGAACCTGTTCTCGGCGATTCCCGTGATCGGCCAGGATCTGTCGCTGTTCATCCGCGGCGACTACGTGGTGAGCGATGCCACGCTGAACCGCTTCTTCTCGTTCCACGTCATTGCAGTGCCGCTGGTGCTGCTGGGCCTGGTGGTGGCGCACATCATCGCGCTGCACGAAGTAGGCTCGAACAACCCGGACGGCGTGGAGATCAAGGCGAAGAAGGACGAGAACGGTGTTCCGCTCGACGGCATCCCGTTCCACCCGTACTACTCGGTGCATGACCTGGTGGGCGTGGCAGGCTTCCTGATCTGTTTCTCGGCGGTGATCTTCTTCTTCCCGGACGTGGGTGGCTACTTCCTGGAAGCCAACAATTTCTTCCCGGCGGATCCGCTCAAGACACCGCCGCACATCGCACCGGTGTGGTACTTCACGCCGTTCTATTCGATGCTGCGCGCCACGACCACGAACTTCCTGCCGATTCTGTGGCTGTTCTTCGCGTTCGTGCTGGGCATGGTGTTCCTTCGCACGAAGGATGCGCGCATCCGCATTGGTTCGGTTGCGGTGCTTGTGATCCTGGCCGTTGGCTTCTATTTCATCGACGCCAAGTTCTGGGGGGTGCTGGTGATGGGCGGCTCGGTAATCGTGCTGTTCTTCATGCCGTGGCTCGACTGCTCGCCGGTCAAGTCCATCCGTTACCGTCCGGGTTTCCACAAGACAATTCTCACGGTCTTCGTGGTGGTGTTCCTGGTCCTGGGTTACCTGGGTGTCCAACCGCCGTCGCCGGTCGGCGAGAAGGTGTCGCAGCTCGGTACGCTGCTGTACTTCGCCTTCTTCCTGACCATGCCGTTGTGGAGCCGTGCCGGCACGTTCAAGCCGGTGCCGGAGCGTGTCACGTTCCATCCGCACTAAGACGCCGCGCGACCCTACAAGAGGACAAGGACACAAGATGAAAAAGTTGCTTTCGATCTTCGCACTGGTCGGCGCGTGCCTTGCCGCGCTGCCCGCGATGGCCGCAGAAGGAGGCTATCCGCTGGAGCCGGCGCCGCTGGATACCAGCGATGTGTCGTCGCTGCAGCGTGGCGCCAAGCTGTTCGTCAACTACTGCCTGAACTGCCACGGTGCATCGATGATGCGCTACAACCGGCTCAAGGACCTGGGTCTGACTGACGACCAGATCCGTCAGAACCTGTTGTTCACCGGGGACAAGGTGGGCGATACGATGACTGTGGCGATGCCGCCGAAGGATGCCAAGGCGTTCTTCGGCGCAGCTCCGCCGGACCTGTCGGTCATCGCCCGCGCACGGGGCAATGACTGGCTCTACACCTATCTGCGTACCTTCTACCGTGACGACACCCGCGCGACGGGCTGGAACAACCTGGTTTTCCCGGCCGTCGGCATGCCGCACGTGCTGTGGGAATTGCAAGGTGTTCGCGTGCCGAAGTTCGCCGAAGTGGAGGAGCACGGCCACAAGGTGCAGAAACTGGCTGGCTGGGAGCAGGTTACTGCTGGCAAGATGAGCACGCAGGAGTATGACCAGGCTGCAGCCGACCTGGTGAACTACCTCAACTGGATGGCTGAGCCGGCGCAGAGCCACCGCAAGCGGCTCGGCGTCTGGGTGCTGCTCTTCCTCGGCGTTTTTGCCATCTTCGCCTGGCGCCTGAATGCGGCGTACTGGAAGGATGTGAAGTAAGCAGGGGAGGTTTGCTCCGTTAGCTTTGTAACGGTGTTTGTAACAACGCAGGATGCCATCCCCAGGGGTCGGCGCGGAAGTTGCAGCAATGCACCGCCGCGCCGACCCTTTTGCTTGGGGCGTTTCGGGTTACCGATGCCGGCCTGGTGGTTTCAGTGATCCATGGATCATTTGTAACTAATTTGCTTTTCGATGGGCCGTTCCGGCAGAATGTTTGCCCTGTCTGAGCTAGCACTGCTAAGTTCGTCAAATTGCTACGAATTTGGCGCACTTCCCACCCAAGGAATTCAACCATGATGGTGTTGTATTCGGGTACCACTTGCCCGTTTTCCCAACGTTGCCGCCTTGTCCTCTTCGAAAAGGGCATGGATTTCGAAATTCGCGACGTTGACCTGTTCAACAAGCCGGAAGATATTTCGGTGATGAATCCGTACGGCCAGGTGCCGATTCTCGTCGAACGCGACCTGATCCTGTACGAATCGAACATCATCAACGAGTACATCGACGAGCGCTTCCCGCATCCGCAGCTGATGCCGGCAGACCCGGTGCAACGCGCCCGCGCCCGCCTGTTCCTGTTCAACTTCGAAAAGGAACTGTTCACCCACGTGTACGTGCTGGAGAACGAGAAGGGCAAGGCCGCCGAGAAGAACCACGAGCGTGCCCGCGCCGCGATTCGCGACCGCCTGACCCAGCTCGCCCCGATCTTCGTCAAGAACAAGTACATGCTGGGCGAAGAGTTCTCGATGCTCGACGTCGCCATCGCGCCGCTGCTCTGGCGCCTGGACCACTACGGCATTGAACTGTCGAAGAACGCCGCACCGCTGCTGAAGTACGCAGAACGTATTTTCAGCCGCCCGGCCTACATCGAAGCACTGACTCCGTCCGAAAAGGTCATGCGTCGCTAAGACGGCCGCGACGCCACCGCAAAGCTAATGTCTGAAACTTCCACCAAGCCCTACCTGATCCGCGCCATCTACGAGTGGTGCACGGATAACGGCTTCACGCCGTACATCGCCGTGTTCGTCGACAGCCAGACCAACGTGCCGCGCGAGTTCGTGAAGAACAACGAAATCGTGCTGAACGTGAGCTTCGACGCAACCAGCGGCCTGGACATGGGCAACGAATGGATTGCTTTCAGCGCTCGCTTCGGTGGCGTATCGCGCAAGATCGACGTGCCCATCGAAAACGTGCTGGCCATCTACGCACGCGAAAACGGGCAGGGCATGGCGTTCCCGGTGGAACGCAGCGTCCCCGAAACCCAGGCTGCTACAGAACGCGAAAACAACCCGCCTCCGAAGCTGGCCCCGGTAGACATCGACACGCCCGCGCCGGTTACCGCCGACGCGAGCAGCGCGGACTCGGACGACGAACCGACCCCACCGCCTGTGCCCCGCATCGGCGGCAAGAAGCCATCGCTGAAGGTTGTCAAATAGACATCCACAAAGCCGACCGCATGCAGTAGAATCGCGGTCTGCACCAAACATGCCGGCTTAGCTCATCAGGTAGAGCAGTTGATTTGTAATCATCAGGTGGCGGGTTCGAGTCCTGCAGCCGGCACCAGTTTCCAGTAAAAAAGCCACGCGAAAGCGTGGCTTTTTTACTTCTTCCCTCGTGGATCTCACCCCCCCACTGGCTTCCCATCCTTGTGCCGCACCACCACCGTCGAAGACCTCGACGGCAGGTTCGCGTCCGGCCAGTTCCCACCGGCCACCCCAGTCCCCGTCGGATGCTGGATGTTCACGAAGAATGTCGTCAGATCCGGCGTATAGGCCAGGCCGGTGATTTCGCACCCTTGAGGTCCGACCAGCAGGCGTCGCACTTCCTTCGTGACCTGGTCGACGTAGTGCATCGAGTTCGCACCGAAGATGTTTGTGACGGACGTGCCGGTGCCGGCGTCGGTCTGTACCCAGAGGCGCCCTTTCGGGTCGACGCGGATGCCGTCGGGGCTGCTGAAGGTGGCGCCAATCATGTTGCCCTTCAGGTTGGGGGCGGCGATCGAGGGGTCGCCGGCTAGCAGCAGGATTTCCCACTTGAACTTGGTGGCGAGCGGGGAGTCGCCGTCTTCACGCCAGCGGATGATGTGGCCGTGCGAGTTGTTGTTGCGCGGGTTGGCGGCGTCGATCTGGACTCGGCTGCCGTTGTTGGTCAGCGTGCAGTAGATGGTCTTGTCGAGGCCCACCGTGATCCACTCGGGGCGGTCCATCAGCGTGGCGCCTGCCACGCGGGCGGCGGCCTTGGTGTTGATCAGGACGTCTGACTGGGTGTTGAAGTCGACGTTGACCGGTACTACCACGCCCGGGGCGGCCTGGGTCCAGTTGCCCGGGTCCGAGGCGCCGGCGGTGAGGCCGTTCTTGCCCTGGGTCAGTTCGATCCAGTCGCCGGTGCCGTCGGCATTGAACTTGGCCGCGTAGAGCGTGCCGTTGTCGAGCAGGCTGGCGTTGTTCAGGCGATTGGTGGCGTCGAACGCGGCGCTCGGGATGAATTTGTAGATGCAGCCAGGCGTGCCGTCGTCGCCCATGTAGAACGCCACGCGATTGTCTGCGGTGGTCATGAACGCGGTGTTCTCGTGGTCGAAGCGGCCCATGGCGGTGCGCTTCACGGGCAGGCCGCTGATCTGCTGGAGCGGGTCGATCTCGACCACCCAGCCGTAGCCTTCGTCGGCGTGCGTCGGGTCGAGATAGTTGTCGGTGGTTTCCTCGCACGTCAGGTACGTGCCCCACGGCGTATGGCCGCTGGAGCAGTTGTTGAGCGTGCCGATGACCACGGGGCCCACGGCGGCTGCGGCCGGGCCGGACACGCGGTAAGACGTGTTGCCGGAGTAGCGCTTGTTGTAGAGCGAGTTGCGCTTGACTTCCCACTTGCCGGCCACGAGTTCGATCTCGATGACGGACACGCCTACCGACGACAGCACGATGCGTTTCTGCTCGGGCGTGGCGGTGGCGGGGTCGTATGAGCCGGACATCAGGATGGCGGCATCCGGTGCTTCGTGGTTCATCACGAGCAGGCCGCCCTTTTGCGGATCGACGCCGGGGATTTCATAGAAGTGCATGCCGTCGTGATTGCCGCCGGCCTGCTGCTCCGTTTCCATCGACGTCTGGAACGCCCCCTTGTAGCCGGCTGCGCCCGGAGCGACCGGGTCGCCTGCCGAGAATATCGTGTAGGTCTCGTAGTTCTCGGCTACGGTCACCTTGTTGGCCGTGATCTTCGAGTCCAGGCCCTTGAAGTTGACGCTGTAGTCGAGCGGTTGCTGGCCGGGCGTTGGCGCAGGGGCCGGAGCCGGTGCAGGGGCGGGCGCCGGTGCGGCGGTGTTGTCGTCGTCGCCACCGCATGCGGCGAGGAGCGTGCCGCCGCCGAAGGCGGACAGCAGCGACATGCCGAGACTGCCGCGCAGTACGCGGCGACGGGCCGGGTTGGCGGCCACCAGTTCTTCGAGCGTTTGGCCCGGCACTGTCTTGTTGCCTTCTGCTTCGCGGCGCGGCGCGCGCAGCTTGTCGGTGATGTACGACATGATCGTTCCTCCAGTCTTTTGCGGGAAGGCGCGCGTTGCGTGACGCGCGCCGGTTCAGGGACAGCCGCAGATACTAGGGAAGCGATATGTCTTTTTCGTTACACAATGACTGCACAATCGGCGATCTTCGATCTGGCTTGGGCCGACTTCGGCATCCCCCTTCAATCTCCAGAATCCTCAACCGATAACTTCTAAGCGGACAAGTCCCGTAAGGGTGGCGGAGTTCGATGACAGTCCTGTGGCGTGACGACAGGGCGGTGAGTTGTCCAGTCATCGACGCTTGTCTCGCGCATAATCGGTGCCACACCGTACTGACCCTTCCTGAAAAGGGCATCCCCGCGCCGGTGGCTGGCCACGCGGGGGACAAACAATCCGGCCGATTTTTTTTCTGTTGGGTACAACTGGAGAGGTCAATCTATGGAACGCAGGAAAGCAGGCCGGGGGCTTGCGCGCGTGGCAATGGCGGCGATCGTCGGGACAGTGGCCGCATGCGGTGGCGGCGGTGACGACGATGGCAATTCGGTAGTGCGGGTGTCGGAAGCGAATGCCACGATGTTGTCGACGATGGCAACATCGGGAAGCACGGTGACACCGGCGCGGTGGATCCCCTCGGTGAACGACACGTGGCAACTGCAACTGCAGGGCACCGTCAACACGAGCTACAACGCGGCAGTGTTCGACATCGACCTGTTCGATACGCCGCAGGCCACCATCGATAACCTGAAGGCGCAGGGCAAGCGCGTGGTCTGCTACTTCTCGGCAGGCAGCAGCGAAAACTGGCGCCCGGATTTCTCGAAGTTCAAGGCCGCCGATATGGGTAATGCACTCGATGGCTGGGCGGGCGAACGTTGGCTCGACACGCGATCGGCCAACGTGCGTACGATCATGAAAGCGCGCATGGACCTCGCCAGGGCGAAGGGCTGCGATGGGGTCGATCCCGACAATGTCGACGGCTACACCAATAAGCCGGGCTTGCCGCTGACAGCAGCCACGCAGCTCGACTACAACCGCTTCCTGGCAACCGAAGCGCATGCGCGCGGACTGGCCGTGGGATTGAAGAACAGTGTGGACCAGTTGGGTGATCTGGCTTCGTCGTTCGATTTCGCGGTGAACGAGTCGTGCTTCAGGTACAACGAATGCGCGGGTTACTCGGCGTTCACCGTACAGGGCAAGCCTGTGTTCAACGTGGAGTATCAGACGAAGTGGAAGGACGCCACCACGCGCAAGACGCTATGCGCGAAGGCCAAGGCGTTGAACCTGCGGACGTTGGTGCTGCCGTTGGCGCTGAATGACAAGTATCGGTATAGCTGCGATTGATTTTCGCAGCGCGATCAGTCGTTATGCGCTCCCCTCTCCCGCGATAGTGGGAGAGGGGTGGGGGAGAGGGCAAAGGCTTGTATTGCGACTGATCGCAATTTGAACCGCTGAGCCCTCTCCCCCTGCCCCTCTCCCGCCTTGCGGGAGAGGGGAGCAAACAAGGGGTTCAGCGAGCCCCTCGCGTCTTTTCCACTTCCCGCCACGCCAGATACACGCGCGTATCAAACTCCAGCTGGTGATAACGCGGTTCCATATGTTCGCAGAGGCGATAGAACGCCTTGTCGTGGTCGCTCTCTTTCAGGTGGGCGAGTTCATGGACGACGATCATCCGCAGGAAATCGGCGGGTGCGTCCTTGAATAGCGACGCCACGCGGATTTCCTTTTTCGCCTTGAGCTTGCCACCCTGTACGCGCGAGATGGCTGTGTGCAGGCCGAGCGCGTGTTGCGCGGTGTCGAGCCGCGCGTCGTAGCCCACCTTGTGCAGCGGCGGCGCGCTGCGCAGGTATTCCTGCTTGAGGTCGGCGGTGTATTCGTAGAGCGCGCGATCGGTCTGGACGATGTGGCGCTCAGGGTAGCGGCGCGCGATATGGTCGCCCAGCGTGCCGGCTGCCATCGCGGCGCGCACCTGGTCGAGCACGTTGGGCGGATAGCCGCCCAGGAATCGCATCGGGTCTTTCACGCCCGGCCGCCAGCCTTCGGTCATCGCCAATCGTCAATCAGTGGTGATGATGGTGCTGGTGCATCCAGCTGTTGTCCGTCGAGTTGACGAACGACGCGACCGCGTCCTTGTCGCCGGTGGCGTGGCGCATCAGTTCGCCGCACTTGCAGATGCCTTGATACGGCATGATGTGCGAGCACGCCGAGGTCTTCTGCAGATACAGCGTGACGGGTTTCGTGCACTTCTTGCACTTGAACTTCAGGGTCAGGGCGGGTTTGCTCATCGCAATTCGGAAGATATCGGAGAAATTCGGGGTGATGGAAGCACCGTGAAGGCGCTCCAAAGAACCCGGTATTGTACCGGCCGTGCCGGATCAATGCGTGGGTGCCACGTGGGTGATGCGGGGATGGCATTGAGTCCTGCCATCCGTTTGCTACACTCCCGCCATTCCCTCGCGGTGCGCCCAGCGCAGCCGCCTTCCTCCGCATTCCACAGCACTCAACCGAACCCGCTCCCATGGCACAGTACGTTTTCACCATGAACCGCGTGGGCAAGATCGTTCCGCCCAAGCGTCACATTCTCAAGGACATCTCGCTGTCCTTCTTCCCCGGCGCCAAGATCGGCGTGCTGGGCCTGAACGGCTCGGGCAAGTCCACGCTGCTGAAGATCATGGCCGGCCTCGACAAGGAAATCGAGGGCGAAGCTACGCCGATGCCGAACCTGAACATCGGCTATCTGTCGCAGGAGCCGCAGCTCGATCCCGAGCAGACCGTTCGTGAATCGGTGGAAGCCGGGCTGGGCGGCGTGTTCGAAGCGCGCAAGAAGCTCGACGAAATTTATGCGGCCTACGCCGAGCCGGACGCCGACTTCGACGCGCTGGCCGCCGAGCAGGCCAAGTACGAAGCCATCCTGGCTGCCAGCGATGGCAACAACGCCGAGCTGCAGCTCGACATCGCCGCCGATGCGCTGCGCCTGCCGCCGTGGGACGCCAAGATCGGCAACCTGTCCGGTGGTGAAAAGCGCCGCGTGGCGCTGTGCCGCCTGCTGCTGTCGCGCCCCGACATGCTGCTGCTCGACGAACCGACCAACCACCTGGACGCCGAGTCCGTGGACTGGCTCGAACAGTTCCTGACGCGCTTCCCGGGCACCGTGGTGGCCGTGACCCACGATCGCTACTTCCTCGATAACGCCGCCGAGTGGATTCTCGAACTGGATCGCGGCCATGGCATTCCGTGGAAGGGCAACTACAGCTCGTGGCTGGAGCAGAAGGAAAACCGGCTGAAGCAGGAAGAGTCGAGCGAGTCGGCCCGCCAGAAGGCGTTGAACAAGGAACTGGAGTGGGTGCGCCAGAATCCGAAGGGCCGTCAGGCCAAGTCGAAGGCGCGTCTCGCGCGCTTTGACGAACTGAACAGCCAGGAATACCAGAAGCGCAACGAAACCCAGGAAATCTTCATCCCTGTGGGCGAGCGTCTGGGCAATGAAGTGATCGAATTCGAGAACGTCAGCAAGAGCTTTGGCGATCGACTGCTGATCGACAATCTCAGCTTCAAGGTGCCGCCGGGTGCCATCGTCGGCATCATCGGCCCGAACGGCGCAGGTAAGTCGACCTTCTTCAAGATGCTCACCGGCAAGGAACAGCCGGATAGCGGCGAGATCAAGGTTGGCCCGACCGTGAAGATGGCATTCGTGGACCAGAGCCGCGACGCGCTGGATGGCACGAAGACCGTGTTCGAGGAAATCTCGGGCGGCTCCGATGTGCTGACCGTGGGCCGCTACGAAACGCCGTCGCGCGCCTATATCGGCCGCTTCAACTTCAAGGGCGGCGATCAGCAGAAGACCGTGGGTTCGCTGTCAGGCGGTGAACGCGGCCGCCTGCACATGGCCAAGACGCTGATCGAAGGCGGCAACGTGCTGCTGCTGGACGAACCGTCGAACGACCTCGACGTGGAAACGCTGCGCGCGCTGGAAGATGCACTGCTGGAGTTCGCCGGCTGCGTCATGGTGATCTCCCACGATCGCTGGTTCCTGGATCGTATCGCTACGCACATCCTGGCCTTCGAAGGCGATTCGCACGTGGAGTTCTTCCCGGGCAATTACCAGGAATACGAAGCGGACAAGAAGAAGCGCCTGGGTGAAGAAGCTGCGAAGCCGAAGCGGATCCGGTACAAGCCGATCATGCGTTGATTGGTTCTTCTCCCCTCTCCCACTTGTGGGAGAGGGGCGGGGGAGAGGGCCAGCGGTTCAAATTGCTGATGTCGGCAAGCAGAACTTCCGGCCCTCTCCCCCAACCCCTTGTATGTCGCATCATTGTCTCCGGACGCCACAGATCGACAACCCCATGCTCTGGACGTTAGTCCAAGTTCGAGGGAGAGCTAGGATCGTGGTGTCCATTTCTTGGTAGCGTTTAGCCTAAGCCCGAACGGTTGTAAGGCAGCACGCCGGATTGACACAAGGATGGGACAAGCCAAATGGATATCAAGCTAGCAATCGGCATCGACGTCAGCAAGAAGACCCTGGATATCGATGTTGTGCCGCAAGGCGGCCCGCGCCAGTTCAGCAACGACGAGAAGGGTATCGCCTTGCTCGTGGAGCACCTGACGGAGCTCAACGTCAATGGCGAGGTGGATCGGGTTGTCATGGAGGCCACAGGCGGTTATGAGACCCCTGTGAGCATGGCACTGGCTGCCGCTGGATTGCCGGTGGTGGTGATCAATGCCAGGCAGATCCGCGACTTTGCCAAAGCGTGTGGCATCCTGGCCAAGACGGACAGGCTGGATGCGCGGGTAATTGCGCGCTTTGCCCAGCAAATTCGGCCGCCGGTGCGACCGCTGCCCGACGAGATGCAGCGTGAATTCGCTGATTTGCTGGATCGTCGCAGTCAGTTGGTCGTCATGCGTGCGCAGGAAAAGACCCGCCTGGACAAGGCGCCGGCTGTCGCGCAGAAGAGCTTGAAGGAGCATATCGCGTGGCTGGATGCGCGGATCAAGTCCACCGACCTCGACATGACGCACCGGCTACGCACCAGCGAAGCCTGGAAGAACAAGGTGGATTTGCTCGATAGCATGCCGGGGGTGGGCAAGGTGACAATCTTCACGCTGCTCGGACGGCTGCCGGAACTTGGCACGCTAAACCGCCAGCAGATCGCCGCGCTGGTCGGCCTTGCGCCCTTCAATGACGATAGCGGCAGGCGGCGTGGTCAGCGTTACATAAGGGGCGGGCGTGCCGATGTTCGCAAGGCGCTGTTCATGGCTGCAGTCACAGCGATGCAGCACAACCCGGCGATCACCGAGTTCTATGAACGCATGAGAGCGGCTGGCAAGCCGTTCAAAGTCGCCATCGTCGGGTGCATGAGGAAGCTTCTGACGATTCTCAATGTCATGGTCAAGACGGGTCGGCCTTGGCAGAACAACCGACCTGCTTGACACGGTTGCTCTCCCGTAAGCGGGAGAGGGGAGACAGACGTTGGGAGAGCGCTAGTCATTCCTCCTCCCCAAACAACGAACAAGCCCCCGTTTCCGCCGTTCCCACATGCTTGCGGAACCCCCCAAACAGATCGCGCCCCACGCCATGGCGGTTCGGCGTCAGGTCAGGTTTATCGGCGTCGCGCGCAGAGAGTTCGGCGTCAGACACCTTCACCGTCAGCACACCAGCCGGGGCATCCACGCGCACGATATCTCCCGTGCGAACGCGCCCGATGGCACCCCCCGTCAGCGCCTCGGGGCAAACATGGATGGCTGCCGGCACCTTGCCCGAGGCACCCGACATGCGTCCATCGGTGACCAGCGCCACATGGAAGCCGCGATCCTGCAGCAGCGTCAGCGTCGGCGTGAGCTTGTGGAGTTCGGGCATGCCGCATGACGCCGGGCCCTGCCACGGCAGCACGGCGATAAAGTCCCGTTCGAGTTCGCCGCGCTTGAATGCCGCCAGCACGTCGTCCTGATGATGGAACACGATGGCAGGGGCTTCCACCACCTGATGCTCGGGCTTGACCGCAGAGGTCTTGATCACGCAGCGGCCCAGGTTGCCGTCGAGCACCTTGATGCCGCCATCGGGGGCAAACGCATTGCCGGGCGTGCGCACGATGGTGTCGTCCAGCGGCTGCGTCGGGCCATCGGTCCAATCCAGCTTGCCGTCGCGTAGGGTGGGTTCGCGTGTGTAGTCGCGCAGGCCACGGCCGACGATGGTGTTCACGTCGTCATGAAGCAGCCCTTCGGCCAACAGGCCCTGGATGACGATGGAGAGCCCGCCCGCCGCTTGAAACTGGTTCACGTCGGCCTTGCCGTTCGGATACACGCGCGCCAGCAGCGGTACGGCGGCGGAGAGTTCGTCGAAATCGTCCCAGGTCAGCTGGATACCGGCCACGCGCGCCATGGCGATCAGGTGCAGCGTATGGTTGGTGGAGCCGCCCGTGGCCACGAGTCCGACGATGCCGTTGACGAACGCGCGTTCATCGAGCACCTCACCAATCGGCATGTAGCGCTCGCCACCATGCACGAGTTTCAGCGCCTGCCGCGCCGATTCGCGCGTCAGCGCCTCGCGCAGCGGCGTGCCGGGATTGATGAACGCGGTGCCTGGCAGATGCAGGCCCATGATTTCCATCAGCATCTGGTTGGAGTTGGCCGTGCCATAGAACGTGCAGGTGCCGGGACCGTGATACGACTTGGTTTCCGCTTCGAGCAAGCCGTGCCGGTCGATCTTGCCTTCCGCGTAAAGCTGGCGGATGTGCGCCTTTTCCTCGTTGCCGATGCCCGTGGTCATGGGCCCGGCCGGCACGAACACGGCAGGCAGATGGCCGAACGAGAGCGCGCCCATCACCAGCCCCGGCACGATCTTGTCGCACACGCCGAGGTACAGCACGCCATCGAACATCTGGTGGGACAGCGCCACGGCAGTGGCCATGGCAATCACATCGCGCGAGAACAGTGAGAGGTCCATACCGTCCTGGCCCTGCGTCACGCCATCGCACATGGCCGGGGTGCCGCCCGCGAACTGCGCGGTGCCGCCAGCTTGGAGCGCGGCTTCCTTGAGCCATTGCGGATACGTTTGCAGCGGCTGGTGGGCCGAGAGCATGTCGTTGTAGGCCGATACGATGGCGAGGTTGGGCCGCTCCTGCGCCTTGAGCCGGATCTTGGCGTCGTCAGGCATCGCGGCCACGGCGTGGGCCAGGTTGGTACATGAGAGATTGCTGCGCTCGACCTTCTGGCCAGCCATGGCGCGGGTGCGGTCGAGATAAGCCTGCCGGGTCGGGGCACTGCGGGCCACGATGCGGGCCGTGACCCGTTCAAGGACGGGGTGTCGGGGCATGGGGATCTCCTGTGGGGGCGCTTCTCAGCGTAGCCGAAAACGGCGGACGCCACCGTCACGCAACTTTCATGCGCGCCGTCACACAATCCAAAGTGCACGCAGAAACGGGTACGCTCTGGCCCCCGATACTGCCTGGCAGCCTCGTCGCGCGCACAAGCGCGGGCGAGTGACGTAACATGGCCGGAGCATTTGGCTGGAACCAAAGCGCCGCCCGGCGAGACTCATAGTGCCGGGGGCAAACCCCCGCAAGGAGCCCAGGGTGAGCATGCCCGATTTCGACATGGTGCTGTTTGGCGGCACCGGTGACCTGGCGCGGCGCAAGCTGCTGCCGGCCCTTTTTGATGCGCACCGCTGCGGTGTGCTGCATCCCTCGGCGCGCATCCTGGCCACGGGAAGTCACGAGCAGACCACCGAACAGTACAAGGCCACGCTGGAAGACACCGTGCGGCCCGGCCTGGAACATGCCCCGCCCGATGCCTGGGCTTCGTTCCTCGACCGTATCTGCTACGTGCAGGCCGATGCCCGCCAGCCGGTCCATTTCGATGCGCTGGCCGAGAAGGTGCTGGCCCGCAAGCCCGAAGTGGTGGTTTGCTACCTGGCCACCGCCCCGCACATCTTTGTCCCGATCTGCGAACAACTGGCGCGTACAGGCCTGAACACGCCGAATGTGCGCGTGGTGCTGGAAAAGCCGCTCGGGCACGATCTGGAATCGTCCGAGGCCATCAACGCGGCCGTGGCGCAGTTCTTCGCCGAGGACCAGATCTACCGGATCGACCACTACCTGGGCAAGGAATCGGTCCAGAACCTGATGGCGATCCGCTTCGGCAATGCGCTGTTCGAGCCGCTCTGGCGCCGCGAGTGGGTGCAGGACGTGCAGATCACCATCGCCGAGGAACTGGGTGTGGAGAAGCGCGGCGACTTCTACGACCAGACCGGCGCGCTGCGCGACATGGTGCAGAACCACCTGCTCCAGATGCTGTGCATGGTGGCGATGGAGCCGCCGGCGAGCCTCAGCGAAGACGCCATCCGCGACGAGAAGATCAAGATCCTCAAGGCGCTCAAGCCGATCCAGCCGCAGGACGTGGCCGAGAAGACCGTGCGCGGCCAGTATCGCGCCGGGGCCATCGGCGGCAAGCCGGTGGTGGGCTACAACGAGGAGCAGGGCATTGCCCCCGACAGCCGCACCGAGACGTTTGTCGCGGTGAAGGCCGAGATCGCCAACTGGCGCTGGGAAGGCGTGCCGTTCTATCTGCGCACGGGAAAACGGATGCAGTCGCGCGTGGCGGAGATCGTGGTGCATTTCCGCGATGTGCCGCACGCGATTTTCCCCAAGCCGCTGGGTTTGTCACCGCAGAACCGGCTGGTGATCCAACTGCAGCCCGAGGAAAGTATCAAGCTGTACTTCCTGGTCAAGCAGCCCGGCGACACGCTGGAACTGACGCCCACCTCGCTCGATCTCGACTTCGCTACGTCGTTCAAGAAGCGTCGCGCCGGTGCCTATGAGCGCCTGTTGCTGGACGTGATTCGCGGCCGGCTCGGTTTGTTCGTGCGCCGCGACGAGCAGGTGCAGGCGTGGCGCTGGGTGGAGCCGATCATCGACACCTGGGAGCAGAGCACCGTGCCGCCCAAGCCTTACACGGCCGGCACCTGGGGCCCGGCTGCTTCGTCCGCGCTGATGTCGCGCGACAACGCACTGTGGCACGAGGAAGTCTGACGCGTCGCTGAACACCCCAACCAAACCACAGGAGCCTCCATGCGCCAGTTCGAACATGCCACCGTGATGGACCAGGCCGAATCGCTGGCGATGTCGATTGGTCACGCGCTGGAACTCGTGATCAAGGCCAAGGGCTGGGCGGTGCTGGCGGTATCGGGAGGCAAGTCGCCGCTGCCGATGTTCGAGCGGCTGCGCTATCGCCCGATCCGCTGGGATGCCGTCACCGTAACGCTGGTGGACGAGCGCGCCGTGCCGCCCGATCACGCCGACAGCAACGGCGCGATGGTGCGCAATCATCTGCTGCGCGAAGGGGCGGGTGTGGCGGGCTGGGCGCCGCTGATTCGCGACGAGGCAGAAGCCGCCGATCCGCAGCGCGCCGTCGCGCGCCTCAACGCGCCATTCCATCAGCCGGACGTAGTCGTGCTCGGCATGGGCGAGGACGGCCACACGGCTTCCCTGTTCCCGGAATCGCCCGAGTTGCAGGCGGCGCTGTCCGATCCGCAGCCGGGCTACGTGGTCACGCATCCCGGCACGGCGCCCCACGCGCGCGTGACGCTGAACCTCGCGGCACTGCTCGCCGCCGAGCGTACCTTCCTGGCCGTCTCCGGCGACAAGAAAAATGCCGTGCTCGAACGCGCGCTGGCGGCGCCCACGCCGGCGCTGCCGGTCAGCGTGGTGCTGGCGCGCCATCGGCGCGGTGTCGATATTTTCCGAACCGAGAACACATGACCCACGGATACCCGCGCCTGCTGGCCGATGTCGGCGGCACCAACGTGCGTTTTGCGCTGGAGACCGCGCACATGCAGATCGGCGAGGTCACGGCCTACAAGGTGGCCGATTACCCGTCGCTCGAAGCCGCCATGCGCCGGTATCTGGAGACGCTGGCCGCAAACAACCAGCCGCGCCACGCTGCCATCGGCCTCGCCAATCCGGTGACCGGCGATCACGTCAAGCTGACCAATCACAACTGGGCGTTCTCGATCGACGCGATGCGCGACGCGCTGGGCCTGCACACGCTGGTGGCGATCAACGATTTCACATCGCTCGCGCTGGCGCTGCCATGGCTGCCTGCCGAGGGACTGGTGCAGGTGCGCGAGGGCACGCCCGTTGCCACAGCGCCTCGCGCGCTGATCGGTCCCGGCACTGGGCTGGGTGTGTCGGGCCTTGTCCCGGCACCGGGCGGCGGTGCGGTGGCGTTGGCAGGCGAGGGCGGCCATATCGAGGTGATGCCCGATACCGACGACGAATGGATTGCCTGGCGTGCCGCCCATGCGCAACTGGGCCGGGTGTCCGCCAAGCGCCTGTTGTCGGGTATGGGCCTCTCCCACATCCACGCCGCCCTGTCCGCAGAAACGGGTACGCTTTTGCCCGAACCGCTGACTCCGGCACAGGTCACCGAGGGGGCACTGAAGCAGGGCGATCCCCTGTGCCGCCGCGCGTTCGACGCCTTTTGCGGCCTGCTCGGTTCGGTGGCCGCCGACGTGGCGCTGGTGCTTGGCGCGCGCGGCGGGGTGTATATCGGCGGGGGCATCGTGCCGCGCTTCGTCGATGCATTCCGCGCATCGCCCTTCAATGCCCGCTTCACGGACAAGGGCCGCATGGGCAAGTATCTGGCCGAGGTCCCCGTGTACGTGATCACGGCCGACTATCCCGCGCTGCCCGGGCTGGCGCGAGCGCTGGCCGACCGGCTCGAAGGCGATATGCGCCACGCCGCCCGCTCCTGAGACATCCGAAGACACAACATGCGTGTATTGCTGGTGGAAGACGACGCCATGATCGGCGAGAGCGTGAAGGTGGCGCTGCGCCAGGAAGGCTTTACCGTGGACTGGGTCCGCGATGGCGACGCGGGGCTCGATGCCGCGACCGACCAGCACGGCCCACGTGCCGATGGCGGCTACGACATCGTGCTGCTGGACCTGGGTTTGCCGCGCCGCTCCGGGCTCGACGTGCTCAAGGCCCTGCGCGCACGCAACGTGCGTACGCCCGTGCTGATCGTCACTGCACGCGACGCCGTGGCGGACCGCGTGGCCGGACTCAACGCCGGCGCCGATGACTACGTGATCAAACCCTTCGACCTGCAGGAGCTGGTGGCGCGCATGCACGCGATGGCCCGACGCGCCGAGGGCCGCGCGGAGCCGGAACTGCGCTATGGCGACATTGTTCTGAGTCCCTCGACCCGCGAGGCGACACTGGCGGGCGTGCCCGTGCGGTTATCCGCCCGGGAATACGCGCTGCTCTCCGCCCTGATGGCGCGGCCTGGCAAGGTGTGGTCCGTGGCGCAGTTGCAGGAGCGGCTGTATGGCTGGGATGACGAGGTGGGCAGCAATACCGTCGAGGTGTATATCCACGCGCTGCGCCGCAAGTTTGGCGCCGCAGTGATCCGCAATATCCGTGGCGTGGGCTACCTGATGCCGCAACTTGACGGCGGGGCGCCGGAACAGGCGGCGGACTGATGCGCTCGATTCAACGAACCCTGCTCTGGTGGCTGGCTGCCGGACTGATTGCCGGCATCGCCGTGGCCACGGCACTGATCTACGGCCAGGCGCGGCAGGAAGCCAACGCGCTGTTCGACTACCAGATGAAGCAGGTGGCCGCCGCGCTGCCGAGCCAGTTCTCGGTGCCGGTGATGCCGCCGTTCGGCGCCAGCGATGGCGCATCGGCCGACCTGCTCCATGCCGATGAAGACGTGGTCATCCATATCTGGGATGGCTCGGGACGCAGCCTCTACCTGTCTCACGCGCAACCGGTGCTGCCGGCGCGCGCGGAGCTGGGCTTCTCCGATGCGCGGACCGAATCGGGCGAATGGCGCATCTACAGCGTGCAACTGGGGCCTGCCGTCGTGCAGATCGCCCAGCCGCAGAGCGCACGCCGGACGCTGGCCGCGCACATGGCGCTGCGCACCGTGGCGCCACTGCTGCTGTTGCTGCCGCTGCTGGCGTGGCTGATCTGGCTGGCCGTGGGGCGCGGTTTGCGGCCCCTGCGCGAGATTGCCACGGAAGTACGCGCGCGCGATGCCAATACACTGGCACCGCTGGCCGTGCGCGACATGCCCGATGAAATCGCGCCGCTTTCCGCCGCGCTGAACCAGTTGCTGGCGCGGCTGGCGCACGCCATCGACACGCAGCGCGCCTTCGTGGCCGACGCCGCCCACGCGCTGCGGACCCCGCTGACCGCGCTGCAGCTTCAGGCCCAACTGGTGGAGCGCGCGGACAGCGCCGAGGCACGGCAGGCGGCCGTGGGCCATCTCAAACAGGGATTGGAGCGATTGACCCACCTTGTGGCGCAGTTGCTGACGCTGGCGCGGCAGGAACCCGGCGCTGCACCGCCGCCGCATGAACCGGTGAATTTGCGCACGCTGGCGGGCGAGGTGGTGGCGCACATGTCGCAGGCTGCCATCGATCGCGATATCGACCTCGGGCTGGAAGAGAGTGGCGCGCAGGGGCCGGTCACGATCCGCGGCGATGCGGACGCGCTACGCATCCTGCTGACCAATCTCGTCGACAACGCGCTGCACTACATCCCGAGGGGCGGGCGCGTGGATGTGCAGGTGGCCCATACCGCTGAAGGGATCGAACTGACGGTCACGGACAACGGCCCAGGGATTCCGGCTGCTGAACGAGCGAGGGTGTTCGACCGGTTTTATCGCGTACCCGATGCGCCGACTGGGGGCAGCGGGCTAGGTCTGGCGATCGTGGCCGAGGTGGCGCAGTCGCATGGGGCTCGGGTGGCGCTGGAGGATGCGGCGCCGGGGCTGCGGGTGAGGGTGGTGTTTCCGGTGGTAGGGTAGGCTTTCGAGCGCAGAATTAGGCCACTGTCCCGCGATATGCGCTCCCCTCTCCCATGCAGTGGGGGAGGGGAGCAAAAACAGAGCGGGAAGCAAGGTGCCGCTCACCCCACCGGCGCCACCAGCGGCTCCCCGGCAAAATGCCGACGCGCGCTCTCCAGGAACTGGTTCACCGACGCCAGTACCGCCTCCGGCGACCAGCCTCCCACATGCGGGGTCAGCACGACGTTCGGGCAATCGAACAGCTCCACCGGCGGGGCCGGTTCGCTTTCATAGACGTCGAGCCCCGCACCGCCAACCTCCCCAGCACGCAGCGCATCGGCCAGCGCCTTCGTATCCACCACGCTGCCGCGCGCGATGTTCACAAGGTAGCCCGATGGTCCCAGCGCGCGCAGCACAGCGGTATCCACCATGTGCCGCGTCTCGGCGCCGCCCGGCGTAGCCACCACCAGATAGTCCGCCCACTCGGCCAGCGCCATGACATCGGCAAAGTACTGGAAGGGCACGTCCGCGCGCGGACGGCGGTTGTGATAGCCGATCTCCAGGTCGAAGCCTTCGCCTCGCTTGGCAATGCGGCGGCCAATCGTGCCGAGACCGATGATGCCAAGCCGCTTGCCTGAGACATTGGGCGGCAGCGCAATCGAACTGCGCCAGACGCCATCACGCGTGGCGCGGTCGAGCGTGGGCACGCGGCGCACGGTGGCCAGCAGCAGCGCCATGGCGTGATCGGCCACGCAGCTGTCGTTGGTGCCAGCGCCGTTGCCTACGGCGATCCCGCGCGCCTGGCAGGCGCCGATAGGAATGTTCTCGTAGCCGGCGCCGAGCGCGCAGACCAGGCCCAGTTCCGGCATGGCGTCGAGTTCTTCGGCCGTGATGCCGGTGGTGCCATTGGTCAGCAAGGCACGAAACGTCTTGCCGCGCGCGGCGATTTCGGTGGCGCGTCCTTCGGGTGTCGGGGCGTAAGCGACTTCGTATTGTTCGGAGACCAGGGTGAGGTGGTCGGGTTCGAGCTGGATCAGGACAAGCAGGGCGGGCTTCATGCGTGACAGCGAGAGGAGAGAGATCTTGTAGTGGATGCCGGCCGGGCCGACGCAACATTCTATGCCTGCGTCCCACAGGCTGCCTGCGCCGGGATCGTCGTTTCGGGCGATTGCCGCGCGTCGGCAGCGTACGCAGAAACGGGTACGCTTTGCGATGTTTCGCTGGGTAGATCACGCAGAAATGGGTACGCTTTGGGCGTTGTCGGTGTTGAAACTGCCGGCCCTCACCCCCAGCCCCTCTCCCGCGAGCGGGAGAGGGGCGGGGGTGAGGGCCAGCCGTACAAACTTCGACCACGACGACTCAAGCACGCCGACCTCAGCAACCCCACCCATGCCGCTCCCCCGCCCCAACACCTGGCAATACCACCTCCTCCTCGGCGCAGCCGGCATGCTCGTGCTTGGACCCCTGGGTGGTATCGCGGCGGCTTACATGAACTTCTCGCTCGGCTTCTTCGTCGGCGGACAGGTTCTTGCAGGCATCCTCGGCTCGGCCGTGACGGCGGGATACGGTGCATCGGGTAGGCACGGCGCCAACTACATCCAGACCGCCGCCGCATCCGTGGCGGGCATGGGTGGCATGGCCGTGGTCATCCAGGCCATGGGCTGGATGGGGATGGCCGAGCCGCCGTTGTGGCAGTTGATCGGCTACATGCTCTGCATCGGCATGTATGGCGTGGGCGTGGGCATGTTGTACACGCCGCTGCTGGTGGACCGGATGCAACTGACCTTTCCTTCCGGCCTTGCCGTTGCCAACATCCTGCGCGCGCTGACAGACCCGGTGCTGTTGCGCCGCTCGATTGCGCGGCTCGCCAGCGGCATGGGGCTGGGTGTGGTGGCGAGCGTTGGCGCATCGCGTATCGCGTGGCTTGGTGCGATCGATCTGTCGGCTTCCACGTTTGGGGCAGGGATGATCGTCGGCGCGCGCATTGGTGTGGCGGCGTTGGTTGGCGGCCTGGTGGGCTGGGCGCTGACACCGTATTTCGTATCGATTGGCTGGCTCGCGCCCGGCGACCCCTATCGCAAGATCACGTTCCTGTTCGCGCTCGGCATGATCATGGGCGCGGCGTTGGTCGACGTGCTGCTGTTGCTGGTCCGCGCATGGCAGCGCTCGCGTCAGGCTCGCCCGGAAGCTGCACTCGCGCCCCAACGCTGGATCATTGCGTGGGTGGTGGTCTGGGGGCTGGCCGTGGTGGTGGCCGGCGTGGCGTGGTTCGGGCAGCCGGTGGGCTACCAGTTGATGGCGGTGCTGCTGGTGCTGGTGTTTGCGCTGGTCAACGGCATTTCCGTAGGCATGGTCGATCAGAATCCGATCTCGTCGGCCTTCGTGCTGACGGTGATCCTGATGGCTGCCGTGGGTTTGCGCGAACCGCATATCGGCCTGATCGCCGCGACGGTGCTGCTCGTCTCCACGGCGGAAGCGTGCGACATGCAGCAGGACCGCTCCACCGGCTGGCGGCTCGGCACCAATCGCATGATCCAGTTCGGCTATCAGGTCGCCGGCATCGTGGCCGGCGCGGTGCTGGCCGTGCTGCTGGCGCGGCTGTTCATGGAGGCGTACCCGATATTGCGCCTCGATCAGACCGTACTGTCCGCCGACCAGCAACCCGCGCGCTGGACTTCGGCCATGACATACAAGATTGTTGGGGCGTTGCGCAGCGTGACCGAGGATCGGCCCTATCAGCGGCTGGCGGTGTGGATCGGTGTCGGCATCGGGCTGGCAACGGAGATTCTGCGCAAGGTGATCCGCGCTTCGGATCGCTATCGCGCCTTCGTGGAACGCAGCCGGCGCGGCAAGGTGGCTGACTTCGTGCTCGATGCCGTGGTGCTGCCGTCGCCGTATGCATCCTCATTCGGCGGATTCGTGAACCTGCCTGCGGCGGCGTGGATGGCGGCGGGCGGTGCCGTGGCGAGTCTCGCGGAAAGCCGCACCCGGCCGGCATCGAAAGATGCAACCTTGCCGGAAGACATGAGTACCACGTCGCTGATCGGCGGCGGGCTGATTGCCGGCGATGCGCTGGCGGCGCTGGGATTCGGTATTGCGGGCTTGCTGGCGGTGATGCACTGAGCGGCGCGGGGCGCGCTCCGGTGTCCCCGCGCGTCATGCTGAAGCCAGCAACCTACGCTGGCGGCGCACCGTCGTGGAAACACGCCTTGAGCTGTGTGCGCAGTTCGGGCGAGTCCTGATGCTCGTGGACCTGCACGGCATGCTGCACGGCGGCTTCGAGCAACTCTGCCTCGCTGTCCGCGCTCAGCGCGACCGTGCATTGTTTTTCACTGGGGAATTCGCGGCAATCGATGTATTTGCGTCCCATGGGAGTCTCCCGGCGCGAATGGATGGTCACGCCAGATCCAGTATAGGAGGCGCGTGCCCTGCAGGATTCGGCAAATCCGGCTACCCTGTCGCCACTTTCGAAGCTGGAAAAACAAGTCATGACCCAATCACTCAAGATCGACGTGGTATCGGATATTGCATGCCCGTGGTGCGCCGTAGGCATCGCGTCGCTGATGGTGGCACTGGATCGTCTCAAGGACGAGGTCGATGCCGAGATCGTGCTGCATCCGTTTGAACTGAATCCGCAGATGGGGCCGGAAGGCGAAGCCATCGTCGACTACCTGGGCAAGAAGTACGGCCGTACGCCGGCGCAGATTGCCGAGAGCCAGGCCATGATCCGCGAGCGCGGCGCCGCCGTGGGTTTCACGTTCGGTGCGCGTGACTTCGTCTACAACACGTTCGATGCACACCGGCTCTTGCAGTGGGCCGCCACGGAAGGCAAGCAGTTGCCATTGAAACTGGCGCTGCTGCAGGCGTATCACGGCGACGGCAAGGATCCGAGCAATCACGACGTGCTGGTGGAAGCCGCGCGCTCGGTGGGACTCGATGCCGAAGAGGCGCGCGACATCCTGGACAGCGACGAGTTTGCGCAGGATGTGCGTGATGAAGAACGCGAGTCGCAGGCCATGGGCATCCAGTCCGTGCCGTCGATCATCTTCAACAACCACTACCTGCTCTCGGGCGGTCAGCCGCCCGAGGCCTTCGAGCAGGCAATCCGCGGCATCGTGGCCGAGCAGAGCGGCAAGACCGCCTGACCGCCACACGACGGATCGATCGGCCGATCAGAACGTGTGACGCATGCCAGCCATCACGCCTACGCGCGTGCTCTGGCTGACATCGGTGACGGGTGTGCCGCCCCAGTACTCGGTCTCGCGACCCACCGTGCCGCCGCGCGCATGCACGAGATCGGCCTCCAGGTACACACTCGTGCGCTTGGAGAATGCGTAGTTGGCCACAAGGGCGACACTGTCCGCGTTGCCGCCGCCAAGATGGATCGGCACCTCCTGGAACTGAGTGGTCACGCCCCCGGATTGCAGATATCGGTAGTAGGCGCCGGAGAGGTGTAGTGCCGGCGTGAGCTGGTATCCGAGTCCGGCGAAGACAATGTTGTAGTGCGCGTCGGTTGCCGATTCGCGCCGTCCCATGTGGCCCACGTATGCGCTGGCCTTGCCGAATGAATACGAGCCGCCCACCGAGTAGTTGCGGATCGTGTTCGCCCCATCGTCGCTGCGCTGCTGGTCGTACGCTATGCCCAGCGCCAGCGGTCCACGGTCGTACTTCACGCCACCGCCGAGTGTGGTGCCACGGTTCATGCCGCCCGGCTGTTCGCCTGCACCGTAGTCCAGTTGCACCGAAAACGGCCCCATCTTGTGCTGGTAGACCACGCTGTTGTTGATGCGATAGTCCTGGAAGAAGATATCGCCGCCGATGTAGATCGGATCGGACCAGAAATTCCCCCAGCCCTGATCCAGCGGATTGAACGCCCAGCCGATGTTGTTCACCGCGTTGTACTGGCGCCCGAACGTCAGGCTACCCCAGTTTCCCGCCAATCCCACGAATGCCTGCCGCCCGAAGAGCGCGTTGTAGCCCACCGTGCCGGTGTCGCTGTTGAAGCCGTTTTCGAGTTGAAAAATGGCGCGATTGCCGCCGCCGAGATCCTCGGTGCCTTTCAGGCCGAAACGGCTGCCGACCATGCCGCCGGAGACCAGTCCAACCTGGTCGTGATGCTGGCCATCGATGTTCGAGGTGTACCGTACGGCCGAGCTGACGATGCCATACAGGGTGACGCCGGAGTCGGCGTAGGCGACGCAGGGCAAGAGCCCGGCCGCAAGCAGCCAAAGGCTGGCTGAAGACTTCACGAATTGTCCTCCGGAATACGGACCGGCCCGCGCGTGTGCCGGCGGGCGGGTTCAGGCGAGTACCTGAGAGGTTTCCAGTCCCGTGCGGGAGTCTTTCGTCATAGCAATCACACGAAAGGCGCGCGGGGCGTTATCCGGGATGCACGCGGCAGAGCGGCGCAGAGCCTGGATCGAGGGTCGAAGCGGATGGCGAATGCTGTGAGCGGGCACAGGCAAGCCAGGAGCGAAGGCACGAAGCCTTGCTTGAACATCGGAGTGTCCGCGGCACCTCTTCGACGAGGCCATGACCGTACCTGTCGAAACCTGCACGAGGTCTGTGATACGGCGCTGCCAGTGCTGCGGAAGGGGCGCATTTTACCGCATCGGGCGGGGCACTCGGTTTTGCGGCGACAAGCGCACAGGGATCGGGGCAAGAAAAAAGCTGCGTGGATACGCAGCCTTCTTCGTCAAGACCAGCCTTCCTGGCTCAGACTTCGATGGTCATCGCCTTGAAGTCGATCCACTGATCGAACTGCTCGTTCGTGACATGGCCGGAAGCAATCGCCGCCTCGCGCAGCGAGAGATTCTTCTTCACCGCGAGCTTGGCGATCTCGGCAGCCTTGTCGTAACCGATATGCGGATTCAGCGCAGTCACGGTCATCAGCGAACGTTCCAGCAGTTCCTGGATGCGCGCGCGGTCGGGCTCCACGCCCTCCACCATGTGCTCGGCAAAGCTCGATGCCGCATCGGCCAGCAGCGTGACCGATTGCAGCAGGCTATAGACGATCACCGGCTTGTACGCGTTCAGTTCCAGCGTGCCCAGGCTGTTGGCCAGCGTGACCGTGGTGTGGTTGCCGATCACGCGGCAACAGACCATCGCCAATGCTTCGGCCTGGGTCGGGTTGACCTTGCCGGGCATGATCGACGAGCCGGGTTCGTTGGCTGGCAATTGAAGTTCGGCAAAGCCGGCGCGCGGACCCGAGCCCAGCAGCATGAAGTCACGTGCAATCTTCAGGAACGACGATGCGGTGGTGTTCAGCGCGCCCGACAGATCGGCCAGTGCATCGTGCGCGGCTTGCAGCGCAAAGCGGTTGGCGGCGGGCTCGAACGGCAGGCCGGTGTACGCGGCCAGCGCACGGGCAAAGGCTGGTGCAAAACCGTGCGGCGCGTTCAGGCCCGTGCCGACGGCAGTGCCGCCCTGCGCCACAGGCATCGCGCGCAGCATCGCCTGCTGCAGACGCGATTGCGCATCCGCTACCTGCGTCATGTAGCCGGAAAATTCCTGGCCCAGCGTCAGCGGCACGGCATCCTGCAGGTGGGTACGGCCAACCTTGACGATGTCGGAGAACGCCTCGACCTTCTTTGCAAAGGTCTGCTGGAGTTTTTCGAGCGAGGGCAGCAGTTCCTGCTGGATGGCGCGCGTGGCGGCGATATGCATTGCCGTGGGAAAGCTGTCGTTGGACGACTGGCTGGCGTTGACGTGATCGTTGGGGTGAACGGGCTTCTTGCTGCCCACCTCTCCGCCAAGCATCTGGATGGCGCGGTTGGAGATGACCTCGTTGAGGTTCATGTTGGTCTGCGTACCCGACCCGGTCTGCCACACCGACAGCGGGAACTCGGCTGGCCACTTGCCGGCGATGACTTCCTCGGCGGCACGCTCGATGGCATCGGCCACGTCGGGCTTCAATACGCCAAGCTCGCGGTTGGCGCGTGCCGCGCAGAGCTTGAGCACGGCAAAGGCTTCGATCAACGATGGCGGCATCTTCTCGCTGCCGATACGAAAATTCTGACGCGACCTCTCGGTCTGCGCCCCCCAGAGATGATCGGCTGGGACGGCAACGTCTCCCAGGCTGTCTTTCTCGATACGGGTGGCGGACGGCTTCTCGGACATGGACGGACTCCTTCGGACAAGAGAGATCGGCAGAGACCGTAAGCATAGACCGCTGGTGCTACATGCGCCGCATGCCCCTGCCATCGGCATGTGCATGGCCGCAGTTCTCCCTCTACAATGGGCCGTCACTGCAACGGGTCCCCGTGCGCCGGGTAGTTTGTGCCGATTCATTCGCGCCGAAAGCTGCTTGCACGCAGAAGCGCGAAGAACGCAGCAGTTGACGTCAACACCAAGTCAGAAAGGAAACACATCATGGGTGAAGCGAAACGGCGCGGCACGCCCGAGGAACGGGCACAACAGGCACAGGCTCGCGTAGATGCACTGCGGCCCGCGCAACTGGTCTGCGGACACTGCAAGACGGCATTCACCAACTTCGACGCCATCCCGGCACCGGACCTGCGCGGCATCGACGCCGTGTTCGGCGGCCAGTGCCCGAGCTGCGGCAACGATGTGGTGGTGTTCAGGGGCGAATCGAAGGCCGTGGCCGAAGCCATGCTGGCCTACGAACGCATGATGGGCGAGAGCGCGAAGCTCGGTTACCAGTCAGCCGACGGCCGGCATGTGGCATTCGATGCGGATGCCCCGCAGGCATCGGATGCTTCCGAGGAATCGACAAGACATTGAAGGGGTGGTTTCGGCGCTGAAAGTTCAGTGTTTGACGTTGCTCCTCCCGATGTTTTGCTCCCCTCTCCCTCTGGGAGAGGGGCAGGGGGAGAGGGGCAGGGGAGAGGGCAAGCGCATCAAGTCCTAACCAACTTTGCCAAGGACGAACCGCCGGCCCTCTCCCCTAACCCCTCTCCCGCTCGCGGGAGAGGGGAGCCAGAAGTTCCTCCGGCCCCATTTCAAACCGTCCCCTTCCCATCGCCTTGGCCCGATACAGCAACACATCGGCCATGCGCATCAATGCTTCTTCTCCGATCGACGCGCCGCAGTACAGGGCCACGCCGATGCTCACATCCACATCGGCCAGGATGCCGTCGAAGTAGAACCGCCGGCCCACCGACTCCAGGATGGCTTCGGCCACGCGCTGGGCGGCTTCCGGCGAGCCGATGTCCGGGAGGATGACCGCGAACTCATCGCCGCCCAGGCGGGCCACGTGGTCCTGTTCGCGCACGCAGCGTCGCAGGCGTAGCGCAAAGGCCTGCAGCAGCATGTCGCCGGTGGCGTGGCCAAAGGCGTCGTTCACGGCCTTGAAGCGGTCCATGTCCAGATAGAGCAGTGCCATCAGGCGATGCTCGGCGCGGCTGAGCGCCATGGCGTCCTGCAGCAGGGTCTCGAAGGCGCTGCGATTCTGAAGCTGCGTCAGGTGATCGGTGCGAGAGATGTGCGAGAGACGCAGCGTTTCCAGCTTGCGTTGCGTGATGTCCTGCACATGGATGTGCACGCCCACCACCTGGGTGCCGTCCTCGTTCCATTCGGGCCGGTAGCTGGTTTCCATCCAGTGGTGGGTAGGAAACAGGTACTCGCCTTCGAAACTCACCACGCCGCCTGCAAGCGCCTGCAGCAGATAGGGCCGCGCGCGCTGGTAGCGCTCCTCGCCCAGCAGTTCGCGCACCGTCATGCCGCGCACCTGATCTACGGGAATGCCGAAGGCCCGTTCGTAGGCCAGGTTGTTGAAGAGGTAGCGCTCGTCGGTGTCGATGAAGGCGAGCAGCGCGGGGAACGTATCGGTGACTGCACGAAGACGGCGCTCGCTGCGCGAGAGTTGCCGGCCGCGTTCGCGAACATCGCGCATCAGGCGGATGAAGGCGCGTGTCACGTCGCCAATCTCGTCACGCTGGGGTCGTTGCGGCAGGCGCTCGAAAGCATCGACGTCGCCGGTGCTGTCGCGCACCACGTGGTGCAGGCGCGAGAGCGGCTCCAGCAATCGGCGTACGGCCAGCCAGATCAACAGCGCCACCACGGCCAGCACGATGCCGGACATCATCAGGAATCGCTGCTGCATCTGGCGCAGCGGTGTGTACGCCTCCTGAGCGGGCAGCACCGCCACCAGCTCCCAACCTGTGGTGGCCATCAATCGCCGTGCGATCACGGGACGCGTAGGCGTCAGGAATTCGAATGCGGAGGCTTTGCCGGTCAGGCCGCAGTTGTCGCCGAACGGCTTGGCCGGCTGCTGCGCTTGCGCGGGCTCGGGATGCTGGATATAGACGGGCTGTGCGCCCGCCGAAACCAGGCAGTAGAAGCCGGTGATGCCCAGCCGGTTATGGCCGATCTCGACGAGAAAATTTGGCTTGTCGAGGTTGAGCCAGCCCCCCACCAATCCCATGAATGCACCGGACTCCGCCAGCACAGGCACCACCACGAGCACGCCGCGCGAGTTGTCCGTGCGCGCGCGCAGCGGCGCGGCCACCACCACGTTGCGGGTGCGCTCGGCTTCGCGGAAATACTGACGGTCGCTGACATCGGCGGGCAGCCCATCCATGGTCAGCAACGTGCCGTGCGCATCGGCCACCATCACGGCGTTGAGGGCGGCGGGTACGGGCACTGTCCGTGCCACGGCCTCGCGCAGACGCTGGCGCACCAGATCGGGCCGTGTGTGGGACGCATTGGCCAGGATGCCGCGCAATTGCGGAGCCAGGTGGGCAAGCGTGACGATGCGATCCTCCATGGCCGTATCGAGCTGGTCGGTCGACAGCTTGACGATGGAGTCCTGCTGATTCTGGAGCGCCTCTTCGAGATCGCGGTGGGCGTAGTAGAGCGAGCCCATGACAATGCCGCCACCGAGCACGGCGGCAAGCACCGTGGTGATCAGCGCGAGTCGCGCCTTGAGCGATGGCAAGAACCTGGGCATGCGAAAGAAGGGAACGGGCGCCCGCGTCATGAAGATCGGGCGCCGGTGCTACGTCGGACGCCATCGTAAGCTATCACGGCTCACCCGTTTGAGGCATTCGCGACAAACGAGCCTCCACGCGCCGACTCCGTGCGATTTGCGCGACACTTGCACACCGCCGGCGCGGCTGGATAGCCCTGCACAGGAACGCCAAGTGCCGTGGCCGTGGCATGGCCGAAGCCGCGATGTGTGTGTCCCGCCACTGTCCGGGGTGACCGCACTGTTCCGGGCGTAAGGGGGCAGGTTATAGTGCGCCCAACTTGCCAGCCGGGGCGCACCTTTTCCATGCCGTTCGAAGGCTGGCGCAAGCGTCTTTCCCCCCTTTTCGCGTCGCCAGATTCATGACCTTGCCATCGCTGTCTCCCACCATGCTTGCGCTGCTCGATGCAGCGGGTGGGGCGTTGGTGATGGCCATAGCGCTGGTCGCCGTATGGCTCGGACTCCGCGTAACGAGGAGCCGCCGCGAGGCCCGGCAGCAACGCGAAATGGCCGAACAGGCCAGCCATGCCGAAGCCGTGAGCCTGCGCGCGAATCTGGCGCGGGCCGAGCGCAGCGCTGCCACGGCCAGCATGCGCTACGCGCGGCTGCTCGATCAGGCGCCCTTCTGCGTGATTACTTTCGACGCCACGGGCATGATTACGGGCATCAACCGGGCCGGCCAGCGGATGCTCTGGTACGGCGAGCCGGAACTGGTGGGCCGCATGCCCTATGACAGTCTGCATGACGCCGACGAAGTGGCCGCCCATGCGCGTGTGCTCTCCGGGGAGATCGGCACGCCCGTCCTGCCCGGGCTTCCGGCATTGATCGCCAAACCCCGTCTCGGCGTACCCGATGAACGCGAGTGGGTGTACCTGCGCAAGGGCGGCTCGCGCCTGCCCGTGCACCTCACGCTGACGGCGATGACCGATGGCAGCGCCGATACCGGGTTCCTGGCCATCGCGCACGACCTGACCGAGCGCCGGCGCGTGGACGAATACATCCGCCATCTGGCCCAGCACGACGCACTGACGGGTTTGCCCAACCGCACCGAACTGCACGCCCGCACAGAAGCAGTACTGGCCGAGGCGCGCCGGCAGGGCGCTCGCGTGGCGCTGCTGCTGCTCGATCTGGATCACTTCAAGCACATCAACGAGACACTGGGGCACCCCGTTGGCGATGACGTGCTGCGCACGATCGCGGACCGCATTCGCGGCGCAGTGCGTCCGCGCGATGTGGTGGCGCGCATGGGCGGCGACGAATTCGCGGTGGTGCTCGGCGGGTTGCGCCACGACAGCGAGGCGGAACTGGCGGCGGCCAAGATCCTGGCGCGGGTCTCGGAAGAGTTGCAACTGGCGGGGCAGTCGCTGCGCGTGACGCCGTCATTGGGCATGGCGATTTTCCCGGACGACGGCAGCACGCTGACCGAACTGCTCAAATCCGCCGATTCGGCGATGTACGCAGCCAAGCGCAGCGGCCGCGCGCAACTTCGGCGCTTTGCCAGCGAGATGGCCGAGGCCACGCTGGCGCGTTTCACCATCGAGGCACTGCTGCGCCGCGCGCTGGCCGAGCAGGAGTTCAGGCTGCGCTACCAGCCCATCGTCGATGTCGGTACGCTGTCCGTGGTGGGGGTCGAGGCGCTCATTGCGTGGGAAACGGCCGAGCGCGGCACGATGCAGCCCTCGGAATTCATCCCGATTGCGGAGCAATGCGGCCTGATCGGCGCACTCGGTGAATGGACACTGGCCACAGCCTGCCGCGAGATCCAGCAATTGCGCCGCGAGCTGGGGCGCGACATCGACGTAGCGGTGAATATCTCGCCGCTGCAACTGCGCGAAGCCAATTTCCCCGATGTGGTGGCGCGTTGCCTCCAGGCAGCGGACCTGCCGGCCGGTAGCCTGACCATCGAGGTCACCGAAGGGATTCTGGTCGATGGCGGCGATATCACCGTCGAGACGTTCCGTCGCGTGCGCCAGCTTGGCGTCGGGGTGTCCATCGACGATTTCGGCACGGGCTATTCGGGGCTGGGCTACCTGACCCGCCTGCCCATCAGCAAGCTCAAGATCGACAAGTCATTTGTCGATGACCTGGCTGCGCCCGGCCATGACCGGGCCGTGGCGGCGGCCATCATCGCGCTGGGCCACCAGTTGCACCTGCAGGTGGTGGCCGAGGGCGTGGAGTCCCGGGCCCAGCTCGAATTCCTGCGCGGCGAGGGCTGCGACGCGGTCCAGGGCTACCTGTTCAGCCACCCCGTCAGCCTGGACGCGCTGCGCCAGATCCTGCTCGGCGGCAAGGGCTTTGCGCACGCTGCTTGATACGCAGAAACGGGTACGCTTTTCCTCGCCCGCGTTGTTCGTCCTCCCCAGAAAAAACAAAAACCCGGCCAGCACGAGTGTGCCAGCCGGGTTTCCGCGAGCGGGGGCGCTCAGAATATGGATCAGGAATTCGTGGCGACGGCGGGGGTCTTTCCCATCAGGCCGGCGGAAAGGGACGGCATTTCATCGTCCGAGACCGAAGGGTTGTGCAGCCTGCGATACAGCTCGTCGATGCGGCTGCGGCTGCTGGCCAGCTCTTCGCGGCCTTGCTCGGTCAACTGGTAGACCCGGCCGATGCCGTCACGCAGCACGCTTTCGAGGTAACCCTCCATCTGCAGGGCACGCAACAAGGGGCGTACGGTGCCAATATCCACCTGGAATCCGTACTCCATGAGCATTTCAGCGAGCATGGCCACGGTGGCTGGCACCTCCATGGCAAATTGCATGACGTAGACGCGGGCTAACAAGCCAAGGAACTGTCGTTTCATGAGGCAGGCAACGCAAAACCGGGGCAATAGGTTGACGCGGGAATGCAACGTGCGCGAAACGTCCTACCCCAGGGACGCGCCGCAGTCGCTACGATACGTGGTTTTACGATTTCGCGACGCCAGAAAAAAAAGAAGCCGCCAGTTGCCTGGCGGCTTGTCGGGAATGCGTCGGAGGGGTCAATTAACTCTGGCGCAGAACAGAGTTTAATGGAATCTAATACGCGATGTCACGTGGTGTGGTATTGCCCCCTCCATCGGTGGGGTAGGACCGTAAGCCACTCGAAAGCGAAATCGCGGCAAAAATGCCACATAAGTGGGTTTTGCCCCATATCCGGGCATGTTCGGCGGCCAACTCGAACACGTGTTCGTCATTGGCGCCGTTGGCAGATGTCCGGAAACAGCGCGCTTCGCGGCCCGGATTGCAGTGAAATCGTATCGGCTCGGGCATTACCCAATTGCCGGAATACAGGGCGGATTTTCGTTTCTGTCGCTCGGCTGCAACAGTATTCCTTGTTGTCTCATCATCATTGCGCCCCCTGGAACCCATGCAACCCATTCAATTGATCCGCCTGCTGTCGCTCTCTGCTATCTGGGGCGCCAGCTTTCTGTTCATCCGCATCGCGGCACCCGTGCTCGGGCCGCTGCCGACCGCCTTTTTCCGCGTGTTGATCGGTGCCGTGACGCTGGCGGCGTGCCTGCCGTTCCTGGGCGTGCGCTGGGACATGAAGGGCAAGTGGCGGGCGGTGATCGTGCTCGGCATCATCAATTCCGGGATTCCCTTCGTGATGTACGCCGTGGCGGCGCTATGGCTGCCAGCGGGCTACTCCGCAATCTTCAATGCGATGACGCCGCTGATGGGTGTGGTGATCGGGGCGCTGTTCTTTGCGGAGAAGCTGACCCGCGCCAAGGCGGCGGGCGTGCTGATCGGCCTGGCGGGGGTGGCCGTGCTGACCCGCACGGGACCGGTGGTGTTTTCGCACGATGTCCTGCTCGGCGCGCTGGCCTGCCTGGTGGCCACCTCTTGCTATGGGTTGGCGGGATTCCTGACGCGCCGCTGGATCACGGCACAGGGCGGTCTCGATAACCGGCTGGTGGCAGCCGGCAGCCTGATCGGCGCCGCGTTGTTCCTGCTGCCGTTCAGTGTGGCGGCGCTGATCCGCGAGAACACCCTGCCGGCCACCGGGCCGGGCCTGTGGGCCGCCATGCTCGGCCTGGGCATGTTCTGCACGGCCATTGCCTACGTGCTGTATTTCAAGTTGATCGCCGAACTGGGCCCGGTGCGCTCGCTGACGGTAACGTTCCTGATTCCGCCGTTCGGCATTGTCTGGGGGTGGATGTTTCTGGGCGAAACGCTGTCGTGGGCCCACGCAGGCGGCATGTTGCTGATCGGCGTGGCGGTCTGGCTGGTGCTCAGGCCGTCCGCGCCGGCGGTGGCACCGGCTGCGGCCCGGTCATAAGGCCAATCAGCGGTTCCACGGACCGCGGTCGTGCTCGTAACGATGCGCGGCGTGGTAGTCGCGATCGTGGAATCGCCGGTACTCGTGGCGATCGTACCAGCGCCGGCCGTCCCAGTAGCGTTCGCCATGCCAGCCGATTACCACAGCCGGTGCAGGCGCCACGATGACCGGCGGGCCGGGGCGATACACGACGGGCGGCGGAGGCGGCGGGGCAACGTACACCGGCTGGGGCGCCACATAGACGGGCGCCGGCGCCACATAGACCGGCGCCACGGGCACGCCGAGGTTGACGTCGACATCGACACGGGCCATCGCGGCAGTGGATACGGCCAGCGTGGCAGTGCCGGCAAGGATCAGGGAAAGGTAGAGGGGGCGCTTGCTCATGGTATTCACCAAGGGTGAGAGGTCATGTCTCCACTCTACCGATGTGGCGTATTACCGTTTGCACGCGTTTGTAACCGCACATGGCGTTTCTGTAAGAAACGTGCGCGTTACCTGGAGGGCTATCCCGCTTGCCCTTGCTGGCACACCGGACACAGCCCATAGAGCACCAGCATGTGCTCTCTCAACACGAAGTCGTTCTGTGCAGCCACCTGTTTCTGGCGCGCCTCGATCCCTTCATCCTTGAACTCCTCGACCACGCCGCAACCCACGCAGATCAGGTGGTCGTGATGGCCGCCTTCGTTGAGTTCGAAAACTGCGTGATCGGACTCGAAGCTGTGGCGCAGCAGGATATTGGCCTGCACCAGCTGGTTCAACACGCGGTAGACCGTGGAAAGACCGGCATCGACCTCGTGATCGAGCAGTATCCGGTAGACATCTTCCGCGCTCAGGTGCCGGCGGTTGCTGGTGCGAAATGCTTCCAGCACGTGCATGCGCGGCGACGTGGCCTTCAGGCCAGCGCGCTTGAGAGGGACGGCATCGGAATTCACGGTGGATGTAGTCATGCGGCAGCTCGCGCCGGAACGGGCGCTCGGTTGGTACTCCAAATCGGTGGATCCGGGGCAGGGGCGCTGCGCCAACGCATTCGGTTGGCGGCCCATCTGCCGGGGCTTGACGGAATCAGGCGGGAGTCGCTCGGGCCGGCCCATACTGGATCGCCCCGGACGGCGCGCTGTGCCTGCACGGCGCGCGGAATAAAAAGGTGGCCTGGCTTGTCGCAGGATGACGCGATCGGGAAAACGGGGTCTGGATGTTTTCCCGATCTTCCTGCGACTGGCTACTACCAAACGCTCCGTGTGTCGGAGCGGTCCCCACAAAAGACGGTATCGAACATTGTTGGTGATGGCTGACTTACGCTGCATCCACTACCCAACAACCCTCTGCAATCTGTTCCTGTCCGGTTTCGGCAGTGCCGTGCGTCAGACAGTGAATGGATAGTAAATGGGAATCGATCTCATTTCAAGGAGAATCTTGTTAATTTTTTTGGGCGCGCAGGGATGGTTGGCTCCCCTCTGCCGCTTGTGTACCGCGAAGTGGTAGAGGGGAGCGCGGGGTCAGGCGACCCGGCGCGACGTGATGCGATACCCGGAGGCCGCTGGATCCAGGCTATCGAGCATGCCTGCCACGGTTCTCGTCTGCGGATACATCAGGAAAGGCACCGTGCCACCGCCCGGCAGGCGCACGTCGTGGCCGTGGTTGTAGGCCACCCAATTGCCTTCCCACGCGCCGAACAGCATCGCGCGGGCGGCGCGTACCTTGGCGTCCGTCATCGGTAGTCCACCCGGGACTTCTTCGAGCGCCACCTTGCGGACATCGGCAGGGTCAGCAGGAATCCAGCCGACGCCGGCCGCGTAGAACTCGGACCGGCAATGCTGCGCCTTGGAGATATCGCCTGCCTTGCCCAGCGCCTTGAAACCGAGCGCGGAGTTATCCACGCGCACCCCATAGGCATCGCGTGCCGGAATGCCGGCGGCGCGGGCCAATGCCACGAACAGCCCGTTGATGTCCGCACACTTGCCATTCATGATGCCGCCGGTCTTCAGCATGGTGACCACGTCGCCGGTGCCGCAGCCACGTACGGCGGCGTCACGGCAGGTGTGGTCCACCACCCACTGGTAGATGGCCTGCGCCTTGGTCATGTCATCGGTCATGCCGGCCGTGATCATCAGCGCGGTCTTCCGCACGATGCCGTCGGTGGGCATCAACTGCGTAGGGCGCAAGTACTCCTGCAGCGCAGCCGGGGATTCGCGCGTAGCGCGGGCCGAAGGGGCTGCGCCGAGATCCACGTCGCGGTCGCGCAGTGCCACGGTGTTGACCATGCGAGCGGTCAGCGGTGCGCCGGGGGTGGGACGGGGCCAGTCGATGACAACCATGCCCACATCGTAGGGGCCGGCACGCGTGACACGGGCTTGGCCGCCCGGCGCGATCCACTCGCTCGACAGGGTCCGCTGGTAGTCACCGAGGCGCGCGGCGGTGACCGGCAACCAGACGGTGGCGGCCCCGGGGGATTCGGGCAGCATGACCTCGGTAGTCATCTCGTAGACGCGCCAGCCCTCGGATGCGGGCGTCGCATCCTTCGAAGCCGTTGCGGAAAATGCCGGCGCCATGCCGCCGGCGCCGATGGAAACCGGAATTGCGGCACCAAGCCGCAGGAAATTGCGTCTGTCCATGTTGCTCCCCTGGGTGTGTTGTTCGGGACCCGAAACCTGCCCAATCGCTGCTCGATAAGCTGCTCATGCATGGTAGGTGACAGGCGCCGAAAACGGAACGTGGGAAACACAGTGGTGAGCGGTTGGCTCCCCTCTCCCATGAAGTGGGAGAGGGGAGAAAACCAGAGGGGAGAAAACCAGAATATTGGCGGAAAGCAGCAGGAGTCGAACCTACCTGGGAACGTCTGGCGCCCCCAACCGGGTTTGAAGCCCGGCCGCATCACCGGATGCGGATGCCTTCCTCTTGATCGTCAGACTTGCCTCGGCATGGGCCGCCATTCGCTGTCGGGCCGCACCATCCGGGCATTTGCCACGCGGCGAGTGTATCCCGCACGGTCGAAGAACTCCAGAATCTGGATGGTGCGTTTGCGGCCCAGGCCCGTTGCATCGCGATACGCAATCACTTCCACGCGGCCGTGCGAAGCCAGTGTGCCGAACATCCGGGCGAGCGTTTCAATGGCGTCGTTGTTATAGAAGAGATCGCGCACCACCTGGTGCACCGTGCCCTGGCGCGCGAGCTTGCGCAGCAAGTGGCGGACCTGTTCCTCTGGCGCATCGAGCGCTGTGGCGTGCTCGCGCACCCACGGTGGATCGAACGCACCAGCCACCACGCGGGGCAGCAGGCGCGCGGCCAACGTCTGTTCCGCATCGGAGAACACGATGGTCTGCCCGGGCAGACGCAGCCATCCGCCGTGCCGCTCCAGCGCACCTTCGCGCAACAGCATGTCGAGCAGACCGGACCACAGCGCATGGGGCACTGGCGTACCGGCAAATGCCACGCGGCGCAGCGATCCCGCAGCCAGGCCGGGCTCATCGGGCATGCGCGCATGGAAGGCAGCAAGCGTATCGACCAGGCGTGTGCGCTGCGCTGTGAGGAAGGCGGGAAGGATCAGCGTGTCGTCTACGCGCGCGATGCCATTTGCCATTTTCCATTCGCACGTTGCAAGGCCGGTCAGCTGCACCAGCCGCTTCTCGTCAATGCCGTGCGGCGCATGGTCGAGCAGTGCGAGCAATCCCGCGCCTTCGGTGACACGCTGCACCGCGTGCAACCAGGCCAGCCGTGGCGCAGAGCGGCGATGCCGTTCCGGTGCGACGTTATCGAGCACGATGCCGCCGCCAATTGTCTGCGTGGCCTGCGCATTGGGCACGATGAAGCGGTCTCCCGCCAGCGCACAGACCGGCGATGCAAAGACCAGTTGCGCGAGCGCCGTAGCGCCAGCAGTCAGCGTTTCGCCTTCCAGCAGCACCACATTGGCGATGCGGTGTGCCGCGCCAAGATGCACGTGTAATGGCGCCCAGTGTCCAAGACGTGTACCGGTGCCGGCTTGCAGCGAAAGCTGTACGTCGAGACGCGTGACCGGCGCCATTAACGAGGGATCGACGATCCAGTCGCCGCGCCGGATCTCGCTTTTGTCGATGCCAGCGAGATTCAACGCGCAGCGTTGCCCGGCCACGCCGCTGCCGGATTCGCGCTGCTGCGCATGAATGCTACGCACGCGCACCGGTAATCCGGCGGGCGCGACTTCCATGACATCGCCCACATCGACGCGGCCGTTGAGGACGGTGCCTGTCACCACTGTGCCGTGTCCGGCGAGCGTGAAAACACGATCGACGGCGAGCCGGAACTTGCCACGCGCATTGCGTATCGGCATATGTTGCGCGGCGTCGTGCAACCATGCGCGCAGCGCGGCAACGCCTTCGTCTTCCGGATCGGTGGCGTTGACGGCGAAGAGCGTGGCACCTGCGTAGGGTGTGGAGGAGAGCAATGCGTCGATGTCCGCGCGCACCGTGACCAGGCGTGCCGCATCGGCACGGTCGGCCTTGGTCAGCGCCACCACGACGCGCGTGACGCCCAGCCGCTCGACGATGCCGATATGCTCGCGTGTCTGCGGCATGACGCCATCGTCTGCCGCGATGACCAGTAGCGCGAGGTCGATGCCGCTGGCACCAGCAGCCATCGTATGGATCAGCTTCTCATGGCCTGGCACATCGATATAGCCGAGCACGTCGCCATTGGGCAGCGGCGTGTAGGCATAGCCGAGTTCGATGGAGATGCCGCGTGCTTTCTCTTCCTTGAGCCGGCCGGTGTCGACGCCGGTCAGCGCGCGCACCAGCGTGGTCTTGCCATGGTCGATATGGCCGGCGGTGCCAACGATCATCGGCGCAGCGCCTCGGCCACGGCGGGCCATTGCGCGGCGAAGTCCGCTTCGTCGCCGGGTTCCAGGCAGCGCAGGTCCAGCCACAACGCATGCTCGGCAATGCGTCCGATCACGGGACGCGCCACGCTGCGCAGCGCCGCTTCCAACTGTTGCAGCTTGCGGCCACTGCGCTTGCCCTCTTCGCGTGTACCGATCACCAGCCCATAGCTCTGCAACTGCCCACCCGGCAATGCACCGCTGCCGATCTGGCTGACCATGGGTACGGCGGATACCTGCCATGCATCGCCCAGCGCAGTCTGCACCGCTGGCGATAAACGCTCGGCCATCGCTGCCATCTCGCCGGGCTGCCGTGTCAACAGCCGCAGCGTGGGTAATGCCTGCGCCAGCGTGTCCGGATCGCGATAGCACTGCAATACCGGCTCCAGCGCAGCAAGCGTGAGCTTGCCCACGCGTAGCGCGCGCTTGAGCGGGTTCTTCTTGATCTTCGCGATCAGGTCCGCGCGACCCACGATCATGCCCGCTTGCGGACCGCCGAGCAGCTTGTCGCCGCTGAACGTCACCAGATCGGCGCCGGCCTCGATGGTCTCGCGCACGGTGGTCTCGCGCGGCAGGCCCCAGCGCGTGAGGTCGCACAGCGTGCCGCTGCCAAGATCGACCACCACCGGAATGCCATGCGGTTGCGCGATGCGCACCACCTCGGCCACATCCACGCTGCGCGTGAAGCCGGTGATCTCGTAGTTGCTGCAGTGAACCTTCATCAGCATTGCCGTGCGCGCACCGATGGCATTGGCGTAGTCGTGCGGATGCGTGCGGTTGGTGGTGCCGATCTCCACGAGCTTCGCGCCAGCGCGCTGCATGATGTCGGGAATGCGGAACGCGCCGCCGATCTCCACCAATTCACCGCGCGACACCACCACCTCGCGCCGTGTGGCGAGCGTGTTCAGCATCAACAGCACGGCGGCGGCGTTGTTGTTGACGACGGTCGCGGCCTCCGCGCCAGTCAGCGAGCAGATCAGGTCGGCGATCAGATCATCGCGATCCCCACGGCCGCCGGTTTCGAGATCGAATTCGAGATTGGCCGGCGCGGTCATCGCGCGCATCACGGCTTGCACGGCGCTGTCCGGCAGCAACGCGCGGCCCAGGTTCGTGTGCAGCACCGTGCCGGTCAGGTTGAATACAGTGCGCAGGCGGGGTTGATGCTCGCGTGCGAGCTGCGCGGTCAGCGTATCCACCAGTGCAGACTCCGCAAGTGCCTGACGCGTGAGCGTGCCCGCGATGGCCTGCGCACGCAGCGTATCGAGCAGCCGGCGCAGCGTTGCCGTGGCCGGTGCGCGGCCATACTGCTCCAGTAGCGGTTGCAGTGCGGGCAGGTTGAGCAGCCGGTCTACCGAAGGAAGGTCGGCAGGGCGCGCTGGCATCGAGACGCTATCGTTCATCGGCAGCAACCTCGTCGTCATCGGCAAGCCATAGCAGCGGATTGCCGTTGGGGCGTCCGAAGCCGGCGGCACCCATCATCACGTCGAGTGCGAGAGAAGCGAGGTCATCGGCCAATGGCTCGGCCAATGGATCCTTCTCCATGTAGCTGATCTTGCGGTAGTGATGGCAGGGCTCGCAGGCCTCTGCCTTGAGTGCATCGCCCTGACCTTCCACGGCATAGTACGAGATGCCTTCCGTCGATTCACAGTGGCTGCACTTCACGCGCACCATGTGCCATTCCGTGGCGCAGTGGCCGCAGTGCAGGTAGCGCAGGCTCTGATAGCGGCCACCGATGCGAACGATGCTCGCCACGGGCGGCGTGCCGCATACCGGGCACACCGTGTGGACATCGAGCATCGGCACGTCCTTCTCGCGCAACTGGCTGGCCAGTACCGTGCGATCCAGTTGCAGTGCGGCGATCAGGAACGGCGCGAGCGTGGCTTCCACTTCGACATCGTTGTCGGCCGAAGCGACGCCCAGTAGCGCCTGCAGTTGCGCGCGGCGCGCGTCGGCGGACATCGACTGCAAGCGGGCTATCGGCGCGGCCAGTTCCGGCGCATCGGCATGGGCCGCGATGTGCGCGAACAGCGCATCGGCCCCGCGCAGCGAGATATCGGGCGCGTCGAGCAGCGGCATGCAATGCTCGGTGGCGCGTGCGATATCGGCGTGGGATGGCAAGGGAACGTCGAGCGACTGGGCCACCGCGTGCTGGGCGTCGGCCACGTGGGCCATCAACAGCAGGTACGGGCCAATGGCGCTGCCCGGCGCCAGTTGCCGCAGCCGTGCGGCCCGCGCGGCGAAGATCTCCGCGCGGTCAGGCAGACGCACGCGCGCAATGGCAACGTGGTCGATCGATTCGATTTCTGCCGGCTCCAGAATGCGCTGCACCATCGTTTCGTCCTTTGGCAAGCGCCCCGGAGTGACCGGCAGCGCTGCTATTTGTCGCCTGGCCGGAATGTCTCGCGGAACCAGGCGCGGTGATGTTTCCAAGCCCAGCCCGGCGTCACCGTGCCGCGCGTCATGGCCTGCACCGATCCCTTGACCCAGACCGCTGCATAGATGTGCACGATGATGCCGCATATCAGCAGGAATGCGCAAACCGCATGCACGACCGATGCCAGCCGGATGGCCCAGATCGGAAACAGGAAAGCGAAGTAGGCGCGCCACATGACGATGCCGCTGGCCAGCAACAGCACAAGGCACGCCACCATCACGAAGAACAGCAGCTTCTGCCCCGCGTTGTAGCGGCCCACCTCGGGCACGTTTTCCTCGCGGTTGTTCAGTACCTCGCGGCCATGGCGCAGCCATTCGCGGTCGGACCACGTCATCAGGTTGTGATGCCAGAACTTCACGGCCAGGATGGCGAAAGCCAGGAACATCACGATACCGATGAACGGATGCAGGATGCGCGTCCACGTGCCGCCGCCGAACAGGTTGCTCAACCAGTACATCGACGGGTGGAACAATGCGAGCCCGGACAGCGCCAGCAGGATGAACGTGAGCGCCACGATCCAGTGATTCGTGCGCTCTCCAGCGGAGTAGCGTCGGATGAACGCTTCGCGTTGCTTATCGATTCTCATCGCGGACCTCCTCGGGTGGCACGACTTCATCGGGTGTCCCGCGCGGCTTGGGGCTGTCGCGCCCGCTGCGCACGATCTCATCCTCGGCTGCTGCTTCGTCTTCCGGCCCCGTCTCGTTCGGACCCACGCGGATGTAGTGGAAGAATCCGGCCACCGCCGCCAGCGCCATGCCGGCCACGGCCAGCGGCTTGGCGATGCCCTTCCACAGGCTCACCAGCGGGCTGATGTGCGGGTCCGCGGGCAGGTTGTGATAGAGCGTGGGGTCGTCCGCGTGATGCAGCACGTACATCACGTGCGTGCCACCCACGCCGGGTGGATCGTAGAGACCGGCCTTCTGGAAGCCGCGCGATTTCAGGTCGACCACGCGTTCCTCGGCGTGCGCGATCATGTCGGTCTTGGTGCCGAACACGATGGCACCCGTCGGGCATGTCTTCACGCAGGCAGGTTCCTGCCCCACGGCCACGCGGTCCGAGCACAGCGTGCATTTGTACGCCTTGTGATCGGTCTTGGAGATACGCGGAATGTTGAACGGGCAGCCCGTGATGCAGTAGCCGCAGCCGATGCAGTGTTCCTCGTGGAAATCGACGATCCCGTTGGCGTACTGCACGATGGCGCCCGGGGACGGGCATGCCTTCAGGCAGCCCGGGTCCTCGCAATGCATGCAGCCGTCCTTGCGGATCAGCCATTCCAGGTTGCCGCTGTTGGGGTTCTCGTACTCGGCGAACCGCATCAGCGTCCACGTATGCTCGTCGAGATCCGCCGGGTTGTCGTAGACGCCCACGTTGGTGCCCACCTCGCCGCGCAAATCGTTCCACTCCATGCACGCCGCCTGGCATGCCTTGCAGCCGATGCATTTCGTGGTGTCGATCAGCTTGGCCACGCTGCCGGTGGCGGGCTGGCGTGCGCTGGGCGATGGCGTGGTGGTGGCCGATCGCCGAACGATGTCGAGTGACTGTAGTGCCATGGTTCGCTCCCTATGCCCGTTCCACCTTCACCATGAACGACTTGAACTCCGGCGTCTGCGTATTGCCGTCGCCCACGTATGGCGTCAGTGTGTTGGCCAGGAACCCTGGCTTGGCGATGCCGGTGAAACCCCAGTGCAGCGGGATACCCACCATGTGCACCACCTTCCCGTCGATCTTGAATGGCTTGATCCGCTTGGTGACCAGCGCCACCGCCTTGATGTAGCCGCGCGTCGATGTCACCTTCACACGGTCTCCCGCCTTCACGCCCACCTGACTGGCAAGCTCCTCGCCAATCTCCACGAACTGTTCCGGCTGCAAAATGGCGTTGATGCGCGCGTGCTTGGTCCAGTAGTGGAAGTGCTCGGTCAGCCGGTACGTGGTGGCGATGACCGGATACGCATCGGCCTTGCCGAACTGTGCCCAGTCACCCTTGAACACGCGCGCGGCCGGATTGCTGACCGCCTGCGGCGACTTGTTGAGCGGGTTGTAGCCAAGCGGATTCTCGAACGGCTCGTAATGCTCGGGGAACGGACCCTCCACCAGGTTCTGACGTGCAAAGAAACGCCCCACGCCTTCGGCCTGCATGATGAACGGCCCCATGCCCTTGGCCGGATCTTCATCGAGCTTGAAGTCGGGCGTGTCGAAGCCGGTCCAGCTCTTGCCGTTCCATGCGATGAGCTTGCGCGCCGGGTTGAACGGCTTACCCTCCGGATCGCACGAGGCACGGTTGTAGAGCACGCGGCGATTTGCCGGCCACGACCATGCCCAGTTCAGCGTCTGGCCGATATTGGTCGGGTCGCTGTTGTCGCGCTTGGCCATCTGGTTGCCGGCCTGCGTCCATGATCCGCAATAGACCCAGCAGCCGCTGATGGTGCTGCCGTCGGCCTGCAACTCGCCAAAACTGTTCAACTGCTCGCCGGCCTTGCGCACCACCTTGGTGGCATCCTTGGGATCGACAAGATCCGTCAGCGCGCGACCGGACAGTTCCTTCGCCAGTTCTTCAGGCGTAGGCGATGCGGGCAGCGCATACGGCCACCACAGGTTGACGATCGGGTCCGGATACTTGCCGCCGTCCTTCACATACATCTGGCGGATCTTCAGGAACAGCTCGGCCATGATCTCGATGTCCGAACGTGCCTCGGCGGGTGGATCGGCCCCTTGCCAATGCCATTGCAGCCAGCGCGAAGAATTCACGAGCGAGCCGTTCTCCTCGGCAAAACACGTCGTGGGAAGACGGAACACTTCGGTCTGGATCGTCTTCGGGTCCACATCGTTCGATTCGCCTGCGTTGCGCCAGAACTCGGAGGTCTCCGTTGCAAGCGGGTCCATCACTACCAGGAACTTCAGCTTGCTCAATCCCGCCAGCAGCTTGGCCTTGTTCGGCGCCGCCGCAAGCGGATTGAAGCCCTGCGCGAGGTAGCCCGTCATGCGGCCCGCGTTCATCAGCTCGAAGACCTGAAGCAGGTCATAAGGCTTGTCGAGCTTGGGCAGATATTCGAATGCCCAGTTATTCTCGACCGTGGCTGCCGAACCCCACCATGCCTTCATCAGGCTGACGTGGAATTTCTCCACGTTCTGCCAGTAGCTGAGCTGGTTCGGCCGCAGCGGCTTGAAGGCACGTGCCTCGATGTACTTGCGATAGTCCTGCTCGCTCTCGGCCGGCAGCGTCAGATAGCCCGGCAACAGGTTCGACATCAGGCCGATATCGGTCAGGCCCTGGATGTTCGAGTGCCCGCGCAGCGCGTTCATGCCGCCGCCCGCCACGCCGATATTGCCCAGCAGCAACTGCACCATGGCGCCGGTGCGGATCATCTGCGAGCCGATGGAGTGCTGCGTCCAGCCGAGCGCGTACATCATCGTCATCGCGCGGTCGGGCGTGGCCGTGCTGGCCATCATCTCGCAGACCTTGAGGAACTTGTCCTGCGGCGTGCCACAGACGCGTTCCACCATCTCCGGTGTGTAGCGCGCGTAATGCTGCTTCATCAGGTTGTACACGCAACGCGGATGCTGCAGCGTCGGATCGGACTTCACATAGCCGTCCTCGCCGATCTCGTAATCCCAGCTCGCCTTGTTGTAGTAGCGCCGCTCGGCGTCATAGCCCGAGAACAGGCCGTTCTCGAAGTTGAAATCCTCGCGCACGATGAACGTGAAGTCCGTGTAGTTCTTCACGTAGGTGTGCTGGATCTTGTCCTGCTCCAGCAGCCAGCGGATCACGCCGCCCAGGAACACCACGTCGGTGCCCGTGCGGATTTGCACGTACAGGTCAGCAACGGACGCCGAGCGCGTGAAGCGCGGGTCCACCACGATCAGGCGTGCCTTGTTGTGCGCCTTGGCTTCGGTCACCCATTTGAAACCGCACGGGTGTGCCTCGGCTGCATTGCCGCCCATGATCAGAATGACGTCCGCGTTCTTGATGTCGACCCAATGGTTCGTCATCGCTCCACGGCCAAACGTCGGGGCAAGACCTGCCACCGTCGGGCCATGTCAGACACGAGCCTGGTTATCGAACCCCAGCATGCCAAGACTGCGGATCGTCTTGTGCGTGATATATCCGGTTTCATTGCTGCTGGCGGACGCCGCCAGCATGCCCGTGGTCAGCCAGCGGTTGACCGTTTCGCCCTTGTCGTTTTTCTCGACGAAGTTGGCGTCGCGGTCGGCCTTCATCAGCTTGGCAATACGGTCGATGGCGTCTTCCCACGTGATGCGCTGCCACTTGTCCGAGCCCGGCGCGCGGTACTCGGGATATTGCAAGCGGTTGGGACTGTGGATGAAGTCGATCAGGCCCGCACCCTTGGGGCAAAGCGTGCCGCGATTCACCGGGTGGTCGGGGTCGCCCTCGATGTGGATGATGCTCGACTTGGCGTTCTTGGCCTTGTCGCCAAGGCTGTACATCAGCACGCCACATGCCACCGAGCAGTAGGGGCAGGTATTGCGGGTTTCCGTGGTGCGCGCCAGTTTATAGGCTCGCACTTCGGCCAGTGCCACATCGGGCGCGAACCCGATCAGCGCCAGGCTGGAACCCGCCAGCGAAGCCCCTGAAAACTTCAGGAACTGTCGGCGGTTCATCGTAACCATGGGGGACACCTCCTTGTACCGGATCGTGGTCCGGTCAATGGATTTATTGCGACGTTCTGGTGACGCGGGGACAGTCAGAAGAGTATAGGCAATAGTGGCGTTTTCGCTATGTGCGCTGCGGCGACAGGCATCAGACATACGTATGACGCGTCGATACGAGAAGACATAATCGTTTTCCGACAACGATTCTGGCGATTGTAGGTACTAACTTCATGCCGGGGGCAGAACCGTGTATCGAGTGTGTCACAGAAAGATGACAGAAATGACATCTGTCAATGCCCCTCTGGGGGGTTAGCCGACATACATCCCCTACGCGACACTCCACGCCGCTTGCCATTGGCTTCAAAGCCGAGGCAAATCGCGCGCGCCAACAAGAAAGGGAGCCAGGGGTCGGCTACCCGGCACGCGTCACGGAAATCCAACTTCAAGAAGAGACAACTGGGATGAAATCGAAGCTTCTTTTGACGGGCCTGATGGCGGCTGTGCTGTCGGCTTGCGGCGGTGGTGGGGATGGTGGGTCGACGACGGGCGGCAGCACTACGACGACACCGCAGGCAATGACGATCAGCGGAACCGCAGCGATTGGTGCTGCACTCCCGCAAGCCAAGGTCCAGGTCATTTGCGCACAGGGCACCGGATCTGCCGTCACCAATTCGGACGGTACGTTCAAGATTTCCATCGCCAACGCCGTACGTCCCTGCGTGCTGTCCACGCAAGGCCCGGATGGTTCGGTACTGCACTCGGTCGTGGAAGCCGGCACGGGTGCGAACGTCGTGGCAAACGTCACGCCGCTGACGGAACTGATCACAGCCGCACTGGCGCAGGGCAGCACCGAAACGTTCGCCAAGTTCGATAGCGTCGCGCAGGCTCGCCTGACCGTGGCAAACCTGACGACGGCCATTGCAGCGATTCGACAACTGCTGCAAGGCAGCGTTGACCTGACCAACGTGGACCCCGTGAAGGGCACGCTGGTAGCAGCAGCCGGCTCCCAGGCCGGCAATGACCTGGACAAGCTGCTTGACGCGCTGGCCGCACGCCTGGCTGTGGCACGTACGACGCTGGCCGATCTGTCGACCGCCGTTGGCACCAACGCAGGCGGCGCGGGCAGTATGCTCCAGCCCGGCGTCGAAAGCTGCGCCGCGCTGAAAGATGGCGGCACGTTCTTCCTCGCCGGCATGGGTGGCTTTGTGCGCGCGCAATATGACAGCGCCACGGCTCAACTCATCACCTCCGACCTGTCGGGCAAGCAGCTCGGCAAGTCGCCGTTCGTGCGGTATCAAGGCCAGAACTGCCGATTCGTGGCATCGGGCAACGGTATCGTCAACGATGTGATGGTGTCGAAGTCGGGCATGGCGCTGGTGCGCAACGTGTCGGTGCCGAGCCTGCCGGGTCTGCTGATTCCGGTGCAACAGGTTGCGCTGGCCGATATGGCTGGTGACTGGAATGCACTGGGCTTCGAACGCGACACCCCGCTCGAACAGTTCAAGCCTTCACGTATCAAGTTCAGCGTGAACGCATCCGGCCAGTTCACCGCGGGTGCTGACTGCGCTGGCGCTACCGACACGGGTTGCGAAGACTGGCTGCCGAACGAACTGCCTGCGCTGACGCTGAACGGTTCGAATGGTTTCACGTTGACGGACCCGAGCGGCACTGCACCGGTTGCAGCATTCAAGGATGCAGACGGCCAGATGTTCGCGGTCATCTCGACGGCAAACGGTCTGATCATCGCCACGAAGAAGATCGCACGTCCGTTGCCGGAAGTTGGCGCGGTGACGACGTTCTGGGACCTTACCGTATTCGGCAAACTGGACGTCTCGATGGCGGAAACGACGATGACGGTGACGGCTGTAGACCAGGCGACGAAAACGTATAGCCGCGTGCGCGCAGCGGATGGCCGCAAGGACACCTGGATTCAGGACAATCCTTCGGACGGCCTTCGCTATCGCGCAAAGTCTGCAGACAGCACGGCTTATGAATCGATCGCGATGACGATGGGCAACTCCGGTATCGGCGTCCTGGTCAGTCTCGACCCGAAATCGCTGTTCTACGACATTTCGGTCCTCCGTCCGTAATCTCGTAACAGACGGCTCCGGCCGTCGCGCTTTACCCATGAGAAAGCCCGCTATCAAGCGGGCTTTCTCTTTACTGCTGACCTCAATCGCTTCTCAAAACCCCACCCGCATCCCCGGCTCCATCACCACTACCGCCGTGCCTGACGCCGTCCCCAGCGCAGCCTTCAACTCGTCCGGCGTCCCTTTCAGCATCGGCGACGTCCCGTAGTGCATCGGAATCGCATACTTCGGTTTGACGAAGTCGCGGATGGCGATGGCGGCGTCTTGTGGTCCCATCGTGAAATGGCCGCCGATGGGGATCAGGACGAGGTCGGGCTTGTAGCGGTCGCCGATGAGCTTCATGTCACCGAACAGGCCGGTGTCGCCCATGTGCCAGACCTTGAAGCCGTTTTCCATCTCGATGATGTAGCCGACGGGTTCGCCGCCGTAGTGGGCTTCATCCTTTCCCGTGGCCGGGTTCTTGTAGATCAGTTCCGAAGAGTGTTCGGCGTGGACGGCCGTAATCTTGGGGCCGGTGGGGCCAAAGGGCGTGACCGTGCCGCTCTTGCCAAAGCGTTGCGACAGGTTGGCGGGCACCAGTCCAAGTTGCACGAGTTGATTTCCCATGCCGCCGCCGGTGTAGATCGGCGCGTTGTTGAGTTTGGCGAGTTCGGGGGCGTCGCCCAGATGATCGCCGTGGGCGTGGGTGACAAGGATCAGATCGACCTTGCCGAGTGCCGCCAGTTGCTTGAAGCCCGCTGGCGTCTTGGGATTGCTGGTCAGCCACGGGTCGATGACGATGACCTTGCCACCGGGGGTGGTGATCCGCATGGCGGCCTGGCCGAGCCAGAGGACGTCGGTCTTGCCTGCGGCGGCTGGCGCTGTGGCGGCGGTTGGCTGGACTGGCACTGGCGCGTTGCCAACGTTCGAGGCGCAGGCGCCGAGGGTTGCAGCGGAGCAGGCGAGCAGCAGTGCGGAAAGGCGGCGTGTGGTCATGGTCGTCCCGGATGGAGATTGTCTCGACATTGGCTTTCGCACCGCTCCGGCGGACATCGCACTGCAACTGCTGAAGCGTTGCGAGAGCGAGTATTTGCACGGCCGGCGCCGCTGTCAATCCGCATCGCCCCATGCCAGGCGCCGGGTGATTTGTAACGCAGGATTTATCGTGTGGCGTGGAAATCGCGGCGCGGCATCGTAAATCAGCCACTTTCAGAGCTTTGATGACCGGGAGCAGGTCCCGCGCATTTACATCTGCTCACCAGTGCGTAACCCACTGTAATGGATCGACGTCCATGATGGAGTCCGTAAAAGGGGGCCAAGGTTGGCCCGCCAAGGAGCCTGTCATGCGCAAGTCGATTCGTTACGCCGGTATTGCTGTCCTGAGTGCCACCATGCTCGTCGCCGGGACGGCCTCGGCGCGCGATCGTTATCACCACGGCGGTGGCGGCGGATCTGCCGGTGCCGCGATTGCCGTGGCCGCAGTGGCTGGCCTGGCGCTGGGCGCGCTGGTGGCAAGCAGCCAACCGGTGATGGCCGCACCCGCGCCGGTCTATGCGCCGCCGCAGCCGGTCTACGCGCCGCAACCCGTGGCCTACGCCGCGCCGGCAGTACCGCCGGGATACTGCTACGACAACTATCAGGGCGCCTACGTGCCGTGCGGCCGTCCGGCGCCGGTCCGGTACGCGCCGCAGCCTTACTACGGCTATTGAGCTGAGGTGGAGGGGGTGGCGCGAGTCTCCACCTCGATCCCCCAATCCCCATGCTCGTACCAGTCATCGCCTAACAATTCGGCGGGATGCTGGGTGCGGCTCGATCCGTTGCCGCAGCCCATGGCGTTGACGGCGCAGTACTTGTCGCAGCCCCAGCAGATGCGTTCGGGGTGCTTGGGATGCAGGGGAAATGGTTTGCGCATGGCATGCGTGACGGCCGCGAATGGCGCGCCACGCGTTCGATGGTAGTCCTTCGGCATCTGCATTTTTGGCGAAAGGCCGATGCTATTTGCGTTCGATCAAACGCGAATTCGCAGTGTGGAAACACGCGGCAGTTCCGTCACCTCGTGACTCACCCCACCCGTCGCCGCATCACCAGATGCAGTCCCGCAGCGGCGAGTGCCATGCCCGCCCATGCCAGCGGGGGCAGCGCTTCCCCGAGTACCGCAAATGCGATGACGGCCGTGGCGGGCGGCACGAGAAAGAACAAGGCCGAGACGCGCGAGGCTTCTCCGTGGCGGACCATCGCCAATAGCAGTGATATCGCCACGAGCGAGTTGCCGAATACGAGGTAGGCCAGCGAGCCGAACAGGCCGGGAGTCCATTCGATGTGCATCGGCTCCAGCCACCACGCGAGCGGTGCGGTCACTGCCAGGGCGACTGCGCATTGCACGGTGTTGGCCAGGACCGGATGGACTGACGTGCCGAAGCGTTTCTCGTAGAGCGTGCCGCCCGTCATGGCGAGCAGCGCGAGTATCGCGAACATCAGCGCCAGCAGCGAGCCGACCTCGACAGAAGAACGCGACCCGATAACGATGGCGGCGCCCGATACACCGAGCGCCAGCCCGATCCAGTGGACGCGATCCACGCGCTCGCCCGCTACCGCTGGCGCCAGCAGTCCGATCAATATCGGCGGCTGTGACGTAACCAGTGCCACCGCGCCTGCGGACATCCCAAGTTTGAGACTCAGATACGTGAATGCGAAGTAGCCGGCCTGAATCAGCAGGCCGATCACGCCCAGGTGCAGCCACGGCGCCGCGCCGGGTGGCAGTCGCGGGCGCAGCAGCAGACAGGGCAGGATGAGCAGTCCGGTCACGCATGCGTAGCGCAGGGCGAGGAATGTCAGCGGATCGGCGTATTGCAGCCCGAGCTTGAGAAAGACGAAGCCCGAAGACCAGAGCAGCAGGAACAGCGCGGGGGCGATACGCAGCCACAAGGGCGTTGCCGATGTCTGTGCTGTCTGCTCGGGCATGGGATGGGTAGGCGGGGGCGGAAACAGTCGAACCATAGCATTGCATGCCGCGCCCGTCCCCCGGGTCTTTCATCAGGCATCCATGCCGGGCACCAGCAGCAGTTTGCCCGTCGTGGCACGGCTTTCCATATCGGCGTGAGCGCGCGCCGCCTTGTCAAGCGGATAGCGCTGGCCGATGGTGGGGCGCACCTTGCCGTCGAGAATCCACTGGAACAACTGGGCGGCGTGCCTGCGCAACCGTTCGGGCGTCCGCACATGGTCGGCAAAGACCGCATAGCCGATCTTGATGCTGCGGGGCAGGGCCATGATGTCGATGGCGCCCGGCCCGCCGAGAATCGGACCATACCAGCACAACGTGCCAGCCACCTTCAATGCATCGATCGAGCCCTGGAAGGTGGCCGGCCCCGAGCCGTCATACACCACGTCCACGCCCTCCCCGCCCGACAACTGGATCGCTTCCCCGGCAAACCGGCCTGTGGCATCGACGATGATGTGATCGGCCCCCGCCGCCCATGCCACGGCCGCCTTGCTCTCGGAGGAGACGCGGCCAATGACGCGGCCGCCGCGGAGCTTGACGATCTGGGTCAGCAGCAGGCCAACGCCTCCGGCCGCCGCGTGGATCAATGCGGTATCGCCGGGTCGCACGGGATAGAACTCGGTCGCGAAATGGCTGGCGGTCAGCCCTTGCATCATGATCGAGGCAGCGGTCTCGTCGTCGATGCCGTCCGGCACGGGCACCAGCGACGTGGCGGGCACCACGACCTGTTCCGCATAGCTGCCCGGCGCGTAGGCCCAGGCCACGCGCTGCCCGGGATGGAAGTCAGTCACCCCTTCACCGACTTCCAGAACCTCGCCGGCTCCCTCGACACCGGGCACGCGGGGATAGGGAATCTCGTTCCAGAACTGCCCGCGCCGCACGCCCATGTCCATGAAGTTCACCCCGGCTGCGGCTACCTTCACCCGGACTTCGCCCTTGCCGGCTGTTGGCGCCTTCCACTCGACTGCCTCCAGGACTTCCGGACCGCCCGCTGTTGCCATGATCACCGCTTTCATCTCAATGCTCCTTAATGGAACGATCGTTCCAAAATTGGTAAAAAAATTATCGCAGCGCGCGCAATGCCAACTGGCTCAGGCCCTGCAGTTCCGCAAGGTCCGCACCGCCGCGTGCCGATAGCCGCAGCGCGGAGACACTGGCCAGCAGGAATGCGGCCAGCAGTTTGGCGTCGGCCTCGTTGAGCACGTCGCCATCGCGCTGTGCTTCTGCAATCCGGGCGATCAGCGGCACGGACAGCACGTGACCGAGTTCCGCGCGGATGGCGTTCAATTGCTGCTGGCTATCGCCGAACTCGCTCACGGACCCCACGCCCAGGCACGGTGTATGGGCACTTTGCACGACACGCGCCATCATCCGGTGAATGCCGTCGATGGCACGCGGCCCGCCCTGCAGCGCCGCAATATGCGCCTGGATTTCGGTCTCGCCATAGCGGCGCAATGCCGCGCAGTAGAGCTGCCACTTGTCCACGAACGTGTCGTAGAGGCTTTGGCGGCCGATCTTCATCGCGCTGGTGAGCATGGTCGTGGATGTGCCCGCATATCCGTGCTCGCAGAAGACGCCGATCGCCGCGTCGAGGGCTTCGCCCTGGTCGAATTCTTTTGGTCTGGCCATGGACCGCATTCTAGGAATATTGGAATGAGCAGTCAAGAATTAATTTTTGCGTCGGGGATTCAGCTTGCGAAACGCGGCAGCGTGATGGTGGCGCGTGTCCCGCCCTGGGGCCGGTGCGTCAGGACGAGTTCGCCATGGTGGGCTTCGACGATGGACCGGCTGATGGCGAGTCCCATCCCCATGCCTTCGGGTTTGGTCGTGAACAGCGGTTCGAACAGGCGGCCGGCCAGTTCCGGATCGAAGCCTTCACCACGGTCGTCGATATGCAGGCGCAACTGGTCCGGTGCGGCTTCGCATGACAGCACCAGCTGGCGCTCGCCTTCCGGCACTGCCTGCATGGCCTCGGCGCCGTTCATCAGCAGGTTGATGAGTGCCTGCTGCAGCAGCACGCGCTCGCCCTGCACGGACGTCGATGACAGTTGCCCCACCACGCGGAAGTCTATCTTCATCGCCTCCAGCGTGGATGTCACCATGTCCGCCACTTCCATCACGGCTTTGTCGGCGTCGAAGATGGCGACATTGGGCGTGTCCTGCCGCGCCTTGGCGCGCAAACCGTCGATGATGGCGCGGGCGCGCGTGGCGCATGCCGAGATATGCGCCAGCGTCTGGCGGGCGCGTTCGATGTCTGGCGCGCTGCGGTCCAGCCAACGCAGTCCGGCGCGTGCGGAGGAGTCCAGCGCCGTCACCGGCTGTACGACCTCGTGGACGATGGACGCGATCATCTCGCCGTAGACCTGGAACCGGCTCGCGCGTGCCAGCTCGGAGAGCGTATTGCGCATTTTCTCTTCGGCATGGGTCAGCAATGCCACCTGTTCGGACAGCGCATCATGCAGGCGAGCGTTCTCCAGTGCGAATCCGGCTTGCAGCGCAATGATCTCGACCACGGCGCTGCGCGCCGATGTGAACATGCCGAAGAGGTGGCGGTGCTCCAGGTACAGCGCACCGACAAGCATGCCGTTGCAGCGCATCGGTACGCAGATCACGGAACGTGGCCGATAGCGCTGAACGTATTCATCGTCGCGCCAACTGGCGGCAGAGCAGGCGTCATCGAGCACCAGTCCGTTGCGCAGGCGAATGGCGGTGGCGAGGATCGACACCGGAAGCCGATCGCCTTTCAGCACTGCCGAAGGGGTGTGCGGGTCCGCGAAACGGGCGCGTCCGTTCGATGCCGTGGCGCTCGCCGCAGACTCCCAACTACCGTCGCGGATGGCAGCCACGCATCCGAAGGTGGCGCCAGTGCTTTGCAGGGCGGCCCGCAGCAAGGTCTCGACCCGCTGCCCCGGCGACACTTCGGCAGCCAGTGTCTGGGAGATGTGGCGCAGCGTCTGAACGTCAGGCGCGTGCTGCATCATCGCCGACCACCCGGCCTGCCGGTCTGCGGCGGTTTCGTGCAGGTCCGCGTCCACCGGCCAGACCGATGGCGTCAGGAAGGTGCAGCGGTAGTAGTCGAGTTCGTTGGTCATGTTCTTGCCGTCCTGCATCAACTTCATGTAGTGAACGCTCCATAAATGAACCTTAGCACAACATTTTCTGGAATGACAGACGGTGTGGGTCGCGGAACGGCGTACTGGAGGCCGGTTCGGCGCCGATCTAATGCCGCAATCTATTGAATATAAAGAGATTTATTTCTTTCTGTTGAAACTCGTCCGGGCGCCTTGTATCATCGCTCACTCATGTAGTGTTCCCTGTACGAAATGCAGGGAAACGCCAGCGGATGACTCCGCTGCCATAGGAGCGATATGACTCAAGCAGTAAAAAAGGCTGTGCGTGGCACCGGTGTCCGGGAGGCTGCGGCGCAGACCACCCGCGACAACATCCTGCGCGCCGCTACCAAGGTGTTTGCGCGCTATGGCTATGAGGGCGGCAGCGTGGAGAAGATCTCGAAGCTGGCGAAGTCCTATGACCGGATGATTTACTACTACTACGGCAGCAAGGAAGCGCTGTTCGTCGCGGTGCTCGAAGGTATCTACCGGCGGATGGACGAGGCCGAGTCGAAGGTGGCGCCGGACCCGTCAGACCCCGTGGAGGCGCTCAAGACCATCATCCGCTTCAAGCTGGACTACTACCGGCGCAACCCCGATTTCGTCAACCTGCTCAACACCGAGAACCTGCACAAGGGCCGGCATGTGTCCAGGCTGGAGCGCAAGGGCGATTACTCGACGCTGGCCGTGGACATCATCGGCGGCATTCTCGCCAGCGGCGCGGATCAAGGCATATTCCGCCGGGACCTGAATGCGCGCGATGTTTTCCTGTTGATTGCCTCGACGGCGTATTTCTATACTTCGAACCGCTACACGCTGACGGTCTTTCTCGGCGTTGAGCTGGACACCCCAGAGGCCGTGCAGCACTGGGAGTCCTTTGTCATAGATAGCGTGCTGCGCGTGGTGAGAGTGGAGGCTGCCACCAGTGAGCTGCCCGCTACCCCCGACAAGCCGCCCCGACGCCGACAGCAGGACGCCAGCCTCTCGTCATGAACTACCTTCGCCCCCGATCCCTCGATGCAGCAGTGGCCCAACTTGCGGCGCGCCCGGCGCGTGTCGTGTGCGGCGCAACCGACTGCCTTGCGGACCCGGCACTCGCGCCGGGGAGTGTCGAGTGGATCGACATCGCGGGCATCGAAGCCTTGCGGGGCCTGACATGCCGCGATGGCGTGGCGCGCATCGGCGCGGCCAGCACCTGGCAGACCATCGCGCAAACCGCCTGGATGCCCGTGGCGCTGCGCGATGCCGCGGCCGGCGTGGGCTCGCGGCAGATTCGCGTGCAGGGCACGCTGGGCGGGAACCTGTGCCATGCCTCGCCGCTGGCGGATGGTGTGCCGCCGCTGCTCGTGCTGGATGCCGAAGTGGAACTGGCGAGCGTGCGCGGTTTGCGTCGCTTGCCGTTGCGGGAATTCCTGCTCGGTCGTCGGCGCACGGCGCTTGCGTCCGATGAACTGCTGGTCGATATCGTGTTCGATCTGCCGGGTGCGCGTGACCGCACGGCCTTCGTGAAATGCACCAATCGCGACGGCATGGCGCTGGCCGTGGTGTCGGCCGCGGTGCATCTGCGCATGGGGCAGGGCACCACGCTCGAATCGGCTGCGGTCTGCGTGGGCGGTGCGTCGGATGTTCCTCTGCGCCTGCATGGGTTGGAATTGGCACTGATGGGGCGACACAGCCACGAACTTGCTGGCATCATCGGGGGCGCCGCGCTGGCCGAGTTGTCCCCCATTGATGATGTCCGCGCGACGGCAGCCCATCGCTTGGACCTCTCCCGGCTTGCGATCCAGCGGGCTGTCCGGTTCTGCCTGGAGGAATTCGCCGATGACGCCCCCGCCTACTGAGTCTTCAACCTGCGCCGATGACGTAGCGGAAACGCGCGGCCATTCCACGTCGGCGGACGCTGCATGGTTCGACCTCAACGGCGCGCGTGTGCCGTTGCCTGCAGACCAGTCGCGGCGCCTGCTCGACCATCTGCGCACGGACTTGCGGCAGTTCGGCACGAAGGAAGGGTGCCGCCAGGGCGATTGCGGAAGCTGCACGGTGCTGATCGATGGCGAGGCGCGATATGCCTGCCTCGTGCCGATGGGACAGGTTGCCGGACGTCGCGTCGTGACGGTCGAAGGTGTGGCCGAGGGCACGCAGAGCGGCGCGCGCCTGCAGCAGGCATTCCTCGCGCACCAGGCGGTGCAGTGCGGTTTCTGCACGCCGGGCATGCTGCTGGCTTCGGCTGCCGCAGTCGATGCGGGGCGGGTCACGGATCGCGCCAGCGCAAGGTCGGCCATCGACGGGGTGCTGTGCCGCTGCACGGGTTACCAGAAGATCGTCGATGCCGTGGCTGAAGTCGGTTGCGGCGCCCCCGCGCGCCCCTGCACGGCACCACCCGCCACGGGACCGGTCGTAGGCGTACCGATCACGCGACTCGATGGTCCGGAGAAGATCGACGGACGCCAGCCATTTGGCGCCGACGCGCACCCGACGGACAGCCTCGTGCTGCGCGCCGTGCGTAGTCCCCATCATCGCGCACGCTTTGCCTTTGGCGACCTGCAAGCATTCGTTGCCGCGCATCCGGGCGTGGTGCGCGTACTGACTCATGCCGATGTGCCGGGCATGAACCTGCACGGCGTAGCCGGGCCGTATGCCGATCAACCCGTCCTGCCGGTCTCCGAGACGCGCCACTACCTGGAAGCGATTGCGCTGGTGGCAGGCGAGCGTGACGCGATGGAAGCGCTCGACCTCCATGACTTCCCCGTGACATGGGAAGCATTGCCACCCGTGCTCACCGTCGGCGATGCCATCCGCGACGACAGCACGCCACTGCATGCGAATCGTCCCGGCAATCTGCTGATCGAAGGGGTGGTGCGTCGGGGCGATGTGGAGACGGCGCTGAAGGATGCTCCGTACGTGGTGAGCGCCACGTTCGAATCGAGTTTTGTCGAACACGCGTACCTGGAACCGGAAGCAGGCTGGGCGCGCAGGGTGGGCGATGTCGTGGAGATCCACTCGTCCACGCAGGCGCCGCATCCGCATCGCGCCGATCTCGCGCGCATCCTTGGCGTGGCACCCGAGCAGGTACGGGTGGTCGCCACGGCGGTGGGTGGCGGGTTTGGCGGCAAGCTGGACATGACCGTGCAGCCGTGGCTGGCCATCGCCGCGTGGCATCTGGATCGGCCCGTATCCATGGTGTTTTCGCGCGAAGAGTCGATGGCGACATCGACCAAGCGCCATCCCGCCAGCATCGTTTCGTCGATGGCCGCCGATGCGGACGGCCGGATCTGCGCGGTATCGTTCGAAGGCGAGTACAACACTGGCGCCTTCGCATCGTGGGGCACGGCCGTGGCGAATCGCGTGCCGGTGCATGCCGGTGGTCCCTATGTCGTACCGCATTACTCGGCGCGTGCGCGTGCGATTCACACGCACATCACGCCGGCCGGCGCGTTCCGGGGTTTTGGCGTGCCGCAGACCACGATGTCGCAGGAGCAACTGATCGACGAACTGGCGCGCCGCGTTGGCATCGATGCGCTCGAATTCCGCGTGAGAAACGCGATGCACCCAGGGGATTCGCTGCCGACCGGGCAGGTACTCGACAAGAGCGTGGGCCTCATCGCCTGCCTCGATGCGCTGCGTCCCGTGTGGCACGAAGCGCAGGCCCGCGTGGCCACGCTCAACGCGTCGTCGCCCGCCACCATCCGCCATGGTGTGGGCCTGGCCGCGTTCTTCTACGGCTGCGGCAATACCGCACTGCCGAATCCCTCGACGGTTCGCTTCGGTGTGCGTCCCGACGGCGTCGTCGTGCTCCACCAGGGTGCGGTCGATGCGGGACAGGGCGCCAATACCGTGATTCCGCAGATCGCCGCCGATGCGTTGGGCGTGCCGGTGGGCACGCTGCACATCGTCGGACCCGATACGCATCTCACGCCCGACTGTGGGCGCACCTCGGCCTCGCGGCAAACGTTCGTGACGGGCCGCGCGGCCTATCTCGCGGGAACCACACTGCGCCGCCGCTTGCTCGAGCTGGCGAACGCACCGGCAGAGGCGATCATCGCGGTGGATCGGCAAGGCATTCATGTCGATGGTCGCGTGCTCGATCTCAGTGTCTTGCCTGTCGATGCACATGGCTATGTCGTTGCTGCCGAAGAGAGCTTCGACCCGCCCGTGACCACGCTCGATACGGATGGACAGGGCCGCCCTTATGCAACGTACGCATTTGGCGCGCAGATCGCCGAGGTGGTGGTCGATTGCGAGAGCGGCCGTGTCCGCGTGCTGAAGGTCGTTGCCGCGCATGACGTCGGTCGCATGGTGAATCCGACGTTGCTCGAAGGGCAGGTGGAAGGAGCCGTGGCGCAGGGCGTAGGCCTGGCGTTGATGGAGAAATATCATCCGGGCCGCCACAACAACCTGCATGACTATCTGATTCCCACGGTGCACGACATGCCCGAGGTCCGCGCGATCTTCGTGGAGGCGCCGACCGACCTCGGCCCGTATGGCGCCAAGGGCATCGGCGAACCGGCGCTGGTACCCACGGCGGCGGCCATCCTGAACGGGATTTTCGACGCGACTGGCGCGCGCATACGCCAGGCACCCGCCACGCCGGATGTGGTACGCAGGGCGCTGGCGGCCCTCACCGATACGGCAGGCGGATCGCAGTAGGACAGCGTTTCACCGAAGGTAAAAGAAAAATGACAACAAAAGCAGGCAGGGAAGACGTGGCGTGGGGGAGTTTGCGCCCGTCCTGGTACGCAGAACTCGGCCCGGCGGGGCAGCGGACCTTCAAGGCATCGTTTGCCGGCTGGGCCACGGACGCGTTCGATTTCATGGTGTTCAGCTTCGTGCTGGCATCGCTGATCGATCTGTGGAGCCTCGATCGCGCACAGGCCGGGCTGCTTGGCACCGTCACGCTGATTGCCTCGGCAATTGGCGGATGGGTGGCAGGCATGCTGGCCGACCGCTACGGTCGCGTGAAGGTGTTGCAGGGCACGATCCTGTGGTTCTCGGTGTGCACGCTGGGCATCGGCTTTGCGCAGAACTTCGAGCAGGTGTTCGTATTGCGCGCGCTGCAGGGGCTGGGCTTCGGCGGCGAGTGGGCCGTGGGCGCCGTGCTGATCGGCGAGATCGTCGCACCCAAGCATCGCGGCAAGGTGGTGGGATTCGTGCAGAGCGGCTGGGCAGTGGGTTGGGGCGCGGCGGCGATCCTGTACAGCATCGCGTACTCGGTGCTGCCTGAATCGATAGCGTGGCGCAGCCTGTTCTGGGTGGGCATCCTGCCCGCGCTGCTGGTGATCTACGTGCGCAACAACGTGCCGGAGCCCGAGGTCTTCAAGAGAGCCGACACCGCGCGCAAGCAGGGCAAGTCGACCTCGATCTGGGTCATCTTCTCGCCTGCGCTGCTGCGTACGACGATTCCCGCCGCATTGCTCTGCACCAGTATCCAGGGCGGCTTCTACGCGATGTCCACTTGGCTGCCCACCTACCTGAAGCTGGAGCGCAACCTGTCCGTGCTCGATACGGGCGGCTACCTGATGGTGATCATCGTCGGGTCGTTCTGTGGCTACATGGTGGGTGCGTTCCTGGCCGACTACTGGGGACGGCGGCGCAACTTCATCCTGTTCTCGGCGCTGTCGCTGGTTTCGGTGTCGATGTACCTGACTCTGCCGCTGACCAACAGCGAGATGCTCTGGCTCGGGTTTCCGCTGGGCTTTGCCTCGTGCGGCATTTTCAGTGGACTGGGGGCTTACCTGACCGAGTTGTATCCGTCGGACGTACGCGCCAACGGCCAGAGCTTCACCTACAACTTTGGCCGGGGCATCGGCGCGCTGTTTCCCGGACTGGTCGGTTTGCTCAGCCATTCCAGCAGCCTTGCCACCGCCATTGCCACATTCTCCGGTGCCGCGTATGGCGTGGTGCTCCTGATGGTTCTGATGCTGCCTGAGACCAAGGGCCGCTCGCTTGACAACGTGGAGGTGCCGCAATGACTGCCTCGATGACTCCCCCGATGATTGCTTCCGAACAACGTACCGTCCATATCGTGGACGACGACGACCTGGTGCGTGAGGCGCTCGCCAGCCTGCTGGAATCCCTCGACCTGAACGTCCGCGCGTTTGCATCGATTGCAGAATTCCTGGAATGCCCGCCGGTGGATGGTCCCTGCTGCCTGGTGCTCGATGTGCGCCTGCGCGGGCAAAGCGGCCTGGCGTTCCAGCGATCCATCGTGGACAAGGGCCAACCGCATATGCCGATCATCTTCATGAGCGGCCACGCCGATATTCCGATGACCGTGAGGGCGATGAAGGCCGGTGCGGTCGACTTCCTGGCCAAGCCGTTCCGCGAGCAGGACATGATCGACGCGGTGATCGCAGCGCTGGAGCATGACGCCAGGCGCCTGGAGAACGAGCAGTCGCTGCGCGGCCTGCGCTCGAACTGGGAAACGCTGACCGTACGGGAGCGTGAGGTACTGCGCCACCTGGCCTCCGGTCTGGTGAACAAGCAGATTGCCGCGGCGATGGGCGTGGCCGAAATCACGGCCAAGATTCATCGCGGTAGTGCGATGCGCAAGATGAACGCCCGCACCGTGGTGGAAGTGGTCTACAAGCTGCAGGCGCTGGGAGGCATCGCCGCGTAACCATTGCAGCGTCATCCGTGGACGCCCTGATTACCGCTGCCGCACGTGCCCTGGCGGCAGGCGATCCGCTGGGCGCCCTGAACCGCGTGGCCCTGCGCGATGATCCGCCCGCGCTGGCACTGCGCGGTATCGCCATGGCCCAGCTTGGCGATTTGCCGCGTGCCCGCGCACTGGTGCGCGCCGCGGCGCGGGGCTTTGGGCCGAGGGAAGCCGTGGCTCGTGCCCGCTGCGCAGTGGCCGAGGCCGAGATCGCGCTGGTCTCCCGCGACCTTGGATGGCCCGAACGCTCTCTCGATGCAGCGCGAAAGGTGCTCCAGACCCATGGCGACCTCGCCAATGCCGCGCATGCCCAGTATCTGATTGCGCGGCACCAGTTGCTCGTCGGGCAGGTGGCTGCCGCCGAATCGACGATTGCCGATATCGATCCTGTCCAGCTTCCATCGCCCCTGCGTGCAGCGCGTGAACTTGTCGTGGCCGGGATTGCGGTGCGGCGCCTGCATGGCGCGGCAGCGCAGGCGGCCATGACTCGTGCTGCCGAAGCCGCAGCGCAGGCCGGTATTCCTGCGCTGCGGGCTGAGGTGGAACATGCGGCGCTGGCCTTGCGGACTCCGGTGGCGCGTCTGCTGGTGGAAGGTGCCTCGCAGCCGATGATGCTGCAAGACGTGGAGCAACTGTTCGCATCCGATGTGCTGGTGATTGACGCCTGCCGCATGAGCGTGCGCCAGCGTGAGACCGTGGTGCAGTTGGCGCGGCGCCCCGTGCTGTTCTCGCTGGCGCGCGCACTGGCCGAGCCGTGGCCGGACAATGCGCCGCGCGATACGTTGATCGCTCAGGCTTTCCGGACTCGTCATGCCGATGAGACGCATCGCGCCCGGCTACGTGTGGAGATCGGTCGATTGCGCGCGGTCCTCGCATCGTTGGCCGATATCAGCGCCACGCCGCGTGGGTTTGCACTGATGCCGCGTGACACAACGCGCGTGGCTGTGCTGACGCATCCGGTAGAGGAACCCTATGTTTTCTCCCCTCTCCCACTGCGCGGGAGAGGGGAGCGCATAGCGGGTGGCGTTGGCCTTTACGACGCGCGCGGTGTGCTCCCTGCGGCGGTGCTGGCCTGCCTTGCCGATGGCGAGTCATGGTCCAGTTCCGCCCTCGCCCTGGCCCTCGGCACAAGCCAGCGCGCGGTGCAGCGCGCACTCGAAACATTGGCCGAGGCAGGCAAGGTCGAACCCGTGGGGCGTGGCCGCGCGCGGCGCTGGATGACGCCGGTGCCACCCGGTTTCGCGACGGCGTTGTTACTCCCTGTGCCGCTGCCGGGCGCGTAGCATGGTTTGCACACCGCACACGGCAACAAGCCGAAGGAGACCACCATGAAGCGATCCAATGCCGAAATCCTGCAGGAATACGGCCCCTTCCCGGGCCACGACACCGTGCATGGCCTGACCTACGATGGCCGGCAGGTCTGGTTCGCCGTGGGCGACAAGCTGCTGGCACTCGATCCGGCCAGCGGCAAGACCGGGCGTGCCATCGACGTGCAGGCCGATGCCGGCACCGCGTTCGATGGGCGCTTCCTGTACCAGATTGCCGAGCGTCATATCCAGAAGATCGATCCGGCAACCGGCAAGGTGGTGTCCACCATCCCGGCGCCTGGCAATGGCAATGATTCGGGCCTGACCTGGGCGGAGGGTTCGCTCTGGGTGGGCCAGTACCGGGCGCGCCAGATCGTCCAGGTCGATCCGGAAACGGGCAACGTGCTGCGTACCATCGAATCGAACCGCTTCGTCACGGGTGTGACGTGGGTCGATGGGCAACTGTGGCACGGCACCTGGGAGGGCGAGCAGAGCGATCTGCGCGGCCTGGACCCGAAGACGGGCAAGGTGCTGGAGACCATCGACATGCCGCAGGGCGTGGGCGTATCGGGACTCGAATACGATGGACGCGACCGCTTTTACTGTGGCGGCGGTGAAAGCGGCAAGGTTCGCGCGGTCAAGCGCTCGGCTGGATGATGGCGCTCAGGTCTGAATGAATCCGTTCGGTGCCGGCGCGGCGGTCCGTGGCAGCTCGCCAACCATCTCCAATACCGTGGATTCGATCATGTAAGACATGGCCGAGAGCGCGAGATCGTTGGCTTCCTCACCGAACGGTTCCTCGATCTCCGCGCTCAATGCTTCCAGCGCAAAGAAGGTATAGGCGATGAAGCAGACGATGACCGGCGTCATCAGCCCGATGCTGTCGAGCAGTCCGAACGGCAGCAGCGTGCAGTACAGATAGATGCAGCGGTGGATGATCACCGAGTAGGTGAACGGGATGGGTGTGCCGGCCAGCCGCTCGCAGCCGCCCAGCGCAGTGCTCAACTGGCTCAGCGATGTTTCCATCGGCAGCGCCAGCGATGGGGCCAGTTGCCCGCGACGGATCTGCTCGCCCACCCATTCGCCGGCCATCAGCAGCGCGATAGCGGGCTTATATTTCGCGGCCTGCAGACGCGCTGCGCCGGTCTCATCGAGGAACTTGCCGATATCGGCGGCGGCATCGGTGCCACGTAGTTGATGGCGCAGCGCATGGACAAAGGCGCAGAGCCGATAGGCGAGGGCTTGTGCTGCCGCACGGTCGCCGACGAGCGTCAGCGCCTGCCGCGTCAGCGAGCGCGATTCGTTGAGCACGCTGCCCCACAGCGTGCGGCCTTCCCAGAAGCGGGCGTAGCTCGTGCTGTTGCGAAAGCCCAGGAAGATTGCCAGCGTCAGGCCGATCAGCGAGAACGGTACGAAGTTCAGGGATACCTTCCAGTCACCGATCCGACCATGCGCCAGCGTGATCAGCGCGGCGAACAGCGTGACGCCGACCAGCTGCGAAGTGATCCGGGGCAGGACCGAACCTCGCAGCACAAACAGCATGCGGAGCCAGTGAAGCGGCGGGCGAACGATCATCGTGTGGGGGCGAGCTTTTTTGCGGAACGCCTATGTTCGCACGTTCGCCCTTTCGATGGGTTGAGGCCCTGACGCCTCCGCTCAGCGGTCGCTGCGGATCGGGCCGTACTCCACCGGCACCCAGGCGTAGCCGTTGTGCTCGCGCCGCACATGGCCCAGACCCGGGAAGGGCAGGTGCGCACCGCCCACCCAAAGCTGATTCTTGGCCGCATCGGCCATCATGCGTTTGCGCGTTTGCACGGCCTGATGGCTGTCCACGTCGAATTCGATGGCGATGTTCGGGCGACGGAACTGCGTGGCATGGCTGTGCACGATATCGCCCCACAGCAGCAGGCTTTCCTTGCCCGAGGTGAACAGGTAGCCGGTATGGCCCGGCGTATGGCCGCGCGCGACAACGGGGCGCACGCCCGGTACCGGCTGCTCGCCTGCGGCGGCATCGAAGGTCTTGAAGTGCTGCGCGGCGATGTACGGGGCAATCGCCTTCTGGGCCATCTCGAAGAACGGCTTGCCGCCCTCGGGCGCGGCGGCCGTGTTGGATTCGCTGAGCCAGTAGTCGGCATCGGCCTTGTCGGCGCGTACCGTGGCGTTCGGGAACACCATCTTGCCGTCGGCCGTGGTCAGGCCGCAGGCATGGTCGCCGTGCATGTGGGTCAGCAACACCGTATCGACCTGTTCCGGCGTGTAGCCAGCGGCGCGCAGGTTGTTCAGGATGCCGCCCAACGTGGGGCCGAAGCAGGCTGCTGCGCCGGTATCCACCAGCACAAGGTGCGTGCCGGTGTTGACGAGGTAGGCGTTGACGGCGGTCTGCACGCCGGGCGTCGATTTCACGAACATGCGCGCCAGCAGGCTTTGCACTTCACGCGCGCTGGTGTACTTCAGCAGCTTGGTGTCGATGTCGATGTAGCCATCGTAGAGCGCCGTGACTTCCAGCTGGCCCACCATCATGCGGTAGTAGCCGGGAACCTGTGTCTTGAGCTGCGCGGGCGGCGCCGCGTGGGCCACGCCGGTGGTCAGTGGCAGGGTGGCGGCCCCCATGGCAACGGTAGCTGCGGTCAGGAACATGGCGGACAGGCGCCGTGGCAAGCTCGACTTTATCGACATCATTGGTGACTACCCCCTGGATTCTTGGTGATGTTTCATGGTTCGCACGGTAAATGCGCGAAACGTCACCCTACGCTCGTTGGCGTCAGCGAACAAGTTGGGCCTTGGCATGACAGGGACATACACAGGGCGGACGGTCGTTGCAGGCATCACCGGCTGGATTTTGTAAAAAACGCACGCCGTGAAGCGGAGCGCCACGGAATTACCAAGGCTGGCGCCGTGGCATCGATATTGCCTGCGGGGTAAAAGTCCGCCGCCTACGCAGCATCGCGCGGAACCATTCGAACGATTACGAAGGAGTCCCCATGTCTGATAACCAACCGTTCCTGACCGACATCAAGACGCTGCGCGAGCGCGCCCGCAAGCACATCGACGACGGCGCGGTGACCGCCGGGTACGACGCCGACCGTGCCACGGTAATCAAGCTGCTGAATGATGCACTGGCCACGGAAATCGTTTGCGTGCTGCGGTATCGCCGGCACTACTTCATGGCGAAGGGTCCGAACTCCAAGGGTGTGGCCGACGAGTTCCTGGCGCACTCCAACGAGGAGCAGGGCCATGCCGACCAGATTTCCGAACGCATCGTGCAACTCGGCGGCGAGCCGGACCTGTCTCCTGACAGCCTGGTCTCCCGCAGCCACGCGGAGTATGTGGAGGGGTCCTCGCTCTCCGACATGATCAAGGAGAACCTCATCGCCGAACGCATCGCGATCGACACCTATCGCGAGATCGTGCATTACATCGGGGAAAAAGACCCGACGTCACGCCGGCTGATGGAAAGCATCCTGGCCGTTGAGGAAGAACACGCGGATGAAATGCTGGACTTGCTGGCGGCGAACCCGGATGAGAAGTCGCACTAAAGTTTGAATCACTGATTGTTTTCTCCCCTCTCCCTCCGGGAGAGGGGCGGGGGAGAGGGCAAGCGGTGCAAATTACGATGTAATCGGCAAGCAGGACCTCCTGCCCTCTCCCCTAACCCCTCTCCCGCTCGCGGGAGAGGGGACCACGTTGACGGAATGCTTGAACCTCACTTCACCGCCACCGCCTCCGGAAACACAAACTTCCCGTTCAATACTTCCTTCTTCGGCTGGTACAGCCGCACCGTGTAGTTCCATCCTTCCATGATGGGCAGGCAGTTGAACGTCTGCGCATCGCAGTTGCCGAACTGGATCTTGATGCTGCCATCGGTCTCGCGCCGGGCCGTCACATTGTTCAACGTATAGGCATTGGCTTCGTTCTTCTCGAAGTAGCCCTTTGCGTTGTAGACGCTGACCGACCAGAAGCCGTCCACGGGCACTTGACCCACTTTCAGCCGGTACACGGTCTTGCCGTCGTTCTGCTTGGGCGTGACGTTGAGGTACTGGGCATCGCGATCCGGATTGCCGCCCCAGCCTGCGGCCGTACCGATGATGTGCTTCAGCGAATCGACTTCGCCCTTCTTGCCGAAGGACTGGTGGAAGTCAGGCATCACCGAGGCCAGCACCAGTAGCGCATCGCGGATCTTCTTCTGGCCTGCGGGGTCCCAGTTGGGCAGATCAAGCTTGCCGGGCGATGCCTGGCTGACCTGGATGGCATCCTGCAATGCATGCACGCGCTTGGCGTCTGCGGGATCGTCGGGATCGATCAGGGTGCGGATGCCAACCACCGCGTAACGTGTGCCCACGTTCGCGCGGGTCAGCACACGCTTGCCGGCACCGTAGTACACCGCCTGGGTGTAGTGATCCTCGTTGATGACCTGCATCGAGAAGAACCGCTTGCCCGGATCAGGCATCGTGATGGTCACGGGGCCGGCATCGAGGTCGAACACACCGGACGAGTAGAGCGTGTCGCGGTTGAGTCGGACCACGGTCTGGTGGTCGATCGACGCGGGCTCGCGACGATGCAGGAGTTTGCCAACGCCCCCTTGCTTCGCCAGTCCGGCGAAATACATGTCCGATTCGGCGCGCACGAAGTTGTCGAGCGTGACCGGCACGGTGGCAGGTGCAGGTGCTTGCTGGGCATGCGCCACGCCTGTCGCGGCAAGCGCGGCTGCGACGATGAATGGGCTAACGATTTTCGCGATCTGTGTGGATTTCACTGGCTCACCTCTCCTCGGGATGGAAGACTCCATGGCCGGGGCAGTATGCCGTACGCCTTCACACACGCGAACGCGCGACGAAAGGTGTCAGATCGCGCCTTGAAATAATTGAATGCGATGTCCGGACTCGACTCGAAACCGTCGATTCTGGACGATCAGAAACGTCTTACCGCACTGCCGTGCCGGGCTTGCAGTCCCTGACGTAGCCGGTCACGCGGCCCTGGCTCAGCAGCGGCCGGAAATCGCCGGCGGTGCTGATTTCCACGTTCGTACCCTGCTGTGCGGCGCGCAGGCGGATCAGGTAGGAATAGCCTGCATCGGCGCGGTTGCCGTAGCCCACGCGGACATCGACCTTGCCGGGTTCGGGATAGGCCATGACGTTGGCATCGTCACCGAGCTTGCGCTTCAGGCAGAGCACCAGATCGCCCACGCTGGCATCCGAGTGCAGGTCCTTGCCGTCCTGGGCTTCCAGATACTCCACGTTTGTCCCGCTGGCGCAGGCGCCCAGCAAGGGGGGGATGATCGCTGCAAGCAGCATGGCACGAATCCGGGTCATCGATGCTCCTGTTCCTGAAAAGGCATGAGCCGCGATGCTGCCACGGGCGGGCGCGGCGGTCAAAGACCCGCCGCGCCGCGCCGCTCAACCGAACGTGAACGCGTAAGCCTGCGCGCCCGGGTCCAGGAAACGGATTTCGAAGGTGTGCTCGCCCACTTCGCCCGCTTGCCGCACCAGTTGATAGAGCCGGGTCTGCGTGATGGCACCGTTGCCGTTGGCGTCGATATCGGCGCCGTGGCTCGCGCCGGGCGGCTTGCCGTCGATGGTTACCAGGAACCGCACGGCACGGCCATCGGGGGCCGGCCCCAGCACCAGATGAAGATCGCGCGCCTGGAAGCGGTAGCGGATGCTGCCATCGGCGCGCTCGAGCGCGGCGTGGTCCGGACGCACGGTCCACTGGCCGTTCAGTCCCCACTGGTTCAGGCGCAGGTCGCCCACGGTGTAGTTGCGCGGGGCATCCTGGCGGATGCCGCCCGGCGATGCGAAGTTCGTCGCCTGCTCATAGCCCACGTAGGTTTCGCCGGAACGCAGATCCTTGAGATCGGGGGCGGCCTGCGCACCGGGCGCGTCGGGCGTCACCAGGTCACGCGAGGCGGACGGCTGGCCGGCCTCGGCGAGCAGCGTCTGGATGACGCGCTCCGACTTGCCATAATCCCCCTCGCCAAACTGGTGATGACGGATATTGCCCTGTGCATCGACGAAATACGCAGCCGGCCAGTAGTTGTTGCCCCAGGCGCGCCAGATGCGGTAATCGCTGTCCACCGCCACCGGGAACTTGATCTTGAAATCGGCAATGGCGCGGCGCACTTTGTCGGGATTCTTCTCGAAAGCGAACTCGGGCGTATGCACGCCGACGACCGTCAGGTTCGGATACTTCTCGGCCCAGGCGCGCAGGTACGGCAGCGTGCGGATGCAGTTGATGCACGAGTACGTCCAGAAATAGACCAGCGTGACCTTGCCTTTCAACTGTTCCCGCGTGAGCGGCGGCGAGTTGAACCACTGCACGGCACCGTCGAACGATTGCATCTTTCCCTCGATGGGCAGGCGGCTGCCAAAGCCGGGGCTGGTGTCGTTGGCGGCCAGCAGCATGCCGGAGTCGGCAGGCACGCTGGCCTGGGCCGATGCCGTGCGGCCAGCGTGGAATTTGTCGATCAGCGTCTGTTCGAGCCCGGCCGTGCTGCCCGTGGACAGCCGTGCCAGCAGGCCGGTATCGGCACCGAAGGCGATGGCAGTCACACCGGCCAGCACGCCGACGCCCAGGCCCCGGCGCAGCCATTCGCCAGTGCCCATCGAGCGCTTCATGGCCGCGAACAGGCGTCCGCCGAGACCGAGTGCCGCCGCCAGCGAGGTGGCCGCACCCGCCGCGTAGGCCACGAGCAGCAGCGAGCTTTGCACGCTGGCGCCTTGCAGGGCCGCCGTGGTCAGCACGATGCCGAGGATCGGGCCGGCGCAGGGCGCCCAGAGCATGCCCGTGGCCACGCCGAGCAGCAGCGATGCCCAGGGCGAGGGGCCACCGTCGGCGTGAACCCCCTGCCTGTTCGTCAGCCGGTTGCCTAGGGCCACCACGGGCCGAGCCAGCCATCCGGCCAGTTGCGGCACCAGCAGCGACACCCCGAACACGGCCAGCAGCGCCAGCGCGGCATAGCGGCCGTACTGGTTGGCTTCCACGGCCCAGGCACCGCCGATCGAGGCCAGCGTGGCCACCCCGGCGAAGGTCAGCGCCATGCCGGCCAGCATCGGCAGCCGTCCGCGCAGGAACGGCTGGGTGCCCCGGCTCAGCACGAACGGCAGCACGGGCAGGATGCATGGGCTCAGGATGGTCAGTGCGCCACCCAGGTAGGCAAGGATCAGCAGGGTCATGGTCGTGTCTCTCTCGGTGGTCTTCTTCGGGTCTGCAGGGCAGGCCAAACGCTGGCATGCCGCCATGAGACGCCTGCCATCTTCCGCAGATGTGTCGTGGAAGCGCCGAGTTGTACCGGATTGTGGGACCCGCGCTGCCAGATACACTGCGATACACGTTGCCTGCGCACCCCCCATACAATGGCGGCCAGCAAGGCAGATCGCCCCCCAGTTCCAGAAAGAAAAAGGTGAATACGCATGGAAACGCACGTGGACCACATCCTGATCGTCGATGACGACCGCGAGATCCGGGAGCTGGTCTCCACCTACCTGACCAAGAATGGCCTGCGCGTGACCATGGCGCCCGATGGCCGCCACATGCGCCAGTTCCTGGATGCCAACGCGGTGGACCTGATCGTGCTGGACGTGATGCTGCCCGGCGATGACGGCCTGGTGCTGTGCCGCGAGCTGCGTGCCGGCAAGCACAAGACCACGCCCATCCTGATGCTGACCGCGCGAGACGACGAGACCGACCGCATCATCGGCCTGGAAATGGGGGCCGACGACTACCTGACCAAGCCCTTTGCCGCGCGCGAATTGCTGGCGCGCATCAAGGCCGTGCTGCGCCGCACACGGATGCTGCCGCCCAACCTGCAGATCACCGAGGCGGGCCAGATCCTGGCGTTCGGTGACTGGCAGCTCGACACCACGGCGCGGCACCTGATCGACCAGGAGGGCACCATCGTGGCCCTGAGCGGCGCGGAATACCGGCTGCTGCGCGTCTTCGTGGATCATCCGCAGCGCGTGCTGAACCGTGATCAGCTACTGAACCTGACGCAGGGGCGTGAAGCGGAAATGTTCGAACGGTCGATCGACCTGCTGGTCAGCCGCCTGCGCCAGCGGCTCAATGACGATGCGCGCGAGCCCGCCTACATCAAGACCGTGCGCAGCGAAGGCTATGTGTTCTCGATGCCGGTGGAGATCCGGGAGGCCCGTCAGTGAACATCCGCCACTGGCTGTGGCCGCGTTCCCTGGTATCGCGGCTGTTCCTGATCCTGCTGGGTGGCCTGATCGTTGCCCATCTGCTGTCGTTCGCGCTGCTGTTTTCCGAGCGGTACCTGTCGGCGCGGCAAGTGATGCTCGGCACGCTGGAAACCGACGTGGCCACGTCCGTGGCGATTCTCGACCGCCTGCCAGCGGCGGAGCGGCCCCAGTGGTTGCCGCGCCTGAATCGCGGCAACTACCAGTACATCCTGGGGCCGGGTCTGCCGGGCACGCCCGAGATGACGCAGCGCGGACGGGACATCGCCGATCGCATCATGGACGCCAGCGGCGGACGGTTTCCGGTGTCCGTGGAAGAAATTCCCGGCGATGGCAAGCGGCTGCAGGCGCACCTGACACTGAGCGACGGCAGCCCGCTGACCATCGACGTGCATCCGCGCATGACGCCTGTGGCGCAGTGGCTGCCGTACACGTTTGTGCTGCAGTTGCTGCTGCTGGTGCTGTGCTGCTGGTTCGCGGTGAGGCTGGCTATTCGTCCGTTGGTGGCGCTGGCCGATGCAGCCGACGCGCTCGATCCGAATACCAAATCGACACCGCTCGACGAATCCGGCCCCACCGAACTGGCCCGCGCCGCGCGTGCCTTCAACGCCATGCGCGACCGCATCGCCAAGTTCGTGGAAGAGCGCGTGCAGATCCTGGCGGCGATTTCCCATGATCTCCAGACGCCCATCACGCGCATGAAATTGCGCGCCGAGATGGCCGAAGATACCGAGGAAAAGCGCAAGATGGTCAGCGATCTGGCCGAGATCCAGACGCTGGTGCAGGAAGGGCTCGCCTATGCCCGCACCACGAGCGGCGAGGGCGAGAAGCCGTCACGCATCGATCTTGGATCGTTTGTGGAGAGCCTGGTCTATGACTACCAGGACACCGGCAAGGCGGTCAGCATTACCCGGAATGCAGGGGGGGCGCTGACTACGCGGCCCCATGCGCTGCGTCGGATTCTGACCAATCTGGTGGATAACGCGCTGAAATTCGGCGGCGCCGCCGAGCTGGATGTGCGCCGCGAAGCCAATACCGTGATCATTGAAGTGCTCGATCGCGGTCCCGGTATTCCTGAAGACAAGCTCGATGCGGTGCTGCAGCCATTTGTACGCCTGGAAGGCTCGCGCAGCCGGGAGACGGGCGGCAGTGGGCTGGGTCTGGCGATTGCCCACCAGTTGGCGTTGGCTGTGGGCGGATCGCTGAAACTGCGGAATCGTGAGGGCGGGGGGCTGGCCGCGGAGATTCGGCTGGGGTGATCCTCTCCAATCCGACTGTTTGTTCCCCTCTCCCGCTGCGCGGGAGAGGGGCCAGGGGTGAGGGCAGGGCTTTACGCCACTAGCCACGCTCGTCAAGCACGACACGCTGGCCCTCACCCCCAACCCCTCTCCCGCCTTGCAGGAGAGGGGAGCAAATCTGCGCGAGGGCAGGGCTTTACGCCACTAGCCACGCTCGTCAAGCACGACATGCTGGCCCTCACCCCCAACCCTTCTCTCGCCTTGCGGGAGAGGGGAGCAAGACCCCCGCCTCCCCCCTCTTTGTACCCCTTTGTATCAACTCGCCGTACCGATACGCGCCCTGACATAAACGGGGTCAGATCGCTACGGGCGCGATACGTCGGACGCCTTAAATACGTCTCGTGGCCGGATGCAACGCAACGAAGCGAATCCCGGTCCCGGCACCTGCCGATGCAAGTTCTCATCGAAATCGACTTTAAGGAATCCGATCATGTCCAAGACCCTCACCGCCCGCCTCATCCTCGCCGTCGCCCTTGCCGCCGCTGCTGCTGGCGCCCAGGCATCCGTCCAGAGCCCCCGCGACCCGTACACCGACGGCGCACGCTCGGTCCAGCAAGCCCGTGACGTCTACAGCGAAGGCGCCCGTTCGGTTCAGGAGCCGCGCAGCCCGTACACCGACGGTGCCCGCACCGTGGCAGCCATCAACACGCCGGCCGACCCGTTCACCCAGGGTGCCCGCTCCGTGCAGGAACCGCGCAGCCCGTACTACGACGGCGCCCGCAACGTTGACCCGTACTACGACGGTGCCCGCACCGTAGCCGGTCTCGACCGCGTCGGTGTCTCGGCCGATCCGGCGCGCAGCGTCGATCCGTACACCGATGGCGCGCTCGCCTGAGCCTTGCCGAATTCACCGAACTTCCAGCACAACCACCAAAAAGGAGAAACCACCATGATCCGCATCGAAAAAGTCCTCTACACCGGCCGTGTCCACACCACCTCGGGTGGCCGTGATGGCAAGGCGTTCAGCGATGACGGCAAGCTCGATATCGCGCTGTCGTCGCCGGGCAGCCGGGGTATGGGCACGAACCCCGAGCAACTGCTGGCTGCCGGCTGGTCGGCCTGCTTCATCGGGGCGCTGAACAAGGCTGCGGTCAAGCATGAAGTGAAGCTGCCGGCGGACCTGTCCGTCGACGCCGAGATCGACCTCGGCATGACGGCCGACGCCTACCTGCTACAGGCCCGCCTGCGCGTGAACCTGCCGGGCGTGGCGTCCGACGTGGCGCAGAAGCTGGTGGAAACGGCACACGGCACCTGCCCGTACTCCAAGGCGCTCACCGGCAACATCCATATCGAATTCGAGATCGCCTGATCTCGCGATTCGCCCGCTGGCAAGCCAATGCATGGCATGCCGGCGGGCATCTTCACGAAAGGCCCCATCATGCGCCGTACCCTTGTTCCCGCCCTGTTTGCAGCCGTCTGCATTGCCATCCTCTACAACTTCGCCGCAGGTGCCTTTGCATCGAGCCCGCGCACCGGCGATCAGGGTCCGGCCCCTGCATTCACGAACATCACGCATTGGCTCAACTCGCCGCCGCTGACGATGGAAGGACTCAAGGGCAAGGTGGTGCTTGTGGATTTCTGGACATACGCCTGCGGCAACTGCGTGAACACGCTGCCGCATGTGAAGCAGTGGTATGACAAATACAAGGACCAGGGGCTGGTGGTCGTGGGTGTCCACACGCCGGAATTCCCGTTCGAGAAATCGACGGCCAACGTGGAGCAGGCGCTGAAGGAGTACGGCATCAAGTACCCCGTGGCGCAAGACAATGACTACGGCACGTGGGCGGCGTATCACAACCAGTACTGGCCTGCGCTCTACCTCGTGGACGCGAATGGCCGCATCGTCTACCAGCACTATGGCGAAGGACGCTACGACGAGACCGAGGCAGCCATCAAGAAGCTGCTGGCCGAGCGCAAGGTCAGCCAGGCCAGCCGCGTCATGGCTGCGGCGCCTACCCCCGTACAGTAAGCCGGAGACAGCGGCGGTCTAGCCGCCGTTGCCCAGCAGCACGATGGTCAGCAGCACCGTTGCATCGGTAATCGCCTTGAGGTCGTGCCTGACGTTGCCGGCGAGATAGATCAGATCGCCCTGATGCAGCCGCTGCGAATTGCCATCGAGTTCGACTTCCACCTCGCCCTCGATGCACTGGATGGTGAGCGGGCCGGCCACGGCATGCGGCGGCAACTGTTTGCCCGCGAGCATCACGAGCCGGCACACTTCCATGTGCGGTGCCTTGAACAACGCGGTGGTGGGGGTGTTCTTGAGATTCGCGCCCAGCGGCAATACGCTGGCGGTCTGGCCGGAAGCAAGGTGGGGAATCGACATGGCTCTTCGCTCGCTGGTGGAGGATTGGCTGATAAAACAGCTGCGCCTTCGCTGCGCGGTTGCGTTCAGTCTAAAAGCAAACCACCCTCCCCATGCAAGCGCTGTGTGGCAAAACCCGCGTAAACACCGATCCGCTCGCATGACACATCGCAGACCAGGCTTTTCCAGGCCCGGCCCGCGATGTGTTCACCGCTCAGGCCAGCGCGCCGTCCGTGTAGACATCGAACTGACGCGATGGCTCCGAAGAAACGCCCCGGCGATCGAGGCCCGACAGCGAGCGGTCCGAGTCGCGGTCGCGCGAGGTGCCCGGTGCAACTCCCCGTCCGCCTCCGCTGAAGGTAT